>Ga0209640_10000897_pt1 | contig 24233 bp, 20 predicted proteins | sample RifCSP10_1_FD_184018 | JGI IMG/M metagenome (GOLD analysis project Ga0209640, IMG submission 184018) | Soil microbial communities from Rifle, Colorado - Rifle CSP2_sed 10_1 (SPAdes) (version 2) | ecosystem: Environmental > Terrestrial > Deep subsurface > Rock core/Sediment | place: Rifle... | reverse complement strand
TACTCCGTCACCTTGGTCACGACCCCGGCGCCGACGGTGCGGCCCCCTTCCCGGATCGCAAACCGCAGCCCCTCTTCCAGCGCCACCGGCGTGATCAGCGCCACGTCCAGGTTCACGTCGTCCCCGGGCATCACCATCTCCACCCCGTCCGGCAGCTTGATGTCCCCCGTCACGTCCGTCGTCCGAAAGTAGAACTGCGGCCGGTACCCCGTGAAGAACGGCGTGTGCCGGCCCCCCTCTTCCTTGGCCAGCACGTACACCTGCGCCTTGAACTTCGTGTGCGGCTTGATGCTCCCCGGCTTCGCCAGCACCATCCCCCGCTCCACTTCCTCCTTCTCCACCCCCCGCAGCAGCACCCCGACGTTGTCCCCCGCCACCGCCTCGTCGAGGGTCTTGCGGAACATCTCGATCCCCGTCACCACCGTCTTCTTCGACTGGTCCCGCAGCCCGACGATCTCCACCTCTTCCCCCACCTTCACCTGCCCCCGCTCCACCCGCCCCGTCGCCACCGTCCCCCGCCCCGTGATCGTGAAGATGTCCTCCACCGACATCAGGAACGGCTTGTCCACGTCCCGCGCCGGCGTCGGGATGTAGGAGTCGATCGCGTCGACCAGCTCCCAGATCTTGTCCACCCACTCGTCCTGCCCGCGCGCCTTGTGCCCCTTCTCCAGCGTCTCCAGCGCCTTCAGCGCCGACCCCTTGATCACCGGGATGTCGTCTCCGGGAAACTGGTACTGGTTGAGCAGATCCCGCACTTCCACTTCCACCAGCTCCAGCAGCTCCGGGTCGTCGACCATGTCCACTTTGTTGAGGAACACCACGATGTACGGCACGTTCACCTGCCGCGCCAGCAGCACGTGCTCCCGCGTCTGCGGCATCGGCCCGTCGGCCGCGGACACCACCAGCACCGCCCCGTCCATCTGCGCCGCCCCCGTGATCATGTTCTTGATGTAGTCGGCGTGCCCCGGCGCATCGATGTGCGCGTAGTGCCGCTTCGGGCTTTCGTACTCGACGTGGCTGATCGCGATCGTGATCCCCCGCGCCTTCTCCTCCGGCGCGTTGTCGATCTCCCAGAACCCGTACGGTTTCGTCACCCCGATCCCCGACAGGGCCTGCGTGATCGCCGCCGTCAGCGTCGTCTTCCCATGGTCCACGTGCCCGATCGTCCCGACGTTGACGTGGGGTTTCGTCCGCTCGAACTTCTGCTTAGCCATGCCTTGATATCCCCCTCACCGTTTCCCGTTTCCCGTTTCCGTATTTCGCATCAGGCCTACGCGCCGACGCCGGCCCTGGTGCGGACCTCGTCGGCGATGCTCGCAGGCACCTCTGCGTAGTGCGACGGTTCCATCGTGTAGGTCGCGCGGCCCTGCGTGGCCGACCGCAGCGCGGTCGCATAGCCGAACATCTCGGCCAGCGGGACCAGCGCGCGGATCACGCGGATCGCCCCCTGCTGTTCCATCCCTTCGATCTGGCCGCGGCGGGCGGTGAGATCGCCGATGACGTCGCCCATGTACGGCTCGGGCGTGAGCACCTCGACCTTCATCATCGGCTCCAGCAGGACCGGCTTCCCCCGCTGCATCGCATCCTTGAACGCCATCGACCCCGCGATCTTGAACGCGATCTCGGAGCTGTCCACCTCGTGGTACGAGCCATCGACCAGGCGGGCGAGGAAGTCGACCACCGGGTAGCCGGCCAGCACGCCGCTCTCCGCCGCCTCCCGCACGCCGGCCTCAACCGCCGGAATGAACTCCTGCGGGATCGCGCCCCGCGTGATCTCATCCTCAAACTCGACCCCCGACCCCCGCTCCAGCGGGTCCAGTGCCAGGACGACGTGGCCGTACTGCCCGCGGCCGCCGGTCTGCCGCACGTAGCGGCTCTCGGCCTTGGCGGGCCGGCGGATCGTCTCCTTGTACGCCACCTGCGGCCGCCCGACGTTGGCCTGCACGTTGAACTCGCGCAGCATGCGGTCGACGATGATCTCCAGGTGCAGCTCGCCCATCCCCGCGATCAGCGTCTGACCGGTTTCCTGATCGAACCGGACCTTGAACGTGGGGTCCTCTTCGGCCAGTTTGGCCAGTGCGACCCCCAGCTTGTCCTCGTCGGCCTTTGTCTTGGGCTCCACGGCCACGGAGATCACCGGCTCGGGGAACTGCATTGACTCCAGCCGGATGGGATGCTGCTCGTCGCACAGGGTATCGCCGGTGGTCGTGTCCTTCAGCCCGACCGCGGCGACGACGTTGCCGGCGAGGACCTCGGGGATGTCCTCGCGGTGGTTCGCGTGCATCTGCAGGATGCGGCTGATGCGCTCCTTCTTGCCCTTGTTCGCGTTGTAGACGTAGGAGCCGGCCTTCAGAGAGCCCGAATAGACGCGGAAGTACGTGAGCTTGCCGACGTACGGGTCGGTGACGATCTTGAACGCCAGCGCGCTGAACGGTTGCGACGGATCCGGCCGCCGCTGCTCGGGCTCGTCGGTGTTCGGGTTGATGCCCTTCACCGCGTGCACGTCCAGGGGCGACGGGAGGTAGTCGACCACGGCATCCAGCAGCGGCTGGACACCCTTGTTGCGGAACGAACTGCCGGCCAGTACGGGGACGATCTTGTAGGTCAGCGTCCCCAGCCGGAGTCCCCGGCGGATCTCGTCTTCCGTGAGGGTATGCCCTTCCAGGTACTTGTGCGTGAGCTCGTCGTCCATCTCCGCGGCGGCTTCCACCAGCCGTTCCCGCCACTGCTCCGCCAGCTCGACCATGTCTTCAGGGATGTCGGTGATGTCGGACCGGGTCCCCAGGTCGTCGAGGTAGAGAATGGACTTCATGCGGATGAGATCGATCACACCCTGGAAGTTGTCCTCGGCGCCGACCGGCAGCTGCACGGGCAGTGCGTTGGCGCCCAGGCGGTCTCTGACCATCTCGACGGTGCGGAGGAAGTCCGCGCCGGTGCGGTCCATCTTATTAATGTAGAGAATGCGGGGCACCTGATACCGGTCGGCCTGCCGCCAGACCGTCTCCGACTGGGGCTGGACGCCTTCCACGGCGCTGAGGACGACGACCGCCCCGTCCAGCACGCGCAGCGACCGTTCGACCTCCATCGTGAAGTCGACGTGGCCGGGGGTGTCGATGATGTTGATGCGGCTGTCGCGCCACGAACAGGTGGTCGCCGCCGAGGTGATGGTGATCCCGCGCTCGCGCTCCTGGACCATCCAGTCCATGGTGGCCGAGCCCTCGTCGACCTCGCCGATCCGGTGCACCCGCCCCGTGTAGAAGAGAATGCGCTCGGTCGTCGTGGTCTTCCCGGCGTCGATGTGTGCGACGATGCCGATGTTCCGAAGTTTGTCGAGTGCGATCGTGGTAGCCACAGCGATTGCCATTACATCCCTTTCCGCCCGCTCACCATCGGTAGTGCGAGAATGCCTTGTTCGCTTCCGCCATGCGGTGCGTGTCCTCGCGCTTCTTCACCGCGCCGCCCTGCCCGCCGGAAGCGTCCAGCAGTTCGGCCGCCAGTTTGTCGGCCATCGTGCGCTTGTCCTTGCGCTGCCGCGAGTAGTCGACCAGCCAGCGCAGCCCCAGTGAGGTCTTGCGCTCCGGCCGCACCTCGATCGGCACCTGGTACGTCGCGCCGCCGACACGGCGCGGCCGGACTTCCAACATGGGCATGATGTTGTGGAGGGCGCGGTCCAGCACTTTCACCGGATCCTGGCCCGATTTCTCCTGGATCTGCGTCAGCGCGCCGTAGACAATGTGCTCGGACAGCGACTTCTTGCCGCGCACCATGATCTTGTTGATGAGGCGCTGCACCATCACGTTGTTGTAGATCGGGTCGGGACCGATCTCTCGCTTGGCGACGGCACCTTTTCTCGGCATAGCCTGGTCTCCCCGTGTTATTTGGGCTTCTTGGCCCCGTACTTGCTCCGCCCGCGCCGCCGGTCGGCGACCCCCGCGGAGTCAATCGCGCCGCGGATGATGTGGTAGCGGATGCCGGGCAGGTCGCGGACCCGCCCGCCGCGGATCAGCACCACCGAGTGCTCCTGCAGGTTGTGGCCGATCCCGGGGATGTAGGCCGTGACCTCATACCCGTTGGTCAGCCGCACCCGGGCGATCTTGCGGAGCGCGGAGTTCGGCTTCTTCGGCGTCATCGTCCGGACTTGAATGCACACCCCCCGCTTCTGCGGGTTGCGCTCCAGGTGCCGGGACTTACTGCGCCCCCGCACCGGACGGCGGCCGTGGCGGACCAGTTGAAAGATTGTCGGCATTCGCTCCCCCTGACTCCCATTTGTCGAGCACAGACGGCACCCGAACCCCCTGCCCGTGGGGGCCTCGGATGGGCGCGATTCCGCGGCCTCAATGCGGCCGGGGTGTCGCTGCTGGATCGCGTGATTCAATTGCGCTGCGCCATACGCGGCACCGGAGGCTCGGTGCCCTGCGGCGCATCAGCCCCATCCCACCGGGACGGGTCAGAGAGCGGACCCAGTGCGTCCGCCCCGATTCTGCGAGGAAGCGGCGCCCCATACGGTGGCGCCGGGTCCTACCAGGGCCCTACTGAGACGACACGATCGCCGCGGCGGCGGTTCCCACCGCGATCCCGCATGCCCGGCCGAGACTCTTGCGGGAGTCGACCTCGATGACTTCGACCCCGCGGTCCCTCGCCGCGGTCAGCACGTCTTCGACCATCCTGCGGTCGGCGTCTTGGGCGACGAACACGACCCGCGCCTGACCCCTGCTGACCGCCCGCGCCGTCTGGTGTGCGCCGACGACCTTGAACTCGGCCGCGCGCAGTCGCTCCAGCGCGGTTTCAGCCTCGTTGGGCACCAAGAAAGTGTAACATTGTGGCCCCCAGACGTGCAAGGGGTGGACGGCAGCGAACCGGTTATGCATGCTTGTTCTGCGCTGCCAGCATGCGAGTGCCGCGGGCCTTGAGGGAGCTGATCTGAAACGCGTGTCCGGCCTCATGCTCGACGAGGTGGAACACCGCCCACTCCGGCGTAACCTCGTAGTTGACCTCCTCGAAGTCCGGCGGGCGGCGCAGCCGACGCCAGTCGTCGGTCGACATCCCCTGGAACTCTTTGAGGAACACTTCGCGGCTGCGGTCCAGCCGGGCGACGTGCTCGGCTAGCGGCACCCCCAGCACGCGGGTGAGGTGGTTGCGGTCGGGCTCCCTCGAGGGGAAGGGGAAGTCGGGCTTCACCGCCGGCGGCAGGTCGGTCAGTCCCTTCAGGTCCCCATACAGCCAGCCCAGTTCCACGATGGCGATGTGATAGAGGAGCGAGCCGATCGCGTTCTCCTGGCCGTCCGGGCCCTCCCAATCGACCAGCCGCTCATCGAGATCCTTGAGGAAGCGCATGGTGTAGCGGCGCCGGACGTCTTGCAGCGCCCACAGCCAGCGGCCGATCTCGGGATCAACACCGTTCAGGGGAGTGATCTGGAGCTGCCTCACGTGATGCCTCCTTTTCCGATTGTCTCGACCACGATCGAGCTCACGGCTCGATCAAGGGCGTCAGGATACCGCAGGCCAACGGCGTCCGCCGCGGCAGGCGCGACACGGCGGTACGCCACGATCAACGCGTCGAGGGCGCGCGCCAGGTCGGCCGGCTCGAGCCGGCAGTACGTCGATTCGACTGCGATCCGGTCTTCACTCGGAATTCGTGCCTCCAGGGGCGTCCAGGCGCCGGGCACGGCGGCACGGTTGTAGTGATGCTCAAGGAGTGTCTTGACATGGCGGCGCAGAACCTCCACGGCGCTGGCCGTACTCCACAGGCGGCCCCGCGACAACGACTTCGCGGCGTAGAGGAGCTCACGCCAGAACCAGACCAGCGCCCGCTGGACCTCACGCCGCCGAGCGTCGTCGCCGGGAGCGAAGTAGGGAAAGACGATCCCGTTCAGCAGTCCCGTCTTGTCCACGAGCACCTGGTACGGGCCGCCGTGGATGTGCAGGAAGTTCGACTCCGGTGCCATCGCCAGCTCTCCAGAGACGCCGTCAGCATAGATGAAGGGAACCATGTCGAAGCCGAAGTCGGAGAAATCCTCGGCGAAGACCGGTGTCCCCAGCTGCCGCATGAACTCCTGCCGGTTGTTGAGAAAGCCTTGGTAGTCATCTTCCCGAATGACCAGGTACAGATCGAGATCGGAATATTCGTCGGCGGTGCCTGACACGAACGACCCGCCGAGAAAGGCGGCCACGACGCGATTGTCAGCCTGGCAGGCCGCGGTGAACTTCTCGATCAGGGCGGTCTGAGCGCGATCCACCTTGGATCCTCCTACGCCAGGGGTTCGAACCTGGCCGTGAAGTGCCGCAGCCAGGGCCCCTGCTCGATGATGCGGTACCCGCGCAAGGCCTTCACGGTGGGCGCCAGCGACGCGATGACCTCGGCGACATAATCGACGTGCGATTGCGTGTACACGCGCCGCGGAATCGCCAACCGCACCAGTTCCATCCGCGCCGGCTCCTCGGTGCCGTCGTCGTGCCGCTGGCCAAACATCACGCTGCCGATCTCGACCGCGCGGATCCCCCCGAACCGGTAGAGTTCGACCGCCAGCGACTGGGCAGGGTACTGGAGGGGCGGGATGTGCGGGAGCAGCGCCTTCGCGTCGATGTAGACGGCATGGCCTCCCGGCGGGCTCACACAGGGCACGCCGGCGCCGGTAATCTTCTCCCACAGATACTCCACCGAGCGCACACGGTAGCGCAGGTAGTCTTCCTCCAGCACCTCACCAAGACCGACCGCAATCGCTTCCAGATCGTACCCGGCCAGACCGCCGTAGGTCGGGAACCCTTCGGTGAGGATCAGATTGGCACGGCACCGCGCGGCCAGCGCGTCGTCATGCATCGCCAGAAACCCGCCGATGTTGGCCAGACCGTCTTTCTTGGCACTGAACGTCGCGCCGTCGGCCAGCGCGAACATCTCCCGCGCGATGTCTCGTGGGGACCGGCCGCCGTATCCCGGCTCGCGCTGCTTGATGAACCAGGCGTTCTCGGCGAACCGGCAGGCGTCGAGGAACAGCGGGATCCCGTGCCGGTCGCAGACCGCGCGGACGGCGCGCAGGTTCTCCAGCGACACCGGCTGGCCGCCGCCGGAGTTGTTCGTCACCGTCACCATGACCAGGGGGATGTGCCCGCGTCCAGTTTCGTCGATCGTCCGCTCCAGCGCGTCGGTGTCCATGTTGCCTTTGAACGGATGGACCGTCTCCGGCCGTCGAGCCTCCGGGACCGGCAGGTCGCGGGCCTCGGCCCCGTCGTGCTCCACGTTCGCACGGGTGGTATCGAAGTGGGTGTTGTTGGGCACGACGTCGCCCGGTTTCACGGTTTCCGCGAACAGGATCCGCTCGGCCGCCCGGCCTTGATGGGTCGGAATAATGTGGCGGAAGCCGGTGACCTCTCTGACGGCCCGCTCGAACCGGAAGAACGACGGCGAGCCCGCGTAGCTCTCGTCGCCGCGCATCATGCCGGCCCACTGCGCGCTGGACATGGCGCCGGTTCCGGAATCGGTCAGCAGATCAATCAACACGTCGTCGGCGTGGAGGTTGAAGAGGTTGTAACCGGCCTCCCGGAGCGCCGCCTCGCGCTGATCCCGGGTCGTAAAGCGGATCGGCTCGACGGACTTGATGCGGAAGGGCTCGATGATGGTGCGGAATTCCAGCGGCATGGCGGCTCGCCCCCTGGCTTAGATGGTGGTGGCGAGACGGTCTTCTACGGGGCCAGCGGTGTCTCCCGGCGAGCGGGTGGCGGGTCGCTCGGGGGCGGCGACCTTTTCAAACCCAGAGGTGCGGCGGGGCGAGTGGGGCGGCCACGAACGGAGATTGGAGGGCGGCAACCAATTCGCAGGTCGTGACGAGCAGGATGTCACGCACCCAGGGAGCGGCGAGAACCACTCAGGTCCGTAGTCATCCGACGCGTTTGGCAGGCGAGCGCGTCAGGGAGCGGGAGGCCTGCAGATGAATCCGAGCCGCCCGACTCGGAGCGAAGGGGCCGCCCCGAGCCCACCGCCACTACACCACCTTCTGCTTCCACCGCCCGCGCCTGAAGACCAGCGCGCTGACGACCGCAAGGGAAGAGTAGGACACAGCCATTGCCGTGAAGACGCCCAGCGGCCCGAGGGCGGTTCGCGTCGCCAGCAGGTAGGCCAGCGGGAGTTCGAACAGCCAGAAGACGAACAGGTTGATGACGGTTGGCGTCCACGTGTCGCCGGCGCCGTTGAACGACTGCGTCAGCACCATCCCGTAGGCATAGAACAGAAACCCGCCGCTGATGATCCGCAGCCCCGAGACACCGTACTGGTGCACGGTCGGATCGGTGCTGAACAGCGAAATGATCTGCGGCGCGAGGGCGAGAAACACCACGCTCACCCCGCCCAGGAAGAGCATGTTGTAGAACGCCGACTGCCAGACGGCGCGCTCGGCGCGCTCGGGCCTGCGGGCGCCCAGGTTCTGGCCGACCATCGTGGCGGCGGCGTTGCTGATGCCCCACGACGGCAGCAGGGCAAAGATGATCAGGCGAAACGCGATCGTGTACCCGGCCAGCGCCGCGCTGCCGAATGATGCGATGATCCGCACCAGACCGACGTAGCTGGCCATCCCGATCATCACCTGGAACGCCGCCGGTCCCGCCAGGCGCAGCAGGCTGGCCATCGTCGGCAGGTTCGGCGCCACCTGCCGGAGCTTCAGCCGGATGCGGCTGCCGCCGCGGGTGAGCGTCAACAACTGATACACGACAGCCGACCCGCGGCCGATGGTCGTGGCGACGGCCGCTCCGGCCACGCCCAGTTCGGGAAACGGCCCGACCCCGAAGATGAACATCGGACCGAGCACGATGTTGATCGCATTCCCAAACCACAGTACCCGCATGGCGATCGCGGCATCACCGGCGCCCCGAAAGATCGCGTTGATCACAAACAGCAGCACGATAACGACGTTGCCGCCGAGCATGATTCGGGTGAAGTTCACGCCGCGCTCGATGACCGCCGGAGACGCGCCCATGAGGGCAAGGAGGTCGGCCGCGTACCGCACCCCGACGACGCCGATCGCGACCGAGAGGAGCACGGCCAGCACAATCGCCTGCGCGGCGGCGCGTGCCGCGGCGTGGGTGTCGCCTTCGCCGACCCGCCGGGCGACCAGCGCCATGGCCCCGATCGAGACGCCGATCGCCAGCGTGTAGATCAGAGTGAGCAGCGATTCGGTGAGGCCCACCGTGGCGACGGCGTCTGCGCCCAGGCGCGCCACCCAGAAGACGTCCGCGACGGCGAAGATCGACTCCATCACCATCTCCAGCATCATCGGGACGGCCAGCATGAAGATGGCGCGGCCGATCGGCGCGGTCGTGTAGTCCAGCGACGATCCACGCACGGCATCGCGGAGGGCCTTCCACCATTCGCGGGAGCGCGCCAATGGCGCGGAAACGATGGCGCCCGGAGAAATCGCTTCCGCAGTTGATTCGTAGCGATCAGGGATTTCTTCTGCCATTGGCTACCTCATGTACATGTCGTGGGCGCCACCCTACCAGGAAATCGGCGACCACCATGTGACGAAAGTCACATTCGGGCCTGGACGTTCGGACAGGGCGAAGACCTGAACCGGCGGTGCTTAATGCTCCCTACCGTAACACATCACGGAACGTCTGGGTACCGAACAGCATTCCCTTCGGACGAGATCGCTGGAGACCGCCGCGGGTCTGATGTCAAGACCTGTTCTTTCGCCAATTTGAGGTACAGAACGAAATTCGTGCCGGCACGAATTTCGTTACAAAGCACTGAATAGCTCATCTGGCTATTGACAGGTTCCGAGTTCATCAGGTCTAGAGCGCCAAGCGGTCCTCACGGAAAGCCTCGTATTGCCTCTCAGCGGGCGCGAATCACACCCGAGCCAACAGGTACTCAGAAATTCCGTTCGGACTCCGCGCAACGCGCTCTGAGGCTTCCCATGGGTTGAGAAACCCTCATGGTATACATAGGCCATGAACACAGACATCTTGTCGCGTGCAGCCGAATTGTCCGATCGCGAATTGCTAGTCAAGGTCGAGTTCCTTGCCAAACAGGAGCGAGAGACAGTCGCCGTGCTCATTGCCCACCTTGCCGTCTTGGACGAGCGACGCCTCTACCTCGCGGAAGGGTGCTCTACACTGTTCACATACTGCATGCAGGTCCTGCACGTCTCCGAATCCGCGGCCTACGATCGCATGGAAGTCGCACGAGCTGTGCGGAAGTACCCGCTGATTCTCGACATGCTGGCCGACGGATCCCTAACGTTGACAACGGCCAGGTTGCTGGCGCCCGCACTCACTCCTGCCAATCACCGCAGGCTGCTGGAAGCGGCAGCGCACAAGAGCAAGCGGGAAGTGCTGAAACTCGTCTCGTGGCGGCGCCCACTGACTGACGTCCCCCCAACGATTCGTCAGCTTCCGAGCCGGACGGCCAGCTTGGTGTTTGACACAGCCCCGACCAACAAAACTACCGGCAATCAACCGACTCCGTCAGAATCACCGGTCCTAGAGATTCGTCCTCCTTCCAGACCAGTGGTCGTGCCGCTGTCACCGAAGCGATTCAAGATCGCATTCACAGCCGGCGAGGAGACGCACGACCTCCTGCGGCGGGCACAGGATCTCCTGCGCCATCAGATTCCCGATGGCGATGTCGGAGAAGTAATGGCGAAAGCGCTGAGAGTACTCGTCAGGGAACTGGAGAAGGAGAAGATCGCGGCAACCGACCGCCCGCGCGCCGGCCGCGGCACGGATCCGGCCTCACGTCACATTCCGGCCGAGGTCAAGCGGAAGGTCTGGGCCCGGGATAGCGGGAGATGCGCGTTTGTCGCCCACAACGGCCGCCGCTGCACCGAGCGCGCCTTCCTGGAGTTCCATCACGTGCAACCCTACAGCGCCGGCGGGAAGGCGACGGCCGACAACATCCAACTTCGCTGCCGTACGCACAACGGGTACGAGGTTAGAATTTATGCTGTTAGCCTACGAGATACCGTGGCCCTCCTCCCCGAAGATTGAATGCGGGACGACGTAGGTATCGATCGACGGTTGAGGCAGGAGCAAATAGCCCAGACTGAACCAGGAGGTCACGAACATGCGAAAGCTCGTGGTTGGCACATTGCTGACCCTTGACGGCGTCATGCAGGCGCCCGGCGGCCCGCAGGAAGACCGGGACGGCGGCTTCGAGCACGGCGGCTGGTCGGTGAATTACTGGGACAACACGATGGGCAAGCTCATTGTTAAACAGACGCTAGAACCCGACGCGTTGCTGCTCGGCCGCAAGACATACGAAATCTTCGCCGCACATTGGCCGCACGTCACGGACCCGAACGACCCGGTAGCCACCAAGCTGAACAGCATCCGAAAGTACGTCGTCTCGCGGACGCTTGGTAACGTGGAGTGGAACAACTCCTCGCTGATCTCTCGCGACGTGCCCGCAGCCATCGCGCGGCTCAAAGAGGAATCTGGTGGCCAGATCCAGGTGCACGGGAGTGGAAACCTGATCCAAACGCTGCTCAAAAACGGCCTCGTCGACGAGTTCCGGCTCTGGGTCTTCCCGGTCGTGCTGGGTACGGGTAAGCGGCTCTTCGGTGACGGCACTGTCCCTGGCGCCCTCCGGCTCATCGATACGAAGGTGTCAACCACGGGTGTCGCCGTCCACCGCTATGAGCGGGCGGGCAGGCTAGAATACGGGTCCTTCGAAGTCGATGTCGCTGGATCATCCAAGGCGCTCTGGGGTGAATGACGGCCTTGGTGTTGGCGAAGCCTGCCCCGAGTGTCCCGCCGCCTAATCGAAACGACTAAGAATGAATGGGGACCGCGTCGCCGCGATCCCCCGGTTTCATTCGCGACCCGTCAGCTAGACTTCCACGCCGATCTTGATTCCCCGGTAGCGCTGCATCCCGGTGCCGGCGGGGATGAGTTTCCCGATGATCACGTTCTCCTTCAGCCCGATCAGCGGGTCGATCTTCCCCTTGGTCGCGGCGTCGGTCAGCACGCGCGCGGTCTCCTGGAACGAGGCGGCGGACAGGAACGACTCGGTCGCCAGCGAGGCCTTGGTGATGCCCAGCAGGACCGGGCGTGCCTTCGCCGGCTCGAGTCCCTCCATGATCGCCCGCGTGTTCTCTTCCTCGAACGCGAACTTGTCCACCAGTTCCCCGGGCAGGAGTTCGGTGTCGCCCGGCTCCTCGATCTTCACACGCTTCAGCATCTGGCGGACGATGATCTCGATGTGCTTGTCGTTGATGTCGACGCCCTGCGACCGGTACACGGACTGGATCTCCTGCACCATGTAGTTCTGCAGGGCCTGCAGCCCCTTGATCCGCAGGATGTCGTGCGGCGGCGCGGCGCCCTCGGTGAGCTGGTCGCCCGCGTCGACCTTCTGACCCTCGGCGACGCGCAGGCGGATGCCGAACGGCACGGACTGCGGGTACTCTGCACCGTCCTTGCCCACGACGATGACCTTGCGCACGCCCTTGGCCTCGCCGATCTTCACCTTGCCGGCCACATCCGCGATCAGTGCCTGTCCCTTGGGCTTGCGGGCCTCGAACAGCTCCTCCACCCGCGGCAGGCCCTGCGTGATGTCGAAGCCGGCCACGCCGCCGGTGTGGAACGTCCGCATCGTCAGCTGCGTGCCGGGCTCGCCGATCGACTGCGCGGCGATGATGCCGACCGCCTCGCCGACCTCGACGCCCTTGCCGGTGGCGAGGTTGCGGCCGTAGCATTTGCCGCACACGCCGTAGCGGCTCTTGCACGTCAGCACGGAACGGACCAGGACTTCCTCCACCCCGGCCTGCTCGAGGACGTCGGCCGCTTCCTCGGTGATCTCCTCGCCCTCTTCGACCAGCACCTTGCGGCCGCGCGGCGCGGTGATATCCTCCGCGGCGGTGCGGCCGATGATCCGTTCCTTCAGCGGCACGACGACGTCGTTGCCCTCGCGGACCGCGGCCATCATCAGGCCCTCGGTGGTCTTGCAGTCCTCTTCGCGGATGATCACGTCCTGCGCGACGTCCACCAGCCGGCGGGTCAGGTAGCCCGACTCGCTCGTGCGGATCGCCGTGTCGGCCAGGCCCTTGCGCTGACCGTGCGTGGAGCTGAAGTACTCCAGCACCGTCAGCCCCTCGCGGAAGTTGGCCTTGATCGGCTGCTCGATGATCCGCCCCGACGGGTCGGTCATCAGCCCGCGCATGCCGGCCAGCTGGCGGATCTGCTGGATGTTGCCGCGCGATCCGGACAGCACCATCATGTACAGCGGGTTGAACACGTCGAAGTTCTCCAGCATGGCCTCGGTGATCTCTTCGGTCACCTTGGTCCACACGTCGATCGTGCGCTGGTACTTCTCCCCGCTGGTGATCAGGCCCCGGCGGTACTGGTTCTCGATCGCGTCGATCTGCTTCTCGGCCGCGGCCAGGATCCGTTCCTTCTGGGCCGGAATCGAGATGTCTTCGATCGCGATCCCCGCCCCGCTGCGCGTGGCGAAGCGGAACCCGAGGTCCTTCAGCGCGTCCAGCAGCAGCACGGTCTTGCTGGAGCCCAGCTTGTTGTAGGACTCAGACACGATCTGGGAAAGCACCTTGCGGTCGCAGACGTCGTTGATGAAGCGCAGCTCTTCGGGAATGGCCTCGTTGAAGATCACGCGGCCGATGGTCGTCTCGATGGGCTCGCTGTCATGGGTGAGGCGCACCTTCACTTTGGCGTGGAGGTCTACAGCGCCGGTCTCGAACGCCAGCACGGCTTCGGTCGGCGTGCTGAAGATCTTGCCCTCGCCGCGCGCGCCGTCTTTCTCCTGCGTCAGGTAGTACGAGCCGAGCACGATGTCGCGGGTGGGGCTGGTGATCGCCTTCCCGTACGCCGGCGAGAGGATGTTGTACGCCGACAGCATGAGCAGCCGGGCCTCGGCCTGCGAGGCGGCGGACAGCGGCACGTGGGCCGCCATCTGGTCGCCGTCGAAGTCCGCGTTGTACGCCGTGCAGACCAGCGGGTGCACCTGGATCGCTTTGCCCTCGATCAGCACGGGCTCGAACGCCTGGATGCCCAGGCGGTGCAGCGTCGGGGCCCGGTTCAGCAGCACCGGGTGCTCGCGCACGACCTCCTCCAGGACCGTCCAGACCTCCGGCCGCGCGCGCTCGACCATGCGCTTGGCGCTTTTGATGTTCTGGGCCAGGTTCTTGTCAGCGAGCTTCTTCATGACGAACGGCTTGAACAGCTCCAGCGCCATCTCTTTGGGCAGCCCGCACTGGTGCAGTTTCAGCTTCGGGCCGACCACGATGACCGAGCGGCCGGAGTAGTCCACGCGCTTGCCGAGCAGGTTCTGGCGGAAGCGGCCCTGCTTGCCCTTGAGCATGTCCGACAGCGATTTCAGGGGCCGGTTATTCGGGCCGGTGACGGGCCGCCCCCGGCGGCCGTTGTCGATCAGGGCGTCGACGGCCTCCTGGAGCATTCGCTTCTCGTTGCGGACGATGATCTCGGGAGCGCCCAGGTCCAGCAGCCGCTTGAGCCGGTTATTCCGGTTGATGACCCGGCGGTACAGGTCGTTGAGGTCCGACGTCGCAAAGCGCCCGCCGTCGAGCTGTACCATCGGGCGCAGTTCGGGCGGGATGACCGGGATGACATCCAGGATCATCCAGTCCGGCCGGTTGCCGCTCTTGCGGAACGCCTCGACGACTTCCAGCCGCTTGAGGATCTTCACCCGCTTCTGGCCCGAGGCGTCCTTGAGCTCGGAGCGCATCTGCCGGGAGAGTTTCTCGAGGTCGACTTCCAGCAGCAGCTCCTTCGCCGCCTCGGCGCCCATGCTCGCGCGGAAACCGGTGCCGTACTTCTCCCGCATCTCGCGGTACTCGTTCTCGGTCAGCAGCTGCTTCTTGGACAGCGGCGTCATGCCGGGGTCGATGACCACGTACGAGGCGAAGTACACCACGCGCTCCAGCGCGCGCGGCGACATGTCCAGCAGGAGGCCGATGCGGCTGGGCACGCCCTTGAGGTACCAGATGTGGCAGACGGGCGCCGCGAGTTCGATGTGCCCCATGCGCTCCCGCCGGACCTTGGCCCGTGTGACCTCGACGCCGCAGCGGTCGCAGATGATCCCCTTGAACCGGATGCGCTTGTACTTGCCGCAGTGGCACTCCCAGTCCTTCTGCGGGCCGAAGATGCGCTCGCAGAACAGGCCGTCCCGCTCCGGCTTCAGCGTCCGGTAGTTGATCGTCTCGGGCTTCTTCACCTCGCCGTGCGACCAGATCCGGATCTGCTCCGGCGAGGCCAGGCCGATCTTCACCGCATCGAAGTTGTTGACGTCCTGCATCAGTAGTCCTCCACCAGGGCTTCCTCACCCTCGAGGTTGATCCCGAGCGCCCGGGCCGTCTCGGCGATGTCTTCCTCGATCTCCTTGAGCTCGATCTCCTGTTTGTCTTCGGTGAGCACTTTCACGTCGAGGCACAGCGACTGGAGCTCCTTGACCAGGACCTTGAACGACTCCGGCACCCCGGGCTCCTGGATGTTCTCCCCCTTGACGATGGCCTCGTACGTCTTCACGCGGCCCACCACGTCGTCGGACTTCACCGTGAGCAGTTCCTGCAGGGTGTGGGCCGCGCCGTAGGCCTCCAGCGCCCAGACCTCCATCTCGCCGAACCGCTGGCCGCCGAACTGGGCCTTCCCGCCCAGCGGCTGCTGGGTGATCAGGCTGTACGGGCCGGTCGAGCGGGCGTGGATCTTGTCCTCGACCAGGTGGAGCAGTTTCATCATGTAGATCCACCCGACCGTCACCTTCTGGTCGAACAGCTCGCCGCTGCGCCCGTCGCGGAGTTCGACTTTGCCGTTCGCCGGCAGGCCCGCGGCCTCGAGCAGCTGCTTGATCTCGTTCTCCTTGGGCCCATCGAACACCGGGCACTCCGCCCAGATATTCAGGGCCGACGCCGCCCACCCCAGGTGCGTCTCCAGCACCTGGCCGACGTTCATGCGGCTGGGCACGCCCAGCGGGTTGAGCACGATGTCCACCGGCGTGCCGTCGGGCAGCATCGGCATGTCTTCCTCCGGCAGGATGACGGAGATCACGCCCTTGTTGCCGTGGCGGCCGGCCATCTTGTCGCCGACAGTGATCTTCCGCTTCTGCGCCACGTACACGCGGACGAGCGTGTTCACGCCCGGGGGCAGCTCATCGCCCTGCTCGCGGCTGAACACCTTCACGACGACGACTTTGCCCTTCTCCCCGTGGGGGACTTTCAGGCTCGTGTCGCGGACCTCGCGGGCCTTCTCTCCGAAGATGGCGCGCAAGAGACGCTCTTCAGCGGTGAGCTCGGTCTCGCCCTTGGGCGTGACCTTGCCGACGAGGATGTCGCCGGAGCGGACGTCCGCGCCGATGCGGACGATCCCGCGGTCGTCGAGGTCGCGCAGCGCCTCTTCCCCGACGTTGGGGATGTCGCGGGTGATCTCCTCCGGACCGAGCTTCGTGTCGCGGGCTTCGACCTCGTACTCTTCGATGTGGATCGACGTGAACAGGTCTTCTTTGACCATGCGCTCCGACAGCACGATCGCGTCTTCGTAGTTGTAGCCCTCCCAGGGCATGAAGGCGACGAGCACGTTGCGGCCCAAGGCCAGCTCGCCCTCGTTCGTGGCCGGCCCGTCGGCGATCACGTCGCCGGCGCCGACCTTGTCGCCGGTCTCCACGACCGGCTGCTGGTTGATGCACGTCCCCTGGTTGCTGCGCTGGAACTTGATCAGTTTGTAGACGTCGCGGCCCCGCTCGGTCTTGACGACGACCTCGTCCCCCGACACCGACTCGACGACCCCATCCCGCGCGGCGATAATCACCGCGCCAGAATCCACCGCGGCGCGGTGCTCCATGCCGGTGCCCACCAGCGGCGCTTCCGTCGCCAGCAGCGGGACCGCCTGGCGCTGCATGTTGGAGCCCATGAGCGCGCGGTTCGCGTCGTCGTGCTCGAGGAATGGAATCAGCGCCGTCGCCACCGAGACGGTCTGCTTGGGCGAGACGTCCATCCGGTCGATCTCCTCGGGCGTTTCCAGCACGATGTCGTGCCCGTGCCGGGCCGACACGCGGGATTCCGTCAGCCGGCCCCGCTCGTCGATCCTCGCGTTGGCCTGGGCGATCACGTGCCGGTCTTCCTCGTCCGCGGTCGTAAACCGGATCTTGCGGGTGACCGACCCGTCGCTGACCTCGCGGTAGGGCGTCTCGATGAAACCCAGATCGTTCACGCGGGCGTACGTGGCCAGCGAGCTGATCAGACCGATGTTCGGCCCTTCCGGCGTCTCGATGGGGCACATCCGCCCATAGTGGGACGTGTGCACGTCGCGCACTTCGAACCCCGCGCGCTCGCGCGACAGGCCGCCCGGCCCCAGCGCCGACAGCCGGCGCTTGTGCGTCAGCTCGGCCAGCGGGTTGGTCTGGTCCATGAACTGGCTGAGCTGGCTGCTCCCGAAGAACTCCTTGATCGCCGCGACGACGGGGCGGATGTTGATCAGCACCTGCGGCGTGATCTGCCCGGTCTCCTGGATCGTCATCCGCTCGCGGATCACCCGCTCCATCCGCAGCATGCCGATGCGGAACTGGTTCTGCAGCAGTTCGCCCACCGACCGCACGCGGCGGTTGCCCAGGTGGTCGATGTCGTCGACGTGGGCCTCGGGATCGTTGTTGTGCAGGCGGACCAGGTAGCGGATGATCTCGACGATGTCGTCGCGCACTGCGGCCGCGACCCGGACCCCGTCGCCGGACACGACGTAGAGCACTTCCTTGGTCGGGGGTACGACGCCCAGCGCGACCCGGGTGCCGTCGGGGATCCGCTTGGGATCGATGACGTCGCCGTCGACTTTCACCAGCGCCCGGCTGAGGACGCCGGTGAGCTCGCGGCCGTCTTTGAGGGTGAGCGTAAACTCCTTCTTGTCCTTGGACGCCTTGACGTCGGTAACTTCCCCACCGGTCGTCTGCACCAGGGTGCGGAACTCCAGCGGCGCATCCAGGCCGAGTTTCCGGTCGACCTTGTGCCGGCCGACCTTGCCCAGGTCGTAGCGGCGCGGGTCGAAGAACAGCGTCTGCAGCAGCTGGCGGGCGGACTCCACCGTGGGCGGATCGCCCGGCCGGAGGCGGCGGTAGATTTCGATCAGCGCTTCGTCGACGGCCTTGGAGCCGCTCCGTTCCTTGACCGGGTCCTTGGTCAGCGTCGCGGCGATCGCTTTGTCGTCGTCGAAGAGCTTGCGGATTTTGTCGTCGCTGTCGTATCCCAGGGCCCGCAGCAGCACGGTCACCGGAGTCTTGCGGGTCCGGTCGATGCGGGTGGAGATGACGCCGTTGTTGTCCAGCTCCATCTCCAGCCACGCCCCGCGGTGCGGGATGACGGTCACGCCGGGCATTGGGCGGCCCGACGCGTCGGGGGTGTAGCTGTAGTAGACGCCGGGGGATCGGACGAGCTGGCTGACGACCACCCGCTCCGCCCCATTAATAATGAAGGTTCCCCGGCGGGTCATCAGGGGCAGGTCGCCCATGAAGACTTCCTGCTCCTTGATCTCGCCGGTTTCTTTGATGAGGAGGCGGACTTTGACCTTGAGCGCTGCGCTGTAGTTGTAGTCGCGGTCGCGGCACTCATCCTCGGTGTACTTGAGCCGCTCCAGGCGATACCCGCCGAAATCGAGGACCGGCTGGTCGTCAAACACGGTCCCCGGGTCGGGCCGCTTCCGGGCGCCGTCCACCGCAAAATGCAGCTCGAGGTTGCCGGTGAAGTCCTGGATCGGTGAAATCTCCTCGAAGACCTCGCGGACGCCCTCGCGGAGGAACCACTCGTACGATCGGCGCTGGACCTCGATGAGATCCGGCACATCGATGATCTCTGGGATCTTGGCGAAGCTGACTCGCGTCCGGCGGCCGCGGTCCACGGAATGCCCGGCGTTCAGGCGGCCGTTCGCCCTCGGCGCCAGCGCGCCCACTTTGCGTCGCGACTTGGTCTTCACGGGGTGATACTCACCTCCACAGCGGGATGTCCACCAGCGCGCAAAGCAACAACAGCACCCGAAGCGAATTCATACCGCCCCGAATGCGTCAAAATCGAATTGGCGTGGGAGAAGTGCAAATAGATCGTCTGGTCCGGGAATGCGGAAACAGGGCCGCGCCCACCCTGCTCCCGGGATTAACCGTAAACTCCATAATACTTAGCCGCCCAAGTCGAGTCAATAGGCGGCCCAGACCGGGAGCCGGGAACAGGAAACCGGAAACCGTAAGGGATAGAACCCCGGGAGACTGATGATTCCCCCGGCTCCGGCTTCCGGTTTCCGGCTTCCGTGACTACTTGACTTCTACGGTGGCGCCTTCGGCCTCGAGCTTGCTCTTGATTCTCTCGGCCTCCTGCTTGCTGACCTTCTCCTTGACCGGCTTGGGAGCCCCATCCACCAGGTCCTTGGCCTCCTTGAGGCCCAGACCGGTCAGTTCGCGGACGACCTTGATGACCTGGATCTTCTTCTCGCCGATGCTCTTGAGGACGGCATCAAACTCAGTCTGCTCCTCCACGGCCGGAGCCGCCGCGCCGCCGGCGGACGGCGCTGCCGCGACCGCCACTGGAGCCGCTGCGCTGACGCCAAACTTCTCCTCCAGCATCTTGACCAGGTCGGCGAGTTCGAGAACCGAGAGATTCCCGATCGCTTCGACCAGGTCTTCCTTGCTCATCTTCGTGCCTGCGGCTTTCGCCTTTGCTTCTGCCACTGCCTGTTCCCCCTTCTCTTTATGCCGCGTCCATCTGTTGTCGGATCTGGTCGAGTACATGGACCAGATTCCGCTGCAGTCCCGTCACCACGCTCATCAACCCATACAGGGGCGCCGTGATGGAGCCCAGTACCTTGGCAAGCAACTCCGGCTTGGACGGGAGTTCCGCCAGCTGCTTGATCTGCGCGGCCGAGAGAACCCGGCCCTCGATCAGGCCGCCCTTCACCTCGAGTTTGCGGGCCGTGCGGATGTAGTCCTGAAGGATCTTCGCCGGAGCGACCGGGTCATCGGCGGCGAACGCCGCCGCCGTCGGTCCCTCAAGGTAGGGATCGAGTCCGTCGATGCCCAGGCTCTGCGCGGCGCGCCCGAGCAGGGTGTTCTTCACCACCTTATACTCGACGCCGGCCGCGCGCAGCTTCTCCCGCAGGGCGGCGATCTCGCCAACGTTGAGGCCGCGGAAGTCGGTGAAGATCACCACGCCCGATCGCGTCAGGCGGTCGCGAATCGCCTCGGTCTGCTTCGCCTTCTCTGGACGCGCCACTCGACCCGCTCCTCGGAGCACTCGCTCCCAAACAAAATGGGCCCACCGCAGACGAGGGCCCCCTCATCACCACCGCCCGCCACCGTCGCGGCGCGCGGTGTGCCTCGGCTGGCGGCCTCGATGGCCATTGTCCCCCGCGGGGGAACCAGCTGTCTCCGGTCCTTGCAACGCTATTCAGTTCCGAGCGTAGGTCAGTGTAGCACCTGCGGGATCACGGTTTCAAGGTGTGATCCCGTGATCCCAGCGCTAGACGGCGGCCTTCGCCGTCTGCACCCTGGCCGGATCCACTCTGACGGCCGGTCCCATCGTCGTCGACAGCGTAATGGTCTTCAGATACTGGCCCTTCGCGGCCGCGGGCTTCGCGCGGACGATGGCATCCAGCAGGGTGTCGAAATTTTCCAGCAACTGCGCCTCGGAGAAGGACGCCTTGCCGATGCCGGCGTGGATGATCCCGAACTTGTCCGTCCGGTACTCGATCTTTCCGGCCTTGATCTCCTTGACGGCCTTGGTGAGATCGAAGGTGACCGTGCCGGCCTTGGGGTTGGGCATCAGCCCGCGCGGCCCGAGCACGCGCCCCAGGCGCCCGACGGTGCTCATCACGTCCGGCGTTGCGACGGCGACGTCGAAGTCGACCCAGCCGCCCTGGATCTTCTCGACGAGATCCTCGGCGCCCACGAAGTCTGCCCCCGCGGCTTCCGCCTCCTTGATCTTGTCGCCCTTCGCAAACACGAGGACCCGGACCGCCTTGCCCGTGCCGGCGGGCAACCCGACGGTTCCACGGACCTGCTGGTCGGCCTGCTTGGGGTCGATTCCCAGCCGGATCGCACAGTCGACGGTCTCGTCAAACTTGGCTTTCGGCATCTGCTTCAGCCGCCGGACGGCGTCGGCGGGTTCGTACAACTGATCCACCTCCACCGCTTTCGTGGCTTCGGAGTACCGCTTGCCGTGTTTCCGGATCGTCTTCACTCTCTCACTCCTATTTAGCCCGTGACTTCGATCCCCATGGACCGGGCCGTGCCTTCGATCATGCGCATCGCCGCATCGACGTCCTTCGTGTTCAGGTCTCTCAACTTCTGACGCGCAATCTCGCGAACCTGGTCGCGGGTGACCTTGCCGACCTTGGTCTTGTTGGGTTCTCCTGATCCTTTTTCCAGCCCGGCGGCCTGGCGCAGGAGCACCGACGCCGGCGGCGTCTTGGTGACAAACGCAAACGTGCGGTCCGCAAACACGGTGATTTCCACCGGCACGATCGTGCCGGTCTGCGCGGCCGTGCGCTCGTTGTAGGACTTACAGAACTCCATGATGTTGACGCCGTGCTGGCCGAGCGCGGGCCCCACCGGCGGCGCCGGCGTGGCTTTCCCGGCTGGAATCTGCAACTTGATGATGGCGATGACTTTCTTGGCCATGCAACACCCTCGCTACGTCTTCTCGATTTGCCCGAAGCTGAGCTCGACCGGCGTCGCGCGTCCGAAGATCGACACCAGCACGCGGACCTTCTCTTTCTCGACCATCACCTCGTCGACGACCCCGGTGAAGTCCTGGAACGGACCCTGGGTGATGCGGACCACCGATCCCTTCTGGAAGCTGATCCGGTACTTCGGGGTCTCGTCGCGCAGCTGCTTCAGGAGCCGCTTCACCTCGGCGTCATCCAGCGGCACCGGGCGTGTCCCGGACCCGACGAACCCCGTCACCCCCGGCGTGTTGCGCACCACGTACCACGAGTCGTCCTCCATGATCATTTCGACCAGGACGTAGCCGGGGTAGATCTTCCGGTCGACCTCGCGGCGCTTGCCCCCCTTGATCTCTTTCTCTTTCTCCGTGGGCACAAGCACCTGGGCGATGCGCTCTCCGCCCTGGCCGTGCATCGTCTTCATCCGCCGCTCGAGGTTGGTCTTCACCTTGTTCTCGTAGCCGGAGTAGGTGTGGATGACGTACCACTTCAGGCGCGGGTCTTTGAGGGCTTCGGCGGCTTCGGCCTCGGCCTCGACGGCGGCCACGGCGGCCTCCGCCTCGGGGGATTCCACCTCCGCGGGGGCTTCCGGCTCGTCGGCAAAGATTTCTTTGATCTTGTCTTCCATCATGGGATGCACTCGGCGGGAGAACGGCAGAGCCTCCAGATCACACGGATCAGCGCTTCACCAGCACCTTCTGGAACAGCCAGGTGAACAGCGCGTCCCAGGCGCCCAGGTAGAGGGCCATTGCCAGCAGCACCACGATGACGACGATCGTCATCGCGATGAGTTCCGTGCGGCTCGGCCACTCCACGCGGGTGAGTTCCGCGCGGACTTCACGGAGATAGCGGGTCACGCGCTCGATCAGCGACGGTCCGTTCCGCAGGGCGACGGCCTTCGCGGTGCCGGCACGCAGCAGATGCCGGTTAGCCATAAAATCCTCCCAAAACAAAAAAAACTTCTTCGGACCTCGTTCATTATAGGTGCGGGCCTGGGCGTTGTCAAACCACGACCAGCGCGCTGACGCCGTCCGACTCATACTGCGCATCCCAAATCACATCGAGTGCCGCCCACCGCCGCCCGCCGTCCGTGGACGAGAAGATCCCACGGTTGTTGGCCGCGTAGAAAACCCCGGGGCGGCCCGCGGTCGCCAGGTGGCTCACGACCGTGCCGTCCGGGGCAGGCAATCCCTCGCTGACCCGCTGCCACTTCCCTGAACCGCTCCGGCGATACACGTACGCCTCCGCCGAGGATGGATTGTAGGCGGTCCACGGACCCGACGAACCGGAGACGACGACGGTGGAGGGATCGGCGGGATCGACGCCGACCGTCACGAGGTAGGTGTGGCGAAGACCTTGCTCCGGAGATGCCCACGTCGCGCCGCCGTCATCGGTGTCGTAATATCCGTCTCCCGCCGCGGAATAGAATCGCCCGGGCGCCGCGGGGTGAGACGACATCGTGTGCGTGTCAAACGGGCCTTCGGGGACACGGTCTTCCCACGTCACTCCGCCGTCGAGGGTCCGGACCAGCGCCCCGGCTTCAATAGCGGCGAAGATGCGGCCGGGCATGACCGGATCGGATTCGATCCAGCGGACGTGATGCGTATACGGGCGCGGCGGAAAGCTCCACTCCGTTGAAGAGGGAAGCGTGGTCAGCGCCGGCCGCTCGTCCCACGTCTGGCCGCCGTCGCCGGACCGGTAGAAGTGGCTCGGCTCGGTCCCGGCGTAGACGATCCCGCCTCCCCGCCCCGACTCGTGGCGGTCGACGGCCAGCGCGGTGATGTGACCCGATCCCGGTCCCGCTCCCACCTCCTGCCATTCTCCGCCGCCGTCGTCCGTGCGCCACAGGGCGCCGCTGACCGTCCCGCAGTAGGCGCGTCCTTGCTGGTGTGGATCAGCGGCGGCGCAGGTGAAACGGTGGCCGCTCACAGGAGCGGACAGGTGCCAGCGCTGGGCGTGCCGGGCGACGAGGATGTGGCGACTCAAGATGGCGATAAGAGTGGGCATGACTGATTTTCTGTCCAGGACTTTGAGGCTCTTGTGGCCCCGAACCACTCGCTGCGCTCGGGTTCAGGGCTCATGCACCAGTCGCTGGCGGAACCTATGGCGTCGCCATGCGCCGGAGCGAAGCGACTGGTGCATGGCAGGGGCGGAGGGATTCGAACCCCCAACATCTGGTTTTGGAGACCAGCGCTCTGCCAGTTAGAGCTACGCCCCTACGAACCCTAATCTACACAATCTACACAATCTACACAATCTACCCCCATCTCAACGCCACGCCACGGCAGTGGATTGAGTAGATTGGGAAGATCGGGAAGATTGGGGAGATTCGTTACCGCGTTTCGCGATGCAGCGTGTGCTTCTTGCACCACTTGCAGTACTTCTGCATCTCGACGCGATCGGGATCGTTCTTCTTGCTCTTCATCGACGTGTAGTTCCGCCGCTTGCAATTCGAACACGCCAGCGTAATGATGTCTCGAGCCATCGTCGTCTACTCCGTCACCTTGGTCACGACCCCGGCGCCGACGGTGCGGCCCCCTTCCCGGATCGCAAACCGCAGCCCCTCTTCCAGCGCCACCGGCGTGATCAGC
>Ga0209640_10000896_pt1 | contig 24251 bp, 17 predicted proteins | sample RifCSP10_1_FD_184018 | JGI IMG/M metagenome (GOLD analysis project Ga0209640, IMG submission 184018) | Soil microbial communities from Rifle, Colorado - Rifle CSP2_sed 10_1 (SPAdes) (version 2) | ecosystem: Environmental > Terrestrial > Deep subsurface > Rock core/Sediment | place: Rifle... | reverse complement strand
ATCAGGGGCCGGGCGGGGATACCCGCCCGGCCCTACGTGTCTGTGAGCGAAAGACGAGAGACGAGAGACCAGAGACGACCGATCAGTTCGTCTGATTCGGCGAGAACCGCTCGATCATCTCGCGCGCCGCGTCGAGCGTCGTGAGCCCTCCGTGAATCGGAACGATCTGCTGCACGTCGAGCTTCAGCCGCTGCACCGCCTCGTACCAGTGGATCAGATTGGGCATCGCGTTGGGCGGCGACGTCAGCGGCGCCGCCGGGGGCGAGAACGAATCCGCCTCGACGAGGATTCTCTCCTTCGGCAGGTACACCATCAGCATCGTCGGGTTGTGCATGTTTCCCGGGTAGTGGTAGATCACCAGGGTCTTCGAGCCGTCGGTCATCAGGCGGCTGCCGAGCACGCCCTCGAACGCGGGCGTCCGTCCCGATTTCGCGAGCCGATCGGGATTGAGCGTCCGCGACCCGGCCCAGAGCTGCTGGAAGTACGGGATGTTGTCCCTGTGCGTGACGATCGTCGCGCCTTCGGCGACGTACGTGCGCAGCCCGCCGATGTGATCGAAATGTGAGTGCGTGTTGATGATGTACCTGATCGGCTTTCCGGGGATCGTCTTTTTCACGGCGTCGATCACCGCAACCGACTGCGCCTCCGTCTCCGGCGCCTCCACGACCGCGATGTGGTCGCGGAACTCGACGGCGACGCTCTTGGCGTAGGCGGGAATCATCCAGACGCCCTCGGCGAGCCGCTGCGGCGTGCCGATGGCCGGCTCCGGTTTCGCGTTGCGGACGCCGGCGGGAACCTCGATCGCGACGGCCGCGTTGGGCCGCACGTCGGTGACCGTCACGTCGAGCAGGGGATAGCCGCCCTCCTTCTGCACGATGCGCGCTGGAAATTTCACGCCGCCGAAGTCCCGGTAGTCGCTGAACGCGGCTTCCATGGTCGTGTCGCCCAGCACCACATGGCCGAACCACGCCTCGATTCGCTCGACGAGATGCTGATCGTTGAGGGTGCCTTCGTATCGGGCGGCGGGGGTCGTGAACGAAATGACGGTCGTATTGGTGCCGCGGATGTTCTCCACCTTGACGGTGGCGTTGTTGGCCATGGCGGCCTTGATGAAACCCTGCGGCGTCAGCGTGATCTGCTCCAGGCGCCCTTCAGCGGTCGGCCGCCGGTCGTCGCGAATCCTGGGCGCGACGGGACTGCCGCCCACCACGTCCCATGCGTAGGGACCGCTCGCCACCCAGATCTGCCGCATCTCGCCGAAGAGCGGCTGGAAGCCGCCGCCAAGCGGCGGGTCTTCGAGCTGCGCCCGCCTCCGGTCGTCGCGCACGGCGGGAGTCGCGAAATCAATCGCCATCGTGAACGCCGGCACGTTGAACCGCGGCCACTGCGACGTGCCGTGATAGGCCTGGCCGAAGACGTAGTCGTACCCCCAGCCGGAGAATTCGAGCGTCCTGAGGTTCGTGGCGCCGAGGGCTGCGGCCGCCGCCTCGAGCGACGCCTTGCGGTCCTGCGCGTGCCCCCCGGCCGAGAGCGCGGCGGCGAGGACCAGAGCGATCGCGAATGTGTTTTTCATAGTGGCACCAATCGTAATGTGGCTTCCGGCTTAAGCCGGAAGCTACTTCGACGCGAGGTACGCGACGATCGCGATCATGTCGTCCTCGGTCAGCGTGGCGACTACCGGCTGCATCAACGCACTCTCGCGCGTGCCGGCCTGCATGTCGTACAGCTGCCTGGCGAGGTAGCTGGCCTGGCGGTCGGCAATCGGCGGCACCGGGCCGAGACCCTGCAGGTCGGGCCCGTGACAGATCGCGCACTGCACGGTTTTCCCGCCACCCGTCGTCACGATCTCCTCACCGCGCGTGACGCTGCCGATGGGCACGTAGGCGACCATGCCGGATCGCGGCGCCCGCGCGCGCTCGGTGAGGTCGGGATTCTCCGGCACTTCCAGAATGCGCCTGCCGAGCGGCTCCGTTTCGCTGCCCGGTTGCGGCAGGAACAGCCCGTTCATGCCCGGCTTTGCCTTCGGGACGGTGTCGGTTTCAACCACCTTGACCCACGGCCGCCACGTGATGGAGGAGAAGTACTCGGCGACGGCGTTCATCTCCGCGTCGGTCATGTGCCGGGCGATCTGAATCATCTCGTTCGTGTTGGCTTTCCGCGGATCGGCGCTCCGCCGGGTGCCGTTGCGGAACGCCTGCAGCTGCTGAAGGATGTACTGCGCGGGGAGGCCCGCCACCGGCGCGTTTTCCGGCTTCCCCTGCCCATTCGGATAGTGGCAGAGGCTGCAGGCGCGCAGCTTGTCGCGCTCGCGGCCGCGCGCGACGATCTCGGGCATCGGCGGATGGTCGCCCGGGTACCAGTCGGACGGACCGTAGTCGAAATGAATGGCGTACTCGGCGAACGTCCGATCGGCGTCCGGCAGCGTGTGCGTGACGTCTTTCGGGCGCGGCGCCCCGATCCGTGCGCAGTCGAGCGGCTTGGCGTCTGTCGCGCAGGGCGGGGACGCGGGCTCGGTGCCCGCTGCGACGAACCCGTACGCCCACGGCGGTGGCGCAGGCACCTGGCCGCGGACAAGAGCCACAGCAGTCGAAATGAATGCGAGCGCGAGCGTCAGGAGTACTGCGTGCGTCTTCATGGAGCCTCCGGCCGTCCTTTTTACCAGCTTCGCGTAGTCGATGTCACGCCTTCTCTTCCGCCTGAAGGCGGAAGCCACATGTAGCGTCCGGCTTCAGCCGGAAGGGAGATGTAGCGTCCGGCTTCAGCCGGAAGGGAGATGTAGCGTCCGGCTTCAGCCGGAAGGGACCCGCCGGTATAGAATCGCTCGGGGAGGCCCGCTGGTGAATGTGTTCCTGCACCGATCGATAACTGCCGGGGCGCTGGCCGCCCTCTTGTGCGCACCGGCGCCGGTCAGGGGACAGACCGCGGCCGACGCTCCGGCGTACAGTCCACCGCGGACACCGTTCGGGCAGCCGGATCTGCAGGGAATCTGGCAGGCGCTCAACACCGCCTCCTGGGACATTCAGGATCACCACGCGTCTCTGGGCGTGCCGGCGGGACGAGGCGTGGTGGATGGAAACGACATCCCGTATCAGCCGTGGGCGCTCGAGAAGAAGCGGCAGAACGTCGCGAATCGTGCGGCGCTCGATCCCGATGCCAGGTGCCTGTTGTCGGGCGTGCCTCGCATCACCTACATGCCGTATCCGTTCCAGATCGTGCAGCAGGCCGACAAGGTCAACATCCTCCACGAGTACAACCACACGCTGCGCCACATCTATATGAACGGCAACCCGCATCCGGAGGGGCCCATCGAGTGGTGGATGGGCGATTCGCGCGGGACGTGGGAGGGCAACACGCTCGTTGTCGACACCATTCACGTCACCGCCGAGACGTGGTTCGACAAGGCGGGGAATTTCCACAGCGAGGCGCTCCACGTCGTCGAGCGTTTGACGCGCACCGGCCCCGACCACATGCTCTACGAGGTGACGATTGAGGATCCGAAGGTCTTTACCCGTCCCTGGAAGATGAGCATGCCGCTCTACCGGCGCGTCGAACAGGAGCCGGAGCTCCTCGAGTACGAGTGTTACGCGTATTTGATCGAAGAAACGTGGCCGAATAGATGAAAAGCCTTATTTCAGCCGTCACAGCCGTGGCGGCGCTGTCGCTGCTCGTGCCGTCCGGCGTCGCCGGACAGGGCTTTGCCCAGCCTGGCCGGCCGAAGGGAGCGGGGGCCCGCACGTGGCGTGCGGAGCGGGCCACGCTGCCGCCGTACAGTCCGCCGCGTCTTCCTGACGGGCGACCGAACCTGCAGGGCCGCTGGGGCGGCAGCTCGAGCGGCGACGACATCGAGGAGACCGAGCAGGTCGATCCGACGACCCCGCCGTGGGAGAGCTGGGTGTCGGATCCGGCCGACGGGAGGATTCCGTATCAGAGGTGGGCGATGGCCGAGCGCAAAAAGCACCGCGCGGGCCTGGCGCGAGGCGTGACCGGCGAGACAGGCGAGCGTCTGTTCATGGATCCGCAGACATTCTGCATGAAGAGCGTTCCGCGCTATGCCCAGCGCGGCTACGAGCTCGTGCAGGCGCCCGGCTACGTGGTGATGATGCTCAACTGGGGACACTTCCATCGCCGTATCCCTCTCGACGACCGCCCGCGGCCCGGCGCCAGCGCACAGTTCTGGATGGGGATTGCTCGCGGGCGCTGGGACGGCGACACACTGGTCGTCGAGTCGACGAACTTCAACGGCAAGATGTGGCTCGACAGCGTCGGGAATTTCGCGAGCGAGCACGTGCGGGTCATCGAGCGTCTCAGGCTCGTCGAGGCGAACACGCTGGACTACGAGGTCACCATCGACGACCCGACCGTGTTCACGCAGGCGTGGACGCTCAGCTACCGCCTGCGCCGCGCAGGCACCGGCGGAGGCGGAGGTGCCGCCACTGTCAACGATCCGTACGCGGCCGAGTCATGGGAGCACGCCTGCCACGAGGGCAACGCCCATCACGTTGAGGGAGCCCGGGACCTGGGCTTCAAGTGGTTTCCCGGCGTGACGCCGCCTCAGCGCTGACGCGCTGTCAGTTCGATCCGGCGCGAGCCGGCAGATCGATCACATCGTGTGACGAGGTGTGGATCTCCATCTTGGGGTCCTGTCCCGCCCCCGCCGCGGCGGACGTGATCATGCCGCTGACCAGGTGGAACCGGTTGCCCACAACCGCTCCGGCGACGCCGTGCCTCGGCATCGGCATCGGCGGCAGCACGCTCCACGTGTTGCTGGCCGGATCGTAGGCTTCCACCGCACGGAACGCGCCGACGAGCGCCGGCGTCGCGACCTCGCCGCCGGCGACGTAAATCCTGCCGCCGTAGGTGCCCCAGCCGCCGCCGCTGCGGGCGGTCGGCATCTTGGCCTTCAGACCGGACCACGCATTGGTGGCCGGGTCGTATTCTTCGACAATTTCCGTGTTGGCGGAGACGGTCACGAAGGCGTGCCCGACGCGCCCGCCGATGACATAGATCTTGCCGTTGACCGCTCCGGCAAACGCGTGATTACGGGCAAGGGCCATCGGCGCGCGGCTCTGCCACGTGTTGGTCGCGGGGTCGTACACCTCGTTGGCCGTGAGCACGCGAGCCGGTCCGCCGCCGTTGATGGCCACCTCTTTCGATCCTTCAACGGTGGTCGCGCCGCCGATCAGGTACATCTTGCCGCCGACTTCGGCCACCACGGCCGATCCGCGCTTCATCGGGAGCGGGGCGAGCGCCTGCCATGTGTCGGCGATCGGGTCGTACTCCCACGCGTTGTCGACCGGTTCCCATCCGCCGCCGCTCGTCGGGAACACGAATCCGCCGAACAGAAAGATCTTGCCCTGGTATTCGACCATCGCCTGGTGATGCACCGGACGCGCCATCGGCTTCTTCTTGGTCCACCGGTCGGCCGCCGGGTCGTATTCGAAGACCGCGCCCCGGGCTTTGCCGCCGCCGAACCCGCCGAGCACGTACAGCTTGCCGCTCGCCGAAATGCCGTACAGCTCTTCATCCGGCTCCGGAAACGGCGCCAGCTTGGTCCAACGCGCCTGCGTCAGCGCGGTTGCAGCCAGCAGGAGAACGATGGATCCCGTGGCGAACACGGCCGCGGTCCGACGAAGCCTTGACGACATGCCTTCCTCCCTCGCGGTCACAGACGAAACAGGCCGAAAGTATGAACGGCGCCGAGCATGTCACGGTTGGTGGCAGGGGTCAACCGCGCGGCATAGCAGTATAATCGCCCACCTTTGCAGTCATCGCGTTCGATTCGGGGACGGTTCCGCCCATCAGGAGGTCGTATGTTGCACGTTGGGTCCCTCGTACGGGCACGGCATTATTCTCTCGCAGTGCTGCTGTGCACGCTGGCGGCGGTGATGTTCACCGTGGCGCCCGCGGCGGCACAAACCACCAACGGCGTCATCGCCGGTATCGTGACCGACGCGCAGGGCGGCGTGCTGCCCGGCGTGACGCTGACAGCCCGCAACGCGGAAACCGGGTTCACCCGCACCGTGGTGACCGAAGGCGACGGCCGCTACCGGATGGCCGGGCTGCCGCCGGGCCGCTACGACCTCCGGGCGGAGCTGCAGGGCTTCGGTCCCGTGGAGGTGATGGAGATCACGTTGACGGTCGGCGGCGAGGTCATCCGCAACGTCACGATGCAGGTGCAGGGCGTCCAGGAGTCGGTATCGGTCACCGCCGAGGCGCCGGTCGTGGAGACGACGCGCACCAGCGTGTCGGGCGTGGTCACCCAGGAGCAGATTCAGATGCTGCCCCTCGAGACGCGGCAACCGATCGGGCTGGCGCTGCTGCTGCCGGGGACGAGCCAGGATGCGGTGCGGCCCCGCAAGTTCAACGCCAACGTCGGCGCCGGTGCGTTCACGCACGGGAGCGCGCTGCTCGTCGACGGCATGTGGAACAAGGAAGGGAACACCGGCGAGCCGCGGCAGGACTTCCCGCAGTCGGCCATCCGCGAGTTCCGCGTGTATGTCAGCCAGGCGCCCGCCGAATTCGGCTGGACGGCCGGCGGCGCGGTGAGCTTCGCGACCAAGAGCGGCACCAACCTCTGGAGCGGCGAGGTCTTCGAGTTCTTCCGGGACAAGAACCTCAACACGCTGAACAAGTTTGAAGAGGCGGCGGGCGTCGCCAAGCCCAACTTCAAGCGGCATCAGTTCGGCGGCGCGCTCGGCGGTCCCGTCGTCCGCGACCGCCTCCACTTCTTCGCCGCCGCCGAGCGGACCGACACGACGCCGTACGCCACGGTGACCACCGGGCGCCCCGACCTCTACGGCGCGGTCGAGGGGGTGTTCGCGATTCCGGAATACAGCAACGTGACGTTCACGCGCGGCGATCTGCAGATCAATCAGGATCAGACAACGTTTGCCCGGTATGCGTGGCAGGACTCGGACTTCACGTGCGAAGGATGCGGAGGCACGCAGGCCTTCTTTTCGGGGAACGGCATCCAGCAGAAGCGGTACTCGCTGGTCGGCGGGCATACGTGGGTCGTGTCGTCGCGCATCCTGAACGAGATGCGCGGCCAGGTGACCAACTACCACTTCCGCCAGCACCCGCCGGGCGTGCGTCCTCAGGAGAATCTCTTCGACAACTCGCCGGCGCGCACGGCGCCGCTCACGCAGGTGTACGTGTTCCCGAGCCTGACCTGGGGTACCAACGGCAACTACTACACCACGCAGTACGCGCGCGAGCTTCGCGACGACCTGTCGATTGCCGCCGGGGCGCACACGTGGAAGATCGGCGGCGGCTTTCTGCACCTCACGATCATGGGGGATCTGCGCGAGAACATCGGCACCTGGACCTTCACCAACGATCAGCTGTTCGATCCGAACAATCCCGCGATCATGGGAGGCCTGACCGGGGCCCGGTTGTTCACGGCCGGCCTGGGCGGGTTCCCCCGCTACGTGCCCAACCAGATGTGGAACGCCTACGTCCAGGACGAATGGCGGGTGCGCCCGAACGTCACGCTGAGCCTGGGCGTGCGCTACGACCTCCAGTACAAAGCGTTCAACGAAGAGCTCGACATCAACGACAAGACCATCTTTCCCACGACAGGCACGCCGACGCAGATCCCCTACGCCGACTTTTCCACGCGCGGCGACACGAACAACTTCGGGCCGCGGCTCGGGCTCGCCTGGGATCTGAACGAGGGGCGGTCCGTCGTCCGCGCGGGCTACGGGATCTACTACAACCCGATGAACCTCCTTGTGACGACGAACGAGCGGACCAACTTCCGCCAGGCGAGCATCACGATTGCCAATCCTTCGTATCCTGATCCGTACCGGGGGCTGTCCCCGGCGCAGTTTGTGTCGACGGCGCCGCAGAACATCTCGATCCTGGCCAACGATCTCGAGAACGTGGAATCGCACGCCGCGACCGTGGGCGTCTCGCAGGAGCTCCGGACGAACCTGGCTCTCCACGCCGATGTCGTCCACAACCGGATGAGCAAGGTGCCGCAGGCGATCGACATCAACCCGCGCGCGGGCGGCACGACGGGACCGCGGCCGCTCAATCAGTTCGCCCGGATCGAGGAGACGCGCTCCAACGGCGACATCGACTACACGGCGCTGATGCTGCGGCTCGACAAGCGCTTCGACGACCGCTACCTCTACATGGTGTCGTATACGCTGGCCAAGGCGGACGGCAACGTCCCGTCCGGCGGCATCAATTCGCGCGTCACCCAGTCGGAAGCGCCGCAGCTGGACGAGGGGCCGGCCGTCAACGACCGTCGCCACGCGCTGGTGGCAAGCGGGTCGGTGCTGCTGCCATTCGACGTCAGCCTCGGCGCCGTCTGGACGCTGCGGTCCACGATGCCGTTCACCGCGACCGCGGGCGTCGATCTCAACGGCGACGGCGTCAACAGCGATTACGTGCCGGGAACGACCCGGACCATCGGCAACCGCGACAACGAGCGCATGCTCCAGGCCGTCAATCAGTGGCGCGCCTCGAGGGGGCTGTCGGCGATCCCCGCGTCGCAGATCGATACCAACGAGTACAACTCCGTGGACATCCGGGTGAGCAAGTCGATCGCCCTCCGCGGCACGCAGAAGATCGAGTTGATCGCCCAGGCGTTCAACCTCTTCGGCCGGGACAACCTGCAGGCCGCCTGGGTGGGCAACGCCCTGTCGAACGCGTTCGGGCGAATCCGCCAATCGTTCAACCGGCAGCAGGGCGAGGTCGCCATCCGGTTCGCCTGGTAGAGGAGGACAGGAATCATGTTGTCGTCATGCATGCGACGTGCGCTTGCGGCGCTCGTGGCCGCGCCGATGGCGCTCGGGTTGGCGGGATCGACGGCCGGCGCGCAGGCGCCGGACGGACGCTGGGTGCAGCGGGCGCCCTATCCGCAGCCGACACAGGAGATTGGCAGCGCCATCGTCAACGGCAGGCTCTACATCCTTGGCGCGTACGGCGACAACGCACCGGGCGGGCTGGCCGGCTGGTTCAACGAGTACGATCCCGCCACCGATCGATGGAGCAGGAAGCGCGACATCCCGATGCCGGTGCACCACCAGGCCATGGTGGGCTACAACGGCAAGGTGTACGTGTTTGGCGGCGGGATCAAGCCGACGCCGACCGGCGGCAACTGGTATCCCACCAACCGGTCGTGGGAGTACACGCCGGAGACCGACTCCTGGCGGGAGATCGCGGCGATGCCGACCAAGCGCGGCGGCGGCTTCGCGGCGGAGCTGGGCGGCCGGATCTACGTGATAGGCGGCGCCGGGTACCATCCCGGACAGGCCGAGGATGTCTCGATCAGCGCGGCCGTCCCACACCGGTCGGTGGCGACCAACGAGGTGTACGACCCGAAGACCAACACGTGGGAGACGCGCGCGCCGATGAACGTGCCGCGCAACCATCACGCGGGCGCCGCCGTCAACGGCAAGATCTATGCGATCGGCGGCCGCGTCGGCTGGTCGTTCGTGGGATCGAGCAGCGTCGACACCGTCGAGGAGTACGACCCGGCCACCGACAGGTGGAGGGTCCGCACGCGCATGCTGTATCCGCGAAGCGGGATGGCGTACGGCACCGATGGGCGCCTGATCTATACGCTCGGCGGCGAGTATCTCGACAGCGAGATGGTGGGCGTCTTCCGGAACTTCGAGGCGTACGACCCGGCGCGCGACCGCTGGTACTCCCTGCCGCCCATGTCGGTGCCGCGGCACGGCTTTGCCGGCGGCGTCCTGGGCAACCGGTTCCATGCGGTGAGCGGGCAGCTCCAGAGCGGCACGGGCGGCGGCGGTCCCGGCTCGTCGCCGGCCCACGAGGCGTTCGAGTTCGAGCGGGCGCCCGGGGCGACCGCGAGCAGATAGGTGGAGAAGGTCATGTTGTGTCGGTGGATCGCACTCATCGTTGTCCTTGGCGCCGTCGCCGCTGACGCCCAGATGCCGGGGCGCTGGGTCAGGCTGGCGCCCGTTCCCGAAGCCAACGAGGAATGGGACAGCGCCGTGCTCAACGGCAAGCTGTATCTGTTCGGCGGCAATCCCGTGGCGGCGGGCGGCAAGCAGGGCGCGCCTCCCGGGCTCGTGTTCGAGTACGACCCGGCCGCCGATCGCTGGACGAAGAAGAAGAACATGCCGCAGCCGGCGCATCACAACGCCGTTGTCGGCTACAACGGGAAGATGTACGTCTTCGGCGGCGCGGTCCAGCGGAAGCCGGGCGGGCCGACGCAGTACCCGATCGACAACGCCTGGGAGTACGACCCCGCGGCCGATGCGTGGCGGGCGCTCGCCCCGATGCCGATCCGGCGGATGGCGGCGGCGGCGGTCGAGGTGGGTGGGAAGATTTACGTGATCGGCGGCGCCGGCCCCTGGCCGGGCCTCGAGAACGAGCCGCTCGGCGGGGAGTCGCCGCACCGGATTGTGGACGCCAATCACATGTACGATCCCGCCGCCAATACCTGGCAGCCGCGGCAGACGCTGCCGACGCCGCGCACCCACATGTACGCGGGCGCGGTGAACGGCAAGATCTACCTGATCGGCGGCCGCGTCGGCTCGATGCAGGTGGTGACCGGCAGCACGACCGATCTGGTCGAGGAGTACGACACCGCGGCCGATCGGTGGGGCGCGGTGAAGCTGCGGATGCCGACGCCGCGCGACGGCGGCACGGTGGGGGTCTATCAGGGGAAGATCTACGTCGCGGGCGGGCAGGCCATCACCGCGATCAACAACTCGGTGTCGCGCGCGCTGGAAGCGTACGATCCGGCCACCAACACCTGGACGTCGCTGCCGAACGTGCCGCTGGCGCGCCACGGGCAGGGCGGCGGCGTCATCGGCAACCGCTTCCACGTGGTCGGCGGACATATCACGGCGGCGTTCAGCGGCGGCGAGCCGCTCAACGTGCCGAACCACGACGCGTTTGAATTGGCAGCACGGTGACTCTTCCGCCTGAAGGCGGAAGCCACATGCCTTCCGGATTGCATCCATGACGACCAACAGCCACCACGTCGCGGGAGCTGCCCTTCTCATCTGCCTTGCCGCGGCGCTCGCCGTCGGCGCCGGCACGCGCGCGCAGGCGCAGCAGCCGGCACAGGCGGTGGACGAGAACGGCGCGCCCATGTTCACGGTCGACCCGTTCTGGCCGAAGCCGCTCCCCAACCGGTGGAGCACGCAGCAGGTGACGGCCGTCCATGTGGATCACCTGGACCACATCTGGTTCCTCAATCGGGGAGCGGCGGCCGAAGGCGACGAAATCGGCGGCGGCGGCACCCCGCCGCGGATCGACTGCTGCGTGCGCGGTCCCGAGGTCATCGAGCTGGACCAGAACGGGAGCGTCGTCCATGCGTGGGGAGGTCCCGGCTATCACCCGCGGTGGCCGACGGCGCTCCAGACCGTGATTGCCGACACGAAAGGGTTCGTCTGGGTGTCGGGTACCGCCGCGCAGGACAGCATTCTCAAGTTCACGCGCGACGGCGCGTTCGTGTGGGATTTCGGGCATCGACCGCCGCCCGAGGCGCAGATGATGCCGGAGAACAACCAGGAGACCGGGGTCCTCATCAACAAGGGGCGCTTCCAGCTCGACGAGGTGGCCAACGAGCTGTACATCATCCAGCAGAAGCGCGTGCTCGTGTACGACGCGACGACCGGCGCCTTCAAGCGGGGCTGGGGCGGGCACGGGATGCCGCTCGCCGAGGTCTCGAACAACCCGATACCGCCCTACACGTGGACCGGCGCCCCGCCGCCCGAGGAAAAGAACTTCGTGCCCGACCTGCACTTCGTCGAAATCTCAAGGGACAGGCTCGTCTACATCGGCGAGCGCGGCCAGAACCGTATCGAGGTGTTCACGACCGGCGGGACATTCGTGAAGGAGTTCTACGTGGCGCCCAATACGCCCGCCCGCGGCGAAGGATGCGGCGGCCTGAACAACACGAAGATGCCGCCGTGCGGCACCACCTACAAGCTCGCCCTCTCACGCGACCCGCAGCAGAAGTACCTGTATGTGGCCGACGGGACGAATAACCGCGTGTGGATGCTCGATCGTCAGAGCGGCCGGACGCTCGGCTCCTTCGGCGGCAACGGCCGGTACGCCGGACAGCTCCACTGGATCAATGCGATCGCGATCGACTCGAAGGGGAACATCTACACAGGCGAAGTGGAGCAGGCGAAACGGATCCAGAAGTTCGTGCCTGTCGTGGCCGGCCGCCGGTAGATCGAAACGGGCCTCGAACCTCGGTTGGCGGCCCCGTCGCTGTACGCCGAATCTGCCAGCCTGTCCTGGCTGGCCGTACGCAATTCCTGCCATCCACCGACGGCCAGTCGTCGATTTTCGGCGAAATCCCGCGTGGCCCGCATCCTGCGTCTCCTGGTGAGCCGTTTGAGCCGGTGTTCGGACGACGGTATGCTGAAGGAGGCGCCCACATGGCGACGCTGGACGAACGGGTCGCGTTTCTTGAAGGTCAGATGGCCGAGCAGACACACGCGTTTTTCGCGATACGTGAATCGCTGGCTGGGCTCGAGCGACGGATCGATCGTCTCGACCAGCGCGTCGATCGGCTCGATCAGCGCATCGACCACCTCGACGACAAGATGTCCAGGCACTTTCTCTGGATCGTGGGGATTCAGATCACCACGCTCGTCGGTGTGGTGGGCACCGTGCTCGCGCGGGGGTGAGGCGCCGGCCTACGGCCGGCTGCCGGCCGTCCGCTCCCGCTCGGCCCTGACGAAGAACACGCCATCGGTCACGACGGCATCGCCGGGCTGGAGACCGGCCAGCACGAGCACCGGGTCTCCGCTCGCGTCGGCGATCTCGACCTTCCGCTCGATGAATCGTCCCTGCTGCGCGCCGGCGGCCACGTACACCACCGAGTCGCTGCCGACGGCCTGCACGGCGGCCCTCGGCACGAAGACGCCCTGCCGGGCCGAGGCTTCACCCACCTGCACATCGACATACATGCCGAAGCGGAGCTGCCCGCCGGCGTTCGGCACCTCGACGCGCAATTTCGCGGTGCGCGTCTCCGCCTGCACCTGGGGATCGATGTAGCTGACGCGCCCTCGAAGCGCCAGTCCGGGGTAAGGCGCGCTGGTGACCGTGGCTGCGCTCCCGACGCGGACTCTGCCAAAGTCGCGCTCGTAGAGATCGGCGATGACCCACACCGTCGAGAGGTCGACGACGGTGAAGAGCGGCATCGAGGGGTCGATGTTGAGGCCGGCGTTGACGGCGCGGCGGGTGATCACGCCGGCAAGCGGCGCGCGCACGGCGGTCGTCGTGACGACATCCTGCGGGCCGGCAAGCCGCTGCGTCCGCTCTTCCGGGATTCCGAGCAGCGTCAGCCGCGCCCGCGCAAGCTCGACCGCGGCGTCGACTTTGGCGCGCTCGGCCTCGTGCATCTCGAGCTCCTCGCGCGTGGCGGCGCCAATCGCCGTCAGCCGCTGCGTGCGCGTCTGCCGCTGCAGGTGCGCCGCCTGCTCGGCCCGCGCCGCGATGAAGGCGGTCTGCGCGTCGGCCATCTCGGGACTGTAGATCGTCGCCAGCGGCTCCTGCGCCATCACGCGCGCGCCGAGCTCGCCGCTCACCTGCGTCACGCGCCCGGACACCAGCGACGTCACGACCACTTCCTTGTACGCGTTCGGCTGGACGACGCCGGGAATGCGAAGCTGCGCGGTTGCCGTGCCTGCCGTGGCCTGCACCGTCTTGATGCCGGCACGCGCGGCCATTTCCGGTGTCAGCGTGACGACGACGTCGCCGTCGGCGCTCGCCGGCGAGGGCGGTGACGCATGCGCGTGGCCGCCGCCGGTTGCCGGGTCCGACAGGACAGGGGATGCGTTCTGTCCGTCTCCCGCGTTGACGGCGGCCGGCGGCGCGGGTGGCCGGCGGAGGCTGTAGCCGATCGCCACACCAGCGGCGACCAGGCACACGGCCCCGACAAAGAGGAGCGGCCACCGCAGCCGGGCGTCGTCGTTCACGGCATTTCTCCGAAGGCTCGCGCCATCGCCGCGCGCGCCTCGTACGCGCGCGCGAGCACGGTGGTATATCCCGCCTCGACGTCGAGATACCGGCGCTGCTCGGTCAGCACGTCGCTGAGCGGGAAGCGCCCCAGGTCGTAGCCTTCGAGCATCACGTCGACGTTCTGCCGTGCCAGGTCGCGGACGGTGGTGGCGTACAGCTCAACGGCGCGCCGCGCCTCGCGTTCCCTGGCGACGGCGGCGTCGATTTCGGCACGGGCGGCCCGCTGGCGCGCCGTGAACAGCGCCTCGGCACCCTCCCGTTCCGCCTGTGCGGCAGCCAGCGCCCCCTGGTTCCGGTTCCTCAACGGCAGCGTCACCTTGGCCCCCACCGTCACTGAATGAAAGATATCGCGAATCGGCACGCGCCTGCCGCGCTCGTCGAGGCCAAACTGCGGAAATCCGAACTGCGCTCGACCGTAGCCGGCCACCAGCGCGACGTCGGTGCGCGCCTGGCGCCGGGCGTCTTCGGCTCGCGCGTCGGCAAGCCCGATCCGGGCGATCGCCTCCCGCAGGTCCGGCCGAGCCTCCATGGCGGCCGCCGGTGTCAGGCGCGGGATGGCGGGCGCGGCGGCCAGGCTTTCGAGCGACTCGCGCAGCACGAGCGGCGCGTCGGGCGCGAGGCCGACCACGGCTTTCAGCTCGATGGTGGCCGCCTCCAGCTCGCCCGCGGCGAGCGCGGCCTCGGCCTCGATCCGCAGCGTTTCAACGGCGGCCAGGTTGGCATCGATCTTTGGCGAGCCGCCCTCCGTGACGCGACGGTCGAGCAGATCGCGCGTGCGCCGCGCCGCTGCCAGCACTTCGTTGGTCACCTCGAGCGTGCGCCGGGCCGCCAGCAGGCGGCCCGCCTGTTCCCGGACGGCGGACGCCAGCAGGCGCTCGCGCTCCCGCACCGACAGGGCCGTGATGTCAACCGCGCGGGTGGCCACGCCGACGCGCGCCGGCCGCCGGAACAGGTCGAGCGGCCACTCGACGCCAACCGTGGTCGTCATCATGCCGCCGGGCATCTGCTCGTGGCCGAGGTTCGCCATCGGATTCGGCCTGAGCGCCGCCTGCGTGACCTGCCCTGTCGCGACCGGCACTTCGGTGCGCACGGCCCGAAGCTCCGGCGATTGCTCGAGCGCCAGGGCCACCAGTTGCTCGATCGTCACCTCCTGCGCGGACGCGCACAGGGGCAGCGCCAGCGCGGCGAATGCGTATATCGCGATGCGTATCATGCGCGTCATTGCACGTTCCCCTCGAAGGCTGCGGATCCGCGGCCGGCCGGGCCGTCCCATTGGATCGTCATCTGCCACGATCCAGACATGCCGAAATCCCCTGTTGCGCTGTACACACCGGGCTCTCCGGTCGGCGCGATCGCGATCGAGCTCGTCATCGCCATTCCCGGCATTGTCATCGAGCCGCCGAGTTGGACGGAGCCGGCGTCCACCGGCTCGCCGGTGGCCGCCGAGCGGAACGCAATCGCGAATCGATTGCTGCCCCGGTGGAGCTGGCCGGCCGGGTTCGACAGCGTCATCACGAGATCCCCGCTGCGAACGGTCTCCAGAACCGCGCCTGTGTCGCCCGCTTGCCGATTCCACGCCCACCAGCCGCCGGCCGCCAGGGCGATCACGATGAGCAAGCCCGCGATCCGGGTCCGGCTGAAGCCGGACACTACGTACGACGGAGTTCGGCTAGAGCCGGACACCACGTACGAGGATGACGGCGACAGAACGGAAGTAGTGTCCGGCTTCAGCCGGACCTGGTCCGTGTCCGGCTTCAGCCGGACCTCGGCCATCGCAAGCCCCAGCCGCCGCTCGTGAATCCAGTAGAACAGGACGGGCGTCACGATGAGGACGTAGAGCAGCGACGACACCATGCCGCCGAGCACCGGCGTCGCGAGCGGCTTCATCACCTCGGCGCCCACGCGGCCGCTCCACATGATCGGCAGCAGACCCGCCACCACCGTCGAGACCGTCATCACCTTGGGCCGCAGCCGTAGCAGCGCGCCTTCCATGACGGCATCGCGCAGGTCCTGCCTGGTGAGGGTGCCCTCGCGCTCCGCGACTTTTCGCCGGACCGCTTCGTCGAGATAGATGACCATGACCACGGCTGTCTGCACGGCCGTTCCGAACAGCGCGATGAAGCCGACCCACACGGCCACGGAAAAGTTGTAGCCGAGCACCCACAGCAGGTACACGCCGCCGGTCAGCGCGAAGGGCACCGTCAGCAGCACGTGGGCGGCCTCGAGGGCGGAATGGTAGGTGAAGTACAACAGCCCGAAGATGACGAGGACGGCGATAGGCAGGATCACCTGCAGGCGCTGGCGGGCGAGCTCCTGGTTTTCGTACCGTCCGCTCCACCCGATGAAGTATCCCGGCGGCAGCGCGACGCCGGCGGCCACCGCGGCTCTGGCGTCCTCGACGAAGCCGCCGACGTCGCGGCCCTGGACGTTGAGCAGCACCGTGGCCAGCAGCAGCCCGTTTTCGGCGGTGATCATCGCGGCGCCGCGTGTCTGCTCGAACTGCGCCACCTGGGCGAGCGGCACCTGCTCGCCCGAGGGCGTCGCCACGAGCACGTTGGCGAGCGTCTGCACCTCGTCGCGGTACTCGGCCGCGTAGCGGACGCGCACCGGGAATCGCTGCCGTCCTTCGAGCGTGCGCGTCACAATCCGCTCGCCCACGGCGGTCTCGATGACTTCCTGGATGGCCGCGACGCTGAGGCCGTAGCGCGCCGCCGCCCCGCGGTCCACGCGCACGTTCAGATACTGCGCCCCGACGAGCGGCTCCGGGTAGACGTTGGCGGCGCCAGGAAGGGCGCGCAGCACCTCCGCCACGCGCCGCGCGAGCTCGTCGAGCACCGTCAGGTCGCCGCCGTACACCTTCACGCCGACCTCCGATCGCACGCCGGTCGACAGCATGTCGATGCGGTTGATGATCGGCATGGTCCAGATGTTGGTGACGCCCGGCAGCCGGGCGGCCTCGCCCATCTCCGCACGAAGCTGCTCGAGCGTGAGCCCGGGCCGCCACGTCTCGCGCGGCTTGAGGTGGACGACCGTCTCGGTCATGTTGGGCGGCGAGGGGTCCGTCGACGTATCCGCGCGCCCGACCTTGGCCACCGCGTACTCGACTTCGGGAACCTCCATCAATGCCGCGTTCTGCAGCCGGGCGATCTCGGTGTTCTGCGCAAGCGAGATGCTCGGGTCCGTGATCGGCATGAACAGCAGGTCGCCTTCGTTGAGCGGAGGCATGAACTCGCTGCCGATGCGCGCGCCAACCAGCACGGCGCCGGCCAGCACCACGGTGGCCGCGCCCAGCGTCAGCCAGCGATGGGCGAGTGCGGCCTCCAGAGCCGGCTTATAGATGCGTCGCAGCACGCGCATCACAGGATTGGCGCTCTCGTCGTGCATGCGTCCGCCGAGCAGCACCGTGCAGAGCACGGGCACGAGTGTGACCGCGAGCACCGTGGCGGCCAGCACGGCGAACGTCTTCGTGAACGCGAGCGGCTGGAACAGCTTGCCGGCCTGGCCGGTGAGCGCGAAGACCGGCACGAACGCCAGCACGATGATCGTCATCGAGAAGAACACCGGCCGGCCCACCAGGCGCGTCGATTCGAGGACCGCCGTCCAGACCGCGCGCCGGTCGCGCACGTTGATGCCGCTCCGCTCGATCTGCCTGAAGGCGTTCTCGGTGACCACGATGCCGGCATCGACCAGCACGCCGATGGCGATGGCGATTCCGGCCAGGCTCATGATGTTGGCCGAGATGCCCGCGTAGTACATGCACAGGAACGAGATCAGCACCGCCAGCGGAAGCGGCAGCGTGACGACGAGTATCGAGCGCAGGTGCATCAGAAAGACGACGTGCGCCAGCGTGACGAGCCCGATCTCCTCGAGGAGCGTCACGCGCAGCGTATCGATGGCCTGCGCAATCAGTGTGGAGCGGTCGTAGAACGGCACGATGCGCACGCCCTCGGGAAGGCCGGGGCTGATCTGCGCGATCTTGGCCTTGACGCCGTCGATCACCTGCTGCGCGTTGATGCCGCTGCGCGCGACGATCACGCCGCCGACGGCCTCGCTGGGGCCCTTGACGAGCGACGACACGCGGAACGCCTCGCCCACCCGAACCTCGCCGATCTGGCGCACGAACACCGGGACGCCGCCGTAGGCGCCGACGACGATCTGCGCGATGTCGTCGACCGATTCGACCAGGCCCACGCCGCGCACGATCGACCAGGTCCCGCTCGCTTCGAGCACGTTGCCGCCGACGTTCTGATTGCTGCTGCGGACGGCTTCCACGACCTGGCCGAGCGAGAGGTTGTACGTGCGAAGCCGGTTTGGATCGACGTCGATCTGATACTGCTGGACGTGCCCGCCGATGGAGGCGACCTCGGCGACGCCGGCGACCGCGTTGAGCTGGTACCTGATGAACCAGTCCTGAATGCTGCGCAGCTCGCGCAGCGAGTGGCGGTCGCTTTCAACCGTGTACCAGAACACATGGCCCACGCCCGTCGCATCGGGCCCGAGCGTCGGGGTCGTCCCCTCGGGCAGCAGCGTCGAGACCAGGTTGAGGCGCTCCAGGACCCGCGTCCGCGCAAAGTACTGATCGATGTCGTCTTCGAAGATCACGTAGATCATCGAGAAGCCGAAGGCGGACTGCGAGCGGACGACGCGCACGCCGGCAAGCCCCTGGAGGTTGACGGCCAGCGGATAGCTGACCTGGTCCTCCACCTCGCGGGCGCTGTGGCCCGGCCACTCGGTGAAGACGATGACCTGGTTGTCGGAGAGATCGGGAATGGCGTCGACAGGCGTGGCGCCGGCCGCCCACCAGCCCCACGCGCCGAGCCCGCACGCCAGGAAGATGATGACGACGCGGTTGTTCAGCGAGAGCTCGATGATCCGATTGAGCGTACTAGTGGCCTCCGGCTTCCAGGTGCTGCACCAGTTCTATCCGCATGCCGCCCGGTCCTTCCAGAAAGACGACCCGGTGCGCCAGCTGGTCGGGCTGTGCGCAGTAGAGCCGGCGAATCCCCAGCGTGCCGCTCTCCCCGTTGCCCGCCAGGAAGCGGCAGCCCGGATTCAGTCGTGGATTCGGATTGGAGACGAAGGCGGTGCCGTCCGCCTTCAGCGCGTTGACGACTTTGTCGAGATCGATGGGACCGAACGCCAGGTGATCGATCGAATGCCCCTGGCTCGGCATGGCCCGGTCGTCCTTGACGATGAAGAGGAAGAAGACGGAGAGCTCGCGATAGCGGACGGCGTCGATGAGGCCTTTGTACTTGATGCGGTCTCCGCCGAAGGCGCGCACGTACCAGCGCAGGCTCGCGTCGGGATCCGCCACCCGCAGCTCGACGTGATGGATCCCGAGCGCGTCGGGATCCTGGACGAGCACCAGTCTGGTGCCCCAGGGGTCCTCGACCACGGCCTGCTTCCAGAGGCCTGGCACGTCCGTGACCGGCGTGACGATGGTGACGCCGGCGGTTCGCAGCGCCTCCACCTTTGCGCCGAGATCCGCAAACGAGAAGCCGATGTGGTCGATCGCGGCGCCCGCGCTCGGGCGCGCGTCACTGGCGAGGTCGAACAGGAGCTGGATCGGCAGCGGGTGGTCGCCGGGCCACTTTCCCCAGGCGACGGTCTCAGGGGTCTCGCCCGGGTTGCCGCCCATGTGCTGGATGTACCAGTCGCGCGCCCGCTCGACATCGGGGACGGCCAGGTGCAGGTGGTCGAACGGATCCGTGAGCTGGGCCCCGGCCGGGGCGGAGATGACCAACAGGAGAAGACACGCGCCGGCCGCGGACGATCGGATCGGCATGGGCGTACAGTATCGCATCCGCGATGGTCCGCCTAAAGGCGGACACTACGTACGTCGTATCTGGGGTACGTAGTGTCCGGCTTCAGCCGGACCCTATAGGTGGATTTATCTGCTGGCTACGCCGCCGATCGTGCCTGGGGTGAGATCGTTCCTGTGGATCTCCCCACCCTTCATCACAAACTTCACGCGTTGAGTGTCGGAGATGTCTGCTATCGGGTCGCCGGACACGGCAACGATGTCGGCGAACTTACCCTTCGTGATCGAGCCGACGTAGTCCTGCCACTGCAGTAACTCGGCGCCATTGATGGTTCCAGCCTGCAGGGCTGCGGCCGGGGTCATGCCGCCCTGCCTCACGAGGGCGACAAACTCGAGTCCCTGCGTCCCGTGGGCGTAGGTCACCGCTTCGGCCCCGGTGCCGAGCACGGTCTTGACTCCCTTCGTGGCAATACACATCCGGGCATTTCTCTCGAAAATGGGAACCATTCGGAACTTGCCGCCGGTGTTCTTGTCATCGTTGTCGTTCATGTACGGCTCGGTGTACCGCACGAGAGTCGGGTCGTAGTAGAGGCCCTTCTGGGCCATCAGATCGCAGAGCTCCTGCGTCAAGTTGTACCCGTGCTCGATGCTGTCGCAGCCATAGAGGACGGAGTCTCTGAGCCCATCGCCGCCAAAGCTGTGACAGCCGGTTCTCTTGCCGAGGCGGTGTGCTTCGTCGATCATCGCTTTCAGTATCTCTGGCCTGTGCGTCGCCGAGTACTGGGGTACCCCCTGCTGGTCGAACTTGTAACCGGAGGTCGGGCGCAGCTTGATGTGCTCTGCACCGGCCGCAACGATGGCGCGTATCGCCGCAACCCCTTCCTCGACCGTTTGAACACGGATGCTCGCTAACCCCGTCGCGAAATCGAGGAACGGGTCTCCCGGCACTGCCGCTCCTCCGGTGATCGATCGACCCGAGACCAACATCCGGGGGCCGTCTATGGAGCCGCGGTTGATGGCATTCTTGAGCTCGACATCCTGGTAGCCGTTGGCGTGGCTATCCATATCGCGCAATGTCGTGAAGCCAGCCAACAGGTTGGTGCGCGCGTTCTGCACGGCCAGGAGCATCGACGCGTCCGCGGTGAGCTTGTTCTCTCCGCTGCGTGTGTTGAACACATGGGTATGCGTGTCGATGAAACCAGGCAGCACGGTCGCGTTGCTCAGATCGATGACTGGGGTGCCGGCCGGAATCCTGACCGTCGCTTCCGGTCCGACCTCGGCGATCTTCTGGCCTTGAACGATGATGACCTGTCTCGCCAGCGTCCGGCCGCTGACGCTGTCGAACAGCCGTCCGGCGCGAATCGCAACCGTTGTCGGAGGTGGGGGACATTCATAGATATGGCCCCATGGGCCCACGCACGGGACATGCCCCGCCATGCGCCAGGGCGCCGTTCTCACGGCAGGAGGCGGCTCTTCCGGCGGCACGGGACGCTGCCCATGGACCGCAGAAGTGGGCAGCAACAGTGCGGCGAGAACCGCACCCAAACCCAGCGCCGACTTGTGACGAGTCATAGGTTGCTTCTCCCCATCAACGTGTTGTGAACCGATGTGAGTCCTGGGGTCAATTCGGGGGACGTGCGCCGAAATACAGTTTGAGGTGATCGGTGAGATCCGTCCCGGGCCACCGCAGCACGTTCCCCTCATGGCACGCGTTCTCCCAGATTTCGAATGCCGGATCCGCATTGCGCCGGAGCCCGAACGCCATCGTCCATGGCCGCGTATACACCTTCGGGTCATCGATGCGGGCTTCGACGTGAATCGCGTCGGGACCGATCATCGTCCAGCGTTCGATGACGTGCACGGCATCGCTGAAGAAGTTCCCCACGTGGTCGAACCAGGTCGTGGCATTTTGATTGGTGACCTCCACGACGAGCGCATTGCCCTCCCACCGGCCGCGCGAGGTCCCCATGAAGAGTCGAACATGTGGTCCGAGACGCGGACGTCCGTCGGTGGGGATCACGCGATAGGCATGCGTATAGTCGTTGAGGAAGATGACAGAGTCGGGCGTCTGCAGTATCTGATTGATCCCGGCGGTATAGAGCTGTTTTGGCGATCCGGGGAGATAACAGAGTGCTGCCGGATCCATATGGGTGTGCTCGTACCCCGCTTTTGCCGCGGCGGCCCACGGTTGGTACGGAATCTTGCCGTCCGGCGGGTCCACTACGAGACTTTTTCCACCCGGGTCGCCAAGCCCGGGACCATGTTCCTCGATGTTATCGGTGCCGAACACTCCGGCTCGACTCCAGTGACCCCGGAAGTCGGGTGTGCCGTCCGGCGTTCGCGGGGGATTGAACTCCTTCATCTTCGCCGTCGCACACTGGTGGAACTGCTGGGGCTCGTCCGAGCAGCCACCCAAGTCGCCGTATTTCTGGCCGGCGACCGGCGCCCAGAGCGCGCCGAACAGTGCTGCCACCAGCACCACGCTATGCCTTTTCATTTCTGCCACTCCGCCTCGAATTTGTACGCAAAGCATTCGTATTCGAGGAGCTCCGGGTGTGGATCCTTGCGGCGATAGAGCGTCATGCTCATCTTCCACGGTCTCGTGAACACCTTCGGGTCTTCGATCGTCGCGTCGTACTGGAGGTGGTCGGGACCTGCCGGCGTATAACGCTCGATCACGTGCAATGCCTCACTGTGGTGATTCCCCGCGCGGTCGAACCAGGTTTCCGCATTGAAATGGATCACATCGACCACGAGAGTGTCGCCTTCCCAACGCCCGCGAGAGTCTCCCATCCACCACTCGATGGGCCCTGACGGATGCTCGCCGTTCAGAAAGATGTGGCGAACGGCATGCAGGTACTCGTAGAGGATCGTGACCTGGTTGCGACTCTGCACGATCTGAAACGGAAACGGCATATAGGTGATGCGCGGGACGCCTGGCAGGAAACACCTGGTCTCCGGATCCACGGTATGACGATTCCCGAAGTTCTCGTATTTCTTTGTCAGCGCGGCTGGCAGATACGGAATCTCGTTTCCGTCGACGACCCCTGTACCTGCGGGGACGCCCAATTGCGCATGATGATCCTGAATATCCCATGCGGCGGTGTTCAACACCTGCCAGATCCCCTGCACGTCGGGATGACCGTCTGGCGTGCGAGGCGGCGCATACGTCCCCGTCTGACCGGCGGCGCGCCACGGAGCGAGCGAGGACAAGCACACCACGAGCGACAGAACCAGCAGCGAGATTGGCCGTGTCCCCACTGAAGATCAGGCGCCTCAGGCTAGAAGATGATCTGGGCCGTGAACCGCAGAAGGCGTCCCTGCAGGACCCGCTGCGCCTGTCCCAGCGCCGACCCGAAGTTCTGATTCTGCACGAGCACGGCGTTGCTGTTGAACACGTTGTAGAGGTCCACGCCCGGCTCGACCCGCGCGTTTCCGATGCTGAACACCCGTTTGACCTGCACGTCGAGCTGGCTCCAGCGCTCCAGGTACTGGCTCCCCGGAGGGATCAGTCGCACGGTGACCGGCCGCGTCCGGCCGCCCGGAAACAGGTTCGCCGGAACGGCCCAGTTCACGTTCAACGATCCGTCCGGTACGTTGCTACCTAGAATATGACCGGCGTTGCTGACCGCCGACGCGCCAAACACCACGCCCAGAGGGAGCGGGTAGCTGCCGGAGAACTTGAGACTGTGCCGGTAGGGAATGTCGAGCTCACTGTGATCGCAGTAGCGGAATGTATTCGGATCGGAAAAGTTGGCACACGCGACCGTGATCGCCTGCCCGCCGGACCACCCTCCGTACATGCTGGCGCCATTGGGCAGCCGCGCCCTCAACGTCAGTTCGACGCCGGTGAAGGAGAAGCGCGCCTTCGAGCGATCGGCCGTTGTGTCGAGCAAGTCCACCAACCCCTGCTTGGCCGGGTTCAGGTTGTAGATGGTGACGGCCTCGCTGTTCAACGGACTGGCCACCTGAAACGCGGCAAAGTCGGACACGTCGACCAGTTGGTTGATCGTCTGCTCCAGGTCGTACGAGTCCCGCCGAAACCAGGTGGCGGCTACCGCCACGCCAGACCCGACCGCGCGCTCGACACCGAGCGTGTACTCGACGTCGTACGGTCGCTTGCTCTTCGGGTCGAAATGCCGTTCGGGCGCCGCGCCGAAGGTCCTGTTGTTGCTCGGCCCGATCTCGTTGTCCTGGGCGATGTTGTCGCCGTTGGTCGGCAAGGCCAGGCCCGAGCACCGTGACGTGCCAGGGATGTAGCCACAGTCCGACCAGTTGCGGGTGTCGCTCTGCAGAAACAGCGGATCGTACCGAGCCGCCAGGTCCGTCGTGAAATTCCTGTTGTATCGATTGACGGTGCCTTTCAGCGCGGTTCTCGTGTCGCCGGTCAGGTCGTACGCCACGCCGAATCTCGGCGCCAGATTGAACCAGTTGGGCAGGTCCGGCACGGCGGGGAACTGGCGGGCGGGGACGAAGCGGCCAGCCGGGGCAGCGGAGGCCTCGATCGACGAGTTGAGATACTCGA
>Ga0209640_10000893_pt1 | contig 24274 bp, 20 predicted proteins | sample RifCSP10_1_FD_184018 | JGI IMG/M metagenome (GOLD analysis project Ga0209640, IMG submission 184018) | Soil microbial communities from Rifle, Colorado - Rifle CSP2_sed 10_1 (SPAdes) (version 2) | ecosystem: Environmental > Terrestrial > Deep subsurface > Rock core/Sediment | place: Rifle... | reverse complement strand
ATCCTTGCGTCGCCGTCCACCGGCTCGCCGAGATCGGCGCGTGGGGTGTGAATTTCCACGACAACGACCTCGTGCCGATCGACGCCACGCCGTCCGAGCACAATCGCATCGTACGTGATTTCCGCAAGGCCCTCGAGGCCACCGGACTCACGGTACCGATGGCCACCACGAACCTCTTCACCGATCCGGTGTTCAAGGACGGCGCGTTCACCTCGCACGACCCGCGCGTACGCGCGTACGCGCTGCAGAAGACCATGCGCGCCATGGATCTCGGCGTGGAGCTGGGCGCGCGCACCTACGTCTTCTGGGGCGGGCGGGAGGGCGCGGAAGTCGACGCGGCCAAGGACCCGGTCGAGGCCATCAAGCGTTTCAGAGAGGCGATCGACTTTCTCTGCGAGTACGCCCGTGACGAGCGTTTCGATCTCCGGTTCGCGCTCGAGGCCAAGCCCAACGAGCCGCGGGGAGACATCTACTTCGCGACCACGGCCTCGTACCTGGCGTTCATCGAGACACTCGCGCATCCCGAGATGGTCGGTGTCAATCCGGAAGTCGCGCACGAGCACATGATCGGGCTGAACGTCTACCACGTCGTCGCGCAGGCGCTCGAGGCGGGCAAGCTCTTTCACATCGACCTGAACGACCAGAAGCCCGGACGCTTCGACCAGGATTTGCGGTTTGCTTCAGAGTCGATCAAGCCGCTGTTCTTCCTGGTGAAGCTGCTCGAAGAGTCCGGCTACGACGGCCCGCGGCACTTCGACGCGCACGCGTACCGAACGGAGGACGAGGACGGGGTGTGGGATTTCGCGCGCGGCTGCATGCGGACGTATCTCATCCTCAAGGACAAGGTGCGGCAGTTCGCCGAAGACCGTGAGATTCAGGCGCTGCTCGCCGAGATTCGGGGAACCGAGGTTGCCGGGATGCGAGACTCGAGCGTCGTGTCCGGCAGCCGGATTGAAGCGATCGGTCGCTACAGCCGCGAGCATGCGCACCAGCTCAAAGACCATGTCTTCGATCGCCAGGCGCTTGCCTCGCGCCGTCTTCCATACGAGCGGCTGGATCAGCTGGTCGTCGACCTACTGCTGGGCGTCAACGGATAAGCCGGCAGAAATTCCAGGGCGCATAGACCCGCCGGCCGGCCGAGCTGGGATAGCTCTCCATCGGCCGCCTAAAGTTCACCCACCGATTGACTCTTCGTGCCGGGGCACTCAACCAATCGATCTCATGTCTCTGGCGCAAGTAGTTGCTACGCCATGACTTGCTACTCATCAGGTCTGTCAGATAGCCGATGGGAAAGGATCTTGCTCTGTAGCAGTTTGACCGACCGGTAATGGTGTAACCGGTAGTTACGGAGGCTCGATGCTCAAGAGAGTGGGACTAACGGTTTTGGTGGTCGGAATCCTGTTCGGCGTGACTGCGCGTCCCGCCCAGGCCTCCCCGATCACCGGCGACTTTTCCATCACCGGCAACTTCCTGCCTGTCGACGGCGCGACCGGCGCGTTGACCACTCTTGGCACGGCCACGGGGATCGATTTCATCGGGTTGTTCGGATCCTCGCCCACTCCTGGCGTGGCCGGTCAGTTCCTGGTGAATTCAGTGAGCGGCAACTTCTCGTCACTCTTGGGCCAGATCGGAACCATTCGAGACTTCTCTTTCCTTGGAGCCGGCAGCACGAACTTTCCGAACCCGAACATCGCAGGGCCGCTCCTGGCGTTTCAGAACGTTCTCAATACGACCTTCACTCTGACGTCGGTTGCCGCGCCGCTTCTTCAGACCAACAGTTTCCTGGTGTTCAGCGGTCAGGGCTTCTTCTCGATGTCAGGGTTCGACGACACGTTTGGCACGTTCGACTTCACGAGCAACGCCTCCAGCAGCACGTTCTCGTTCTCGGCGTCGAACGGGAGCTCGAATCAGGCCGTGCCCGAGCCTGCGTCGATCGCGTTGCTGGGGGGCGGTCTCATTCTGCTCTCCCTCGGCCTGCGCCGCCGTCCGCGCAAGTCTGAATAACGCCGAACCGACCGCTTTCCGACACGGCCGTCTCAGAGTTGAGACGGCCGTTTTCGTTTGGGGGTGGATCCACCGGGAAGATGCGAGAATCCGACGATGCCCCGCGTGCACGTCGGGCTGTTCCTGGTGATCGCGAGCGCCTGCGCCGGCAGGGCATCGGGCCCCGTGGTGCTCTCGATTCCAGAGGTCCGCGTCTCCCCCGTCCGCAACGGCGAATGGATCACCGGCTACGATCTTGCTGTCGCATCCATCGCTGCCATCATGGAACGCGACCTCGGCCTGCCGAAAGTACAGGCTGCCTTGCACGTCTACTCCAACCGCGCTGCGTTCCGCAGCGCGCTCGAAACCGAGGGGTATACACCCGAGTTCGCGCGTGACGCAGCGGCGACGTTGTCCGGGATCGGGGGATTTCGCCGCGTACTGCTGAACGACGAAACGCTGCGCTGGCTCGAATGGCCGCACCGCATCGCCCTGCTGGCGCACGAACTGACCCACACCGTGCAGTACGAGTTCTCCGGCGGCCGGAGGAGCACGTCCGAGCAGTGGCTGCGCGAGGGATTCGCCGAGTGGGTGGAAGTGTTCGTCATGGACGCGCTGGATCTCGCCACATGGGACCAGGCGCGCGGCATCGCCGTCCAGCGCGTCCGCGATGCTGCCAGACGCGGCCCGCTCCCGACGTTCCCCGAGATGGTCACCTACCCGGACTGGGTCAGCGTGATCCAGCGAGGGAGCGAACAGGCCGTCTACGCGCAAGCCCTCATGGCCGCCGACCTGTTGATCTCGCGCCACGGCCGCGCGGCCGTGATCGAGTACTTCCGGCTGTTCGAGGCGTCGGAGGATCGAATCGGCAACTTCCGGTCGGCGTTCGGCGAGGATCTGTCCGAATTCGACACGAGGTTTCGCGAGCAGCTCGCGCGAGCGACGCGGTGAGCGCCGGCTCTCCTCTCACCCGTTCTGACGCTGGCCGGACATCGGACTTACAGTACGATGAACGCATGGTAGGCGCCATCAGGGAATGGCTCGGCTTGAGCGGTAGGGAAGCGCCCGAACACGCGCCGCTGCGCGACCTGGTCAACGCGCTCGACCGCCTCGATCCCCATCGAGCGCGCTACCTCGCACGATTCGCCTACCTGCTGGGTCGCGTCGCGCACGCGGACCGCCACGTCAGCCCCGACGAGACCACGGCGATGGAAGCGCTGGTGATGGAGGAGGGCCGCATCACGCCCGACCAGGCGATGCTGGTCGTGAGCCTGGCCAAGACGAGCAACCTCCTCTTCGGTGGCACTGCCGACTTCGAGGTCGCGCGGGAGTTCGCCGAGACGGCGGCCCACGACGAGAAGCTCGCGCTGGCCCGCTGCCTGTTCGCGGTGGCCGCAAGCGACGAGGCGATCTCGATGGCCGAGGAAACCGAGATCCACCGAATCGTGAACCAGCTCCGCATTGCGCCCGAAGAGCTCACGGCCCTGCGAGTCGCGCACCGCCGGTTCCTGCCTGGGCTCTCGAAATAGGACGACGGGCGGAAGATAGGCTGCGTGGGAAGGCGTACCAAGTCCCTCTACCTCGGTCTGGACTCGAGCACGCAAAGCCTCAGCGCCGTGGTGATCGACGTCGACGGCGACGACCGGCGCGTCGTGTTCGAGACCTCGCTCCTCTTCGACGAGTCGCTTCCGCACTACCGCACCGAGCATGGGGTCCTGCCTCGCACGGATCCAACGGTTGCCGTGTCCCCACCGCTCATGTGGGTGGAGGCGCTCGACGTGATGATGGGGCGTCTGTCGAGGAGCGGCCTCGACATGAGCCGGCTGGCGGCCATCTCCGGATCCGCGCAGCAGCACGGCAGCGTCTACCTGAACGCCGAGTCAGCGGCGCGGCTGGCCGCGCTCGATCCGGGTCGCCCGCTCGTCGACCAGATCGCACCGGCCTTGTCGCGTCAGGTGGCGCCGATCTGGATGGACTCGAGCACGGCGCGCCAGTGTGCCGAGATCACGGCGGCGGCCGGCGGCCAAGCCGTGCTCGCCCAACGGACGGGTTCGCGCGCCTTTGAGCGCTTCACTGGACCGCAGATCAGGAAGTTCTACGCGGACGATCCCGCCGGCTATGCAGCCACGTACCGGGTGCACCTGATCAGCTCGTTTCTGGCGTCGCTGCTGGCCGGGAGGCACAGCCCGGTGGATCCCGGAGACGCCTCGGGCGCGAACCTGATGGACCTGGGCACGAACGCCTGGTGGACGCCGGCCCTCGACGCCACAGCTCCAGGTCTGCTCTCGAAGCTGCCGCTCATTGCTCCGTCCTGGACGGTCGCAGACGTCCTTTCGCGGTACTGGCGGGCGCGCTATGGCCTGCCGGCCGCCAAGGTCGTGGTGTGGTCCGGCGACAACCCGTGCAGCCTCATCGGCGTCGGGCTCGTCCGCGAGGGGCGCGTCGCCGTCTCGCTCGGGACGAGCGACACCGTCTTCGGGCTGATGAAGCAGCCGAAGGTCGACCCCGGCGGCACCGGTCACGTCTTCGGCGCGCCGACCGGCGACTACATGGGCCTCACCTGTTTCAGCAACGGATCGCTTGCGCGCGAGCGCGTACGCGACGAGTGCGGATTCGACTGGGCCGGCTTCTCGCGTGCGCTCGAGGTCACCCCCCCCGGCAACCGCGGCCGGATTCTCCTGCCCTGGTTCGGGCCTGAGATCACACCGCCTGTTGCCCGGCCAGGTGTACATCGATACGGCCTGTCGCCCGACGATGCGGCGGCAAACGTCCGGGCGGTCGTGGAAGCGCAACAGATGGCGATGGCGCTGCACTCGCGCTGGATGTCGGTCGCGATCGAGACGATCCACGCCACCGGCGGGGCCTCCGTCAACTCGCAGATCCTGCAGGTGATGGCGGATGTCTTTGGCGCCGAGGTCTGGCGGTTCGATGTGAGCAATTCGGCGGCGCTCGGCGCCGCGCTGCGCGCCTTTCACGCCGACAGACTCGCGGAAGGAAAGCCGCTCTCATGGGATGACGTCGTCGCCGGGTTCGTCCGGCCGGCATCGGGCGGCCGGCTCACGCCGGATCCGCGCCGTCATGCGCTCTATCGCGAGCTGATGGCCGCCTACGCAGCGTGCGAAGCGCACGCGCTCGGACGCGGCGCCGATCCCTCGCCTGCGCTGGAACGGGCCAGGCGGGCAGCCAGCTACACACAGAGTCACGTGAGTCGACCATGAGAAATTGTCGTTCACGCTTCTGACTTCTCGCTGCTCGGTTCGTGTTCACGTTCGGTTCCGTGTTCGTTGGGGCGAGTGCGGCGTTCCCTCCCAGGCACAGGGACCAAACGGGTGATTCCAGCCGCCGACCCTGAACACGAACCGAGAAGAGGGAAGCGAGAAGGGTGAACCTCAGATCTCATGCTCGATTCACGTGACTTCCGGGATTAGGGCTCGTCGACGGACGTGGGTGCGAGCCGGCTGATGAGCCAGGCTCTCGCGAACTTCCAGTCTCGACGGACGGTAGTTACGGACACGCCGAGGATCTCCACGATCTCGGTCTCGGTCAGCCCCGAGAAGAAACGCAGCTCCACGCCGGAGGCGGCGCGGGCGTCCAGGGCTTCCAGGCGCGTCAGCGCCTCGTCGACGTCGAGCACGTCGACGTCGATCGACTTCGACACGCCCTGAGCCTCGGTGAGGGATAGCCTGACGGCGTCGCCGCCCCGTTTGTCGGCCCCGCGGGCCCTCGCGTGGTCCACCAGGATTCGCCGAAGCTGGCGGCCGGCCACGGCAAAGAAGTGCGCCCGGTCCTGCCACGCGACAGGACCGGACGAGAACAGCTTCACGTAGAGTTCGTTGACGAGCTCGGTGGCCTGCAGCGTGTGGTCGCGCCGCTCGTGCTGGAGGTAGTGTCCGGCGAGGCGGCACAGGTTGTCGTACGCCGCCGCCATCAGCTCATTGCCGGCGTCGCGACTGCCGCCGCGCCACTGGAGGAGCAGCGACGTCAGCGTGCCGTCGCTGGCGGTCACGGCTTGGGCGGGGCCTCGAAGTCGAGGTTGCGAGGGTTGCCCGCCCGCTTCTTCAGCACGTCCGTCACGGGCACGTCCGTGCCCACGGCCTCGATCTCCACATCGTCGATCCACAGGCTGCCCTTGCCGCTGAGCAGAACGCCGAAGGCGATGGCCGTCGCGTTCGGTCCGACGTCGAGCACGATGACGTGGTTGGCCCAGTCCTGGGTCCCCTTGATCGCGCGATCCTGCATGTTGTCGAAGGCGATCGCTCCCGTGGGGCTGTCGACCCGCATCCACACGCCGGCCCAGTCCTCGATCCCCTGCGTCTTCACCCGCGAGGAGAGCCGCACGCGTTTGCCGCGGTAGTCGGTTGCGTCGATCGTCTGCATGTAGGTGCCGAATCCCTGAGGCGAGGGCTTGTTGCTCCTGATGAACCCGCTCGAGGTCCCGGTGAACGCCGTCGAAGGATCGTTGCCCATGTCGTAGTCGGCTGGATGGCTCCCGGCTTTCTGCCAGCCCGCCTGCGTGAACACAACCGTCGAAGCCAGGAAGACGGCCATCACGCCGTACACGAGCCCCCGGCCCAGGTGGAGTCGCCTCGGTGTCATCGTTGTCCTCCGTGCGCGATCGCGCGCGTGCATGTCGAGCGTCATGGTTTTCGTGAGTCGAAGTCCGGGTCGACGGGCGCCGATGGCAGCGTCCGTGTCAATGGCACGCTGGTCTCGACCACGGTGATGGAGAAGTCGTCCGCCCACACGGCGCCCGGCCCGAAGAGGCCAAAGCCTACGGCCATCTGCGCCGTGCCGTCGGGCACGTCGAACACGACGGCGTGTCTCCCCCAGTCGTTGGTTCCGTGCAGCGTGAGGTTCTGGGAATTCTCGGAGGGCATGGCGCCCTGCCCGGCGACGACGAACAGGAGGCCGGCCGACTGGTCCACGCCGCTCGAACGCAGCAGGGCCGTGACGCGGATCCGCTTGCCGGCGTACGGCGTCGGGTCGATGATCTGCACCAGCGTGGCAACCCCGCGGGGCTGTGCGTTGCGACTCTTGATGTAGGCGGCGGCGCCCCCGGCCGAATAGGTGCGGTCCAGCCCGTGCTCGTAGTCGTCGGGATGATCGCTGCCGAAATCCCAGCCTGGCGGTGTCACGGTCGTGAGGTTCGCCTGGAGCGCCTCGTATCGCTTCGCCCTTTCGCGAGCAGCCTCGACGTTTCGGACGAGCGCGGCATCGGTGAATCCTTCAGAGCGCAAGGCCAACAGGTTGCGCTGGACCTCCTCCACCGCGCGCCGGCCAGCCTCGGTTCCCCCGGGGACGTCGGGCAGCGTCGCCTCCATTGCGAGGAGGGCAGCGGTGACCGATTGCACGCTGCGCGCCCGTCGGTCGGCAATCTCGCGCCCGAGCGCCACCTCGCGGGCACGCTCGTCGGCCACGCGCTTCTGGTTCCTCGCGAGCTCCGCTTCGCGCTCGGCCCTCTGCCAGTTTCGCTCGGCCTCACGCGTCTTCACTTCCGCGCGTTCCCTTTCGAGCCGGGCCTGGGCCGCCTGTGCCTCGGCCCGGCGAAACTCCTCGCTGGCGACGCGTGCCTGCCAGCTCGTTCCGGCGATGGCCGCCGCCATCGACACGAACACCATCAGTGCGGCGACGACGCCCGCGCGATGACGGCCGACGAACTTCCGGGCGCGATACGCTGCGCTGTCGGCCTGCGCGAGCACGGGCAGCCCCGATAGGTGACGACCAAGGTCCTCACTGAACTTCTCGACCGAGGCGTATCGCCTGTCCGGCTCCTTGCGCAGCGCCATCATGACGATGGTGTCGAGCTCGCCGTGGAGGCGGCGCTGCAGCTTCGCTCGCGTCGCTTCCGCAATACGCCCCCCATCGGCCGTGAGTGAAACGGCCTGGCTGGGGAGCCGGGGCTCCTCCTCGCAGATGGCGTGAATCAATTGATGGGGAAGGGCACCGGCCATCGCGTGGGGGCGTTGTCCGGTGAGCAGCTCGTACAGGATCACGCCGAGCGAGTAGACATCCGAGCTGGTGCTGATGTGCCCGCCTTCGATCTGTTCCGGGCTGGCGTAGGCGAGCGTCAGCGGCCGTCCGCCCGTCGTGTCGCGCATCAGCGTGTCGTCGGATCCGGCATCCAGCACCTTCGCAATGCCGAAGTCGAGCAGCTTCACGGTTCCCGCCGGTGTGACCAGGATGTTCGAGGGCTTCAGATCGCGGTGGATGACCAGGTGCTGATGCGCGTACTGGACGGCCGCGCACACCGTGCGCACCAGCGCGAGGCGTGCCGAGACGTCCAGGTGCCGTTCGTCGCAATAACGGTCGATCGGCTGGCCGTCGACGTATTCGATGACGGAGTAGGGCAGGCCATCCTCCGTCGTTCCGCCATCGAGCAGCCGGGCGATGTTGGGGTGATCGAGTCGGGCGACGATCTCGCGTTCCTGGTCGAATCGCCGGCGCAGCTCCGTGCCCAACGTCTCGGGCCGCAGGACCTTGATGGCCACCGGCTTCGAGAAGACGTTGTCGGCGCGCTTGGCAAGGTAGACGACGCCCATGCCCCCGCGACCGAGCTCGCGAAGGACCTCGTACTGTCCGATGCGGGAGCTCTCGAGGGAGGGAAGGCCAGGACCGTGCGTGGACGTCAGCGGCGCCCGCGGCGTCAGCGTGAAGCCGTCCTCCGCGACGGCGTCGGCCCGGAGGAGCTTCTCCACCTCCGCGTGAAGCGGCTCGTCGCCGTGGCAGGCCTCGAGCAGCCAGGCGGATCGCTGTCCGGAGGGCTGGCGCAGGGCGGCCTCGAACAGGTCGCGGATGTGGCTGAATCGTTCCGGCGTCATGGAAGCCTCTCGGCCGGGGTATACCACAGGCCGGGCGGTAGTGACGGGGCTGCTGACAGGAACCATTCTGAGGTGATAAGCGGATTTGGCAGGGGAAACCTCTCATTCATGGTGGAGTTCGGTCTTGGCCGGACCCTTCTGGGCGGATCCGGAGAGCGTAGAGCCAGGCGATGCCGAAGGGTACAATCCTCCCGATCAACGAGATGAGTTGGGCGTTGGCACCGCGATCCGGTGAGCGTCATGGCTGGCTTCAGCGGAAGGGAGGCGGCGCTACGCAGGCCCACTAAGAAGTTGGGCGGCATAGAAGCAACGGCCGAGCCAGAATCGTGACCGATCCAGGCAACGGTAAACGCGCGGCCGACCTCGCTACTGCTGCCGCTCCAGGATCCAGCAGACGGGCCCGACGATCTTCTCGAAGGCGGAACGCGCGTTCCATGATTCGAGCGTCACCTCGTCGCTCGCGGCGAGGTCGGTCTCGAAGTCGCTGCGCAGTCGAGCCGCCACCGCCCGGTCCCGCAGCGCGACGTTTACTTCGTCGTTGTGCTCGAACGACCGGTTGTCGATGTTCGTCGTCCCGATGACCGCCCACGCCTCGTCCACGATGAGCGCCTTGGCGTGAATCATCGCCGGACGATACTCGTGGATGCGGATGCCGGCTGACAGCAGCTCCTCGTACATCCGTCGGCTGGCCAGCCGGACCAGCCGCTGATCGGTGACGGGGCCTGGAACGATCACACGAATGCGGACGCCGCGCCCGGCAGTGGCGACCAGCGCACGGCGCAGCGCGCGGTCCGGCAGGAAGTACGGCGTGCAGATGTCCACGGTCGCGGCCGCGCCTTCGATCAGCATCTGAAACACCACGCGCGACACGGTGGCGCGATCCGAGGGCGAGCTCTTCACGAGCATCGCCAGGGCCGACCCGGCCGGCACCGGCTGCGGCCAATGCCGGGGCGAGGTGAGAATTGCGCCGCCGCATTCGAGCCAGTTCTCCGCGAACACGCCCTGCAGCGCGGTGACGAGGGGGCCTTCGATTCGCGCCATGGTGTCGCGCCAGGGGAGCGCACCCGAGCGGGATGGGTACCAACGGTCGGCCACGCCGGCCCCACCGGTGAATGCAACGAGGCCGTCCACGACCAGCAGCTCCCGGTGTGTGCGGTTGTTCAGACGGTGCAGCCCGTGCCACGTCAGGGGTCGATAGAAGAGCACCTGGCACCCGGCGTCTCGAAGCTTGTCGAGCGAGGGTCCCCGCATGTGCCGGCTGCCGATGGCGTCGAGCACCAGGCGGACGTCCACGCCCGACTGCGCTCGTTCGGTCAGGGCGTCCATCAGCAGGCTGCCGGCCTCGCCCGGCTCGAAGATGTAGGCCTCGAAGTTGACCGAGGCGCGTGCCGACCGGATCGCGTCCCGCATCGCCGGGTAGAACCGCGCACCGCCGTTGATGATCTCGACGTCGTTGTCCTGGTGAATGCTGGCCTGGCAGGTTGCCTGGAGGATGCGCAGCAGGTCATCACCCGAGGCGGGAAGAGGCGTGGTGAACCGATAGTCGATGTGCGGCGAGAACAGGGCGATCAGCAGCATCCAGGCGACGAGCGCCAGAAAGATGATCGCCAGCCACTCCACGTTAGGGAGACTCCCTCGAAGGGAACACTCGGATCAGCCTCTGTAGTTGCCGAACTGGAGCGCGACGCCGAAGTCCTGCTCGCGCAACTGCCGCATGACCTCCTGGAGCTCGTCTCTGGATGGAGAGGTCACGCGCACCTGATCTCCCTGAATGGACGCTTGCACCTTCTTCAGCTTCGACTCTTTCAGGTACTTGACGATGTCCTTGGCCTTCTCGGTGGGGATCCCCTGCTGCAACGAGATCTGCTGGCGCATGGTGCCGCTCGCGGCAGCGAGGGCAGGGCCCCGCGTCAGGTTCCTCACCGGCACGTTGCGCCGTACCAGCCTGGTCTGGACGATTTCCCACAGCGCGTTCAGCTTGAACTCGTCCTCGGCGACGAGCACCAGGCTCGACTCCTTGGGATCGAACTCGATCGATGCCTTCGCGCCCTTGAAATCGTATCGCTGGGCGACCTCCTTGCGCGCCTGGTTCAGCGCGTTGTCCACTTCCTGCAGATCGACGTTGGACGTGATATCGAAGGAACACTGCATCGTCATGTGCGCTCATGTTAATGGCGCTCCTCGATTCATTCAAGCTGTCGCACCACGAGATCCGGTCGTTCACACTTCTCGGTTCTCGCTTCTCGGTTCGTGTTCACGTTCGGTTCTGGGTTCTTGGTTCGGGGTTGTTCCCGATGCCCGACTCCCTGTATCGTTCACCGCGACATGGCGTTGAGCCGGGGTTCTCGCGTTGGTCTCCACGAGGTGCTGTCCAAACTCGGCGCCCGCCCCTCGGCTGCGCGAAGGATTGACGTGTGACTCTCGCGACTGGAACACGGCTCGGCCCGTCTGTCATCGACGCTCCGCTCGGGGCAGGCGGGATGGGTGAGGTGTACCGCGCCCGGGACCCACGGCTGAAACGTGACGTGGCCATCAAGATTCTGCCGGAGGCGGTCTCGGCGGACCCGGAACGACTCGCGCGGTTTCAGCGCGAGGCAGAAGCGCTGGCCAGTCTCAACCATCCGCACGTCGCCGCTATCTACGGCCTCGAGCAGGCGAACGGCGTGTTCGCGCTGGTCCTGGACTGGTCGAAGGCGACACGCGGCGCGCCCGTCTCGAGGGCGGCGCGATGCCCGCGCGGCAGGCGATCGACTACACGATCCAGATTGCTCGCGGTCTTGCCGCCGCGCACGAGAAGCACATCGTCCACCGCGATTTGAAACCCGACAACGTCTGCGTCACGCGAGACGATCAGCTGAAGATTCTGGATTTCGGCCTCGCCAAGCTCACCCAGCGGGACACCCTGCCCGAGGGCGCCACGGCGCTGCCGACGACACCGATCGCCTCCCGATACCAGCCGCACATCGAGACCACTCCTGGTGTGGTCCTCGGGACCCTCGGGTACATGGCGCCAGAGCAGGTGCGCGGCGCCGATGCGGATCACCGCGCGGACCTGTTTGCGCTCGGCGCGATCCTCTACGAGATGCTCACGGGCCGGCGTGCGTTCCGAGGCGACTCGGCGATCGAGACGATGACCGCCATCCTGCGTGACGAGCCGCCTGAGGTCGCGGATACCGGTTCGGCGAGATCCCGCCCGGGTTGAGGCGGGTGATCGAGCATTGCCTGGAGAAGCGTCCGGAGCGCCGGTTCCAGTCGGCGCAGGATGTGGCGTTCGCGCTCGAGTCGTTGTCCGGTTCCTCGGCAACCGTCGTCCCGGCCGAGGCTGTGGCGGCCGCGCACCGAGACCGGCGTTCAGCCGTGTGGCTCGCGTGATCCTGAACTGGCCAGCCCTACTGACTGGTGAACGCTAGCTGCAATAGAGCGTTCACGCTTCTCGCTTCTCAGGACCTCGTCAACTCAACCAACTCTCAATTCCCAAGAAAGTGGGCGAATGTTTGGGAGTTGGGCACGCGTCAGATGTTGGGAGTTGGAAGTTGCTAGGCCTCGGATCCCGAGTCCCGGATCCCGGATCCCCAGTCCCGAGTCCCGAGTCCCCGATCACGAGTCCCGCGGCTTGGGGCGCAGCTGCAACCCCATTGCCGTCGCAACGAAGCCGGCTTCGATGAACAGTCGTGCCGCCGGGTGCGCTGTCGCGGAGACGCGGTCGATGTCTGCGAGCAGCAAGCCCTGACGTCCGTGCTCGCGCGCGCCGGACATCCGCACGAGCGCTCGCGCGACGTCACGCGTCATGTTCGATCGTGCCGGCTCGTTCGCCGAGCCGAGGAGCAGGAGCTCGCGCTCGCCACGACGCAGGTACGCCGCCGCCAAGCCGTCCACCAGCACGACGAGCGAGCCGACCGTGCGGGTGGGACCGCGGCCCGCCTCGCCTGGCTCGGTGGCGTGATCGAGGCCCGTCATCTGCGCGATCTCGTCGGCCCATCCAGCCGCCGGCCACTCGAGCACGGCGCCGTACGGGCACGCCGGGTCTGTGGCCGAGACGATGACCGCGCGCGTGGTTTCCGGGCCATCCCGCAGGGACCGAAGCAGATCGAGCGCGGCGGGCATCGCGAACTGCGCTCCGCCGAGACCCGCAACGAAATACCCGCGACGCACGCGCCCGGCCTCCTCCATGGCCTTGAGCACCTGGTAGACCGCCGAGAACCCGCCGGGCACGGCTTCAGTGCGGGCCGTCTCGCGCGTGACGATGCCGTGGCGGGCGAGAAGCTGGCGGGCGAGGGCCGTACTCCATTCCGTCGCCGACGCGCTGCCAGTGCGGGGGCCGTCGACGAGCGTCCAGCGCCCCTCGGCGGTGGGCGGCACCTGCCGGCGCGACCTGAAGGGCGTGCGTCTCGTTCGCCGCGCTGTGGCGCCGGAACGGCCGACGAGCGCGCGCAGGGGGTGCAGCGTGTCGTTGGTCACGAGGCCCTTCCAGACGAGGTCCCACAGCGCGTCGACGGTTTCCCCCGGAAAGCCGCCGCCGGCGCTGTCGTGGACGGCCGCGAAGAAGGACGCGCCGTGCGACCTCAGGTAGGCCAGGACGTCAGCCGCCCGCCCCTCGATCCCCTTTGACGCGTCGTGCGCGACCGGTGAGCGCAATCGCGAGACGTGGTCCGTGAGATAGAGTGCGATCCGTCCATCGCGATCGCCGAGCGGCTCGACGCCGGCCCACACGACTTCACCGGCGGCCATTAGCGTATCGAGCATGGCCGGCTCGTAGTCGGCGATTCTCGCGGCGAGCACCTCGCGCTCGAGAACGGTGAAGGGGAGCGGCGCGCCCTGGAGCTGTTCGACTGCGTCGAGCAGCGCCTCGAGACCACGGCGCCCGGACGCGATCCCGTGCCACGAGACGAGGAATCGCCCGAGTGCGTCGGCAGCCACCGGCTCCACTTCGCGCCGGAGCCGCGCCAGCGATCGGCTGCGCAGTCGTCGCAGCACGTCGGCGTCGACCCACTCGCGATCGACGCCGCCGGGCCGGAACTCTCCCTGCATCACACGACCCGACTCCGACAGCCGTGCCAGCAATGTGTTGGCCACTGCGACGCCCAATCCGTAACGCCTGGCCAGCATCTCGTCCGTGAACGGGCCGTGCGTTCGGGCGAAGCGAAGCGCGATGTCGCCCGCGGCGTCACGTACAGGTTCGAGAAGCGCCCCGGGCAGGCCCGCCGGCAGGGGAGTACCCAGCGCGTCCCGATAGCGGGCCACGTCTTCCACGGCCACGTACCTACCTTCGCCCGCAACCTGGACCTGAACGATGCGGCGCGCGCGCTGGAGCTCGGACACCGCGACGGACACGTCGGGCAGCGCGCAACGTGCCTGGATCTCCTCGAGGGTCAGGTCGCCGATCCGGATCAGCAGATCGTGGATCCCGTCCGAGGTCCGGACGCGACGGGCCTCGTCCAGGTACTGGAGCTGCCGCTCGACCTCGTCGAGCGCCGCCGGGTCCAGCAGCTCGCGCAGTTCCGCGTCGCCCAGCAGCTCCCTGAGCTGCGCTTGATCGACCGAGAGGGCCTGCGCCCGGCGCTCGGCCAGCGGCGCGTCGCCGTCGTAGATGTAGTTGGCGACGTAGCTGAAGAGGAGCGACGCGGCAAACGGCGACGGCGTCGATGAATCGATGGTGGTCACCCGCAGCCTGCGCTGGGAGACTCGGCGAAGCACGTCGACGAGCGCCGGCATGTCGAAGTGATCGCGCAGCAGCTCGCGGTAGGTTTCGAGCACGGCCGGGAACGATCCGAAGCGTGAGGCCACGGCGAGCAGGTCCGAGGCGCGCTTCCGCTGCTGCCACAGAGGCGTGCGCATGCCGGGGCGCCGCCGCGGCAGCAGCAGGGCGCGCGCCGCCGTCTCACGGAAACGAGCCGCAAACAGCGACGTCGACCCGACTTGACCGAGGACGAGGCCTTCGATCTCGTCCGGATCGGGTACGAGCAGCGCGGGATCGGGCGGCTCTTCGACCTCGGGGAAGCGGACGACGAAGCCCTCGTCACCCCACATGACCTCCACGTCCATTCCCGTGCGGCGGCGGATCTGCGCGGTGACCGCCATCGCCCACGGCGCGTGGACGCGGCTGCCGAGCGGCGACAGCAGGCACACGCGCCAGTCGCCCAGATCGTCGAGGCAGCGCTCGATGACCAGCGTGCGATCGTCGGGGATCGCTCCGGCCGCCGACTGATCGTCGAGGTAGCGAAGCACGTTCTCCGCGGCGCTTCCATCCAGATCGTGCAGCCGCACCAGGCGGTCGATCGCGGCGCTTCGGGGCGTGGCCCGCAGGTCGCGTACGAGCTTCCCGATGGCGATGCCCAGCTCCACTGGGCGGCCCGACTGATCGCCGTGCCAGAACGGCGTCTTGCCCGGCTCGCCCGGTGCGGGCGAGACGAGCACGCGGTCGTGCGTGATCTCTTCGACGCGCCACGTGGAGGCGCCGAGGGTGAAGGTCTCGCCGACCTCGGTCTCGAAGACCATCTCCTCGTCCAGCTCACCGACGCGCACCGGTCGATCCGCTCCCGCGAGGAACACGCCGTAGAGCCCGCGGTCCGGGATGGTGCCGGCGTTGGCGATCGCCACGCGCTTGGCGCCCGCGCGGCCCGAGATGACGCCCTGCACCCGGTCCCACGTGATGCGCGGGCGGAGCTCGGCGAACTCGTCCGACGGATAGCGCCCCGACAGCATGTCCAGCACGCCCTCGAAGGGACCGCGGCCAAGCTCGGCGAACGGCGCCGCCTGGCGGATCAGCGCGAACAGATCGTCGACGTTCCAGGTGTCCATGCCCGCCATGGCGACGATGTGCTGGGCCAGCACATCGAGCGGGTTGCGCGGATACCGCGTCGCTTCGACCCGGCCTTCGTGCATCGCGCGCGTCACGGCCGCGCACGCCAGCAGGTCGCCCCTGAACTTGGGAACGATGATGCCCTCGCTGACGGCGCCTGCCTGGTGTCCCGCCCGGCCGATGCGTTGAAGCCCGCTCGCGACCGAGGGAGGCGCCTCGATCTGCACCACCAGATCGATCGCTCCCATGTCGATGCCGAGCTCGAGCGAGGAGGTCGCCACGAGCGCCCGGATGCGCCCCGCCTTGAGCAGGTCCTCCACCTCGCTGCGTGCGGCGCGAGCCAGCGAGCCGTGGTGCGAGCGAACGAGTGGCTCGCCCGCCAGATCGTTGAGAGCCCCCGCCAGCCGCTCGGCCAGCCGGCGGCTGTTGACGAAGAGGAGCGTCGACCGGTGGGCGAGAATCAGCTCCAGCAGGCGCGGGTGCACCGACGTCCAGATCGACGGGCGCACGCCGCCCTGTGAGGTCGATCCATCCGGTGGCTCGGCCGGTGCTGGCCGAGCCATGTCCTCGACCGGGACCTCGATGCGAAGGGAGAGCGGCTTCTTCTCGGCTGCGTCGATGATCGTCACGGGCCGGTAGGCGATCGCTCCACGCGGACCGGCCAGCCCGCCCCGAAGCTCCGCCTCCACGTTGGTGGCGGCCGCCCGGCTTTGACCGTGTCGTGCGCGCGTCCGGCGAGTCCTGGCGGGCGACTGGGCACCCCCGAGAAAACGGGCCACCTCATCGAGCGGCCGCTGCGTCGCCGACAGCCCGATGCGCTGCAGCGGGGCAGCGCCCGCGGGGCGGAGGGCTTCCAGCCGCTCCAGCGACAACGCCAGGTGGGCCCCGCGCTTTCCGGCGACGAGCGCGTGGATCTCGTCGATGATCACCGTGTCGACGGTCGTCAGGCGCGCCCTCGCATTCGACGTCAACAGCAGGAACAGCGATTCCGGCGTGGTGATGAGGATGTCGGCGGCCTCGCGCCCGAACCGTGCCCGGTCGGGCGCCGGGGTGTCGCCCGTACGGATCGCAATCGCCGGCACGGTGACGTCGACGCCGCGCGCCCGCGCAACGTTGGCGATTCCGTGAAGGGGTGCACGCAGGTTGCGCTCGACGTCGACCGCCAGTGCCTTGAGCGGGGAGATGTAGAGCACGCGGCAGCGCGACTTCGGCGGCGGCGCGGGCGAGAACATCAGGCGGTTGAGGCACCAGAGAAATGCGGCTAGCGTCTTCCCGCTGCCGGTCGGCGCCAGCATGAGCGCGGACTCGCCGCGGGCGATCGCCGGCCACCCGAGCCGCTGCGGCGTGGTCGGCGACGCGAACGCGCTCGTGAACCACTCACGGACGGGGGGATGAAAGAGGTCAAGGGATGACCGGACGGGCACGGGGTGATCTTATTCAATGCTCAATGCCCAAGGCTCAATGCCCAAGGCTCAATGCGCAAGGCTCAATGCGTGTTGTGCATTGCGCAATGGACGTTTGTATGTTGATAATCGGAAGGTATGGGTGACGCTGGAGAAGGCCTCGTCGACGCGGAGTCCCGCCTCGCCGAGCGGATGGAAGAGCGCGAGCAGGAACGACGCAACGCCCGCCAAGGCTCCAGGGGTCTGGACCCGGAGCGCGTACGGCAGATCGAATCACTGCGCCTCGCGCGCACCGAGGCACAGCGTCAGATGGACGCCACGGCCCACCCCGCGCGCAAACAGCAGCTCTCGCAGGCCATAGCCGAGCTCGACAAACGGCTGGCTGTACTCTCGGAATAGGGCGGAGTCCTGTTCGCCCTCGAGTACCACGAGTCCACCAAGCACCATTTCGGCCGCTTTGCCCGGTCGCTCGGCTACCTGGACTGGGCCACGCAACCCGATCCGTTTCGCCGGTACGAGGGCGCGCGTCTGATTCCTCTCCCACACGGCGAAGCCGATGGCGGTGTTTCCTACGACCGTCTCTTCGACGGCAGTGTCCCTGCCGCACCGTTCGACGATCGCTCCGTCGCGCTGTTTCTGCGGCACTCCATGGGCCTGTCGGCCTGGAAGGCGTTCCGCGCATCGAGGTGGGCGCTGCGCGTCAATCCGTCGAGCGGCAACCTCCATCCGACCGAGGCGTACGTCGTGCACGACGGCCGCGTCTGCCACTACGCGCCACGGGAACACGCGCTCGAGGAGCGAGCGGTCCTCGCGCCGGAGGCCTGGACGGCCTTCCGCGCCGGGCACGAGGGTTTTCTCGTGGGGCTCACATCGATTCACTGGCGCGAGGCCTGGAAGTACGGCGAGCGGGCCTTCAGGTACTGCCAGCATGATATCGGGCACGCCATTGGCGCGCTTCGCCTCGCGGCCGCGATGCTGGGATGGACGCTGAGGCTCGTGCCGGACTGGTCGGACGAGCAGGTAGCCGGCCTGCTCGGTGTCGACAGAGACGACGATCGCGCTGGTGGCGCGGAGCCAGAGGAGCCGGAGTGCCTCGCAGTGGTTGCCAGGGCCTCATGGGCCGCCGGCGATCGGGCCGTGCTCGTGGACGCTGCCCACCGAGCCTCGTGGCACGGTGAGGCCAACCGATTGAGCGCCGACCACGTCGACTGGCGCATCATCGACCGCGTCGCGGAAACGACGAGATACCCGGGTCTTCAGTCAACTCCCAACTCCACAACTCCCAATTCCCAACTCCGCAACTCCCAAGGTCTCCAACCCCCAATCTCTCCGACGACGTTGGGAGTTGGGCGTTCTGGGAGTTGGGAGTTGGCGAGCGCTCCAAGCGCGAGCGAGGTGATCCTCGGTCGCCGCAGCGCCGTCGCGTTCGACGCGCTGACCAGGCTCCCGCGTGAGCAGTTCTTCTCGATGCTGTCCAGGCTGCAACCGGGCGCGCCGCCCTGGGACGGCCTCAACTGGCCGCCGCTCGTCCACCTCGCTGTGTTCGTGCACCGCGTCGATGGGCTCACGTCCGGGGTGTATGCCTACCTCCGAGACGTCGCCGTCCTCGACGAGTGGCGATCCGCAATGCGCCCGGAATTCCTCTGGGAGCACGTCTCGAACGATCCGAACGATCGATTGTTCCTGCTTCTTCCAACCGATGTGACGTGGGCCGCCACTCGCGTGTCCTGCGACCAGGACATCGCTGGAGCCGGCTTTTTCAGCCTTGGCATGATCGCGCGAGTGGGGTCGTCGCTTCGCGAGCGCGGCGAGTGGTTCTACCGCAGGCTGTTCTGGGAGTGCGGTCTCATTGGCCAGGTCCTGTACCTCGAAGCCGAGGCCGCCGGCGCGCGCGGTACGGGGATCGGCTGCTTCTACGACGACGCGGTGCACGAGCTCCTGGGGCTCACGGGCGTGGAGTGGCAGAGTCTCTATCACTTTTCAGCGGGAATGCCGGTGGAGGACACCCGCCTCACGACCGAGCCCGGCTACCCGTGGGAGATGTCTGCCGAGATCCGAAATGGGTGAAAGGCATGGGCGGTGAGGCGGGATTTCGAATCCGCCTGCCCGGCACCCATCCGGTTACGCTGACAGCGACCGTTGCGATCTCTGGGGATGCTTCGACGCTCACTTGGCCGGAGCCGACGGTGCGGCGGCCGGCGGCGGTGCGACGTAGTCAGCGGCCAGGGAGCTGCTCAACAACCACTCGCCACCCGCGGCCTTGTGCGCCACGCCTATCCACGATCCCTTGTTGGGTGTTCCATCCGGTGCCCCGCTCGTGCTCCACGTGCCGCCGATCGTCGCGTTCGACGCGTCGATCCACTGGAGAAAGCCAGTTGAAGCACTCAGCGTGAGGCTCAGGTTCATCTTCTGCCTCATCTGCATGCCTTCGCCCTCCGCCTTCTCGACGCCGGCTTTCCCGTTTATGGCGGTTCCGTCGGCCGCCACGGACCGATAGTCGTCGGTGACGATCGCCGCGATGCCCGGGGCATCGTTGGCGTTGAAGGCCGAGACGAATTTGTCCGCCAGGCCGCGAATGGCGGTTTCATCCTCGGCGCTTCCCTGCGTGGCGACGTTCGACGCGCCGGTGCACGCGGCGGTCGTGACAACGACGGCCAGTCCGGCGAGATACAGAACAGTTCGTACTCTCATGGCTCAACGCTCCTTTGTTGACCTGCGCGCACGGCGCAGATCACGTACGTAGGGAGGAAGGATACTCCAAGGGTCAGCGCACGCGAATGGGAATGTCCCGGCTCACTGTTGAACGTTCCGTGAGGTTCGACCGCGCTTCCACATGAACGACATAGGAACCGGGGCACGTCCGCAAGCGACAGCTGAGGGCTGAACGCGTGGCTGCTCGCCCCGCCGTTCGGCGCGGCCGAGGATTGCCGTTCTTCCGAGACTTCCTGGACGACCGTGCCGTCCTCGGCGCGCAGTTGCGCCAAGAGATCGAGGACGCGCGCGGTGCGACTCCGCCGGTTGTCGTAGACTTCGGCGAAGAGTGCAAGCATATCGTCGCTCGTGAACTCGCGGGACGTCGTCATCGGGCCAGGGAGGTGACTCCCCACAGGATCCTTCAGGCAAGTCGTGGTGACCTCCGACGCCGAGGATGACGTGAGCGCAACCCCTCATCAGGGGATTGCGTGAGAAGTCCGGAACCTCGACGTCGTGCGCCTGTTGCCGGTGAAGTCCTGGGCCTTCTTCCCGTTGGCTCGCCCAAAGGAACGTGACGGCTGCGACGTCGTAATTCCGCGAAGTACCGCTCGAGGAAGCGCCGCAGGAACAGCCTCGCGCGCGGCGCTAGACGGGCGCCAGCTCATCGAGCGCGATCACATACACCCGTCCGTCGCCCTGGTCGTTTGTCTGGACATCCGGCTCGACCGCAATCGTCGGGAGCGGCGGCCGGTCGGCTCTCGATGGGAATGTCCACGAGGGCGAAGGACGTGATCGTCTGCGGCCGGCCGTCCTCCAGCACCTCGAAGTCGTCCGCCGTCAGGTCAGTGACCGGATTACCGCGCGCGTCGGTGACGATGGCGTCGACGTGGATGGCGTCGACTTGCACGCGGAAGGTGGCGGTCTGTTCGTCGAGCCGGCCGGTGCGTTCCCGGGTCAGCAGCGCCGCCGAACAGGCCGCGATGATCGTGAGAGCGAGGGCGCCTCGTGTCGACACGTTTCGATTCGCGGTCAGGCGTGCTGGCGCCTGATTCTACGCTGGCGGATCGCTTCCGCGGCGCGGAAGAGCGGGTGAAACGTCGGTCTGGATCCGTCCACAAACGGCTGGCGCAATTGACGTTTCCGGGTGGCTTCTATAGCATGAACAGGTTTGGGAAACTCTTCACAAGCGTGGCTGGCGCGCGCCGCGCGGCTGGCGCGCGGCGGCACTGCCCGGCCGACGAGAGGGTAGATGGACGGCTGGCTTGGCGTCGTGATCATGGTCGCCCTGGGCGTCGGGTTCGCCGGCGTCATGATTGGCCTCTCCCTCCTGCTCGGCCCCAAGAACCCGACTCCTGAAAAACTCGCGCCGTACGAGTGCGGGATGCCGGCGGTCGGCGACGCGCGCGAGCGCCACTCCGTCAAGTTCTACCTGGTGGCGATGATCTTCCTGCTGTTCGACATCGAGATCGCCTTCCTGTACCCGTGGGCCGTGGCGCTGAAGAGCCTCGGATGGGGCGGCTTCTTCCAGATCGTCACGTTCTTTCTCGTCCTCTCGGTCGGCTACGTCTATGTCTGGCGCAAGGGCGTGCTGGACTGGGGCCCGGCCGCCAGAGGCAGCCGCGGCGAGACGCGGCAGAAGGCCGCCTGACCATGGCCGACGCTCACGATCACGGACTCGACCCCGAGATTCCGGTGCTCACCACGAAGCTCGAGTGGCTGATCCAGTGGGCGCGGCGATCGGCGATCTGGCCGGCCCAGTTCGGCCTGGCCTGCTGCGCGATCGAGATGATGGCGATGGTCGCCAGTCGCTACGATGTCGCGCGGTTTGGCGCCGAGGTCTTTCGGGGCTCGCCGAGGCAGTCCGATCTGATGATCGTCGCCGGCCGCCTGTCCAGGAAGATGGCGCCGGCCATGCGGCGCGTCTACGACCAGATGCCGGATCCGAAATGGGTGATCTCGATGGGGGCCTGCGCGTCGGTTGGCGGCGTCTTCGACAACTACGCCATCGTCCAGGGTGTGGACCAGGTGGTGCCCGTCGATGTGTTCGTGCCCGGGTGCCCGCCCCGTCCCGAGTCGCTCATCTACGGCCTCGTTCAGCTGCAACAGAAGATCAGCCGGTCGAGGGCGTAGAGGACTTCCGAGCTTCATGGATTCGACCGCCACTCTCGACATCCTGCGCCCGCTCGTGTCCGGCGCCGACTTCGAAGTGGGCCAGAGCGTCGATTTCACGACGATCTACGTCCCTGCGGACCGGCTGGTCGAGACCTGTCTCGCGTTGCGGGACCACCCGGATCTGCGGTTCAACGTGCTGACCGAGGTCACCGCGGCTGACTACCTGCCACGCGAGCCCCGGTTCGAGGTGGTCTACCACCTGTTGTCGGTGCCCAACCGGGCGCGGCTGCGTCTGAAGGTGCGCGTCGGGAGCGACGGGTCGGTGCCCACGGTGCAGAGCGTGTGGCGCGGCGCCGGGTGGCCCGAGCGTGAAGTGTGGGACATGTTCGGCATCGTGTTCGACGGTCACGGAGACCTGCGGCGGCTGCTGATGCCGGACGACTGGGACGGGCACCCGGCGCGGAAGGACTACCCCGTGCAGATACGCAAGGCCGCGCAGACCTACGAGCCGCTCGAGGTCAGCGAGGAAGAGTTCAGGGCGAACATCGAGCGCGACCGCGTGAAGCGCGCGCACTAGGACGACGCCGGGTGTGATTTCCGCAAGAGACCAACGGAAATCACACCCGGCGTCATAAGACGATGGCCGAGATCCGAACGGAAACAATGACGGTGAACATGGGGCCCCAGCACCCCAGCACGCACGGCGTGCTGCGGCTCGTGTTGGAGCTCGATGGCGAGGTCATTCAATCCGTGATGCCGACCATCGGCTATCTGCACACCGGCATCGAGAAGACGGCCGAGCAGAAGAAGTGGCAGCAGGTGATTCCGCTCGTCGAGCGCATGGACTACCTCGCCGCGCAGTCGAACAGCCTCGCCTACGCTCTCAGCGTCGAGAAGCTGCTCGGCCTCGAGATGCCGCAGCGCGTGAAGGACATCCGCGTGCTCATCGCGGAGCTGCAGCGGATGGCCAGTCATCTGATCTGGCTCGGCACCCACGCGCTCGAAATCGGCGCCGTGTCGATGCTCTTCTACGCGATCCGGGAGCGTGAGCTCCTGATGAACATCAACGAGCTCATCGCCGGCTTCCGGTTCTTCCCGAGCTACATCCGCATCGGTGGACTTCGCGAGGACCTGCCTCGTGGCTTCCACGACGCGGTGAACGCCTTCCTCGATCGCTTTCCGACCAAGATCGACGAGTTCGAGCGGCTGCTGACGAAGAACGACATCTTTCGCCGGCGCACCGAGGGAGTCGGCACGGTCCCGCTCGAGGATGCGTACCAGTGGGGACTGGTGGGCCCGATCGCGCGGGCGGCCGGGTCCGACTACGATGTGCGGAAGTACTTTCCGTACAGCGGCTACGAGACGTACGACTTCGCCGTGCCGAGAGCGACCGAGGGGGACGTGTACGCGCGGTACCGGGTCCGCATCGCGGAGCTGCGTCAATGCGTCAACATCTGCAGGCAGGCGATCCAGCGAATCACGCCGGCCGGCGTGTGGGCGTGCAGCGACACGCGCGTCGTGCCGCCGCCGAAGGACAAGGTCTACACGGAGATGGAGGCGCTCATCCAGCACTTCCTGATCTACTCGCAGGGTTTCACGGTGCCCGTGGGCGACGCCTACGTGCCGGTCGAAGGGCCGCGCGGCGAGCACGGCTGCTACATCGTGTCCGACGGCAGCAATCGACCCTGGCGCGTGAAGATGCGTGCGCCGTCCCTTATGGCCATTCAGGCGCTGCCGGCTGTCGCCCGAGGCAGCCTGATTGCGGACCTGGTCGCCATCATCGGCAGCACCGACGTCGTCATGGGAGACTGCGACCGGTGAGCTTTCATCCACAAATGGAGTACGCGCCGGCCAGGTTCCACAAGTCGGAACGGAGGCTGGCAGAGGCGGGCGAGGAGTTCACCTACACTCCGGAGAACCAGGCCCGATTCAACGAGATCGTCACGCGCTATCCGCCGGAACAGCGCCAGTCGGCGATTCTGGCTGCCTTGTACCTGGCGCAGCAGCAGCAGGGCTACATCACTGGAGCCGCGATGCGGTTCGTGGCCGGGCAGATTGGCTGCACGCCCGCCGAGGTCGAAGATGTCGTCTCCTTCTACACGATGTTCTACACGAAGCCCGTGGGGAAGTACGTGTTGAACGTCTGCCGCACGCTCTCGTGTGCGCTGCTTGGCGCGGAGCGGGTGACCGAGGAGCTGTGCGCGAAGCTCGGAATCCGCCCCGGGGAGACGACCGCTGATGGCGAATTCACCCTGGTCGAGGTGGAATGTCTGGGCGCCTGCGATCGGGCGCCGGTCGTGATGGTCAATGACGACTGGCACGAGCGGTTGTCACCGGACCAGGCGGCAGCCTTCGTGGACGACATCCGGCGGCGCGGCCGGGCCGCGTTCACCGGGTGCCATTTACATGTGGAAAAGAGTAGTAGGCAGTATGCAGTAGGCAGTCGGCAGTGAACTGCCTACTGT
>Ga0209640_10000892_pt1 | contig 24280 bp, 24 predicted proteins | sample RifCSP10_1_FD_184018 | JGI IMG/M metagenome (GOLD analysis project Ga0209640, IMG submission 184018) | Soil microbial communities from Rifle, Colorado - Rifle CSP2_sed 10_1 (SPAdes) (version 2) | ecosystem: Environmental > Terrestrial > Deep subsurface > Rock core/Sediment | place: Rifle... | reverse complement strand
TCAAGGCCGAAGTGCAGGTGTGCACGAGTGTCGTGGATCGAGTACCTCAAGGAACAGACACCACGTTCAGTATCACTGTCGGCGCCGTTTACTGCTGGAGCAAGATCACTGGCGCGGCAGCCGGCGAGACAAGCGTCACCCATGTCAGGCGCACTGGAACGGGATTCATTGTGGGGTTAGCAGGCCTGACCACACCGGAAGACGCAGGACTGTGGCGTGGTGGGTTGATTCAGGTGCCCCGTGGGACCATGCCCGCACTTCCGGATGGGCAGTACTATGAGTGCGACTTAGTGGGCATGGTGGTTCAGACTGAGCAGGGACAGGCGATCGGCGTGCTGGAGCAGATTTGGGAATTGCCGGGAAATCATGTGTTCGTCGTTCGTCAAGGCGCCAAAGAGATCTTGATTCCGGCGGCAAAGGAGTTGGTGGCAGCCGTCGATCTTGAACGTCGGGTCATGACCGTTCGCATGATCGACGGATTAGGTGAGTAAGATGCTGTGTTTCGACGTGCTCACGCTGTTTCCGGACATGGTGGCTCCCGTCTTGGGCCATAGTATCCTCAAGCGCGCTCAGGAGAAAGGTCTTCTGAATGTGCAGGTTCACAATTTACGTGACTTCACCACGGATCGCCACAAAGTGGCTGATGATATTCCCTACGGCGGTGGGGCTGGCATGGTCATGAAAGCCGAGCCGATTTTGCAGGCAGTCGATGCGCTTCGGAAAGAGGCTCAGTCGAGCGGGAAGGAGATTCGTCTGTTGTTTCCGGCTCCCCATGGCCGCCCCTTCACGCAAGATTATGCACAGCGCCTTGCGCGCGAGCGGCGTCGAATGGTAATTCTCTGCGGACATTACGAAGGAGTGGATGAGCGTGTGAGGTTGACGCTGTCACCGGAAGAGGTTTCCGTCGGTGACTATGTGTTGACCGGAGGCGAATTGCCGGCGCTCGTGTTGATCGATGCTGCTGCACGGTTGGTTCCCGGTGTATTGGGCGATCCTGAGTCCGTGATTGAGGAGTCATTCTCGGATTCTCTGCTGGAGTACCCGCACTACACCAGGCCGGCAGAGGTTCGAGGACTGAGTGTGCCGGAGGTGTTGCTGTCGGGGCATCATGAGGCGATTCGTCTATGGCGCCGCAAGCAGGCTTTACGCAGCACGTATCTCAGACGGCCCGATCTCCTGAGGGATCGGGTGCTCACAAGCGAAGATCAACGGTTATTGAACGAACTTATTAGCGAAGGTATCTCGACGGAGCCCATGCGATGTGGGGAGGAGGTGTAAACATATGAATCAGTTAGAACGAATTCAGCGATCCTTTACGAAGAAATCAGCTCCGAGCTTTGAAATCGGGGATACCGTCAGGGTCCATGTCAAAGTCGTCGAAGGTGAAAAGGAACGCATCCAGGTGTACGAAGGAACCGTAATCGCCCGCAAGGGCACCTTGAATACGGAGACCTTTACGGTCCGCAAGATGTCCTATGGTGTCGGAGTCGAGCGGATATTCCCTATGCATTCACCGATCGTGTCGAAGGTCGATGTCGTCCGACAAGGACGCGTTCGACGAGCCAAGCTCTACTATCTGCGCGGGAAGAAGGGGAAGTTCGCCAAGGTGGAAGAGCGCGAGTTTGTCGGAGAGAGCAAGGCGTCCGCACAACCGGCTGCTGCTGAAGAAGAACCTGTCAAGGCGTAATTGCCCCTCTGTGTCGGCCCCGTCACGGCGGGGCGATCGGTTATCTCAGGCAGAGCACCTGATCGGGGGGAGCGCCTGATGGGACCCACCGAGGAGTTTGAGCAAGAGGCAAGGCGATGTGGGTATCGTCATATCGCCGGTATCGACGAAGCAGGGCGTGGTCCTTTGGCCGGCCCAGTCGTTGCTGCAGCTGTGATATTGCCGGTTCGTAGTCGGCTTGCAGGCGTCGATGATTCGAAGCAGCTTTCTGACGCTGAGCGGGAACAGCTGTATACCGCGATTCTTGAGAAAGCCGTGGGTGTGGGGATAGGATCGGCCGATGCCGGCGAGATCGATTCCCTCAACATTCTGGAAGCCACCCGCCTGGCGATGTGTCGAGCCATCGAAAACTTGGCCCCCTCCCCCGATTACCTGTTAATTGATGCCGTCACCCTCCCAGCTGTCAGGCTTCCAGTACGCCCTATCATCAAAGGTGACGCGCTTTCCATGTCGATCGCTGCTGCGTCGATCGTCGCCAAAGTGACGCGAGATCACCTCATGGCGGCGTACCATGAGACGTTCCCGCAGTATAATTTCCTCTCGCACAAAGGGTATGGCACGGCAGAACATCTGCAGCGACTGGCGCGCTATGGGCCCTGTGCCATTCACCGCCGGACATTTGCTCCGGTGCGGGATGCGATCATCTCCACGAAGACCATAAGGCTTGGTGTGACGGGTCAACTCATTTAGCAAGGGCGATCTTCATGACCACCTCGGATCCGCGCCATCAGTTCGGTCATGCCAGCGAAAAGTGGGCGGAACAGTTCTTGCGGGCCAAGGGCTATCGGATTTTAGAGCGCAATCTGCGTACCTCATTAGGCGAGATGGATCTGGTCGCCGAGGATGCGGGAGTGTTGGTGTTTGTCGAGGTGAAAGGCAGGGCAACGGAGGCCTTTGGTGGCGCGCTGCTGGCTGTGAATCGTCGCAAGCAGGCCAAGCTTGTGAGATTGGCCGCGCAGTATTTGGCGCAGCGGCATTTGTCGGACAAGCCCTGTCGGTTCGATGTGGTGTTGGTGCAAGGGCAGCCGTCGGCACAGGGGCAGATTGAACATCTCCAGAACGCGTTTGAGGTCGCCGAGCATGGACGTTCGTAGGCCGTTCTCGAAGGTGCCTGCATGGATGCGATGATCCAGCTGATCCATGTGTCCAAGTGCTATGACCGTCGGGCTGCCTTGTCCGATGTCACACTGGAAATTGAGAAGGGGGAGTTTGTACTTCTCATGGGGCCGAGTGGGGCGGGGAAGTCTACGTTGCTGCGCATGCTCATCGGCGAGGAGCAGCCGGACGAGGGACAAATCTTCGTTCAGGGAAGGAATGTCACAAAACTAAAACAGTCGGAGGTGCCGTCTCTTCGCAGGAAGGTCGGGTCGGTCTTCCAAGACTTTCGTCTCCTTCCCAAGAAATCCGTGTTTGAAAACGTGGCTCTGCCGTTGATCGTTCAGGGGGCGTCCACAGGGGATATTCGCCGCAAAGTCACGGAGGCATTGCGGGCCGTCGGAGTGGATCATAAAAAAGACCAGTCGCCCAACAGTCTCTCAGCCGGAGAGCGGCAACGCGTCTGCATTGCCCGAGCTATCGTCAACGGTCCGATCGTCCTCTTGGCGGACGAACCGACGGGCAATCTTGATCTGGATCGGACCGCAGAGATTATCGAGTTGTTCAAGCTGATCAACGCTCGGGGAACGACCGTGATCGTCGCGACGCACGATCCCCATGTAATGACGCAGGTGAATCGGCGGGTCATTACGTTGATGCAGGGGGCTATGGTGCCGGAGCAACGGGTAGGAGTATGAGGCGGCTGTTCTATCTCTTTCGTGAAGCCTGGGCGAATATGCGGACCAACCGCACGACCACAGTTGTGGCCATTCTGACCACCGCTTTTACGCTGGTCTGCGTCGGCATCTTTCTGCTTCTGTACGTGAATCTCAGAAGTGTGGCAGGCTGGTTACAGGAAGATATCAAGATCATGGTCTATCTGGAGGATCGGATCACGCGCGAGGGTATACAGGAGCTTGAGGGAAAGCTCAAAGCTGATCGAATGGTGGCCGGGACCATCTTTATTTCAAAAGAACAGGCGCTGGGCGAATTTCGAGCGCAGTTCCCGTCCGATTCCCACTTGCTTGAGGGGCTCGGCGAGAATCCTCTTCCCGCATCGTATGTGGTGACTTTGGCGCCGAACTTTCGATCCCCGGAGGCGGTGAAGCGCTGGGCCGAACGGGTTCGAACGATGGTGGGCGTTGCAAAGGTCGACTATAATCAAGAATGGATCGACGCGTTAGCCGGGCTCATTCGGTACATCGAAATGGTGGCCATCGGAGTGGGCGTGATTCTTTCTGCCGCCGCTGTGACGATTATCGGGAATACGATCAGGCTTGCGCTCTTCGCGAGGCAGGAGGAGATCGAGATCCTTCGTTTTATTGGGGCGACTCGCGCCTTTATCCGGATTCCCTATTTCCTCGAAGGGGCCGTGTTAGGGGCCTGTGGCAGTGCGCTGTCTTTGGGAATTCTCAAATTCGGGTTTGAACTGTTTCGGCAACAGATTCGCTCGGCGGGCCGCTTCAGCGGGATCGAAAATATGATTTCATTTTTCCCGCTTTCCATCTGTCTGGCGCTCGTCGTCGTGGGAATGGGGCTTGGGTTTGCCGGCAGCTTTGTCTCCCTCCGTCGATTTGGGGAGGGGCGAGCGTGAGGAGTCCTCTCGCGGTCATGATCTGGTGCATCGCGGTGTGGAGTGGGCTGGAATCTGTCGTTGCCGCAGCGAATGATCCCATCACCGAGAAAATCGAGCAGGAGCGAAAGACGCTTGAGCAGCTGAAAGATAAGATTGAAGAGAAGCGGAAAAGGGCTGATGAAGCCGAGAAAAAACGGGAGTCGGTCCTGCAGGGCATCCAATCTCTTGATGAGCGATTAATCCGTCATCGTCAGGATCACCATGACATCAGCAAGAAGTTGCGCAAGAAGGACCGGGAGATTGAGGACATTACGGAACAACTGGGCACGATGCGGACCAGCATTCAGGAGCGGCGCGACGCCATCCTTTCACGACTGCGCGTGCAGTATATGGAAGGGCGGTTCGGGTATGTGAAGGCGCTCTTAGCGGCCGACTCCTATGGCGATTTCCAACGGCGCCGGCAATACCTCTCTGCCGTGTCTCAGAAAGACTATGAATTGTTGGGTACGTTTCGGACCGACGTGGCCCGCATGGAGCAAGCCGAGCGCCAACGGGCTGAGGCACGAACCGGAATGGTCGCCTTTAAGGAAAGTATCGAAAAAAAGCTCGCGGACATTCGATCACTCCAGAAAGAGAAAAAGGTCTATCTCACGAAGATCACTCAGGAAAAGGACTCCTACAATCGGACGGTTGAAGAACTTGAGCGGTCCGCCATGCGGGTCGATAGTTTGTTGCGTGAATTGGAAACCCGCCGACGGGCTCTAGCGATGCGCCCACCGACGGCTCCGGCCCTCCCTCGTGGGGCGAAAGGCGCGTTGCCCTGGCCCGCTGATGGGCAGGTCATTTCGTTCTTTGGACGCCAGAAGCACCAGACTTTTAACACCTATGTGCTGCGCAAAGGGATTGAAATCAGGACCACGGAGGGGAGCTTCATCCATGCCGTCATGCCCGGTACGGTCGTGTATGCGGACTGGTTGAAAGGCTACGGACTCGTTATAATCCTGGATCATGCCAATGGATTCTTCTCGTTGTATGCCCATGCCTCGAAGATTCTGGCCAAAGTCGGCGAGCAGGTCGCCGAGGGGCATCCGATCGGTGAAACCGGAGACACGGGCATAATTGGAGAAAATACATTATACTTTGAGTTGCGCGAAGGGGCTGAGCCGGTGGATCCGCTCCACTGGTTGGCGAAGCGATAAGACACAGGCTGTCAGCGCGATCAGCTTTTTGAAAGAAGGGATGTGACGATGATGGAACAACAGCCGCGGCGGAAGTCTTGGGTGGTCGGGCCGATGATCGCACTCGCACTACTTTGCGGGGTCTTCATCGGCAAGGGCTGGGAGCGGACTGGTCATGCCAGTGAAACCTACGAGGAGCTCAAGACCTTTTCCGAAGTCCTGAATCAAGTCCAGAAACATTATGTGGACGAAACGAAGCCGAAGGATCTCATTCAAGGCGCCATCCGCGGCATGCTCGCGACGCTCGATCCGCACTCCGCCTATATGACCCCCGAGATGTATAAGGAGATGCAAGTCGAGACCAAGGGGGAGTTCGGCGGCGTCGGCATTCAGATCGGAGTGAAGGACAGTCGCCTAGCCGTGATCGCACCGATCGAAGGCACACCGGCCCATCGGGCAGGGATCAAGGCCGGGGACTTCATTGTCAAGGTCAATGATGACACCACCAAGGATCTTACCTTGATGGATGCTGTTCAAAAGATGCGCGGGCCCAAAGGCAGCAAGGTGAATTTGACGATTCAACGGGACGGTACGCCGGATCCGCTAGTGTTCACTTTAGTCCGGGATACCATCAAGATTGAAAGCGTGAAATCAAAGGTAATTGAGAATCTCGGGTATTTGCGACTCACCCAGTTCCAAGAGGCGACAGGAAGAGACCTCTCCAAAGCGATCAAGCAGCTCAGAGAGCAAAAGGTGCAGGGCACCATTCTCGACCTGCGTAATAATCCAGGCGGGCTGCTCACCGCGGCGGTCGATGTATCCGAGCAATTTCTCCCAAGCGGCAAGCTCATCGTCTATACCAAAAGCCGGGAGGGCAAGAAGGACGAATGGTTTGCCAAGTCCAAGGACCAGATGGAAGACCTTCCGGTGATCATCCTGGTCAATGAGGGATCGGCGAGCGCGTCAGAGATCGTCGCCGGGGCCCTTCAAGATTGGGGACGGGCGGTCATAGTCGGGACCACCTCATTTGGGAAGGGATCAGTGCAGACGATTCTTTCGCTTGGCGATGGGTCAGGGCTTCGACTCACTACGGCGAAGTACTACACGCCGAAGGGTCGGTCGATTCAGTCGACGGGCATTACCCCTGATATTGTGGTGAAGCTTCCAGCACCGGTGATTGCCAAGGCGACAGAAGGTAAAGCGGGCGAGAAAGAGGCGGACCTGAAGGCCGTAAAGCCTTCAACTGGAAAGGACGCCGTCCCGCATAACGGGAAGTCTCCGGACGAGGTAGGTTCGAAGAATGGGACAGTTCCGCAGACGCCGCCGACCGATACGGCAGGCGATCCCTCGCTTGAGCAGGATGTTCAATTACAAAAGGCGGTGGAGTTGCTCAAAAGCTGGAAGATCTTCAAGGAGCTGAAGGTCTCTCAACCCTTGTGGTCTCGCGTCTGTTGTTGGACAGCCTGAAGCAAGAGGTCCTCGGACTTCGAGAATCCGGGCATGGTTCGAAGGAGATGGGACCGAACGAGTTGCTCCAAGTCGGCGAGTGTCCGTATGCCGAGCCGAAAGTACAGGTAGGTCACGAGTGAATCGGAGAGTCCTGGAAGCTTCGCCCAGCTCTTGACCTCCGGCGGCAGCGGCGTTTTCAGTTCTTCATAGGCGCGGATGGTTCCTGTCTCAAGAAACTCCCTGATTTTTTCCGCCAGATCCTTTCCAATTCCCTCAATATCCTCCAGGCCATGGCGCAGCGCGACGGCTGCGACATCTTCGTCGGCAGCCAGGAGTGCATCCGCGGCGCGCCGATAGGCCCGGACCCGATAGGGGTTCGCACGTTGGGCCGAGAGGAGATCGGCCATCGACCGGAAGAGTATGGCCAGCTGTTGATTGTTTCCGTGCATGATCGTGTCCGACGTAGGTCTATTGTGCGATTCTCTAGGCCTCCCAGGCAAGGGGCGCCTTTGTTGACAAGCGGAATTCTGGTCCCATAGGATAACGGGCGATGCAAGACACGATTCAGATCCAAGTGAACGGTGAAGCGCAGGCCTGGCGCAGCGGCGCAACGATTGCCGATCTGTTGCAAGATCTGGAGATCAAAACCGAGCGTGTGGCGGTTGAGTTGAATCTCGAGATTCTCGATCGTGCGGCATTTGCCCAACGTCCGCTCAAGGACGGGGATCGGATCGAGATTCTGAGTTTTATCGGCGGAGGTAGCAGCGAAGAAGGTAAGGTGTGGTGATTTGGCGATTGTGTGATGTGTCGGATACTTCACCACATCTGACCTCACCATATTACTAAATTGGAGTACGCAATGGTGGACGATCGACTGATTATCGCGGGACGTGAGTTCAAGTCCCGACTCTGGGTGGGGACGGGAAAGTACAAGGACTTTGTCGAAACGCTAAAAGCTATCGAGGCATCGGGTGCCGATGTAGTGACGGTGGCGGTGCGTCGTGTGAATATCACTGATCGCTCGAAGGAGAATCTGCTCGACTACATCGATCCCAAGAAATATACGATCCTTCCCAACACGGCCGGCTGCTACACCGTGGAGGATGCGGTCCGGTACTCGCGCTTGGCCCGTGCGGCCGGCATCTCCGACTTGGTGAAGCTTGAGGTGCTCGGGGACGAGAAAACTTTGTTTCCCGACACGGCGGCATTGATCGAGGCGGCGAAGATTCTCATTAAAGAAGGATTCGTCGTGTTGCCTTATACGAATGATGATCCGATTGTCGCGAAGAAACTGGTGGATATCGGATGTCCAGCGGTCATGCCGTTGGCGGCGCCGATTGGGTCTGGACTGGGAATCCGTAATCCGTACAATCTGAAAATCATCATGGAGACCGTCAAGGTGCCTATCATCGTCGATGCCGGTGTCGGGACTGCCTCAGACGCGGCATTGGCAATGGAGTATGGGGCTGACGCGGTGCTCATGAATACGGCCATCGCCGGCGCGCGGGATCCCATTTCTATGGCGGAAGCGATGAAGTACGCGGTATATGCCGGTCGCTTGGCATACAAGGCTGGTCGTATTCCGAGGAAGCTCTATGCGACAGCCAGTAGTCCGATCGAAGGGATGCTCTAAATGCAGTGCTGAGAGTTGGGTCATGAGTGCTGGGCCGCGGCGTGATGAAGAGATCCGAAGAAAACTCTGTGCCTGACTCAGAATCGTTTGCAGTCTCAGCATTTCGCATTTGCAGCTCGGCATTTTGCCATGCCCTCCGTTAATTTTCGTCTTTTCCTCGTCAGTGACCGGCATCAAACCGGGAGCCGTTCCCTTTTATCGGTGTTGAAGCAGGCTGTCGAGGCGGGGGTTCCCGCGATTCAACTTCGGGAGCGTGATCTGCCGACACCGGAGGTGCTTTTGCTGGCGCAAGAGCTTCAGGCCATCACAGCGGCGCATGCTATTCCGTTGATCGTAAATGATCGTGCCGACCTGGTGTTGGCGCTGAACTTGGACGGCGTTCACCTTCGCGCGAACAGCCTCCCTGTGTCCGCCGCTCGTCGGCTGGTCGGGGCGTATCGTCTCGTCGGGATCTCGACCCATTCCGTTGAAGAAGTTCGACGGGCGAATCAGGACGGAGCAGACTATGTGGTGTTCGGCCCGATCTTTGACACGCCGTCGAAGCGACCGTTCGGACCTCCGGTCGGATTGGGCGCACTTACCGACATTTGTCGTCAGTCGACCATCCCTGTTTTTGCCATCGGCGGCATGACGAGTGCGCGTGTGCACGACGTTCGTCGAGCCGGTGCGCATGGAGTTGCGGTCATCGGAGCGGTACTTGCTCGTGACGATGTTGCCGCAGCCACGAGCGAGTTGTTGGTTTCACTGAAACCGTGAAATTCTGTCATGCATCTAAAAATAGTTTCGCGCGCGATCATGCGGTCTAGTTGACCACCTCTAGGTCGGGTGTTAGAATCCCGGCACAGACTCAAAGATGCGCTCTCATCTGACGTTGCGGCGATTCGTTGAGTGCCGATATGGGAGACAATAAGGGTCAGACAAGCCGGCTCCGGTCCTTCCGAGATTCCGTAAAGAAGATCACGAAACGGTTGTCTGAGGGTGATGCGGACATGATTCACAAGAACGACGAGCATGCCCGCGAAGTCGACAAGCTTCGCGTTCAGATTCAGTCGATGGAAGAGGAAATCCGTCGGCTGTATCAATCCCGCTACCAACTCGACCAAGCCAACAAGCAAAACGAAAAGCTTGTCTCAACGCTTCAAGAAGCCAAGGCGCAGATTGAGGCCTTGCGCGCTGAGGTGGAAAAGCTGACGGCGCCGCCGTCGACCTACGCTATTTTTTCCAGCATGAACGCAGACGGCACTGGCAACGTCTACGTGTCGGGACGGAAAATGAAAATCAGCCTCCATCCCTCCATCAAGGGCTCTGAATTGCGGAAGGGACAGGAAGTCATTCTGAATGAGGCACTCAATGTCATCGAGGTCAAAGGCTTCGACAGTCAGGGTGAGGTGGTTCGATTGAAAGATGTGCTGGAAGGGGGCCGAGCCCTGGTCACACTCCATTTTGATGAAGAGAAGGTTGCAGAGTTGGGCGACCCATTGCTCGTTGAGCGGCTGAGCGTCGGCGATCATCTCTTGTACGATCCGCGTTCCGGTTATGTGATTGAGAAGTTGCCCAAGTCCGAAGCGGAAGAGCTTGTGCTGGAAGAGGTGCCCGATGTTGACTATGAGCACATCGGCGGTCTCCAGAAAGAATTGGAGCAGGTGCGCGATGCAGTTGAATTGCCCTTCCTCCATCCGCACCTCTTCTCTGAGTACAAACTGAGTGCGCCCAAAGGTGTGCTGCTCTACGGTCCGCCCGGCTGTGGGAAGACGCTCATCGCCAAAGCTGTCGCCAACTCGATCGCCAAGAAGTTGGGCCATCTCGCGGGCAAAGAGATTCGAAGCTATTTCCTTCATGTGAAAGGCCCCGAATTACTCAATAAGTACGTCGGTGAGTCGGAAAGGCAGGTGCGTGAAGTCTTCAAAAAAGCAAAGGAACGTGCAGAGGACGGCCATCCTGTGATCGTCTTTTTCGACGAGATGGATGCCCTCTTCCGTACCCGAGGCAGCGGGATTTCTTCCGATGTTGAATCGACCATCGTGCCGCAGTTCCTCTCGGAGATCGATGGCGTGGAGCGTCTGCGCAATGTGATTGTGATTGGGGCCAGTAACCGGCAGGACTTGATCGATCCCGCTGTGCTTCGTGCCGGTCGGCTGGATGTGAAAGTCAGAGTGGGACGACCGGATGCCGCAGCCGCGCGGGACATCTTCTCGAAGTACGTGTCTAAAGATCTCCCTTTTGCCGCGGATGAGTTGGAGCGGCATGGAGGCGATCGACAGGCGCTCGTGGAGCGGTTGACGACGCTCACTGTCGAGGCCATGTATGCTGCCAACGAGGAAAATAAATTTATCGAGGTCACGTATGCCAATGGTGAAAAGGAAGTGTTGTACTTCAAAGACTTTGCCAGCGGAGCCTTGATTGAAGGCATCGTCTCGCGTGCGAAAAAGTTTGCCGTGAAGCGGGTTATTGCGCAGGAAGGCACCGGTATACGGTCGGACGATCTGGTACGCGCCATTCGTGAAGAGTTCAAAGAACACGAAGATCTTCCGAATACGACCAACCCGGATGATTGGGCGAAAGTCGCAGGGAAGAAGGGCGAAAAGATTATTCATATCCGGACGATCAGCGGTGGGCCGACCGAGTCTCGGCAGATCGAAACCATCACCACCGGCCACTATCTTTAACCATCTCTATGCAGGAACAGACACCGACGAGTCACTCGCGAGTGCTTGGCACGGAAACCGAGTTCGGCATCGCGGCGAAGGACGCCTCTGCCGCCGATCCCGTGTCCGGCTCTATCGCCGTGATTGGGCACTACACGGGGTCGCCCGCTCCCAGCGCGATCTGGGATTACGAAAACGAAAACCCGCTGTTGGATGCCAGAGGTTTCGAGGTCGACGGGGAACGGGAACGTCCAAATCCCGACTACAATCGTCAGCTCAATAAAGTCCTGGCCAACGGCGGACGGTTGTACGTCGACGGCGCCCATCCAGAGTACTCGACTCCTGAATGTTCTAATCCTCGGGAAGTGGTGGCGTTTGAACGAGTCGGAGAGCGGATTCTGGCGCAGAGTCTCCGGCAAATGGCGAAGGTGCTGGGGCGCGAGCAGTATGTGCTTTATAAGAATAATTCTGACGGCAAGGGCAACAGCTACGGGTACCATGAAAACTATCTGGTGTCGCGGGCCGTGCCGTTCGACAAGATTGCCCGAGTCCTGACGCCGTTCCTTGTGACGAGACCGATCTTTGCCGGGGCTGGAAAAGTCGGCGCGGAAAATCAGACAAGCCCTGCGGAGTATCAAATCTCTCAGCGTGCTGATTTTTTTGAATGCCTGGTTGACCTCAATACGATGGTCAAGCGGCCGATCATAAACACGCGAGATGAACCGCATGCCGATCAGGCGAGATTTCGACGTCTCCATGTCATTGTGGGCGATGCCAATATGGCTGAGCTGTCTACCTATTTGAAGGTGGGGACCTTGAACATCGTGCTGGACCTCCTTGAGGCGGAAACTGACCTGCCTCAGTTGGAGCTAGATGAGCCGGTTCGGGTGTTCAAACAGGTGTCACGCGACCTGGACATGAAGGAGACGCTCAAGCTGGTCGGTGGTCGTCCCACGACAGCTCTCGCGATTCAGCGTGCTTACCTCAAGGCCGCGACTGTCTTCTATACCTCGCATGACCTCAATCAGGTGACCAAAGACGTGCTCCTCCGCTGGGAAGATGTCCTGAATCAGCTCGAGCAAGATCCGCGCTTACTGGTGAAGCAATTGGATTGGGTAGCCAAGCGTCACATGATCGAGTCCTACATGGATCGCAAGGGTTGTGGGTGGAATGATCCGCGTATGAAGCTAATGGATCTCCAATACCATGATGTCCGTCCCGAGAGGGGGCTCTTCTATACGCTGGAGCGCGGCCATCTTATCGAGCGGATCGTGCAGGAACATGAAATCCAACGCGCGGAATTCACCCCGCCGCCGGCAACCAGAGCCTATTTTCGTGGCCGCTGCGCCAGCAAGTTCGCCAAGTCGCTCTATGGCGCGAGTTGGACGTCTGTGTTGTTTGATGTAGGGAACACCACAATCAAGAAAGTGCCTCTGATGGATCCTCATCGCGGCACGCAAGCATTGACCGGAGGGCTGCTCGATGCGGTTGATTCAGTAGATGCCCTGCTTGAGAAACTCAAAGCCTGAAGCACGTACTCTTGAGACCACGATGAAACTGCCCTATCTTCCCAATCACGATGAATCAAGTTTTTTTGACTTTGTCTCGAAGTACCATCCTGGGTTGACATTGGGGAGTCAAGGAGCTAAGCCGGCGAGCCAGCCGGTGATGGACCAGGCTCGTGCGACTGGACCGATGACCGTGCCTCATGCAACAACCGTGTTGGCCATCAAGTACCAACAGGGAGTGGTGATTGCAGGGGACCGCCGGGCGACGGAAGGATTCCAGATTGCCGATCGTCGTATTGAGAAGGTGTTCAAGATTGATGAACAGTCCGCCATGGCGATTGCGGGTGCCGCCGGTCCATGTACCGAGCTGGCCAAACTGTTTCAGACGGAATTGGAGCATTACGAGAAACTGGAAGGAATGCCGCTTTCCTGCGAGGGGAAGGCCAATAAGCTCGGTCAGATGGTGAAAGCCAATCTGCCGATGGTGTTTCAAGGACTGGTGGTGATGCCGCTGTACGTCGGTTATGACGTGAAGCGTGCCGAAGGGCGCATCTTCAAGTACGACATCACCGGCGGGCGTTACGAGGAGTCCGATTACCATGCGATTGGTTCAGGGGGGAAAGATGCACGCAATACCATGCGCGAGCATTTTCAGAAAAATCTTTCCGAACCCGACGCGCTCAAGCTGGCCTTGACGTCGCTGTACAATGCCGCAGACGATGATGTGGGCACAGGGGGACCGGACCTGGTGCGAGGCATTTATCCCACGGCCAAGTTCGTCACCGCGCAAGGGATCACCGACGTGTCGGATGACAAGATACGAGCCGTATACGACAGTTTGATTGCCATGCGTCGCTCGATGGAGGCGTAATCATGCCGTTGCCGTATTACGTATCCCCTGAGCAGATGATGCAGGATAAGGCGGAGTATGCCAAGAAGGGCATTGCCAAAGGCCGATCGATCATTGCGATGGAGTATGCCGACGGTATCTTATTGACAGCGGATAATCCGAGCGCATCCCTGCACAAGGTCTCCGAGATTTACGATAGTATCGCGTTTGCCGGAGCCGGCAAGTACAGCGAATTTGAGAACCTTCGGAAGGCGGGCATCCGTCATGCCGATCTAAAAGGATTTATGTATAGCCGTGAAGACGTGACCGGCCGTTCCCTCGCGAATGGGTATTCCCAGAGCCTCGGGACCGTGTTCAGCCAGGAAATGAAGCCGCTAGAAGTGGAGATTCTTGTCGTGCAAGTTGGGATCAACAACCATCCAAACGAAATCTATCGGATTTCGTTTGATGGGAGCATCATTGACGAGAAGAACTTCGCGGTGATCGGGGGAAAGTCGGAAGCCGTGCAGGCTGTCTTGAAGGAAAAAAGCCCCAGTCAGGCCCCTTCCTTGGGGGCCGCGTTAAATCTCTGTGTTTCAGCGCTTGAACAGACCGCAAACCAAAAGCTACCGCCCGAAGGTCTTGAAGTGGCGGTATTGGATCGGAACCGCGCCGGTCGGAATTTCCGCCGATTGTCTTTGGGCGACATTCGACAACTCCTTTCTGCATAAATCCTCGCGGCTTCATTCTGTTCCATCTGTTGAAGATCAAAGAATGGGCGTGTATTCTGTTTCTATACTTCCATGATGCCTCCTGGACCCATGAAGCAGCGGATCTTCGGCCTTGAGAATGAGTACGGCCTGATTTTCTCGCCGAACGGTCGAATCTACCTCCCCATGGAAAAGGTCCTCGGGTATATCTTCGAGGGCCTTATTCCCAACAGCTGGCCGTCCAATGCGTTTCTGGTGAATGGTGCACGATTCTATCAGGACACCGGTTGTCATCCGGAGTACTCCACGCCGGAGTGCGACAACATTCTCGACTTGGTGATCCACGACAAAGCGGGCGAGCGGTTGCTTGAAGCTTGCTTGCCGGCAGCCGAGGAACGGCTTCGAGAGGAAGGGCTGTCCGGAGAGATCTATATTTTCAAGAATAATACCGACTCCCTGGGAAATACCTATGGATGCCACGAAAACTTTCTGATGCGGCGTGACGTCGATTTCTGGAAAGTCACGGAGCAGTTGATCCCGTTTTTTGTCACACGGCAGGTGTTTGGCGGGGCAGGGAAGGTGTTGAAGGTTTCGGGGAAGCCGCAGTTTTTCATTTCCCAGCGAGCTCAGCATATTCACGAAAAGACGTCTTCTTCGACGACCTCCTCGCGCAGCATCATTAATACCCGAGATGAACCGCATGCCGACGCAGAACGCTATCGCCGGCTTCATATTATCGTCGGGGATTCCAACATGTCGGAGTTTGCCACGTACCTGAAGGTGGGGACGGCGGCGCTCGTCCTGTCGATGATCGAAGAAGGCTATGCGGTCCATGGGATGGAGCTTGAGGATCCTGTCAAGGCGATCCGCGAAATCTCGCGTGACCCCACGCTCAAGAAGAAAATTAAGCTGGATGATGGTCGGCAAATGACCGCGATCGAAATCCAGCAGGTGTACCTGGAGCGCGCCAGAGAGTATCTGGATCAGCAGGCCCACGAACCCCTTCTAGATGATGTCTACACAAAGTGGGCGACGGTCCTCAAACATTTGGAAGAAGATCCCGTGCAGCTCATCCATCAGGTCGATTGGGTGGCGAAGAAACACATGATTCAGTCCTACGTGGACAAGAAAGATTGTGGATGGGACGACCCTCGGGTGTTCCTACTCGATCTGCAATTTCATGATGTGAAACGAACTCGTGGGCTTTATTATCTCATGGAGTCTCGTGGACTCATCGAACGAGTTGTTGAGGAAGAAGCCGTTCAACGCGCGATGTCAACGCCTCCCCAGACAACGAGGGCCAAGGTCCGTGGCGATTTTATCCGTTTCGCCAGGACTAAGAATCGGTCCTATACGGTGGATTGGACCTATCTGAAACTGAACGGGTATTGGGAAGAAACCATCCTCTGCATGGATCCATTTAGTGCCGTCAATCGACGGGTCGAAGAATTGGTTTCTCAAGTGTCTGGGGGGCGTTTTTACCGATGAGGCTGCCAACATTCACGCTGATGCATCAACGGAATGCAAGGCTGGATCGAATGGTTCTCGTTGCCGTGGTCCTACTGGCCGGCATTTTTCCAGTCGACTTATTCCCTGGTTCTCCACCGGCTCCCAAAGGCATCGATGGACAATATAGCGGCAAGCAGGGACAGATCATTGTGGTCAAGGTCCCTATAGATGATGCAGTTACATATGTGCAGGGAAGTTTTCTGGGGAGGACCATCAGCTTCTTTGCAGACTCGCGACCAGGAGAGCCGAAGGGGCTTATGGGATTGCTTGGGGTGGACATGCAAGATGAGCCGGGAACTCACGAACTGGCCATTAAGATCAAGAATGAGGAGCAAAGCCGAGAGCTCAGCTACAATATTTTGGTGGTCAAAGAAAAATTTCACGTCGAGCACCTCAAGTTGCCCAAAGACCAAGTCGATCTCGATGAGAAGAGCTTGGCTCGATGGAAAGCCGAGCAACAATTGGTACAGGAGGCGCTTGCGACCGATTCTCAGATGAAGCTGTGGCAGCCGAGTTTCGTGGAGCCGGTGAATGGGAAACGAACCGGCATTTTCGGCAGTGTCAGAATCATGAACGGCCAGGCTCGTAATCCTCACAACGGAGAAGATATTGGCGCGCCGCTAGGCGCAGACGTCGCTGCGACGAATGATGGAGTCGTGCGGCTTACCGTCGATCATGTCTTTTCCGGAAGAGGCATCTACCTGGACCACGGCCTCGGCTTCTATTCGATGTACTTCCATCTTTCTGAAGTGTTGGTCAAAGAGGGAGATCTCGTGAGAGCCGGACAGATAATTGGAAAGGTGGGTGCGACAGGTCGTGCGACGGGCCCCCATCTTCATTGGGGTGTGAAACTCAATGGCGCGCGCGTCAACCCCTATGAGTTGCTCAATCTCCCCTTTGCTCGAAATGGTGCCAATTCTTTAGAGCAGAATCTTCAAGAGTCGGTTACTGCACCTCCGCTAACGGACAAACACTTCCCTAGTTATTGACCGATCGAGAAGGGCATCGGCTACTTCTATTGCCCGGAAATACCAAGCCCTCCCAGTAGCGGCATCAGACTTTCTTCGCCTGGTCCCTTGCCCTGCTTCGATGCGTCGCTGATCTCTTCGAGTAGCTGATCTGCCTCTGGGCTCAACTGTTTAAGCCTCTCCCCAAGACGCCCGGACATCAAACCCTGTTGGACCTCTGCGTCAGTCAGTTTGCCGTCCTTGATCCCCTGTTGAAGAATCTGTGCCAGTGCCTGCACCTTCGTGAGGAGATCGGAGGGCATATCATTCAGGATTTTCGCTGCTTCCTGTTGTCCTCCTCCAAGTTGGGCATAGGACGAAACCGCCAACCAGGTAGAAAGACCCAGGATGATGATCGTCAGTTTCCATATAAGCGTCATGGTATGCCTCCCCTTGAATCTCAGCCGATAGAACTGTCTATGGGTACCCAGTGCATTATCCCTGCCATTTCAGCATTGGAACAGAAAAAACAGGATATCCCATGATGCCAGGGGTTGGGAGGGGAGTGGTTCCCTCATGGATTCAGGAGAGAGGCGGAGTTGTACCCATGTGAGAAAACAGAGAATTCTTTATGCGATCCACATGGCTGCTGGTATCCTCGATAGGAGAGTGGAGTGATGTTTCCAGGAGGTAACCATGTTTGGAGAACTTCAGTTTCCGGATATCACGGTGTACCTGGTGGCCATTCTCGTTCTCTTGGTGCTGTGGCAGTACTATCAAATGCAAGTCATGGCAGGCCGGATTCTCGCCGTTGATATTTTCGATCGTTCCGGCACGCGCATGTATATCTATGTGACGCCAGACGACGATCACATTTGTGAGGTCTGTTCCGAGTCGAATGGGCGGGTATTCTTGCCGTCACAGGTTGCAAAGAAGGGATTTTCCCCTCTTGGAGGAAAATGTAAAAGGCCGACTCCTTGTCCTGGCGTGCTGGTTGCATTGTATGGCGGATGGTTGGAAGCGAGGGGGGTCCTGGAACTGCTACGGACGAACCTCAAGAAGGACGGAATTCAGCTGTCCGCTGAGGAATTACGGGTAATGGTGAATGGACAGTGGGAACGCAGTATCAGTGGAGAAACAGATCGTCTTTCGATTCATATGATCGAGGCGCTCTGCTATGAAAAGGTCAATCAAGGCGTTTCTGTAGCAGGATATCGGTACGTGGCACAAGAGGCGAAGGAAGTCCGGCATCTCATGCTCCTCGTTCCCGCCTACCTTCGGCTCGTGCAACTTTTGGTTCGAGCTGGAGAGAGTGCAGAAGCGCTTGAGCTCATTGAGCGTTTTGAGAAACGATTCCCAGTGACGAAGCGTGGACCACACTTCCCATCAGACGCGCAGCGAGAAGTCATGAAGACTAGGAAAACCCATTTGCTCAAAGACCACCCGATGAAAATACCTGCCTAGTTGCAAGAACGTATTAGCCGAGGGACCCACTCTGCGTGGTTAGGCCCTATTACCCTAGGCGGACGAATTCACCAGCCTACATAGGAAGCCATCGCTGTCCGGTCTTCGTAGCCGAAGCTACGTCGGCGGAGTATGCTAAAGCCGTGGGGCTCCACTTCAGCGTCAATTGTCTAGTAGTTGGATTCGAGGCTGGAGGGTGTCTTGTTGAGTACGGTCGCGGCGGCACGCGAAAGTGCGGCGTCGTGCGCATGGTCGAGCGAATAGATTCGAAATTGAACGAGCCTGGTAGGCAGGAGATCCAAAAATTCTTCTAGGGGCTCGATCGAAACCTGCCCCGTTCCTGGATCATAGACATACAAAGGATTACCGCGGCGATCTTTCGGATCCGGCCGTGGATCCAAGGGGGCCATGTCCACGCGAAATTCCAAGCCCTTCAGTTCTTTCGGCAACTCTTTCGCGATCAGTTGCTCGAATTGCTCATGGCTGGGGAACGCCATCCCGCGTTCCTGCCCCTTTTCCTTCAAGACGGTGCTGTAGGCCATCTTCCACTTCACGTCGCGCTCCAGAATCCGTCCCCATTCATATCCCAGGTGCCGGCGTGCTTTCTGGCGAGCCTGCTTCCAGTCTCGGACTTCTTCCAGGAGTGACCAATCCGTGAGGGTACGATAGTCGTCCATATGCATTCGCGGGTTGCGGGGAAAGAGCAGCTTCATGGTCTCGCCGAAGATATCGCGCAGATGGATGTCGATGGCCCTGGTGGTGCGATGGAAGTACACATTGGAGTAGAGGTACATCCTGGTGTTGAGGAACATCTGAAGGGCTGGGAGCCCGGTCTTGTGAATCGTGAAGCCCTTGTCGGTTACGATCGTGTAGTGAATCAATCTCGTCAGATCGACAGGACCCACAGCCACGCCGCACATGTACGAATCTCGCAAGACATAGTCCAGATTGTCTCCAGTATAGCTGCCGGAGATGACCGGTTGGAGCATGTTCAGCCAACGGGGAAGGCGGGAATTGTCTTTCCCTTTCTCCTTCAGGATCAGATGCGCGACCTGGTCCGGATTCAGCTCTTCTCCTTTCGCAAAGGGCCCCGACGGGCTTCGGCGAATTTTCCTGATCATGGGCCCCAAATACTCTCGAACGATGATCTGCCCCAGCTTTTCATGCGTGAGGTGAAATCTATGGAGGTAATTTTCATCGAAGAAATGGCAAAACGGTCCGTGCCCTATATCGTGAACCAGGGCGGTCACGCGCAGGAGTTCTTCTACATAGTTGGCCGAGGGCACGTCTTTGACGGCCTTCTTGAGGAACGGGTAGAGATGCCGGGCAAATCGTCCAGCCACGTGCATCGTGCCCAACGAATGGACGAAGCGGGTATGTTCTGCCGAGGGATAAACCCAGCGGGCGCTTTGCAGTTGGTAGATGTACCGAAGCCGCTGGACCCAGGGCGAGTCGATCAGGTCCTTCTCGGTGCGCTCGTGGGGGTCTGGATGGGCATAGGGAACGGTGAAGGAGACGTATTTGTGAATGGGATCTGCAATCAGTGCCGATCCGTCATAGGGCGCATTTGGTCGTTCCGACTGATCCATGACAGGCGAGCATCTTAGCCCACCTGATCAGGAGGCGGCAATGGCTGGGCCACGGATGCGTCGGGTGCTGGACGATATCTCAGGACCAGCAGATACGCGACCGGGTATGACACCAGCGCTCCGATCACACTAAGGACCAGTCCACCAAGTGCGAACGGAACTGCATAGGGGATGATTTGCTGGTAGATGCCGGCGAAGCTGGAGTCATGCCAATTGAAGGTCGGCGTATCTATGCGCCCCAACAGCAGTGCGCCGGTCCAATAGGTCGCCCCTAAAATAGGAATGACGGTCCATGGATTATTGACAAAGGCGCCGGCCAACAACGCCACAAAATTGAGTCCAAAGATCCAGGTGCAGAGCACCACCAGAACCGTGTGAAGGCCATAGGCAGGCGAGAATGCGATGAACACGCCCAGTGCAAACGCCAGGGCCGTCCGTTGCGGTGACTCTTGTAAATGAAGCACTCGGCGCAGCAGCACTAGGAATGATCGGTTGCGTGCGGCGGAGGCCTGTTTGTTCTGAACGGACATCAGCGGAAATGTTCGTAGCTGGTCATGGGAATTGGCCGCCTTGTGCCATCGCTGGACGTCATCTGAATTCCGAAACGGTGCGGGCGTATCGTGCCGATGCAGGTGACGCGATAGCCACGAGCGCGCGCTTGCCGCTCAATAGTCGATTGCTTTTTTGAGGGGACGGTGAACAGGAGTTCATAGTCCTCGCCCCCTGTGAGCGCCAACTGAGCCGGTTGAAGACGATGTCTCTCGGCATACGCGCGGCAGGCTGTCGAAATCGGAATCTTGCCGAGATCAAGCTCCGCGCCCACACGACTCTCCTCACAGATGTGCCGAAGGTCTCCGGAGAGGCCGTCGGAAAGATCGATCGCAGCAGTCGCAAGTCGTGCGTTATTCAGCCACTGTCCCTCTGCAAGACGAGCCGTCGGATGGAGGTGGCGGTTCACAAGAAAGTGTCGTTGGGATTGGCTCAGTCGGGCACGTTTTCTCCGTGTGGAGCGAGGTGTCTTGCCACCTGTCAGGAGTTGCAGTCCCGCAAGCGAGTCTCCCAGGGTTCCCGTCACATAGATACGATCCCCGACATGGGCGCCGTGGCGAAAAAGCGCCCGGCGTGCCGCTGTGGTTCCGATGAGTGTGATGCTGAGGAAAAGTCCTGCCTTGGACGCTGAGGTATCGCCCCCAATAAGCCTCACGCCGTGGAGTCGACAGGCCTTCATGAGGCCCTCATAGAGTTCGTAGATGTGTGCCGACTTGAGCGTTTTCGGAATGGCGAGAGACGTGAGCAGGTAGCGAGGGACAGCTCCCATGGCTGCAATATCGCTGAGATTGGCCATGGCGGCCCGGTATCCCACCGACTTGGGTGATGCGGTGTTCAAATCAAAGTGCACGCCTTCCGCAAGCAAATCCGTTGTGAGGTGCCACCACATGGGTGGTGAGGCTGCAATCACTGCCGCATCATCGCCGATGCCACGGACGAGCCGCGACGCTCCTCGGGCGAATCGGCGTTCGATGGCCCGGATGAGCGCGAATTCTTGAATGGTGTGTTTGGCCTTCCGAAGGACCACGGTCCCACTCTAGCAGGATGTTGAAACAGGCCGCCAGCAGCGTTCTCGCATCGTTCAGACCCTCAACGTACCCCAGAGAGTACGCCTCGGCCCTTCACTCACTGCGGCCTTGCTGGACGGCCTGTTTGACCATCCTGTGGGAAGTGCTCTCATTCGATAGCTCGTTCCCCATGGATTAGAGGTATCTGGTTGGGGCTGCCATCATAGTGGCCTGGATTTCGCGTGAATGGGCCGCCTGCCTGCCCTTGCCGGAACGAGTCGATTTGACACGTGCTGGCGCAGAGGATGACGACGGCTTCTTTGACGTTGACGGGGTTTTGGCTTTTCGCCGGAGGGCGATTTTCATGACGTCGTCCATCGTGTCGGCAAACGACAGCTGGATGCCTTTCAGGAGGTGTTTCGGGATTTCTTCAAGATCCTTCTTGTTGCGACGCGGCAGAATGACCGTCGTCAGCTTCGCCCGCTTGGCAGCCAGGATCTTTTCCTTGAGCCCGCCGATCGGAAGGACGCGCCCGCGCAATGTGATTTCTCCCGTCATGGCGAGATCCCGTCTGGCCGGAATCCCCGAGAGAGCTGAGGCGATCGCGGTAGCCATCGTGATTCCGGCCGAGGGGCCATCCTTCGGGATGGCGCCGGCAGGGACATGGATATGTAGATCTTGCTTGCTGAACATGTCGGGGTCGATGTTCAACGTTTTCTCTCGGGAACGGACATAGCTGAGCGCCGCTTGGGCCGATTCTTTCATGACATCGCCTAAGTGGCCGGTAAGAGTCAGTTGTCCTTTCCCTTTCATGGCCGTCGCCTCGATGTACAGGACATCGCCGCCCGCTTCGGTCCAAGCCAGGCCAGTAGCCACGCCGACTTCGTCCTTCTCCAGTTCAGCTTCCGGCACGTATTTCGGGACGCCCAGGTATTTATGGAGGTTGGCCGGATTGACTGGGAACCCCTGGCCTTTGCCCTCGGCCACCTTCTTGGCGACTTTCCGCATGACATTGGCAATCTCGCGCTCGAGATTCCGCACTCCGGCTTCCCGCGTGTAGTTCATGATAATTTGTCTGATCGCAGGCTCGGTGATCCGGACATGCTTATTCGTGATTCCATGCTCCTCGAGTTGACGCGGGATCAAGTATTTCTGGGCGATGCCGAGCTTCTCTTCTTCGGTGTATCCGGGGATCTCGATAATCTCCATGCGATCGCGCAAGGCGGGGAGAATCGGATCGATCAAATTGGCGGTGGTGATGAACATCACTTCGGTCAAGTCGAAAGGGACCCCCAAGTAATGGTCGGTGAAGGTGTTGTTCTGTTCCGGGTCGAGCACTTCGAGCAGAGCAGCGGAGGGGTCGCCTCGGAAATCCATGCCGACTTTGTCCACCTCATCCAGCATGAAGACCGGGTTGCTGGTTCCCGCTTGTTTCATTCCCTGGATGATACGGCCGGGCAGCGCGCCTACGTAGGTACGGCGATGTCCGCGGATTTCCGCCTCATCCCGGACACCGCCCAAGCTGATGCGCACGAATTCGCGCCCTAATGCGCGAGCGATCGATTTTCCCAGCGATGTTTTGCCGACTCCCGGCGGGCCGACAAAACACAAGATGGGACCCTTCATCTTCTCTTTGAGTTTGCGGACGGCGAGGTACTCCAGAATTCGTTCCTTGACCTTATCAAGGTCGTAGTGGTCGTCATTCAACACTTTGGCCGCGGCCTTCAGATCGAGATTGTCCTTTGATATCTTGGACCAGGGGAGCTCCACCATCCATTCAAGGTAGGTTCGGACCGTAGCGGACTCGGCGGTATCCGGGTGCATTTTTTCCAGACGCTTGAGCTGCTTCTCGGCTTCCTTCAGCACTTTGTCCGACATCTTGGCGTCTTTGATGCGCTTGCGGAATTCGGTGACTTCTTCCGCCCGTTCGTCCAGATCGCCCAATTCTTTTTGAATGGCTTTCAGTTGTTCGCGCAAAAAATACTCGCGCTGCGTCTTATCCATTTCGCCTTTGGCTTGGGCTTGGATCTTTTGCTGCATCGACAGGACTTCTATTTCCTTGCCGAGGATGTCGCTCACCTGACGGAGACGTTGGATCGGATCGGAAATCTCCAGCACAGCTTGGGTGACATCGACTTTGAGCCCAAGATTCGACGCCACCATGTCGGCTAATCGCCCTGGCTCTTCCAGGTTCTCGATCACGACCATGACATCGGGGATCAGGATCTTGCCTAAACTGACGATGCGTTCAATCTGCTCCTTCACCGTGCGCATGACAGCCTCGGCCTCGAGCGTCGTTGCTGCAGGTATTACGTCGGGGAGCTTGTCGATCCGAACGGAGTAATAAGGGTCGGTCTGGATGTACTTGGTGATCTTGGCTTTCGCGATGCCCTGCACGAGAATCTTGATCCGTTCGTCCGGTAGCTTCAGCATCCGCATGATGATGCCGACGGTGCCGATCAAGCGGATGTCTTCAGGCGCGGGATTTTCGACATCAAGGGATTTTTGTGTGGCCAAGAAGATCATCCGATTTCCTGCGAGGGCCGCCTCGATCGCTTTGATCGACATGTCGCGTCCGACAAAGAGCGGGAGTACCATATAGGGAAAGACTACGATGTCACGGACGGGCAACAGCGGCAGCTGATTCGGGACTTCGACGTTCTGCGGGGGTGTGATCTCTTGCTCGTTAGGGTCTGTCATCGGTTGTCAGTTCCTTCACGGCCGGAAACTAGTTGGGGGTTTTTACTTTTGAATAAGGGTCTAAGATTTTGCCATTCGAAGCCTACAGGACCCTACTTGCGGTGGTCGTCGGAAAGCATGCGTGCGCGTGATAATAGATAGTCGCTGAATTCGGCTCCCAAAGAGG
>Ga0209640_10000891_pt1 | contig 24295 bp, 19 predicted proteins | sample RifCSP10_1_FD_184018 | JGI IMG/M metagenome (GOLD analysis project Ga0209640, IMG submission 184018) | Soil microbial communities from Rifle, Colorado - Rifle CSP2_sed 10_1 (SPAdes) (version 2) | ecosystem: Environmental > Terrestrial > Deep subsurface > Rock core/Sediment | place: Rifle... | reverse complement strand
GCTCCACAGCATCCCGGTCACCACCGTCCCGAATCCTGTCATCACGAACGCGCGGTCGACCGGCAGCCGGACGGGGGCGTCAGATGCGTGCGACGGGAGGCGATCAAGGAGGCGATCGAGAGTGCTGATCAGCTCGGCCACCCCCCGCCCCGTCCGCGCAGAGACCTGGAGCACCGGGGCATCCTCAAGGAAAGTCCCTCCCGTGAGGCCGCGCAGGTCGTCGTGAACCAGCGCCAGCCACGCCTGGTCGGTGACGAGATCAATCTTATTGAGGACGACGACGCCCGTTCGGACCGGTAGAAACCGCAGTATGTCGAGGTGCTCGCGGGTCTGCGGCATCACGCCCTCATCCGCCGCCACCACCAGCAAGACGAGGTCGATGCCGGTGGCCCCCGCCAGCATGTTCTTGATCAGGCGTTCATGGCCGGGGACATCGACGATGCCCACCCGGCGGCCGCTGGGGAGGTCGAAGTGAGCAAATCCCAAGTCGATCGTCATGCCGCGGCGCTTTTCCTCCTCAAGCCGGTCGGGATCCGTGCCGGTGAGGGCTTGGACCAGCGCGCTCTTGCCGTGGTCGATGTGACCGGCCGTGCCGATGACGAAGTGTCTCATCACGATCTCAAGGGATCAGGGGATCAAGGGATCAACTGCGTAAACGCTTCCACAACCACATCATCTTCCCCAACCAGCAGGGTGCGTACGTCCAGCAGGTAGCGGTCGTCGGCGATCCGGCCGATGATCGGCGGTTCGTGGGCGCGGAAACGGCGGTCGATCTGCTCCGCGGGCATGGGGCCAGCAGCCGCCACCGCGAACGAGGGGACCGTGACGCCCGGGAGCGATCCGCCGCCGGGTTCAGCGTCTGTCGGCACGACGTCAAACTCCCAGCCCGGCGCGTACTGCCCCAGCCGCGCGGCGAGGTCTTTGGCGGCCCGGCGCACGTCGTCGGCCGGGCGTGTGAGCATCGCCAGCACGGGAATGCTTGTCCAGACTCGGTCCGGGTCGAGGTATTGCTGCAGGGTCGCCCCAAGGGCGGCGTAGTCGAGTTTGTCCATGCGGACGGCGCGCGCAAGCGGATGTGCACGGAGGCGGTTGACGACCTCGGGAGCGCCGGCAATAATTCCGGCCTGCGGGCCACCAAGCAGTTTGTCGCCGCTGAAGGTCACGACGTCGCAGCCGCTCCGGATCGCGTCCTGGACCGTCGGTTCATAGGGCAGCCCATGTGCGCGAAGATCCACCAGACAGCCGCTGCCCAGGTCCATGACGACGGGAACGTGTCGCCGGCGGCCGATCTCCACGAGTTCTTCCAGCGTCACGTCATGCACGAATCCGGCCACTTCGAAATTCGAGCGGTGCACTTTCAGGAGCAGTGCCGACTCGGCGGTGATCCCAGCTTCGTAGTCGCGCGCGTAGGTACGGTTGGTGGTGCCGACTTCGACGAGCGTCGCGCCGCTGGCGGCCATAATCTCAGGCAGGCGAAACGAGCCACCGATTTCGACGAGTTCCCCTCGTGAGACGACCACTTCCCGGTCCCGTGCCAATGCCGTCAAGGCCAGCAACACCGCCGCGGCGTTGTTGTTGACCGCGAATGCCGCGCCGGCGCCGGTCAGGCGCGTCAGCAGTGATTCGGTATGGTGATGGCGCGACCCGCGCCCACCCGCGGCCAGGTCGATTTCCAGCGTGGTGTAGCCGGCGGCAGCCTCCGCGACGGCCCGCCGCGCGGGCTCACTCAGCGGTGCGCGGCCGAGGTTGGTGTGGAGGACGACCCCGGTGGCGTTGACCGCACGGGTGAGTGTCGGGCGAAGCCGGCGGACCGCCAGTTGCTTGACGCCGTCGATGAGGTCGTCGGTATTGACGTGCGTGAGTGCGCCGCTGCGGAGGTGATCGCGGGTATCGTCAAGGACCTCGCGGGCAAATGCGACGAGCAGCGATCGGTGGATGCCGGCGGTTTCTTGCTCGAGACGCGCCACGAGCCGTTCAACCGACGGGAGAGAGCGGAGCTGCTGCTCCAGCGATGCGCGGTCGTCGTCTGCGGGCACGATCAGTGCCGTACCAACTTGATTCGCCGCATCTGTTCTTCTCAGTACTTCAGGATCGGCAAGAAAACCAAGCCGAGCTATCAAGTTGGTACGGCATCAGCGGACGAGATACCCGAGGGCCAGCCCGGCGGCGATGACGACCGCCATCACGTAGATGATACGGCGTACGTCGTGGCGGACCCGCGACATCAGTTGGGCTTCGGTTTCGCGTACCGCCATCACGGACTGGGCCCCGCGCAGCCGGTGGCCGCAGTTCCGGCAGACGATCTTGCCGACGGGGTTTTCGGTTCCACAGTTCGGGCACCTGATCATTTTGCTCCTCCGGTGCCAGTAGGCAGTAGGCAGTCGGCAGTAAGCAGCAAAGTCCCACCATTCATTGCAGTTGGCTGCCTACTGCATACTGCCTACTGCTTACTCATCATGGCACGCTTCTCCGCGTGGCGCGCCTTGAGTTTATCCACGACGTCTACGGGGACGTACTGGCTGCCCAGCGGAGCCTTGGAGGCGACGGCCGTCCCATGGAAATCCGTCCCCCCGGTCATGAGCAGGTTGTACTGTTCGGCCAGACGCATGTAATGGAGGGTCAGCTGCGGGGTATGGTCGGGATAGTACACTTCGATCCCTTCCAGTCCGGCTTCGATGAGTTCCGGAATGAGATCATCACGGGCCCCCCACCCCGGGTGCGCCAGTGCGGGAATCCCACCGGCGCGGGCAATCGTGCGGACCGCGTCGGCGGGGGTGACCCGCAGCCGCTCCACATAGGCCGGGCCCCGGCGGCCGATGTACTTCTCGAACGCCTCCTCGAACGTGCGCACGACGCCGGCCTCCATCAGGGCGCGGGCGACGTGCGGGCGTCCGACGGCCCCCAGCGCGTGGCCGGCAACCTGCGCGTAATCCATCTTGATTCCCAGGGCGTTCAGTTTCTCGACCATCTTGGCGGCGCGGTTGGCGCGGCCGTTGCGGAGCATGGTGAGGAACTCCTGGAACCACGGCTGGTGATGGTCGATGAAGTAGCCGAGCACGTGCACCTCGGAGTCTTCGACATCGGTGTTCAGTTCCACGGCCGGGATCACCTCGATCCCGGCCTGCGCGCCGAGGGTCATCACCGGGTCGACGCTGTCCGTGGTGTCATGGTCGGCGACGGCCAGGATCCCCACCCCCACCTTGCCGGCCAGCGCGACGAGTTCCTGGGGGGACAGCGTCCCATCCGATGCGGTCGTGTGCGTGTGGAGATCGATGCGCATTACTCCTCCTCGAATTCCCGGATGCGCCGGATGGCACGGGCGCGTCCGCTCTCTTCGTCCACGTCGAGCGCGACCGCGTTCAGCTGAGCCGGTCCGGACGCGACGGTGAAGCGCACCGGCAGCTGCGTGAGGAAGCGCTCGATGATGTCGTCTTTCGCCATGCCGATGACGCCGTCGCGGGGGCCGGTCATGCCCACGTCGCTGATGTAGGCCGTGCCGCCGGGGAGGACCCGCTCATCGGCAGTTTGCACGTGCGTGTGGGTGCCGATGACGGCGCTCACCCGGCCGTCCAGGTACCAGCCCAGGGCGATCTTCTCGCTGGTGGCTTCGGCATGGAAGTCCACGATGACCACCGGCGCCCGTTCGCGGAGCCGGTCCGCTTCCGCGCGGGCCGCGCGAAACGGATCGTCGATCGTCTGCATGAAAATCCGTCCCTGCAGGTTCAGCACGCCCACCGCCGTGCCGTCTACGGCGATGACCGTACTGCCGTGGCCCGGGGCGCCGGGAGGGTAGTTCGCCGGCCGCAGCAGTCTGGGCTCCGCGTCCAGCGTTTCATACGCCTCCCGATTGTGCCACGTATGGTTGCCGCCGGTGATAACGTCGACGCCCGCGTCGAAAATCTCGCGGATCACGTCCGCGGTGATGCCCGCTCCCCCCGCCGCATTCTCCCCGTTGGCGATCACCAGCGCGGCGCCGGACTCCTTGCGCAGCCGGGGCACGGCCGCGCGGAGGATGCGGCGGCCGGGTTTGCCGTGGATGTCGCCGATGACGAGGACGTTCACCGGGCGTACTCGATGAAGCGGGTCTCGCGCTGGACCGTGATCTTGATCTGCCCCGGGTACTCGAGCTCGTCCTCGATCTTCTTCGCCAGGTCCCGGGCGAGGATCTCGGCCTGGGTGTCGGTGACCTCCCCGGCCACGACCCTGACGCGAATTTCCCGCCCGGCCTGAATAGCGAACGCCTTTTCCACGCCCGGGAACGAGGTCGCCAGGCGTTCGAGGTTCTCCAACCGCTTCACGTACATTTCCGCGGTCTCCTTGCGGGCCCCCGGCCGGCTCGCCGAAATCGCATCGGCGGCGGCGACGACGATCGCTTCCAGGTACTTCGGCTCTTCGTCCCCGTGATGGTAGGCGATGGCGTTGAGCACTTCCGGCGGCTCGTGGTACCGGCGGCAGATGTCCAGACCGATCGCGGTGTGGGTCCCCTCGACCTCGTGGGTCAGCGCCTTGCCGATGTCGTGGAGGAGGGCCGCCCGCTTCGCCATCTGGACGTTGGCGTCGAGGTATCCGGCCAGCAGTCCGGCCAGGTGGGCGACTTCGATCGTGTGGGCGAGAAGGTTCTGGCCGTAGGAGAACCGAAAGCGCAGGCGCCCCAGCAGTTTGATCTCTTCCGGATGCAGCCCGTGGACGCCGGCTTCAAACGCCGCCCGCTCGCCCTCTTCCTTGATCCGCTGGTCGATCTCCCGCTGCGCTTTCTCGACCATTTCTTCGATCCGCGCGGGGTGGATGCGGCCGTCGGCGATGAGTTTCTCCAGCGCGATCTTGGCGATCTCGCGCCGGACGGGGTCAAACGAGGACAGGGTCACCGCCTCGGGGGTGTCATCGATGATGAGGTCGACGCCGGTGAGCCCCTCCAGGGTCCGGATGTTGCGGCCCTCGCGGCCGATGATCCGGCCTTTCATGTCGTCGTTGGGCAGCGGGACGACGGAGACCGCCACGTCCGCGGTGTGGTCGGCGGCGGTGCGCTGGATGGCGAGGGCAATGATCTCCCGGGCTCGGCGATCGGCTTCCTCGCGGGCCTCGGCCTCGATCTTCTTGACGATCTGGAGGGCGTCGGTGCGGGACGCGTCCTCGACCTGCCGGAGCAACTGCTCCTTTGCCTGCTCCGCCGTCAAATTCGAAATCCGTTCCAGTTCAGACCGCTGCGCGGCTACAAGGGCAGCCGCCTCCTCACGTATCCTGGTGACCTCCTGCTCCTTCTCGGCCAGAGCCCGGTCCCGGGCCTCGACCGCCTCGGTCTTCCGATCCAGTGATTCCTCACGCTGAACCAGGCGCCGCTCAAGGCGCTGGACCTCGGTCCGCTGCTCGCGAATCTCCCGCTCCGCCTCGCGCTGCAGGCGGAGGGCCTCGTCTTTGGCCTCAACGACGGTCTCACGGTGTTTCGCCTCGGCCTGTTTTGTGGCATCTTCAACGATTCGACGAGCGGCCTCTTCGGCCGACCGGATCCGTGCCTCAGCGACGTATCTCCGCAGGAGGTATCCAAGGAGGAATGCCAGCAACCCCGCCACGACAGCAACGATGATCGTGGTGGAAGATATGGCGGGTCACCTCCTTATGCAATTGGCTACGTCGCGGGTGCGATGTCACCTCAAAGACAGAAGTCGCGCGTGCTTCCGCGCGCTCCCGACCATTCTAGCATGCTGGGGCTTAGTGCGGACTATGCTCCCACAGGGGCCCGACCGCGGGCACCTCTGCCGGCGTCCTGTCCGCGGGCGGCCCAGCGTCTGCCGGTCCGCCGGAGGGCATGCGGCCCGGCAAGGCAATGACGGCCCCGGCCGCTGTGTCAAACGCATCCTCGCAGGTGAACAGGAAGACCTGGTGGGTCTTGCTCAGCTCCTTGAGCAGCTCGGCCGCCGAGGCGCGGCGCGAGTCGTCAAACGTGATGAACGGGTCGTCCAGCAGCAGCGGCGGGTGCCGTCCTTCGGCCAGGGCCGTGACGAGCGCGAACCGGAGGCTGAGGTAGACGAGATCGATGGTCCCCCGGCTGAGTGCCGGCTCCTTCGGCTCCACGCGGGCGCCGGCGTCGGCCGACCACACCCAGACCTGCAGGGAGTCTTTCTCGACCTCGATCCGGTCGTAGCGGCCCCCTGACAGGATGCGCAGGTAGTCGCCGGCTTTGCCCGCGACGACGTCCCGCACCGGCCGCTCGATCTGCCTGCGTGCCTCCAGCAACCCGTCAAGGGCGGCCTCGTAGACCTTGCGCCGGTGCCGCGCGGCTTCAAGAGCCTCGGTGGCCTCCTGCAGCTGCTCTTCCACCGCGGCCTGATCCTCGGCCTGGTCCCTGCGGTGTTCAACTTCCCACGTTACCCGCTTGACTCGTTCCGCGAGATCGGCGGTCTTCTTGGTGAGACTATCGACTTCGTCCCGCAGTTTCTGGGTTTCAAACGCCGGCAGTTCCACCGCGGCTCGCGCCGGCGACTCCAGTTCCTTCGTCAGCCCGTAGATGTCCGTGCGGAGGCGGTCAAGCCGCTCGCGTAGCGTCTCCTCGGAGGTGCCGGCCAGCAGCATATCCTGAACCCGGACGGCTTCCTCGCGGTCACGCACCATCTCCCGGTACCGCCGCAGCCGGCGCTCCGCGTCGGCCAGGCTCTCGCCGCCCAACTGCGCCAGGCGCGCCTCGTGCTCCCGCCGCACCACCTGCAGTTGTTCGTTCAGCGCGCGGCGGCGGCTGTCGCGATCCAGACCGCGGCTCATCACCGCGGCCAGCGCCCGGTGGTGGCGGCGCATGCCGACCATCCCAATGATGAGCGAGACCGCCCCGACGATGGCGAGTCCGACGCCGAGCGTTGTGCTGCCCAGCAGCGTGGTGACAAATCCGGCTACCGCCGCCGCCACCCCCGTCGCGGTCCAAGCGACCCACCCGGCGCGGGGCCGCTCCGGTTCGGCGGTCGGCTCCTCACTCAGCGCGGCGATGGCCTGCTCCACTTGGGTGATCTGCGCGTCGGCCAGCAGCGCGTCCCGGATGAGGGCTTCGTCGGGCACCCCCGGTGCAGTCATGGCTTCCAGGTCGCGTCCGATCTGGACCAGCTGCTGACGCGTCTGGTCGAGCTTGGTCACGGTCTGCGACAGCATCGTCTCTTCGCGCCGGGCGGCGTCGAGCCGGCTGCGGAGGTCTTGCGCGTCTTGATTGACTTTCAACAGCGTCTGCTTGGCGGCCAGCGCAGCTTCAAGTTCGGCCAGCGACGGCTGCAGCTCGGCGAGTTCCCGCTGTGTGCGCTCGATCTGGGCGATGTCCGCGGCGACCTTCTGCTGCTGAGCGGTGAGCGCCTGCACGTGGTCTTCCAGGCGCTTCAGTTCCCCCGGGTCCCTGGCCAGGGTTTTCTGGCCTTTGTCCATGTCTTTGACGTGGGCCGTCAGCAGCCTCACGGCTTCCTCGACGTCGGCCCCGCCGCCCAGCACCCGGCTGAGCTCGGTGGACACGTTGGTCAGCTGCACGCGTTCCAATTCCGCCTGCGCGACTTCTGCAGTGATCTGGAAGATCTTCGCTGTCGACAGCCCGAGGTAATCCGCGATCCGCTCGGTAATGTGCTTGTACTGGTCCAGCGCCTCTTCGCCGCCGCCGGTGAGGATGGGCCTGCGGTTCTGAAAATCCTTGACCAGGCGGTACCGACGGCCGTCGACGTCAAACTCCAGTTCCAGGACCGGCAGCTGGTCTGTGCCCCAGGTGCGGTAGACGTCCAAGGCGGCGGTCGTGCTGGGATTGCCAAACAACGCCGCGCGGATGGCCGTCCGCAGCGACGATTTCCCCGACTCATTGGGGCCCACGACGACGTTGATGCCCGGCGCGAATTCGAAGGTGTCGTCGACGAATCCCAGGAAGCGGCGCACGCGGAGCCGGCGTAGAATCATACCAGCACCTCGCCCCGGCCGCTGACCACCGCGGCGCCGATCTGCAGGGCCTCTTCGAGGACAGGCCGTTCGGCGTCCGGGGCCGCGGCGATCCGGTCGCGCATCAGACGCACGAACCGGCCCAATACCGTTTGGGGCGGGAATACTTCCAGTTGGGCCTGGTCCAGCCAGACCCGCGACTTGTTGGTAATCCGCAGCCGGAAGAATCGCTCCGCGAACTCCTGCTCGATGCCTTCGACGTTGATCGTGCGGTGCAGCGGCATCAGCCCGGTCAATACTGCTTCGAACACGAGGGCCGGATCGGCTGCCTCGGTGAGTGCCGTGCGCAAACCGGCGTCGTCCACCTGCGCGGCGTCGAATTCGCGCCGCACGGCGCGGCGCTGCCCGATCGGGACCGGGGTGACCCGCGCGGCGCCGGGAGTGTCGAGTTCCACCAGCAGCACCTGGCCGCTGCCGGGCTGGTCGAATCCCAGCCACTCCGGCGCCCCCGCGTACCAGGCGGTCGTGGGCGGCGGGAGGACCTCGAATGCCGAGTGCCAGTCTCCCAGCGCGAGGTAGTCGAGCCTGAGGTCTTTGATGGCCTGCGGGTGGATGACGTGCGGCCCTTCCACCTGGCCTGCGCGGAAGGTCGAACCGTGCGCGACACCCACGACGAAGCGGCTCGGACGGAAGGCCGGCCAGCCCAACAGCGGCGAACGGGGCTGGCCCGGCAGCGCGGAGCGGGCAACGATGGTGAGATCGTGTTCGGACAGGGTATGAATCTCGGGTTCGGAGCCGACCAGCCGCACGCGGCCCCCGGCCCCTGCGAGTTCGGCTGCGGGACCCACGCGCCCGTGGGGGCCGATGTCGTGATTACCGGCGATGAGGAAGGTGGCGATCCCGGCGGTATCGAGCTTCTGCAGCTGCTGACCGACGAAGCGGATGAGCGTGTCTGACGCCCGCGGCGTGTCGAAGAGGTCGCCGGCGATGAGGACGGCCACGACACCCTGCTCGATCGCCAGGTCCACCGCGCGCGCCAGGGCCGCCTGCAGGGCGCGGCGCTGCTCCGCCCCCCGGCGTCCCAGCTGCTTGAACGTCTTGCCGAGGTGGACGTCGGCGATGTGCAGCAGGCGGATCATGCGTCCTCGAAGTCCGGGTCCCCGGTGGCGGTGTACGGGCAGATCGACGCGAACGCGCAGAACCGGCAGGCCTTGTAGAAGTCGGGGGTTGCGATAAACCGCTGAGCCCGGACCCCCGCCGCGGCGCGTTCGATGACTGCGACCGTCTGTGCCAGCATTTCGTCGTCGGGGACGGCCTGCCCTATGATCACCTGGGATGAGCCGAGGAAGTGCAGTTCCAGCCGGGTCGGCACGACCCCATAGGCCTCGCGGTAGGCCAGCGCGTAGATCGCCAGCTGCAGGCTCTCGCGGGCGCGGCGGTCGGCGTCTTTCTGCGCGCGCACGTCGGAGGTCTTGAAGTCGATGAGCACGACTTCATCGCCGCGGAGGTCGACGCGGTCCCACCGGCCCTTCACCCGGGTCGCCCCGACCTGAAAGGTAAACGGCGCTTCGACAAACGTCGGCACCAGACCGCTGGACTCCTGAAATACGAAGAACCGGCTCAAGACTTCCCGGCCCTCGTCCAGCCGCCGGTCCTCATGCTCGCGGCTGATGAAGCCTTCATTGACCCAGGCCCGCTCGTAGTGCCGGACCAACTCCTCCAGCGTGACCGGCTGCCGGCGGGCCTTGCGCCGGTGGTACTCGCGGATCGCCTCGTGAATAGCGGTGCCGTAGACCACCCGGTGGTCCCGCAGCAGCGGGACCCGCAGAATGTGCGTGTACTTGAATTTCAGCGGACAGGTCTCGTAGTCGTCGACCTGTCGGAACGACAGCGACACCGGCTGCTCCGGCGGGACGACCCCGGCGAGCTGCTGCTGGCCGTTGACCGGCGGCGCGTGCCGGTGGATGGCTTCCACCGCGGAGACTTTGAAGGCCCCCGCGTCGACCTGGGGGACGTCGAGGGCCTCGAGCACAAACCGGCTGACTCTCCGGGGCCGCACACCGCCGTAGTCCCGGCCGCCGGTCAGGTACAGTTCGTGCCGCGCGCGGGTCATCGCCACGTAGAACAGGCGGCGTTCTTCCTGCAGGTGGAAGTCCCCCGCCGGGAGGATGTCCCGGATGAGCGCGTCCGGCAGCGGAATCGGCTCCAACCGGTGGCGCGTGGGGAACCGGTCCGAGACGCAACTCACCACGAACACCACCGGAAACTCCAGGCCCTTGGCTTTGTGCACGGTTAGGACGTTGACCGCGTCGGCATCGAACTCCGCTTCCGCCACCGCCGGGTCGTCGCCGGCGGCGATGAGGTCATCCATGTGCGTGACGAACTCCGGCACCCGGTCGTACGCCGCGATTTCCCCGTACTTGGCGACCAGGTCGAAGAAGCGCGCCAGATTGCTGACCCGGATCTCGTCCTCACGCTGACCGGACGTGGCGAGGCGGCGGATGTACCCGGTCCGGGTCACGAGGTATTCGTAGAGCACGCGGCCGGTCGCGTGGTCGTGCATCAGCCGGCGCATCTCTTCCAGATCCTCCAGCAGTTTGGCGAGCGCCGCACGGCTCTCGGGCGTGAGTTCATCGGCGAGGTCGGGGTAGAGATCGAGCCGCCGGAAGACGTGCTCGAGCGTGCGGTTCTTGCGCGACGCGTAGGCCAGCGCTTTGGCCAGGTCGGTGGCGCTGATGAGGTAGAGTGGGGAGACGCCGAGGTAGTAGAGGCTGAGGCTGTCGCCCGGCCGCGCCAGCACGCGCAGGAAGGCCATCGCCAGGCGGATCTCTTCGCGATTGTACAGCCCGCGGCTGCCGGTGAAGCGGTGCGGGACGCCGCGCATGTTCAGCGCCCGCAGGAACGGGTCGGCGTCGTTGTTGCTGCGGACGAGGATCGCAAAATCGGAAAGGCGCGCCTCGCCCCGCTCCACGCGCTGGGCGATCGTGGCGGCGACCCAGTCCGCCTCGGTGCTCAACGTGTCGAAGTGGTTGTGCTCGACGGCGCGCCCCTGAGGGCGCACCGCGACGAGGCGTTTGTCGACGTGCGCACGGACTTCCAATCGGTCGGGGTCGTTGTGGCGGACCAGACGGTACGCCGCGTCGAGGATGCCCTGGTGCGACCGGTAGTTGTGCACCAGAACGACCTTCGCCGCATCGGGATAGACGTCGAGGAAGGCCAGGATGTTGCTGATCGCCGCGCCGCGGAACTTGTAGATCGACTGGTCGTCATCGCCGACCACCGCGAGGTTCTGGCGGGTGCCGGCCAGCAGGCGGACCAGCTGGAACTGCGCGTAGTTCGAGTCCTGAAACTCATCGACGAGAATGGCGGCAAACCGGTCTTGATACTCGCGCAGGATTCCCGCCCGCTCGCGGAACAGCCGCAGCGGCAGGGTGATCAGATCGCCGAAGTCGACCATCCCGTCCGCGGCCAGGAGGTCCTGGTACCGCTGGTAGGTGAGCGCGATCTCATGGTGCCGGCGGGCTTCATCGGCCAGTTCGGCGTCGGCGGGAGTCTCGGCCGCGCGCCGCACCAGGTCGTCGGCGTGCACGCGGTAGTCTGCCGGGCTGACGTCTTCGTCTTTCGCCCGGCTGAACAACGCCAGCAGCGCCGTGAGGTAGCGGGTGGGGTCACCCAGCGGCCGGTAGACATCGAGGGGAAGATCAAACAGATGATCGCGGAGGAAGATGACCTGCTCGGCCTTGGTGAGAATCCGGAAATCCGGCGGCAAACCCAGGTCGAGGGCGTGGTCGCGGAGCACGCGGTCGCCGAACGCGTGGAACGTGTTGATGGCGACGTCACTGTAACCGTAGGGGACCAGGACGTCGACCCGTTCTTCCATCTCCGCGGCGGCCTTGTCGGTAAACGTGAGGGCCAGAATCTCCGACGGCCGGTGGCGCTTGGTCGCGACCAGCCAGGCGATGCGCCGGGTGATGACGGTGGTCTTGCCGGTGCCGGCCCCGGCGACGATCAGCAGCGGGCCCGATCCGTGCGTGGCCGCGCGCCGCTGCTGGTCGTCCAGCCCCTCTAAGATCCGCTCGTCCGTCGCATGCGCCTCGCGGACGAGACCACCCTCCAGGGCCAGCGGCACCTGGCCGCCCCCGGCGATCCGTTCCGTGGTCCGTGTACGATCGGTCTTCATGGCGACTCAGCATCCGGTGCGGTGCCCAGCACGTGGCTCAGTGTCTGGACGATGGCCGCGGTGGAAAACCCCCGGCGTTCCAATGCGCCCGCCAGGCGGCGGAACGCGGTCTTGCGGTCGGCCGACCGGTAGCGCCGGGCCAACCCGCGGGCGACACGCAATGCCAATGCCGTCTCGTCGGCGGGCTGCAGCCGCGCGGCAATCACGCCGTCGATCACGGCCCGATCGACCCCCTTCTCCCGGAGTTCCGCGCGCAGCCGGACGGCCCCGCTGGGTCGGTGGGCGAGGCGGCTCTCGAGCCAGAGCCGGGCAAACCGCGCATCATCGAGCAGCCCGTCGTGCTCGAGTTCCTCGAGGATCGTCTCGCATACTGCCGGCGGCACGCGGCGCAGCCGAAGGCGTGTCAGCAGCTCGTGGCGGCTGCGTGGCCGGACGGCGAGCAAGCGCTGCGCATACAGGCGGGCCCCCGCGATCGTGTCCTGCAGCCGCAACGCCTGGACGGTTTCCGCGTCAATCTCGTCGCCGGCGGCCAATCCCAGCGCAGCCAGCGCAGCCGGATTCACCCGCAGCCGCGTCCCGTCGGCGAAGACGACTCGTTGATGGCTCCAGCGCCCGCGAGGCGGCTCGAGCCGGGCGATCCGCACGGCGATCAGACTTTGGCCTTCGCGGCGACCTCCTTCCCGGGCGCACCCGCCGCCGGCGGTTCGGCGACCTTCGCCGGCCGCAGCAGCCCGACCGCGGCCCGCACCCGCCGTTCGATCTCGCGGGCGAGTTCCGGGTTGTTGTCCAGGAAGTCTCTGGCGTTGTCACGCCCCTGCCCCAACTTCATCTCGCCGAAGGCAAACCACGTCCCCGTGCGCTGCACGATGCCGTGGGCGACCGCGACGTCCAGCGTGCTCGCGGACTTGGAGATGCCGTGCCCGTAGTAGATGTCGACTTCGGCATCGCGAAACGGCGGAGCGACTTTGTTCTTGACGACTTTGACCCGGGCGCGCATGCCCTTGACCTCATCGCCGGACTTGATGTTCTCGATCCGGCGGATCTCCATCCGGACCGACGAGTAGAACTTCAGCGCCCGGCCGCCGGTGGTCGTCTCGGGGTTGCCGAACATGACGCCGATCTTCTCGCGAATCTGGTTGATGAAGACCACGATGGTGTTTGACCGGCTGATCGCGCCGACGAGTTTGCGCAGCGCCTGCGACATCAGCCGCGCCTGCAGGCCGACGTGCGCGTCGCCCATGTCGCCTTCCAGTTCCGCCCGCGGCACCAGCGCGGCGACCGAATCGACGGTGACGACGTCGACCGCCCCGCTGCGCACCAGCATCTCGGCGATCTCCAGGGCCTGTTCGCCGGAATCGGGCTGCGAGATCAGGAGGTTATCGATGTTCATGCCCACGGCTTTGGCGTACTTGGGATCCAGCGCATGCTCGGCGTCGATGAACGCGGCGACACCGCCTTCGCGCTGTGCTTCGGCCATGATGTGGTAGCCCAGCGTGGTCTTTCCGGACGACTCCGGTCCATAAATCTCGACGACCCGCCCCCGCGGGACGCCCCCGACCCCCAGGGCGATGTCGAGGGCCAGCGCGCCGGTCGGGATGACCTCGACCTGGAGCCGGGCGGATGCCTCGCCCAGTTTCATGATGGATCCCTTACCGAACTGTTTCTCAATCTGGCTTACGGCCAGATCGAGCGCCCGCTGCCGCTCATCCATTTTCTAATCCTCCAATTCATGTCGCGCGCATCGTACCAAACAAGTGTTCGCTTGTCAATGCCTCACCTGAGCTGTCGGCTCGGGACTCAACATACACTAGTTCTAGTGGTTCCCGAGGGGAACCTCCTCAAGGGCTTCGTATGTCGCCCCAGAGGGGCTCAGACGGCTTTCATATACGGTCAGGGTGCGCACCACCTGCGATCCCGGCGAAATGTCTCTGAAGCGCTCCAGCGCGCGAGGGAGCTCTCCCCAGTTGCGCCCGTCCCGGATCCTTGCCAGCGTCAGGTGAGGCTGGAACCGCCGGCCTTCCGGAGGGAATCGCTGCCTGGCCAGGTGCTCGTCCAGCCTGGCAGCGAGCGACTCCAGGTGTTCCCGCCCCTCGCTGACGCCGACCCAGAGAACCTGGGGGCGGCGGACGCTGGGGAACGCTCCAACGGATTCCAGCGTGATTCGGAACGACTGCACGGTCCCGGCGGCCTCCCGGGTCGCCGTTCGAACCCGGGTCACCTGCGCGCTGGGAATCCCGCCCAGGAACCTCAGCGTGAAATGCAGGTTCTCCGGCTTGATCCACTTGAGCCGGACGCCGGCCGTCTCCAGCGCGCGCTCCAGTTCGACCACCGCGGTCCGGAGCGCCGGATCCAGGTCGACGGCTACGAAGGTGCGGTGAGAATCGGCCATGACTCGAGCAGGTGCAGCCGCAGCATGTTCAGCGCGGCCTGAGCGGCCAGCAGGCGGATCCCGCGCCGGCCCGGCTCCGGGCCCAGGTTGAGGCGGTGCGTCCGCGTCCCATCCACGTGGGCGAGACCAAAGAACACCAGGCCCACCGGTTTCTCCGCCGTGGCGCCGCCCGGACCCGCGACGCCGGTCACGGCGAGGCCCAGATCGCTTCCGGTGCGGCGGCGGATGCCCTCGGCCATCGCGCCGGCGGCCTGGGGGCTTACCGCCCCAAAGGCCGCGATCATCACCGGATCAACGTCGAGCAAGGTGGTCTTCAGTCGATCGCTGTACGCGACGACCCCGCCGAGAAAATATGCCGAACTCCCCGGCACGTTCGTGAACCGCTCCCCGATCAGACCGCCCGTGCACGATTCCGCGACGCTTACGGTGAGCGCGCGTTCGACCAGCAGCGCGCCGGTGACCTGCTCCAGGGTCTGGTCGTCCACGCCATACACGAGCGTCCCCAGCCGGTCGCGGATCAGCCGCTCCCCGCGGTCGAGCATCTGCCGCACGTCGTCAGGCGCGCCTTTGGCGGTCAGACGCAGGTGCACTTCACCCAGTTTCGCGTAGGGGGCGACCGTCGGTGCCGTGCCGCCCGCCAGATCCCGGATGCGCGATTCCACCGCCGACTCTCCTTCGCCGGTCACACGCAGCACGCGGGACCCGATGACGATGTCGCGGCGCATCTCTTCGCGGAGCAGCGGCAGGAGGTAGTCGGTGACCATCGCTTCCATCTCATAGGGCACGCCGGGCATGATGACGATGGTGGTGTGGGTGAGGTCGAGATGAATTCCCGGAGCGGTGCCGCGGGTGTTGGGGATCGGGCGGGCGCCGGCGGGGATGAGGGCCTGTTTGTAGACGGTGTCCGGCGGAACGCGTCCCCGCGTCGCGAAAAACCGGCGGATCGTGTCGGCAATGACCTCGTGGTGAATCAGTTCCAGGTTCAGCAGACCGGCCACGGCGGCCACCGTAAGATCGTCTTCGGTCGGCCCGAGTCCGCCGGTCATGACGATCAGGTCGGCCCGGCTCATCGCCAAACGGACGGTGTCCTGGACCCGCGCGACATTGTCGCCGACGGTCTGCTTGAAGTACACGTCCACGCCGACTTCCGCCAGGCGCTGCGCGAGGTAGGCGGCGTTTGTGTCGGTGATCTGACCGAGCAGTAGCTCGGTACCGACGGAGATGATCTCAGCCTTCACCGGCGGGACCCCTGCGGCTTACTGCCTGCCGGCGATGAAGGTTCGCTGCCAGACGATGAGACCGGAGGGAATGGGCACACGCCGGCCGTTCACCTCGACGATGGACACCGGCGCATTGCCCAGCCGGACCGTCACTTCCCGCCCCGACCACGTCCGTGTGTCACCGCTGCCGAGGAATCCCTCGAAGACCCGGCGGCCGTCGATGATGGTCCGGATCCAGGTCGTGCCCTGCGCGCGCACGGTCACCGCGATGGTTCCCGGCGTGCTGACTGGAGGACGGACTGGGGCGGCTGCCGGTGCGGGCGCGACAGTCGGTGCGGGCGCCGGTGCCGGAGGGACTGACGGGGGAGCGGCGGCCGGCACCGGTGCATTGAACGCGCGCCAGCCCTGGTACCCGACATATCCGAGGACGGCCGCGGCGACGAAGAGCGCGCCGAGGACGTAGAACGCGATGCGCCGCGCTCGGGACGGCTGAGCGACCGGGCGAATGGGGATCTCCGCCGGATGATCCATCAGCGATCCTCGCGGCGCCGCGAATGCCTCCGGATACACCGCCACGAGATCCTCGGCATCGAGCCCCAGGGCGGCCGCGTAGACGCGCAGGAATCCTTTGGCGTAGACCGGTCCCGGCAGCTGCTCGAACGCCTCGGCTTCCAGAGCCTGCAGGTAGGCGGAGCGGATACGCGTCTGGGCCGCCGCATCCTCGAGCGTCAGCGATTTGGCTTCACGAGCGTTGCGCAGCCGCTCGCCGATCCCCATCGAACCAATCATCACGCGACTAACTTCCGTAGCGCGCAGAGCCCTCCTGCCCTGTCGCCGCAATGGCGCCGGCGACCCGTGCGGCCAGCCGCGCGTTCGCGCGTAGGAGCGCGGCGTTGGCGCGCAGCGACGCCCCCTGGGTGATCGAGGCGAGCGCGGCCAGGAGAAACGGCGTGAGATCACTGCCGGAAGCCCCGGCTCGATCGGCCTCGCGCTGGGCGGCGGCGACGGCCTGCATCACAACCACGCGGTCGAGTCCGGCCGGCGCCGGGATCGGATTGGCGAGGACGAGGCCGCCGCGCTGCATGAGCGCGCGCTTGGCCCGCATCAGCGCCGCGACCTGGGCCGGAGTCTCGATCCGCCGCGGCACCGGCGATCCGCTGTCGACGGCGAGAAAGAACGGGAAACGGTCGGTCTGGAACCCAACGACGGTGACGCCCGCGGTCTCGAGGAATTCCAGCGTCTTGGGAATGTCGCAGATCGCCTTTGCCCCGGCGCACACGACCGCGACCGGATGGGCGGCCAGCGCGGGCAGATCGGCGGACACATCCCAGCTGCGGTCGGCTCCGAGGTGCACACCGCCGATCCCTCCCGTCGCCACCACCGGTGCCCCGACCAGATCGGCGACGGCGATCGTGGCCGACACGGTGGTCCCCCCCGTGTGGCCCAGTGCGACCGCGGCCGGCAAATCCCGTTCGGCAATCTTCACCACACCGCCTCGGGTGAGACGCGGCAGATCATACGGGGACACCCCGACGATGATGCGGCCGTCGAGCACGGCCACCGTCGCCGCGAGGGCGCCGGCCTCCGCGACGTCACGGGTCATGTCGTCGACGGTGTGGAGCGCGACGTCGGCGGGAAGGCCGTGCGACAGGACGGCGGACTCGAAGAGGACGATCGGCGTCCGCCCCGCCAGCGCCTCGGCGACCTGGGGGACGATCTCGAGGGCCCCGCCCCACTCAGACATACGCGCGGAGGGCCTCAACGCTGAGCGACGGGTGCGTTGCGCCGGGAATAGTCACCGTCATCGCGCCCGCGGCGCGGGCGAGCCGGAGTAGCTCGGTCGGCGGGAAGCCGCGGAGCCGCGCAAAGACGGCGGCCGCGGCAACCGCATCGCCGGCCCCCGTCACGTCCACCACCGCCACCGGCAGCGATTCCAGCCACGCCGCGTCGGCGGCGGCCAGGCCGACACCGGCCGGACCCATCGAGACCACCACATCGGCTCCCGTGCGTGCGCGGAGCTCGATCGCCGCGCCGAGCGCGTCGGCAGAGGAGGAGAGGACCAGGCCGCTGAGGACTTCGAGTTCGGCGGCGCTGGCGACGATCAGCGACGCCTGGTCCAGCACCGCCGACAGCCGGGGCGCTTTGGCCGGCGATGTCGGCAGCAGGCAGATCGGCGTGGCACCGGCGGCGTCAACCGCGGCGCGGATGGTGCGCGGTGCCAGGTTGGCATCGATGACCGCCATCTCCGCATGGGCGACCGCATCCGCGGCGGCGGCCAGGTGGTCCGGACTGAGCGCGTCCGCCGCGGCCATGTCCGAAATGGCCCGCACGTCGGCGCCGGCGGCCACCGCCACGTAGTAGTTCGAGCGGTCCATGGTGCGCGCGATCCAGCTGACGCCGACGCCCGCCCGTGCCGTTTCCGCAACCAGGTAGTCGCCTGCCGCGTCGCGGCCCACCGCCGAGACCAGGGCGGTCTGGACGCCAAGCCGGACCAGGTTGACGGCCACGTTGCGGCCCGCTCCGCCCGCTCCGACGTACACCGTCCCAGGATTGGAGACACCGGGCCGCAACGGGCGGTCGGCCCGCGCAATCACGTCGAGGTTGCAGCCGCCGAAAATGATGACATCAGGTCGTGGGTCGTAGGTCATAGGGTTGTAGATGAATTCTAGTACGCAGGAGAGCCCAGCTGGAGGTCTAATCCCCAAGTGGTCCCCATGATGGTCGTTCACCGAAATGGAGGAGGCGAGAGCATGAGATCCCGACTGTGGCTTCCGGCAGTCGTCATCCTGCTGGCGGCACTGGTCTTACAGCCCTATGTGCAGTCCGCGGTTCCCGCGGCAGCCCGGCCGTTCAAGATTGCAGTCGTCTCGGACGTCGGCGGCCGAGGCGACCTCAGCTTCAACGACATGGCCTTCAAAGGCGGCGACGATGCCGAACGGGCGCTCGGCGTCCAGATGGTGGAAATCGTCAGCCGCGTGGAAGCCGACTACGTGCCCAATTTGACGACCGCGGCCAGAGATCCCGACGTGCAGCTGATCGTTGGCGTCGGGTTCCTCCTCTCCGACGCGCTGGCGCAGGTCGCGCGGCGGTTCCCCAACAAGAATTTCGTGGGCATCGATACCTTTGCCCAGGCGATCGCCAAGGGGTCGCTGCCCAATCTGATCGACATCGTCTACGAGGAGCACAAGGGCAGCGCGCTCGTCGGTGCGCTGGCCGCGCTGCTCGCCGCCCAGTACAACAAGCCGTTCATCGGCGGCGTGTTCGGGATCGAGATTCCGGTCCTGTGGAAGTTCGAAGTCGGGTACAAGTGGGGCGCGCGGTGGGCGACGGAGTGGCTGGCCAAGAACAAGCCCAGCGAGGCCTTCAAGTACAACACCGCCTTCGTGTTGTGGACGTACACCGGCACGTTCAGTGAGATCCCGAAGGGCTACGCGGCGGCGAAAGCGATGTACGCCAAAGACGCCGTCGCCGTCTACAACATCGCGGGGCCGCTGGGATTAGGGATCAACCAGGCGGTTGCGGAGATCGCCCGCGCCCGGGGTCTGAAGCAGGGGCCGCCGTTCTGGATCGGCGTGGACGCCGACCAGGACTGGATCAACCCCGGGTTCATCATTGCCAGCATGATGAAGCGCGTGGACAAGGGCGTGTTCTTCGCGACCGAGTGGGCGAAGAACGGGACGTTCCGTGACGTCGTCAAAGCCAACAAGGGCGTCGTGACCCTAGGCATCGGCACGCGCGTTGGTGGCAGACTGGCCGAGGGGATCTCGGTGAGCACGCTCAATGATCTCACCGAGTTTGTTCAGATGGGCGTGAACGCCGAGCGGCTGACCGGCAAGAGGGTGCTGCCGGCGTCCGCGGCGGACATTCGTGCGCGGGTCGCGGCCATGCGCAACGCGCAGCCCGCCTGGATCTGGGCGGCGGTGGCCGAGTTGGAGCGCGCGATCCGCGACGGCAAGGTGCAGGTGCCACTGGTCCTCACCAAGCCGGACATTCAGAAGTGGCGCAAGGATCTCGGGTAGGATAGCGGGGAGCCACGCAGGGGCAAACTCCGGGTTCGGACCGCCAGTCCGATCCGGGTTTGCCCCTTCTGTTATGCCGCCATGACCCCACGCGTGGAGATGCGCGGGATCCACAAGGTCTACCCCGACGGGACCATCGCGCTGCGCGGGGTGGATCTCCTGTTGGGCCGCGGCGAGATCGTCGGCCTGCTCGGCGAAAACGGCGCCGGCAAGACCACCCTGATGAAAATCCTGTCCGGACTGCTGCGCCCGACCCGCGGCGATATCCTCGTCGATGGGCGCCCGCACCAGTTCCAGAATCCCGGCGACGCGCTGGCCGCCGGCATCGGGATGGTGTACCAGATCTTCGCGTTGGTCCCCCCGTACACGGTGCTGGAAAACATCATCCTCGGCCGTGAGGCGGCCGGGGTGCTGGCCGGGGTCCGACTCGAAGCCTCGCGGGCGCAGGTCCTGCGGCTCATCGAACAGACCGGGCTGTCCGTCCCCCTCGACGTGCCGGTCGAGTCGCTGCCGATCGGAGTCCAGCAGCGCGTCGAGATCCTCAAGACGCTGTACCGCGGCACGTCGGTGCTCATCCTCGATGAGCCGACCTCCGCCCTCACCCCGCCGGAGGTCAGTGACCTGTTTGCCTTCCTCGAGGGCATGCGCAAGGGTGGCAACTCCATCGTGTTCATCACGCACAAACTGCGTGAGGTGCTCGAGATCTCCGACCGGATCGTGGTCCTGCGCGGCGGGCAGGTCACCGGCGAGGCCCCCACCGCCGGTGCGACGCCCGCACAGCTCGCGGAGATGATGGTCGGCCGGGCCGTCGTCCCACGGGTGACCCGGTCGCCGAAAGCGGCGGGCGAGCCCGTGCTGGCCGTCTCCGACCTCCAGGTCGCCAACGACCAAGGCAGCCCGGCGGTCAAAGGCGTCTCCTTCGACGTGCGGGCCGGCGAGATCTTCGGCATCGCCGGGGTGGAAGGCAACGGGCAAAGTGAACTGGTGCAGGCGCTGACCGGTCTCCGCCCGCATACCGGCGGCAGTATTACCCTCAACGGTGCGCCCGTGATCCACCTGAACCCGCTCGACCTCTACCGCCGCGGCGTCGGACACGTGCCGGAAGACAAAGCGCGGTTCGGCCTCGCGCTGAACTTCGACCTCGCCGAAAACAGCATTCTCGGCCGGCAGGAAGAGCCCGAGTTCGTCGGCGCGCTGGGGCGACTGAACTGGACCAGGATTCTCGGCTACGTGCGAGGCCTCATCGAGCGCTTCCACGTCGTCGCGCCGGGTGTGCGCACGCCGGTCCGCAGCCTCAGCGGCGGCAACCAGCAGCGGCTGCTCGTCGGCAGGGAGCTAAGCAAGCGGCCGGTCCTGATTGTCGCCATGCACCCGACCCGCGGGCTGGACGTGGCCTCGACCGTCTACATCCGCCAGTTGCTCGTGCAGATCCGTGATGAAGGGAAAGGCGTGCTCCTCGTGTCGGCGGACCTGGACGAAGTCCTCGAGCTGAGTGACCGGATCGCGGTCATGTACGAAGGCGCGTTCCTCGGCGTCGGGGCGGCCGGCGAACTCAGCCGGGAGCAGATCGGCCTGATGATGGGCGGCGTCGCGCACGTCGGGGAGGCCCCATGACCCTAGACCAGTCGCGTACCGCGGTTTTAGGACGCGCCCTGAGGTTTGCCGGCCTCCGGCCGATCGCCGAGTCTCTGGGGACGATTGTGTTGGGCCTGATCGCCGGTGCGGGTCTGATGCTGATCTTCGGCAGCAATCCGATCGCGGCGTACTCAGCGTTGTTCACGGGTGCGTTCGGCACCGTCGCCGATGCGCTGGAGACGCTCGCGTTTGCAACGCCGTTGATGCTCACCGCGTTGACGTTTGCCGTGGGCGTGCGCGCCGGGTTGTTCAACATCGGCGCCGAGGGTCAGATGTTCATGGGCGCAATCGGCGCGACGTTCGTCGCGGGACTCATCCCTCTGCCTGCGGGAATCCACCTGGTTGCCGCCACCGGCGCGGGCCTGCTCGCGGGTGGGGCGTGGGCGTTGCTGCCAGCGCTACTGAAAGTCTGGCGCGGCGTCCATGAGGTCATCTCTACCATCATGGCCAACTGGATCGCGCTGTTTCTCGCGACGTACCTCGCAGTGAACTTCCTATCGGAGCCCGGCCGCGCGGAGCGGACGACGCCGGCGCTGGAGACCGCCCGTTACCCTGTGCTGAATGAAGACGCAAGTCTCACCGCCGTGTTCTTTGTTGCGATCACATTCTGCGTGCTCGTGTACTTCTACTTGTGGGGGACGCGGGCGGGGTACGGGATCCGTCTGGCCGGCGAGAATCCCGGGGCGGCACGCTACGCGGGCGTGAGCGCGCGGCGGGCAATCTTCCTCAGTTTCATCATCGGCGGGTTTGCCGCCGGGCTGGCCGGCGCCAGCCAGATCATCGGCCGGCCGCCGGCCTGGTCGCTGTATGCCACGATGGGCAACGTCGTCACCATCGGCTTTGACGGCATCGGCGTGGCTTTGGTGGGACGGAACCATCCGATCGGCGGGATTGCGGCCGCGATTCTGTTCGGCGCGCTGCAGCAGGGTGGACGGCTGATGGAGTATCAGGCCGGGGTCGCCTCCGATCTGGTGCGTGCGATCAACGGGCTGATCGTGATCACGCTGGCCGTCCCGGAAATCTGGTCGCTGCTGCGAAGGAGAAGGGCCCGGTGAGACGGTCGCTGCGCTTCTTGTTCTATCTCCTCGGCGCCGGGATCGTGCTGATTCTTTGGGGCGCGCTGCAGTGGCTGGGCCTCCAGCCGATCTCCCTCCTTGAGGCAGGCCTGCTCGCGATGACGCCGCTCGCCCTGGCTGCGGTGGGTGAATGCATCAACGAGAAGGCCGGTGTGGTGAACATCGGCCTGGAAGGCATTTTGCTGATCAGCGCCGTGATGGGCGTGTGGACGGCTGAAACCTTCCAGAGCGGCACGGTGGGGCTGATCGGCGGCGCCGTCACCGGCGCCATCATCGGGCTGTTCCTGGGTGCACTCAGCGTGTACGGCAAAGCCGACCAGATCATCGCCGGGATCGGCCTCAACGTGTTCGCGCTCGGGTTCGTGCCGTTCCTGCTCGTCAACCTGTGGGCGTTCCCCGGCATCCATCTGTTCCCGGCCGATCTGGGCGTTCCGCGCATCATCACGCCGCTGGGGCAGATCAGCCCGGTGACCATCGGCGCGATCGTGCTGGCGATCCTCGCCCACCTGCTGCTGCACCGGACGGTGCTGGGCTTCCGCATCACCGCGATTGGCGAGAAGCCCGAGGCCGCGGACGTCGGCGGCGTGCGGGTCGACCTGCTGCGCGTGTTCACGAGCACGCTGGGTGGAGCGCTGGCGGGGATCGGCGGCGCATTCCTGCCGCTGGGCTGGTTCGGCGGCGTGACGGATGAAATCTCCGCCGGTCGGGGCTTCATCGCGCTGGCCTGCGTGGTCTTCGCCGGCCTGGAACCGATGCTGGCGCTGGCCGCCGCGTTGCTGTTCGGGTTTACTGAGGGATTCTCGTTTGCGGTGGCGGTGACCCCGGGAGTCAAAGAGCGGATCCCGTTCTACTTCGTCAGCATGCTCCCGTACGTCACCACGCTCGTGGTCGTCGCCCTGGTCATCGGCCGCCGCCGGTTCCCCAGTACGGTCGGCCGCCCGTACGCAAGAGAATAGCCTAAGTGAGCTTGTTCCGGCAAAGTGGTAGTCGCGGCGGGTGCCCGCAGGCTCCTTGCGACTGAGCAGGTTCCCGAAGATGTCCCGGTCCAATTGCGCGGTCATGCTCCCCGCGCCATCGGCCTCCCAGATCGGCCGGATCCCATCGTAGCAGTAGCGGGTCCCATCCGGGCCAATCCGGCGGATCTTCAGGCCGTCGCCGTTGTAGGTGTAGGTCGCGGTCCCGCCGGGGCCGGACGCTGAGGTCATCCGGTTGAACACGTCCCAGGCAAACGACTGCCCCGCCGTGGTACTGGTGAGGTTCCCGTTGGCATCGTAGGTGTAGTTCACCCCGCCGGCGCTGCTGAGACGGTTGTTGGGTTCCTGCTCATCTCATGACAGCCAATCCATCGCCTCGCGCGCTCAGGAGTGGCAGAGTGTCCGCCAGTCGGCTAGAATTGTCCTACGGGTGATGCATTCATGGTCTTTCGAGTCGAAATCGAGCGAGAGACAGACGGTCGGTGGCTTGCCGAGGTCATTGAGTTGCCAGGAGTCATGGCCTACGGGCAGAGTCGCGAGGAAGCGTTGGCGAAAGCCAAGGCACTGGCGCTGCGGGTAGTGGCCGATAGGCTCGATCACGGAGAAACAGGTCCAGACCTTCCGAGCATCTCCTTCGCCGCAGCATGACCGAGTGGCAGAGCGCGCGGGCGAGGCGCGTTCTGGCTGCTCTTCTTCGGATCGGGTGGTCACTCAAGCGGCAGACCGGCTCACACCGGGTCTTGGCCCGACCTGGGTGGCCGGATGTCACTTTCGCATTTCACGACAATGAGGAGATCGGTCCCCGAATGCTGACCCGCATCGCAAAACGCACAGGCCTACAGCCAGAAGACCTGTGACTGTGGACGGGAGCTATCCAACTTTCAAAACTCACTGGCTTGCTCAAACACTGCCGCG
>Ga0209640_10000890_pt1 | contig 24300 bp, 23 predicted proteins | sample RifCSP10_1_FD_184018 | JGI IMG/M metagenome (GOLD analysis project Ga0209640, IMG submission 184018) | Soil microbial communities from Rifle, Colorado - Rifle CSP2_sed 10_1 (SPAdes) (version 2) | ecosystem: Environmental > Terrestrial > Deep subsurface > Rock core/Sediment | place: Rifle... | reverse complement strand
GCAGCGGACACTTGCCGTCAACCAGGTCCTTTTCCTGCTTGAACGCTTCGCACGACACGCAGTACCACCCTTCGTACTGCCCTTCGTAAATGTCGCCGCGGTCGAAACAGTGCTGCGCAAGCTTCTGCACGGCCGCGCGGTGTCGCGGCTCGGTTGTCCGGATGAAGTCGTCGAAGGAGATGTCGAGCTGCTTCCAGACGGCGCGAAACTCCTCCTCCATCCGATCGCAATAGACCTTGGGGTCCAACCCGCTCTCGAGCGCACGCTTGTAGACGTTCTGCGAATGCTCGTCGTTCCCCATCAGGAAATGCGTCTCGACGCCGCACAGACGCTTGTAACGGGCAATTACGTCGGCGGTGATCTTCTCGTAGGCCGTGCCAAGATGCGGGCGGCTGTTGACGTAGTCGATTGCCGTGGTCAGGTAGAAGCGCATTCAGTGTCGGTCGAGAAACGCCTTGACAGCGGCCGCGTGCACGTCCTTGACGGGTCTGCCGCGCTCGGCGGCAATGCGGGCGCAGTCATCGAATTCCGGCGATGCGTTCAGGATCTCGCCGTTTCGGCGCGCGATCTTGATTGCGACGGGGCCGAATGGCGTATCGACAGTCGTCGTTTCCCGAGCGAGGCACTCGCGCTTCATCTCGATGTAGCGGATACCAATGGTGGTGCTTTCTCGAAAGACGATGGACGTGAGCCGGTCGCGCGCGTCCGGCGCCGCGATGATCGAGAGGAGCGTCCCGGGGCGATTCTTCTTCATCTGGATGGACGTATAGAACACGTCGAGTGCGCCCGCCGCCATCAACTGGTCGATCAGGAGACCGAAGATCTGAGGGTTCATGTCATCGATCTCTGTTTCGATGACCACCACGGTCTGTAAGGGCGCTGCGCTGTCTGCCTCGCCAATCAACACCCGAAGCACGTTCGGAGCGTGCGCAAAGTCGCGCGATCCGGCGCCGTAGCCCACCCGTTGCAGTCGCATGGCCGGAACGGTGCCATAGCTGTCGGCAAAACCTGAAACCAGGAGCGCGCCGGTGGGCGTCACGAGCTCCGCCTTTTGCAACCCTGAATACACGGGGGCACCCTTCAGCAAGTAGGCGGTGGCGGGCGCGGGCACCGGGTAGAGCCCGTGAGCCGACGAAATCGAACCGCTCCCTACGTTGAGCGGCGACGCGGTAACCCGCTGTACTCCGAGCGTCTCGAGGGCGTAGACGGTTCCGACGATGTCGATAATCGAATCGAGCGCGCCGACTTCGTGCAAATGGACACGGTCGATTGTGGTGCCGTGTATCGCCGCCTCGGCTTCAGCCAGTCTGCCGAAGAGTGCCTTCGCGCGGCTTTTTCCCTCCGGAGACAGAGCCGACTCATCGATCAGCCGTTCGATCTCGGACAGGGTGCGATGGGAATGGAGGTGCGGGTGCGCCGCCGCCGCGTGTCGCTGCGAATGGCTGGACGAACTTACATGCTCGTGGTCGTCCGCCTCGTCGAGCGGCGCGTGTTCGCCGCGCACGTGGAGCTTCGTCGCGGCAATGCCGGCGCGAGTGACCCGCTCGGTCCACACCGTGTCGCGGTCGATCGCGAGGCTGCCGAGCGCGCGGCGGAGCTCTTCGAGGGGAAGGCCCGCATCGAGCAGCGCACCGAGGATCATGTCGCCCGCCGCGCCGGAAAAGCAGTCGAAGTGCAGAATCGTCAAACCGAGACCATCTTATCCCGTTCCTCTCAATCCACGCGGCGCTCGAGGCGGCCCGCTTCGACGACCGAGAAGTAGCGCTGGTCGGCGAGGATCAGATGGTCGATGACATCGATCCCCATGATGCCGCCGGCATTCACCATCCTCGTCGTCAAGACGAGGTCGTCGGGACTCGGCGTCGGATCGCCGGAAGGGTGATTGTGGAACAGCACGATCGCGGCCGCCGATGCCGCCGCGGCTTCCCGAAAGACCTCGCGGGGATGCACGACGGTCGAGTCGAGCGAGCCGACGGAGACAATTCTGATCCTGATGACGCGGTGCTTGGTGTCGAGCATCACGATTCCAAACTGCTCCACGGTTCCGGCACCGTATTGCGGCAGCAGGTACGCGGCCATCTGGCGGGGCGTGACGAATTGGGGACGCTCCGCAACACCTCTGACCAGCGTACGTCGCCCCAACTCGACCGCCGCGATGACGCGAGCGGCACGCGCGGGCCCGACGCCCGATACCAGGCGCAGGTGATCGAGGCCCATGCGCGTCAGCCCGTGCACGCCCCCTGCGTGCTCGATGAGCTGGTTGGCGACGCCGAGTGCGTCGGCACCGCGCGACCCGCTTCCGATCACGAGCGCAAGCAGTTCGTTGTCGCCGAGTCCGCGCGCACCAAGCCGTTCGAGTTTCTCGCGCGGGCGATCGTGTGGTGCCACCTCTTTCATCGACGCTATACTCAACTTCTATGTCCAGGCGCGGAGTTTCCGCATGTTTGTGTGCCCTCACCTGTGCCCTGCTTGCTGCGTGTGCCGAGCCACCGAATAAAGAGATGGATCAGGCGCAGGGCGCCATCGACGCGGCACGCGCGGCGGGCGCCGATCAGTACGCGACGACCGAATACGGCGCGGCGACCACCGCTCTCGCGAGCGCGAACGACGCGGTCGCCGCCGGCGACTACCGGCTCGCATTGAACTACGCCCTCGAAAGTCGCGAACATGCACAGAACGCCGCCCGCGACACCGCCGATACGAAAGCGCGCATGCGGTCGGAGCTGGAGCACGCGCTCGCGGAGATGGACGCCGTCATCGCTCGGGCGCAGGCAGAAATCACCGCGGCCGAGCGCGCACGCGTTCCACAGCAGCGTCTTCGTCAGCCCGCAGCAAATCTGGCCCAAGCAGAAGCCTACCTGCAAGAACCGCGCGAGGCGGTTGCTCGCGGCGACTACCTGCGCGCCGCCAAGGCCTTGGAGGGCGTAAAGGAACGGGTCGAGAAGGTGGCGGCGGAGGTCACCGCTGCGACGACATCGCCGTCTTTGCGCCGTCGTCGCTAGCGGCGTTTGGCAAGAACGTCGTCATCGGGCGCCGCGCGCGGAGCGCGCCGGAAGAAACTGTCAGCCAGGCATGGCCTCTGCGCGATTTCAGGGCAGGGCCGCGACCGGCTACCTGGTCGCGTTGCCGGACCGTGTGGTCAACCCTTTGTAAAGGAAGCGCTGGACGCGATAGCCCTGCGATTCACCCGTGATGATGTTGCCCTGCGGGTCGATTGCGATGCTGTGCAGATGATAGAACTCGCCCGCGCCGCTCCCCGGTCGTCCCACGGCTCCAATCACCTGCAGGGTGGCGCGGTCCATGATCGCCACCCGTTCGTTGGAGCCGTCGGCGACGTAGACGAACCGGTTATCGGGTGACACCACCACACCGAACGCCGAACCGGTTCCCTGCGACTCTCTGCGGTTGAAGCCCTCTCGCAGGAACTTGCCCTGAAGGGTGAACGCCTGGATTCTGTTGTTGGCCCGGTCTGCGACGTACACAGTGTCGTCAGGGCCGATGGTGACGCCGTGCACCGTGTTGAACTGCTGCGTGGGCGGTCCGGTGGTCTGTCTGGCGTTTGGCGCCTTGTCGTCGGGGCGGGCGCCGTAGGCGCCCCAGTGACGCTTGTACGCCCCGGTGGTTGCGTCGAACACGATGATTCGGCGATTCCCGTACCCGTCGGCGACGAACACCTCGTTCGTCTTCGGGTGCACGGCCACCGTCGTTGCCTGCGCGACGTTCTGCGTGTCGTTGCTGTCGACCAGATCTTCCGGGTTGCCACCCGGCTTCAGCGGCGGACCGACGCGGCCGCCCTTGCCGATCTGCAGCAGGAACTTTCCCTCCTTCGTGAACTTGAGGATCTGACCATCGCCGGCCCCATTGCCGGTCAGCCAGACGTTGTCCTGGTAGTCGATGTAAATGCCATGCTCGCCGCTGCCGGGACGCCGGTCGCCGTTGCCGCGCACCTGTGTTCCACAGCCCGGGCACTCGGCGAATTTCGAACGGTGCAGCCCGCCGCGGTTGAACCATTCGTATTCCTTCGCCGGGGAGTAACCGCCCCAACCCCGAAGGTACCGGCCGTTGCGATCCCACTGGATGACGGGCGGCGCCGGAGTGTACCCGTTCAGCATCGCATTCGATTCGGGCAGCGTGTGCGGCCTGTGAATGGCCCAGACGTTTCCGGCACGATCGGCGGCCACGCCGCCGACGCCCCCGATCATCATCTTCTCGGGCAATTGCGGGAAGCGCGCGTCTACTTCGAAGACCGGCAGCTGGCCCTGTCCCTGGCCCTGCGCGATCGCCCTGTTCTGGGTTTCGCTCCGAGCCAAGATGAGCGTCAGAGCGACGCCGACCGCTGCCGCGCCGATGAAGCTTCGCCTCGTCATGTCAGACACTCCTTCGTTCTCTCGTAGGGCGTCACATGGTTTGCATTTTGACTCTTGCATTTTGAATTACGCCAGCGCGTCGTTCATCAGCCGGCTAGAACTCCCAACCAGCCGCCGCAAACACCTGCTTCGCCGCCGGCGTGGTGATGGCGCCGATGAACGCGCGCGCCTGGATCGGCCCCTGCGCCGCTGCGGTCGCGAGCGTCGACAGCTCGGCAGCAGTGACGGGCACCATGACCGCCGCGAGCAGGAGGGTGCACATGGTGTGTCGCATGGCGCGTACCATATCCGATCTCGTTTGGCCGCGGCCAGCGAACGTTGCGTTCAGTATCTCGATTTGCTAGCATGCCGCCTCTTCCCACGGTCGTCCGGACCAGCAGGTGACACACAGCATGAGCGAGACATCGGACGCTCGAGAGCGGCAGGCCGCGTACCGCTGGATCATTCTTGGGGTCGGCATCCTGGCGTACGGGACCAGCCAGTTCTCGCGCCAGAACTACGCCGGCGTCCAGAAGTTCATCGCCGCGGATCTCAGCCTCGATCGCGGCGCGCTCGGGCTGATGGGTTCGGCTTTCTTCTATGCCTACGCGCTGTGCCAGATGCCGTGGGGCATCGCGTCGGACAAACTCGGCAGTCGCGCCATCATCGGGGCTGGCATCTTGCTGACGGCTGCCACCATGTCGGGTTTTGCCATGGGCGAGTCGACCGGCTCGCTCATGCTGTGGCGCGTTCTGAGCGGCATTGCGGCGGCGGCCGTGTACGTACCGCTGACGGGCGGCATCGCCCGGTGGTTCCCCGAACGGGAGCGCGGCTTCAGCCAGGGGACGCTCGGTGGGGTTGGCGGCGCGCTCGGTGAAGGCGCGGCGTACGCGCTGCTCCCTATTCTTTCGATCTATTTCGCGTCGGGGTGGCGCCAGGGGATGCACATGATTGCGGCAGCCATCGCCGTGGTCGGTGTGATGGCGCTCCTGCTGCTCCGCTCGTCTCCCTCGGGCCACAGCGCGACGACGCGCAAGCCGTTCGAGTGGCGTCTGCTCGGCGACCTCGAAGTGTGGTGCTACGCCTTCCTCTGGTCTGGTTTCGTGATCGGCATTCGAATCGCGCAGATCTGGATCGCCGTGTATGCAGCGGACGTGTACATCAGCGGACAGGGCATGTCGCTCAACGAGGCCGTGGTGAGCGGCGGGTTGCTCGCGCTGTTCGCCTATTCCCTCGTGGGACGGGCGGCCGGCTGCCCGTTGGCGGGCAGGATGTCGGACGTCCTTGCACGCCGGGGCGTCTCGCGCACGGTGGTCCTCATCGGGTGGTTGGTGCTCGCTACCGTATTGTTCCAGTTGCTCTCGACGGGCGTGACGGCCATCTGGGCGTTGGTCGTCATCGCCGTCCTTCTTGGAACGTCGGTCAACCTCTTCGCGCTCATCCCGGCTGCCATCTCCGACACGTTCGGGCGACAACGCACCGCGTCGCTCTCGTCGTTTGCCAACACGATGGCCCAGCTGTCCGGTGCGACCGCCCTGGCGGTCAGCGGCTACGTAGGCATTTCGCTGAGCGCAGCGCCGGGAAACGCGCTCGCCGAGTATCGCGGCATCTGGCTGTCGGCGGTCGTCGGCATGACGGTGATGACCGCTCTATCGGTTGGCTCGTATCTCGCGCTCAGGAACGGCTGGGTGAGCCGGCCGGCTCCTGTTGCGGCCGCGTCGTCTACATCGGTCTAACGCTGGACGCACGGCGGGCCGTAAAGGCCCGCCCTACTTTCAACTCACTTTTCCACTTTTCCACTTTTCCACTTCTTCCACTTCTCTACTTGGTTACGGCGTCTTCGACACCGTCGCGTATCCGGGATTCTGGGGTTTGCCGAGTCCCGTATACCGCAGCCGGAAGTAACGCTGGCCCTCGTTCACCTCGCCGATGTAGAGGTTGCCCTTTGAATCGGGCTGCGAAGAGAGGCTGTGCAAGTGGAAAAACTGACGCGCGTTGTGGCCGCCCTGCCCGCCGAACGAAGAGAGCAACGTCAGCGTCCTGCGTTCCACGACGAGCAGCGCCTTGTTGCTGCCGTCGGCGACGAACAAGTATCGCTGTTGCGGATCTCTCGAGAGCGCAAGGTTGTGAACGGTACCTTCGTTCTGGAGCGTGTCCCTGTTCACGAACACCTCCGTGACAAAGGTTCCGTCGAGCCTGAACACTTGGATGCGGTTGTTGGATCGGTCGCCGACGTACACCATGTCATCGTTCGACACCACCACCGAGTGCACCGGGTTGCCGAACGAAGTCGACGGGGGCCCCACGATGAGTTGCGCCCGAGCGGGAAACTTGTAGCCGTCGTCCGGCGGTTTCCCGTAGGCTCCCCAGTGGCGCTTGTACGCGCCCGTGTCGGCGTCGTAGACGATGACGCGCCGATTGGTATAGCCGTCGGCCAAGAAGAGCTCGTTGGTCTTCGGGTAGACCACCATGCTGGCCACGCCATACACATTCGCGGTGTCATTGCTGCCCTTGCTCTGGTTCCGCTTGCCGATCTGCAGGAGAAACTTGCCCGTATTCGTGAACTTCAGAACCTGGTTATCGCCCTTGCCGTTGCCGGCCACCCAGATATTGCCTTTGTGGTCCGCGTATACGCCGTGCTCGGTGGTCGGCCATTCGTACCCTTCGGCCGGACCGCCAAGCGCCTTCACGAACTTCCCGTTCTGGTCGAATTCGATGATCGGGGGCGCCGGGGTGCAGCACCGCGCCGCAGGCGGGTTGAGCGAAGCGGATCGCTCGCCGGGCGAGACGCTTGCCGGGCGGTGGGCTATCCAGATGTGATCCTGGTTGTCGACGCTGATCCCGCCAACCTGCCCCGTCGTCCATCTGTTCGGCAGGTCCTGAAAGAACAGCGGATCCCAATCGAAATTCGGCACGCCTTCCGCCTGGGCCGTCACCGGGACTCTGCCCGAGGTCAGCCCGACGACGAGCGCGCCCGCCACGATAGTTCCCGTTATCCATGACGCTCGCGTTTTCATAGGGAGCTTCCCTTCACGTCAGCAGTTGAGAGTTGCCACGACTCTGGGTACAGCATCGGCGAAGCGTACACGATCAAGGCAGCGCCAGGGCGACGAGTTCCGGCAGCGCGCCCTGTTCTGGCGGCCCTACGGTGAGCGCAATGTACTGCTTGCCTTCCACCATGTAGGTCATCGGCGTGCCGATGGCAAAGCCAGGCAGATCGGTCGACGCGACTTCTCTGCCGGATCTCTTGTCGTAGGCGACAAGGCGCGGCCCGTTGTTTGTACCGCCGGCCGTGAGCGCGTAGATGAGCAGTGTCTTCGTCAGTAACGGGCCGCTCAGCGTGCTGTCGCCTCCGACAGGCTGCAGGTTGAGCGGCTTGAGCAGCGGAAGGCTCCGCACGGTGTTGCCGTTGCCCGCCGGCACCATCCACGCGTGCGTCCCCACGTTCATGTCGATGGCGGTGATGCGCGAGTAGGGCGGTTTGAACAATGGGAGTCCGCCCGGCATCGGGGGACTGCCGCGCGGCCGCTGAACGTATCGGAGGTTGCTCTTCAGCTCGGGCTCAGGTGGGACGACACGATTGACGCTCCAGCCCTGTCGCGACGGGACGTACAGCATTCCGGTGTCGGGATCGACCGCCGCGCCGGACCAGTTGCCTCCGCCGCCGGTCCCCGGCCGCTGGATCGTCCCTTCCGTTGTCGGCGGCGTGAACAGCGGACCGAGCTTGTATCCTTGTACGGCTTTGACGGCCATAGCGCGAATCTCCGGCGTGAAGTCGACGAGATCGTCGAGCGTCGCGCCCTGGTGTTCGAACGCCGCGGGGCGAGTGGGGAACGGCTGCGTCGGCGCCGCGCGCTCGCCTGGCACATTGGACGGCGGCACCGGCCGCTCCTCGATCGGCCACACCGGAGCGCCGGTCATGCGGTCGAATGTGTACACGAAACCCTGCTTGGTGATCTGCGCGAGGGCCTTGATCCGCTTGCCGTCGATCGTGATGTCGACGAGGTTCGGCGCCGCCGGGTTGTCGTAGTCCCAGAGGCCGTGGTGCACGGTCTGGAAGTGCCAGACACGCCTGCCGGTCGCCAGGTCCAGCGCAAGTACGCTCTCGGCGAACAGGTTGTTGCCGAGCCGATGTCCGCCGTAGTAGTCGGGCGCGATGGTGTTGGTCGGCGCGTAGAGGTGCCCAAGCTCCTCGTCGGCGCTGAACATCGACCATACGGTGACTTTTCCGGAGTACGAGGCCGAGTCGTTCTCCCACGTCTCGCCGCCGAGCTCGCCTGACGACGGAATGGTCTTGAACGTCCATTTCACCTTTCCGGTGCGCGCGTCGAACGCGCGAATCCAGCCGGGAATCTGCTCCTTCCTGCTCACGAGCGATGAGATGGATGCGGGCGTGACAACGATGTCTCCCACGACGAAAGGTGGCGACTGCACGGAATACGTCAGGGCGTTGAGGTAATCGCGGTCGCCGCGTTTCGTACGCGGCAGCCCTTCCATCAAATCGACGCGGCCGTTGACGCCGAATCCCGTCACCGGCAGCCCGGTCTTCGCGTCCACCGCTATCAGATAGCCGTCGGCGGTGCCCCAGTAGATGCGCTCCTCCTTGCCATCGGTCCAGTAGGCCACCCCACGCTGGTTCCACCTCGCGGTCATCGTCGTCGTGCCCGCTTCGTAACTCTTGGGGTTGTAGACCCAGCGTACGGCGCCGTTTTTCGCGTCGTACGCGGCGCCGACGGACGAGGGCGAGTTGAGATAGAGCGTGCCGCCCACCATGAGCGGCGTCGCCTTGAAGTTTCCGACGAACGGCGGCTGGCGATCGCGCCAGCGCTTCGGATCGATCCGATTCAGTTCCGCAAAGATCGCGGCGGAGCTGGCGGTCCATTCCGCTCCGCCGGGGAGCGTCATGCTCAGCACGGCATCTGGCGTCTTCACGCGCCACGCCACTCGGAGCTGGGAGAAGTTGCGAGCGTCGATCTGATCGAGGGGCGAATATTTAGAGCTGGCGAGGTCGCCGCCATATGTTGGCCACTCGCCCTGCGCGGTCGACGGACGATGGCTGCGCTGTGCGGATCCGGCGGTCGCTCCAATCGTGATCACGGCAATGACGACACCGATCAGAAAGCTGCCGCGTGATCTTGTGGCCATAGCTGACCTCACAATAGCGCCCGCCAACGCCGCGAACGGTTCGAGCGATCCGAACGACCCGAACGAATAAGCGGAATTCGAGCAGACGGATTATAGGCGCATCACCGGGTCGCCGGATTTGCCGCTTTCCCCGACGCCGTGCGCTGCAGTTCCTGCGTACTCCACGACCGCATGGTCCGATCTTCCCGGAATGTGCGGGCCGGCACGCGTCGTGCTCCTCCTTCGGGGTCCGTCGCGACGACGATGTAAAATCGGGCAGGAGCCCGGGAAATGAGGTCCCCCAGATGCCCACGGTTGAAGAGCGACTCGCTTCGCTCGAGGCGAAAGTGGAGGCGATAGCCGATCTGCGGAACCTGATCGCGGACTTGCGCGGAGACATGAATGCGCGGTTCACGAGCATCGACGCACGGTTCACGGACATCGACGTGCGGTTGACGAACATCGACGCGCGGTTCACCACCATCGACGCGCGGTTTACCACCATCGACGCGCGGTTCACCACCATCGACGCACGGTTCACGGAGGTGAACGGGCGGATCGGCTCGCTCGAGGCGAAGGTCGATCGGCACTTTGTGTGGCTCATGGGCATGATGGTCACCGGCTTCATCAGCGTCATTGGCGCGCTGGTGGGGGTCGTCTACAGGTAGAGCCGACAACGGCGTGGCGCCTTCCGTGTCTTCGACCATCAGAAACCGCCGACCATCGGGCGAGACGTCATACATGGGGATGGTGCCCGACGTCCACAAGTAGTGCTCTTCAAAGAGGACCACGGGCGTCCCGGCCGAAAATGTGGGTTGCGTCATGATCTCCACGGCCATCATCTTGTCGGCGCTCCGATAGAACAGCTCTCGTCCGTCCGGATTCTACGCAGGCTCCGTGCCTCCGCCCGTGGAGATCAGCCAGCCTCGCTGGATGGGAGCTATCGTTCGAGCCGATTTGTGTGATCCTGAGAAGACGCTCACCGTTTCGGGTCAGGCGCTGAGAACTGCCCACGGCGGTTCGAACAGGACCCACAGGCGAACTGACAGGGCTGTCAAACGCGCGACGGTCCGGCAGCGGTCCGGCTAAAGCCGGACACTACGTACTTGGTGTCAGTGGCGACGTGTCGACCGATTCGCTTATGGTGCCTGACGCAGGAAATCGAAATCGCATCCCCATTCTGCCCCGAGGACCGATTCTGCGTACAAGCGGGCGTAACCGCGGGAGGGTGCAGGGCGGACGGCGCCGGGCCCCCTGTCCTGGAGCTCGCTGTCAGACAGCAGCACGTCGACGCGGCGCTCTTTGACGCTCACCTGGATGCGGTCGCCGGATCGCACCAGGCCGAGGGGGCCGCCGATGGCGCACTCGGGGGACGCGTGAAGAATCACGGTCCCGAACGCCGTCCCGCTCATCCGCGCGTCAGAGATGCGCACCATGTCCTTGACGCCGGCTCGCGCGAGCTTCGCAGGAATCGGCAGGTATCCCGCCTCGGGCATGCCGGCTCCGATCGGCCCTGCATTCTGGAGCACGAGCACGTCGTCTGCCACAACATCCAGCGCCGGGTCGTCGATGCGCGCGGCGAGATCGTCGAGGTTCTCGAAGACGACGGCGCGGCCGACGTGTTCGAACAGGCGCTCGTCGGCCGCCGCACACTTGAGGATGGCGCCGTTCGGCGCGATGTTGCCGAACATCGCCAGCAGCCCGCCGGTGCGCTGGAAGGGCTCGTCCATCGACCGAATGACGGCGCGGTCGACGAACGCCGGTCGGTGCTGCAGCCGCTCGCCGAGTGTCTCTCCTGTTACCGACAGGCACTCGAGGTTCAGCAGTGGTTTCAGCTCGTGCAGCACGGCGCCCATGCCTCCCGCAGCATGGAAGTCTTCCATGTAATGCGGTCCGACAGGTTTCAGGTTCACCAGCACCGGCGTGGACTCGCTGAGCGCATTGAAGTGGTGCAAGTCGACAGAGAGGCCGACGCGTCCAGCAATGGCAGCGAGGTGGATGACGGCGTTTGTCGATCCGCCAATTGCCACCAGCACCCGCAGCGCGTTCTCTATCGACTCGCGAGTCACAATCTGTTCCGGCGGAGGGCCGGACGCCGCAAGGCGAACGGCCTGCGCGCCGGTCGCTTCGGCAATGCGCAGGCGGTCGGCGTGGACGGCAGGAACGGCGGCGCTGCCCGGCAAGCCCATGCCCAGCGCCTCCGACAGGCACGCCATCGTGCTTGCCGTTCCCATGACCGCGCAGGTCCCGGCCGTGACGGCGAGGTTGTCCTCGACCTGGGCGATCTCCGACAAGCTGACCTCTCCCGAGCGGTATCGCGCCCAGAACCGCCGGCAATCGGTGCACGCACCGAGACGCTCACCGTGATGCCGGCCCGTCATCATCGGTCCGACAACGAGCTGGATGGCGGGAACGCCAGCCGAGATGGCGCCCATGAGCTGCCCGGGCACGGTCTTGTCGCAGCCGCCAACCAGCACGGCGGCGCTCATCGGCTGCGCGCGGATCATCTCCTCGACATCCATTGCCATCAGATTGCGGAAGACGAGGCTCGTTGGATTGAGGAAGACCTCGCCCAGCGAAATCGTGGGGAACTCCAGCGGCAGGCCGCCGGCGGCCAGGACGCCTCGCTTCACCGCATCCACCAGCTCCGGCGTCAGACGATGACAGTTGTTGAAGCCACTTGCCGCCGTGGCAATGCCGACGATCGGTCGCTTGAGCATCTCGCCCGAATAGCCCATCGACTTGGCAAACGATCGGCGGAGGTACGCGGAAAACTCCGTATCGCCGTAGTTGGTGAGCCCCTGCTCCAGACCCTGCTTCCGGCTCATTCAGCAGCGTCCTTTTCGAGATAGGCAAGCAGGCGCAGCAGCCGTTCGCTGGCGCGGCGCTGTACGGCAGCCCCGTCGCGATTTCGCCAGTCGTAGAAACCTTGACCGCTGCGGACGCCGACGTCCCCGCGCGCCACCATGTCCTGAAGGTACGCGTTCGGCACCCCGGTGTGAGACAGCGTGGGCACGATGGATCGCTGGGCCTGCGCGTGCATTTCGAGCCCTGCGAGATCCTTCTGCTCGAGCAACCCTGTAATGCACATGCGCGGGCCAAGCAGCCGCTTGGCCACGTTATCAATCATCTCAGCCGTTGCGATTCCCGACTCCAACAGGTGATAGGCCTCGTGCAGAATCGAGTGCTGGAGCCGGTTGATCAGATAGCCATTCACCGGCCGCTGCAAAAGGATCGGATCGCGTTTCGCCTGCTTCACCGCTGCCACCGCCATCGACACTGCCGAGTCCTCCGTGCGTGCTGCACGCACCACCTCGATCATCGGAAACACATCGGCCGGCTGAAAGAAGTGCATGGCCAGAAAGCGGCCGGGATACCGCAGCGGCGCCGCCAGCTCTTCGAGCGGCAGTCCTGACGTGTTGGTGGCAAGGGCCGGCCGGCCGCCGTAGGCGGCCTCGATTTCTGCGTACACCGACTGCTTTACGCTGCGCTCCTCGAAAACCGCTTCTATCACCAGGTCGGGCACCATCTCTCGTGGCACCTGGCGCGACGTCTTCACACCGGGGTGCGAGAACGCGACCTCGTGAGTGTCGGCCAACGTGACTCGGATACCGGCGTTCGCGAACAGCCGGGCAATGCCCTGGCCCATCACTCCCGCACCCATCACGAGCAACGACGTGCAGACTGGCGTGTCGGACGAACGATCGGTTGAAGCAACAGACGTCATGTGTCCCTCAGTTCACGCTTCTCGGTTCTTGGCTTCTCCGTTCGTGTTCACGTTCGGTTCATGCTTCGTGGTTCGAGTTCAGGAACCCGGAACCGAACCTGAACACGAACCGAGAACATAGAAGCGTGAACGACTGGTCTCAGTCTACAGTCCAGGCGCGTGGCAGCCACTCGCCCTCCAACACGATGTCGGCCCACCCGGTTAGATACACGCCGTCGGCCAGCCACTCTACGCGCTGCGTGCCGCCGGGTGCGACGATGTCGACCTCGCGCGAGGCGCCACCGTGAGCGGCCGCCGCCACAGCCGATGCGCACGCGCCGGTGCCAGACGATGTGGTCGGTCCCACGCCACGTTCCCAGATCAGGATTTGCACTCGATCAGGCGCCTCGACGTGAGCGAATTCCACGTTGGTTCCGGCCGGGAACATCGCGTGCGTGGAGAGCGACGGACCGAGCCGCTGAAATCGGTCCATCTCCGGTAACGGTCCGAGCACCACACACTGTGGATTGCCCATGCGCAGCGCCGTTGCCATGACCGACTCATTGCCCACCGGAATCGTGACCTGCCGAATATCTTCCGGCTGTCCGAGCGCCGCTCGAAATGTGTAACGCTCCTGGTGGCGAGCCAGGAGATCGAGACGCTTGGAGCCCGCATCGGTCTCTACCGTCACGGTGGCGCCCGGCCGCAGGTCCTGCGCCCGCGCGACGACCGCCGCCAGGCACCGAACGCCGTTGCCCGACAGCTCGGAGGCGCTGCCGTCCGCATTGAACAGCCGCATCGACGCGCCCCGGTCGCGAAGATCGTAGAGGATCAGCCCATCTCCGCCGATCCCTCGATGGCGATCGCACAGCGCGCGAGCAAGAGCTGAAAAATCGTTCGCGCCCGTAGACGACCGGATCGCGCTGTCGCGGACGAGGAGGAAATCGTTGCCATACGCGTGGGACTTGACGACCGGGAGCCTGGAGGTCATCGCTACTGAGGGGCGGGCCTTTACGGTGTGCTGCTAAGCGTTCGCATCAGGGGAGCTGGAATGCATTGAACACGTAGGTAAACCCCGTCGTTACGCCCCAGCCAGGGTCGCCCGACAGTACCCCTATCAGCAACCCGGCATCGGCTCGGATCGGACCCGTGGTGTATCGACCTCCGAGGCGAAGAATGCTGCGTGAATCGGTCCCCGGGGGCGGGTCGCCCTCGCGCGTGCTGATGTGGCCGTTGATTTCCCCAACCACTTCGGCACGCTGGGTGAGAGCCCGGGCGAAGGACAGGCCATACGTCAACACGTCGTTCTGTCGATCTCCGCGCGTGGGGTCGCCAAGGATGCCCAACCCGACGTTGCCGACGACGCGCACCGACCGGGTGGTTTTGGCGATCAGCAGCGACGAATAGAAGTCCATCGTATCGAGCCCGAGTCCGCCTTCATTGGACGCCATTGGAAGTCTCGTCGCAGATCGCAGCGCGATGGACGGGCGCGAGGCGCCTTCGGAGACGAGGCGGACCTTCGTGCCGATCACAACGTCCTCGACGTCCGACGTCGTGTCCCCCGACCGATCGAGCATGAACGCGAGCGGTGCAGGTTGACGCTCCGTGATCGAGAGGTGATTGTAGAGACCTCCGTCGATCTGAACTTCGCCGATTGGGCCGATGCCAAGGCTGACGCCGATCAACGGAAAGCGGCGCAGATGCCCGCGGAGTCCAGACACCGGGTACTCGACATCACGCGTATAGTCGAATCCGGCCTCGACGAGCATGCGTCCGGCCCCGATCGTTTCCGGATCCTCCGTGACGAGCGGACGCTGCTGCGCGAACGAGAGGACCGGCGCGACACACAGAAGCACGACGAGCCACGAATGGGTGACGTACGTGGGCCGGGTCCCGCGGTGGACATGATCGGACCGTCGCGGACCCGGCGTCGAAGAGTTCCTCCGCGGCTCCGTGTCTCCGAGGCTTGTAGGTGCGAAGGTGTCCGTCATCGTGGAGATTCAAAACTGCCGCTTGCTGTCGATGAGGATGGTCACAGGTCCATCGTTGACCAGCTCGACGTGCATCATGGCCTGGAATTCGCCGGTGGCCACCGGCAGTGATGCCGCCCGCAATTCTCTCACGAGATCTTCGTACAACGGACGAGCCACGTCCGGCGAGGCAGCGGCATCAAACGCCGGACGCCGCCCTTTTCGAGTGTCGCCGTACAACGTGAACTGCGGCACGACGAGCACAGCGCCGCCAATCTCCAGAACGGACCGGTCCATCGGTTTGCTGTTTTCGCCCTCGAACAGGCGCGCGTCGCGAATCTTGGCTGCCACGTATCGCACATCGTCAGGACCGTCGTCGCGACCGATGCCGAGCAGGACGAGCAGACCGCGCCCGATCTGGCCGACGATGCGGTCGGCCACGCGGACGCGCGCCTCGCTCACGCGCTGGAGCACGGCCCTCATGAGACCAGCATTGACGGATTTACGGATTTACGGATTTGATTGTCGAATTGACAACCACGCCAATTCGTAAATTCGTAGATTCGTAAATTCGTAAATACCCTGACGCATCTACTGGCGAATTGAAATGAGGTTTGGGGTCTGGCCTTCGTCGTCCAGTCGTAGCGCCACGCTGTCGCGAAGTTCGCCGCTTGGATTCAGGCGGGTGTCGAGCAGGTGCCTCGGCATGACGTTGCCGAGTGCCTTCAGCATCGACTGCTTGACGCCGGGATGCTCCCGTTCCAGGTCGAGAATCAGCCGTTTCACACGTTGCCGCTGGAGACTGAGATCGCCGCAGGCCGGACAGCAGCAGCCGATGATCGGCAGCCCACACTCTTTCGTGAACACGCGCGCCTCGTCCTCGCCCACGTAGACCAGCGGGCGAATCACCACGCGCTCACCGTTGTCCGAGACGAGACGCGCGGGCATCGCCTTGAGCGCTCCGGCAAAGAACAGATTCAGCAGCAGCGTTTCGATGAAGTCGTCCAGATGATGCCCGAGCGCAATTTTCGTGGCGCCCACTTCGGTGGCGATGCGGTAGAGGACACCGCGCCGCAGACGCGCGCACAGCGAGCATGGAGTCGCGTTGGCGTCGAGCAGGTCGTCCATGACGTCGCCAATCGAGGTGTGCTCGATGCGGTATTCCCACCCGCGCTCTTCGCACGTCTTTGCGATGACGTCGTGCTTGAAATCCTTGTATCCGGAATCGACATTCACCGCCACGAGCGAGAAGTCGATTGGTGCCCGCTGGCGCAGCAGGTCGAGGGTCTGCATCAGCGCCCAGCTGTCTTTCCCACCCGACAGCCCCACCATCACCCGGTCGCCGTCGGCGATCAGGTTGAAGTCGACGATGGCTTTGGTTGTCTTCTTTGCGATACGAGCTTCCAGGGGAGTGCGGTACGACATTTCTACGAGTCTAACTCAGTCGGTGCTTGGTGCTTCGTGCTTGGTCCGTGCGTGGTCCTTGGTGCCTGGCACGTGCTTGGTGCTTGGGGATTGGAGGCACCTCCAGCGATAGAACGGTTATCGGGCAGGAACTAGTCGCGTCAGCTCTTCCAGCCAGTTTTGCACGACGACGATCTGCGGCGGTGCGGTCTGATCGACGGTGCCCTGCTTAATCATGAGAAAGCGCTGGCCGTCAGGTGAGATGTCGAAAGTCCGGCCCGGGTTCGATCCGGTACCGAAGTACCGCGGCTCGAGGAGCTTCATCGGCGTTCCTGCATTCCACATTGCTCCACGAGTTTCGATGGGCACACGCATAAGGGCGCCATCCAGGCCCATGTAAAACAGCTCCTCGCCGCTGCGTGCCCACATCGGCCGCGTGCCACCGGTGGTTGACACCTGCCACTGGCCTCCGCCGGTCTCAGGAAAGGGACGCGCGTAGATCTCGAAACGTCCCGAGCTGTCCGATTCGTACGCAAGCCAGCGCCCATCGGGCGAGACCACTCCATTGCGGTCGGTGAACGGCGTCTGCACGAGCGGCCGAACCCTGCGGTCTCCCGCGAGGCTCAGCAGCATCACATCGATCCCCTCGCTTCCGCTGTCGTTGATTACGAGCTGCGGTAGCACCTCCCGATGGGATCGCGGTGGCCTCGCCCACCGAGGCTCCAACGTCCGCGATCCATTTCAGCTCGTCGTGCAGGTCGCCGGCGCTCTGCCATCGCTTTTCTGGTTCCTTCGCGAGGCACTTTTTTACGACGCGATCGAGCAGCGGCGGTGTGAGCGGCTGCAGCGTCGAGACTGCCGGCGGCTCGTCCTTCAAGATCGCCCCGAACAAGCTGGCCTGCGTCTTGCCCGTGAACGCCTTCCTCCCCGTGAGCATCTCGTAGAGGACGACGCCGAACGCGAACACGTCGGTTCGGGTGTCCGCCTCTTCGCCTTCGATCTGCTCCGGTGCCATGTACTGGAATGTGCCGAGGATCGTCCCGTGCGCTGTGAGGTTGCCGGCCCCTGTCGGCAAGGCGGAGGGCGCTGCGCTCTCGGCCACTGCATTCGTCTTGGCCAACCCGAAGTCCAGCAGTTTGGCGCCTGTCCTCGTAAGCATCACGTTCCCAGGCTTCAGGTCCCGGTGCACGATCCCCGCCCGGTGGGCCGCATCAAGCGCGCTCGCGATCTCGATCCCGACCGTCAACGCCTGCGGAAGCGCCAGCGCGCCCTTCTCGAGTCGCTGCGCCAGCGTCTCGCCTTCCAGATACTGCATCACCAGATACGCGGTGCCATGTTCCTGGCCGACGTCATACAGCGTACAGATATGGGGATCGTCGAGCTGCGAGATCAGCCGTGCCTCGCGGTCGAAGCGCTCGCGGAACTGCGGATCGGCGGCCAGGTGCGGCGGCAGCACCTTGATGGCGACGACGCGATCCAGCCGCATGTCGCGCGCCCGATACACTTCACCCCGCCCGCGCCAATCTGGCCGAGAATTTCGTAGACGCCGAGAAGCGTGCCAGCACTCAGCAGCATGACTGTTATGTTCGAGCGTCGTGATTCTAGCGGATCGCAGGTGAGAGATCGTCAGTGCTTTGTGCCTGGTGCCTGGTGCTTGGGCGTTCGTGGTGCCTGGCCGTTGGCGGTGCATGGTGCGGACCCGGCACCGGGAACGCGTAGGCACCTCGGACCAACTCCGTCCAAGCACCAAGCAACAATTCCGGACCAAGCACGAAGCACGATAAACCAGGCACCGATGAACCGGGCACCGTTTGACATCTTGTTTCGACGATGACATCGTCGTCCCGAGCGAGGTCGGGCGCCACCGGAGGAGGTGTTCGTGGAGACTCTGCTGGTGCCAGCACCCTTGCGCGACAAACTCGGCGATGCCGCATCTGATGGTCTTGTGATGATGTTTGCTGAGGCGTACCGAATCGGAACGGAACAACTTGACCGCCGCATCGCCGAGGTGTCGACACGCTTCGAGCGAAAACTGGACGAAGAAATGTCCAAGCTTCGCCTCGAGATGGCCGCGCTGAAATTCGATCTACTGAAGTGGAATGTTGTCTTCTGGATCGGCCAGCTCGCCGCGCTGACCGGAATCCTGAGTTTCATGCTCCGCGACGTGCGCTGAACGGCGCGAGCCAGGCACCAGGCACCAATCCCGACCGAGCACCAAGCCCCAGGCACGAAGCACTGTCTATGGTGCGGGGATCTTCGCCTTCAGCTCCTCGCCCCAGTGCTGGACGACGACGATGCTGGGAGGCGCGGCGCCCGTCTCGGCTCCAGCCGTTTTGATCATCAGGAACCGCCGGCCGTCGGGCGAGAGGTAAAAGAGTTCCTGGCCGCTGCGGGCCCAGAGCGGCCGCGTCCCGCCGCCCGTCGAGACCTGCCAGGTGCCGCTGTTGACGTCGGGAAACGGCCGGACATACACCTCGAACTGGCCGGAGTTGTTCGCTTCGTAGGCGAGCCAGCGGCCGTGGGGCGAGACGGAGGTTATATTCTGCAGATTGGGACTCTCGGTGAGCCGCTCGACCGTATCAGTCCCGTCGGCCGCTTGCCCGTAGAGGTTCCTCGCCCCGCCCCGCTCCGAGCTGAAGATCACACGACGCCCGTCCGGGGTCCACGCATTGTGGTTGTCCAATCCCGGATCGAACGTGAGACGCGTGAGGGTGCTGCGCGCGAGGTCCCAAATCCAAACATCCTGTTCCTGATCGGCGATGCAGAGTGCGACGCGCGTGCCGTCGGGTGAAAGTCGGGTATACGTATACGTCCGCGGCGGCGCGCCGATTGGCGCCTCCTGCCCCTGGCGATCCACCCACACCAGCGTACGCTGCGGGCTTCGCGCGTTCCCTCCGCCGGGCATGTAGGCGAGGACGCCGTTGGCAGCCACCACCGCGTTCACGCCCCCCACCACCGTCGTCATCGCGTCGGGGACGACAGGCACCGGTGTCCCGCGGGCCTCCAGACTGTCAAGGTCGAAGCCCACGGCGCGCAGTGTCCCGGCGGCGGCGTAGACCAGATGCCCGCTCGCTACGTAATGCGCATGACTGCCGCCGCGGACCAACACCTTCTTGATCCCCGTTTGCAGGTCCAGGACGGCGATCTGCGCTGCATCCAGCCCGCTCCCCGCCGCAGCGATCGTGAAGAGTTTAAGGCGACCGCCGGGCAGCGCTTCCGGCCAGACGTGATCGATCTCTCCCTGGGCACGGTCCGGCCGCGTCAGCACCGTGGGGGGTGCCGCCCGCAACCTAGACACGCTGCAGACCGGTTGTCGCGCCTGTGGCGAAAACGATGGTGTCATCCGGCAGCCAAGTCGCCCCACGCGACGTGCCGTCCATTTGTGCGATCGTCACAGCGGGTCCACCGGTGATGGCCACCTGCTTCAGGGCCGTCGGGGCGTCCACGAAACCCACCCACTGGCCATCGGGCGACACGAAGGGGGCACGAGGCGCGCCTTTGAAGACGGACGATGGTTCGAGTGTGTCGAGCGCGCGTACGAAAAGCTGTGTCCCCTTGACACCTGCGTAGACGACCCGTGAGCCGTCGGCGGTAATCGCGAGGTCCCGATCGACGCCGTTGACCGACGGGGCCGCTGCGGCTGGTGCCGTAATCGTGAGCCGCGTCACGCGCGGCGTGGGCGGACGCACTGCTATCCAGACCGCGATGCCTGTTACCGTTGCCAGCGCCAGGGCGCCCAACCCGAGCGCCGCCCCGCCGCGGCCAGCTCGTCCTCGATCTCGAGCCGCGCGTCCGCCGCGTCGGCCAGGCGGCGCCGACGTTCCTTTTCGAGGCAGCGCCGTAGCAGTTTCTGCACCGCGGCCGGCGTCTCGGGCGGTAGCGCCGTCCAGTCCGGTTCCTTCGTGATGATGAACGCCAGCGTGTCGGTCAGCTCCTCGCCCGCGAACGCGCGCGCCTGCCTGTCAACATCATCGTCCGGCGTGATCTTCACGTTGGCCGGTTTCAGGTCGCGGTGCACGACGCCCTTCTCGTGAGCCGCCTCCAGCGCCTCGGCGATTTGAATGGCAATCTTCAATGCCTGGTCGACGGGAAGGCCTTGGCCCTTGCGATTTGTGCTTTGCGATTTGTGCTTTGTGACTTGTGACTTGCGCGATCCGCTCGGCGAGCGTCGCGCCTTCGACGAGCTCCATGATGAGCAGATGGCGGCCATCGACCATCTCCATGCCGTAGAGCGCGGCGATGTGCGGGTGATTCAGTGAGGCGAGTACCTTGGCTTCGCGTTCGAAGCGCGCCACGCGGTCGGCGTCGAGCGCAAACGCTTCGGGCACGACCTTGAGGGCGACTTCGCGCCCGAGCTTCGTGTCGCGCGCCCGATAGACTTCGCCCATGCCGCCGGCGCCGAGCAAACGAGACGATTTCGTAGACGCCGAGGCGACTGCCGCCAGGCAATGTCATCTGGATTGCGGGGGAACGGCGTTGATTCCAACGTGAATCAGCGCCTTGGTCCCCGGGTGCGTCGAGTTAGGCACCAAGCACCACGAAGCACCAAGAACCAATCCCGACCAAGCACGAAGCACCGAGACCGAAGCACCGACGACCAGGACCCAGGCACTGACGGGTGAGCGTCACGGCTTCGCGCGGCGGGAGGCGCGTACAATGCCGTATGGCCGCGCGCGATCTGGCCTCCGTGACCCGCGCAGTCCGCCGCTGTCTGGCGAAGCAGCGTGACGTGAGTGCGGGCTACCTGTTCGGCTCGGTAGCCGGCGGCCGGGCACGACCGGACAGCGATATCGATGTCGGCGTGCTGCTCGACCCGTGCGCGCGTCGAGGCGACACCCTGAGCCGCCGCCTCACCCTCATGGCGGAGCTCGGCGCCGCCCTGGGGCGCTCGGACGTCGATGTGGTGATTCTCGACGACGCTCCGCCTCTGCTCGCGCATCGCGTGCTGTCGAAGGGCAGGCTGGTGTTCGAGCGGTCCAGAGCAGCCCGTGTGCGTTTCCAGGTGAGGACCGCAGGTCGGTACCTCGATCTGGTCCCGGCGCTCGAGATGCACATCCGGTCCATGAAGAAGCACCTGCGCGAAGGACAGCGCGTTGGTTGACCGCTACGTGGTGCAGGCGCGTCTCGCGAAGATCCGCGAGTACGTCGCCCTGCTGCGCAAGATTCGCGGCTTGGCCGATGAGCGCCATTTCATCGCCGATCCTCTCGTGTACGGCAACGCGGAACGCTACCTGCAGCTGGCCATCCAGGCAGTACTCGACGTGAGCCATCACATCGTCGCAGACATGGAGCTGGGTCTACCCTCCGACAGCAAGGTGCTGTTCGCGACGCTCGCTCGGCACAAGATCCTGCCCGTTCGATTGTCGAAAAAGCTCGTCTCGATGGCTGGCTTCAGGAACGTGCTCGTCCACGAGTATCTCGAGATTGACCGGCGCCGGGTTTACCGGGCCTTGAAAGCGGATCTTCGCGATTTCGAGAGTTTCGTACGAGCGGTCAGTAAGTTGCTCTGAGCCGGCAAGTGCCGGCCGCTTGCGAGGGAGGCGCGGTCCACTCCTTACGGCGGCGCCCCCACGCCTTTGACTTCAAGCCCGGCGTCGACCTCGATCGGATGAATCAGCTCGTCGACGAGCTCGAGGCCGAGGGGACGTCACGGAAGCTCCGCCGGTGATGCTCCCCGATAATCAGTCTGCTCCTGCACGCATCCAGCACTAAGTCGTCTCTCAACGAACCAGCGGGCGGTCTCAGACCGGCGGCCTGCGCCGATGCCACTGCGTCGCCTGCTCGTAGGCGTGGGCGAGCGCGAGTACGTCAACTTCACCCAGATGCGGTCCGCTGATCGACAGGCCGATGGGCAGCCCGCTCCGATTGAACCCGCACGGCACCGAGATGCAGGGCAGCCCGTAGATGTCGAACGGTTGCGTGTTTCGCAGCGACGGCGCGACGCCGCCGGCAGGTGGCGTGCCGGGATCGGCAAGCGCCGCGTCAACGGTCGCCGGGAGCGTCGCCGTCGTTGGCGTGACCAATAGATCGACCGTGGCAAACACGGCGGTTACGGCACGACGGAGCCGATCGATCTCGCGACGCCCCTCGATATACGCAGCGGCCGTCACGCGTGAACCCGCCTCGAGCCGCCGCCGCGTCATCGCCTGGTAGCGCTCCGGCGTTTTCGTGAAGTACGGGGCATGAAAGGCGTACGCCTCGGCGCCGACTACCGGCATCGTCTTATACGGGGGCAGAACGACGTCACGTGTCGAGGCGGTCAGCCTCCCCAACACCCGCAGCGCTTCCTTCACCGCCTGCTCGATCTCGGGGTCGAGATCTTCGTAGAACACCGCGCGGGGAATCCCGAGGCGCATTGTCGACACGTTCTGTCTGAGCGCGGCTGTGTAGTCTGGCGACGTCGTGGCCAGGCTATTGGGATTGAGCGCGTCGTACCCGGCGATCGGCTGCAGGGCGAGCGCGGCGTCGGCTACGGTGCGGCACATCGGACCGACGTGATCGAGCGACCACGACAGCGGCACGACGCCCCGCGTGCTGACAAGGCCATAAGTCGGTTTCAGGCCCACGATCCCGCAATAGGCCGCCGGCTGGCGGATGGAGCCTCCCGTATCCGATCCGAGCGCCATGTAACAGAGACCTGCGGCCACCGCAGCCGCCGAGCCTCCGGATGAGCCACCGGGGATGCGGGCCGTATCCCATGGGTTGCGCACCGGACCGTAATGGCTGGGCGCGGAGCTGTCGCCGTAGGCGAACTCGTGCATGTTCAGTTTGCCGAGCATGACGACGCCCGCGCCTTTGAGCCGCCGCACCACCTCGGCGTCTTCTTTCGGTATCCGGTCCGCGAAGATCGCGCTTGCTGCCGTCGTCCGGACGCCCGCCGTGTCGATCAGGTCCTTCAAGGCGATCGGCATCCCGTGCAGCGGACCGCGCCAGGCGCCCTTCATGATTTCAGCCTCAGCCGCCCTGGCCTCGGCAAGTGCCTGTGACGCGGTGACCGTAATGAAGGCATTGAGGCGTGGATTCAACCGCTCGATCCGGGTGAGGCACGCACGGGTAAGGTCAACGGGCGACACTTTCCGCAGGCGGACGAGATCGCCGCCCTCCTGCAGCGAGAGCCACGCGAGATCGTCGAGCGACGGCGTCCCCTGCGCCGCTGCGACCACCGGACCCAAGGTGGCGGTCGATAGGGCTCCGGCCGTTGCCAGGAGGAATGTCCGCCGGTTCTGATGCATCGCTCTCTCCGTCCCGCGTGATTGTACGCATCGCCGGGGAAGTCCGGCTGAAGCCGGACACTACGTACGTCCAGCCTCGAGGATCTCCCGAATCTCATAGAGCCGCGGCGGCGCGCCCGCCGGATCCGCCGCCTGGCGCATCAGATGCCGCAGTCGCACGATGTCGCGGACGACGCCAAACGTTCGCGACAGGCCATACTTCGAGCGGCCGGAACGTCGCGGGCGATGGTTCACCACGACCTCGGTGACTCGCTCTCCTAGCTGACTCGCGAGCGCAGGCAGGTAGCGGTGCATGCCCGGCGACAACTTGAGCGGCTTGACGACCTCCGCGCGAAAGACCTTCAGCGAACACCCGTGATCGTGCAGGCGGACACCGGTCACCACGCCAATCAGCCAGTTGGCGACGACCGACGGGACGTGCCTCGTCAGGAACGCGTCCTTTCGCTCTCTGCGCCAGCCGCAGACGACGTCGTGGTCGCGTGCGAGCTGCAGCAGTCGCGGGATGTCGGCGGGATCGT
>Ga0209640_10000889_pt1 | contig 24304 bp, 21 predicted proteins | sample RifCSP10_1_FD_184018 | JGI IMG/M metagenome (GOLD analysis project Ga0209640, IMG submission 184018) | Soil microbial communities from Rifle, Colorado - Rifle CSP2_sed 10_1 (SPAdes) (version 2) | ecosystem: Environmental > Terrestrial > Deep subsurface > Rock core/Sediment | place: Rifle... | reverse complement strand
CGAGGGGGATGAAATCATGCTCGATCGCATTGAGATGGAGGTGCCGTGATGTGTGAGACGTGTGGGTGCGGCGACGCGAGCATCGTGCCGGTGGACGTGCACGACACGATCCTCGCCGCCAACGATCGCACGGCGGCGCACAATCGCGAGCACTTCCGCGAGCGCGGTGTTATGGCGGTCAATCTCATGGGATCCCCTGGCGCCGGCAAGACGGCGGTGCTCGAAGCAACCGCGCACCGACTGTCCGGCCGCAAGCGTCTGGGCGCACTGGCCGGCGATCTTGCCACTGAGCGAGACGCCGAACGGCTGCTCGCTGCAGGCATCACGGCGAAATCAATCACGACCGGCTCGGCCTGTCATCTTGACGCCGAGATGGTGCACCAGGGCTTGCACCACTTCCCGTGGCGTGAGCTGGATTACCTGTTTATCGAGAATGTGGGGAACCTCGTGTGCCCGGCAATTTACGACCTCGGTCAAGCCGCCAACGTGGTTGCCCTTGCGGTTACGGAGGGAGAGGACAAGCCGCTCAAGTATCCCGTCATGTTCCGGAAGGCGGACCTGGTGCTCATCACGAAGATCGACTTGCTCCCGCATCTGCCGGACGTGCGCCTCGAGATCATCGCGGACGCGCTGGCGCGCGTCATGCCGCGGCCGCAGTATCTTCCTGTATCGGCCAGGACGGGCGAAGGGATGGATCGGTGGCTCGAGTGGCTCGAGGAGGTAAGGCGCAGTCAACGGGTTGATCTGAACGTCAACGCGTAATTCAAAATGCAAGATGATGCAAGATGCAAAATGCAAACAACGTGCTTTGGGGCGAAAATCCGGAATTTGCATTTTGCATTTTGACTTTTGCATTACGTGGTGCGTCATCGCCGCGTCGCGCCAGCAGCCGTATGCCGCCGGGCGATGAGGCGTTTGATCAGGAGATGCTCCTCGCGCTCGCGTTCGTTCAGCGTGCGGCGGATCTCGGCGAGATCGGCGACGAGCCTGACGGCAATACGCTGCTCCAGCGTGTTGACCAGCCGGGTCGTCCGCGACAAGGCGTGGCCCAGACGTCGCATCGCGTGCTCCTGCGGCGCGGCGTTCAGTAATTGCTCCAGCAGCGTTTCGAACTCGCGCGCCGCGTCTTGGCTGGCGGCCTCGCCCGGGCCAGGAAGCACACGTCGTGCGGCGAGGCTTCGCACCATGGCCGGCCGATTCACCAGCTCCATTGCCCGGATGTCCCAGAGCTCGACGGCCCTCAGCTCCACGTCAACTTCTCGTGTGGGCCATCCAAGCGGCGTCAAACCGTCGCTTCCACTCGAGGAGAGCGCCAGCCACACCGACCGCCATGCGCGACGCGCTTGCGCATCAATCGCCTCCCGGGACGTCACTGCCGTTTTGGCGCGCGCGAACAGCTCCTCGACCAAGGACTGGCGCTTGCGCTTCAAGAGCGCAGCGCCTCTGCGGACCTGGTCCAGGCGGCGCGTATGTCGCAGCAGGCTCGAGCGCGTGGCCGGAGCCCGCGTCGCCCATGTCACGAGGTTGCCTCCCTGGCCTCACGGCGTTGGTGCTGGCGCCCGGCAAGCAGTTCGGTGTTCAGCTTGAGCAAATCGTCGGCGGGCAGCCGATCGAGCAACCGCCATCCCTCTTCGATTGTTTCGGCCAGGGTGCGCCGTGTGGTCCCCTGGCCCACGAACGTGCGCTCGAAGTCCTCTGCAAAAGCCAGTGCGCGCCGATCAGCGGGCGGCAGCCCTGCCTCACCGACGATGGCCACCATCAGGCGCGCATCGCGGCCACGCGCATAGATGGCATAGAGCTGGTCGGCCCACTTTCGATGCTCGGGCACCGTGTGCGTGGCGCCGATGCCCGCGTTCATCAGCCGTGACAGCGACGGCAGGACGTCGATCGGAGGAAATACACCCCGCCGCTGCAACTCGCGGCTGAGCACGAGCTGTCCTTCGGTGATGTAGCCGGTCAGGTCCGGAATCGGATGCGTGATGTCGCCGTCGGGCATGGTGAGAATCGGCAGTTGCGTGACGCTCCCTGCAGACCCTTCGATCACACCCGCTCGCTCGAAGATCGATGCGAGGTCCGTGTACATGTATCCGGGATACCCTCGACGCCCTGGCACTTCTTCCCGTGCCGCCGCCACTTCACGCAGGGCCTCGCAGTAATGCGTGATGTCCGCCATGACGACCAGCACGTGCAGTCCGTGCACGTACGCCAGGTGCTCGGCGCACGCGAGTGCGGCGCGTGGTGCCAGCAATCGTTCGATGGTTGGATCCTCCGCCTGGTTCAGATAGAGCACGCTTCGCTCGAGCGCGCCACTCTGCTCGAACCGCTCGAGGAACGCGCGTGTCTCGCGCGCGGTGATCCCGATGGCGGCGAAGATGACGGCGAACGGCTCGTCGCGTGGCGCACGCGCGTGTTCGACAATCGTCGCGGCCAGATCGAGCGCCGGGAGACCGGGACTCGAAAACACCGGCAGCTTCTGACCGCGCACGAGCGTGTTCAAGCCATCGATCGCGGAGATACCGGTTTCGATGAAATCACCGGGTGGAACGCGTCGGGTTGGGTTGAGTGGTGCGCCCCAGAGCGGCCGCTGCGCTTCGCCAATGGGACGAGGGAGTCCGTCCCTCGGATCGCCGATCCCGCTCAGGGCGCGGCCCAGCAGATCGCGTCCGACGACCACACGTGCGAGATCCCCCGTCAATGTGATGCGCACCGAGGCAGGCGACAGTCCGAGCGTCTCCTCGAGCACTTGCACCACGGTCACGTCATGACCTGCATCGATCACCTGGCCGCGCACGTCGGGCTGACCGTGTGATTGCACCGTCACCCATTCGCCAAGCGCGACGCGTTGTGCACCGCTCAGGTACAGCAGGGGGCCCGCGGCCGCACGCGCGCCGCGGTACGTCCGCGCGACACTCACAGGTGCCCTCCACTTGCGGCGCCCGTTGGCGGCGTGGCTGCCAGTGCGCCAATCGCTTCGTCGGCGCGTTGGCGCGCACGCTCGCTGTCGGCCGTGGCCGCGTCGCGCAGGTTCGCGAGGGCGCGACGAACGCCGTCGAACGGCACATCGGCGAAGCTGGCTCCGCGGGTGAGTGTGTCACCTCCGCTGTCGAAGGCGCGGATGGCCGCATCGGCGAGAGCGAACGTCTTGGAGGGCGGCGAGAAGGCGTCGTTCGGATCGAACGCGCTTTGCCCGAGCACGAATTCGCGCAGAGCAGCCGCAGCGGCAAGCAACAGGCGGTCCTTGTCTTCGAGTGCCTCGGGCCCGACGACGCTCGCGACCTCGCGCAGCTCCCCGTCGCGTTGCAGCAGGTCGAGCACGCGAGCACGAGTGGAGGACCAGCGTCGATCGACCGACGTGTCGAAGTAGCGAGCCATCGCGTCGGCATACAGGCTGTAGCTGGTCTCCAAGTCCACTGCAGGGAACTGTCGCTGATGCGCCAGCGCAGGGTCGAGCGCCCAGAGCGCACCCGCCACGTGGAGGCATGCCTGGGTGACCGGCTCCGAAAAGTCGCCGCCCGGTGGGGAGACGGCGCTGATGAGTGTCACGCTGCCGTTCCGTTCGGGGCGGCCCAGACACCGCATCCGGCCCGCGCGCTCGTGGAGCTTCGCCGTTCGGCTGGCAAGCGAAGTCGGATAGCCTTCTTCGCCGGGCATTTCCTGCAGGCGCGACCCCACCTCACGCAGCGCTTCTGCCCACCGCGACAGGCTGTCGGCCATCACCGCCACCCGGTACCCCATGTCGCGGAAGTACTCCGCGATTGTGAGCCCGACGTACACCGACGACTCGCGAGCGGCCACCGGCATGTTGCTGGTGTTGACGACGAGCACCGTTCGATCCATCAGAGGCCGTCCGCTTTGCGAATCGGTGAGGGTTGAGAAGTCGTGAAGCACTTCGGCCATTTCGTTACCGCGTTCGCCACAGCCGATGTACACGACCACATCCGCTTCGCCATGTTTCGCGAGCGCCTGTTCGAGCACGGTCTTGCCCGTGCCGAAGCCACCTGGCATGGCCACCGCCCCGCCTTCGGCGACGGGGAAGAGAAAGTCGAGAACCCGCTGACCGGTGAGAAACGGACGTGTGGCCTCAACGCGCGAGGCCACGGGCCGCGGGCGGCGAACGGGCCACTTCTGCATCGCCGTGATCGGCTCGCCTGAATCCAGCACGACGATGGCGTCGGCCACCGTGACCTTGCCCTGATGCACCCTGCGCACGAACCCAGACCGTCCGTATGGCGTCAACACCCTCAGGACAAAGCCGCCGCGTTCCTCGATTGTCCCCAAAACGTCGCCCGATTCGACCCGATCGCCGATGGCACAGGACGGCGTGAACTCGAAGCGGCGTGTACGATCGATCGTGGGTGCCGTCGTGCCCGCCTGGATGAAGTGACCCGTGAGCTCGGCGATCCGGCCAAGAGGACGGCCGATGCCGTCGATCACGCCGCCGAGAAGTCCCGGACCAAGCTCGATCGTGAGCGGGAGGCCCTCTCGCACGACGGGCTCTCCCACACGCATGCCGGCGGTTTCCTCGAAGACCTGAAGTGTCGCCACATCTCCGGTGACGCGGAGCACCTCGGCCAGCAATTGCCGATTCCCAACCCGCACGAGCTCGTTCAGCGCGATGCTGGCGAGGCCCTCGACCTCGGCCAGCGCGCCGACCACGCGTGTGACCCTTCCTGCCTGTGTCACCGCGGCCTCACACGATAGCCAATGGCCTGCCGGAGGATTTCCAGGATGTACGCTTCGGCTTCGCTCTGCTCGTCCCACTGAGGGACGGGGACCGGCGCGATGATGGGCAACGCCTGCCGGTCCAGCCGCGTCAGAAGATCTCGTGGCAGCGCACGATAGAGGGCCTCGTCTACGAGGACGATCCCCATCTCCCCGTCCGCAGCCCATCGCCTGACCGCCTCCGCGGCGGTGGCGCCATCGTCTGCACGAGTCACTGCCAGTCCCGCCAGCTCAAAGCCGGCCGCAAGCACACGTCGACTCACCACGCGAACCCTCACGTCGGTGTCACCAGCTGTTGCTTGCGGAGCGACGCTGGCGTGCCGAAAACGGCACCCCATGCCAGGGTGCGCACATCGCGACTCTGCGCTTCGATCAGGAGCAGCACCCGCAGGAGAGGCGCGGTGCTCAGCGGATCGAGGCGTGCGGCGCGCGCGAGTCTTTCCAGCGCAGCAGTGAGAAATGCGCGATCCAGATGGGCGACATCGCTCGCCACAACCGGCAGCAACGAGGCGAGTGGTGACTTCGCGAGTGCCGTCGCAAGCGTTCTCAATGCCGGCTGTTGCGAGCCGGCACCTGCGGCGGCCACAAACGCGCTCGCTCTCAACCATCGTCCGCCCGGCACGAAGGTGTTTGTTGGATCGATGTCGCGAGGTCCGCTGGCTATCAGAAGCGCGGTCTGCGCGTTGCCGATGTCGATGAGCGTGCTGACGAATTCGCGCAGCGCCTCATCCGAGTCATCGGCCACTCGGGTTGCCCGTTCCGCAAACCCCAAGAGCAAGGTGACGTCCACGGCAAGCAGATCCGGCTGCGATTTCTGAACGAGTGGCCGCAGACGCGGAGCATCAGGGTGGGCCAATAGCGTGAGTTGCCCCACCACCTGTGCTGGTGATGGCTGATGTGCCAGCTCGGTCAGGGCGCGCTGTGGCAATAAGGGGGTGGGCAGCAGCCCATCGAGACGCGTCTCCGACGGCGCCCCCTGGGCCGCGCCTCGCAGAAGCGCTCTGAGACTGCGCCGGTCCTGATGCGCGGCGAACACGTCGAGCACGCCTCGCGTCCGCTCCTGCCACCGGTATAGCGTTCGCAGATGTCGGTTCGCCGTTCGTCCAACGGCGCGTTCGATCGCAAACACGTCGGAAGGCTCGCCGATCGGATCGATCGCCGCGCCAAGACGTGAGAGGCGACGGGTGAAAGCTGGGAGGTCGTCAGTCTCCGCCAGCGTCTCCAGCGTCTCGCGCGCAAGGAGATGCCTGCTCAGGCCCCGCGCGCGCGCGATGAGTGCGATCTCACGTGTGGGCATCGCCCAGCTTTCTCAGCAGCTCAATGGCCACGCGGGCTTCGGCCCGCGCGAGCCGGGCTGCGAGCGTGTTGTCCACGACGACCGAGCCATCCGCGACTTCCGCCACGACGCCCGGTCCGACGGACTCGTCGATCACGAGTTCTGCACCGCTGTGTTGGGCCACCGTTGCCCGCAGCATCGTGGCGAAATCAGCGCGGCACCTTACGCGAGGCTGCAAACCCTCGAGAAATGACAACGCTTCTTCGAGGTGTGAAGGCAAGGCGTCGCCATAGGATGCTGAGGCAGCCACTTCGGGCACGAGTGTGCGCGCCCGCTCCAGAATGCGGGCGAGCTGTGCATGCCGCGCCTCGAGCTCACGGGCACGGGCGTGTCGGCGGGCAAGAGCGAGGTTTCGTTGCTGGACGACCTGCCGCCCGGCGCGTTCGCGCTCGAGGTGACGAGTCGTCATCTCGCTGATGGCCCGCTCGGTGTCGGCTGCTATCGCGCGCACCTCAGCCTCGGCCTCCCGTTGGATCGCCTGCACCTGGCTCTGCGCCTCCTGCTCGAGGCGTGAGATAAGGTCTGACAGCGCCATGGGGTCGCTGCCGTCCCTAGCCGCCCGCGCGGAGCAGAATCAAGACCGCGACCACGAAGCCGAGGATGACCATCGTTTCAGGAATGGCAATGAGAATGACGGCGGTCGTCGACAATTCCGGCTTTTCCGCGAGAGTCGCGGCGGCGGCTGGTCCGATGCGGCCTTGCGCCCACGCGGTCGCAAGTGCTGGCAGACCGATAGCCAGCGCCGCAGCAAATCCCAGTAGTGCTATCTCCATAAGCAGTTTTCCTCAACGAGCCTCACGGCAACGGATGCCAGTGCCCAAGCGGACGGTACTCGGCGCCGCCGGGACTGAAGAACTGACCGAAGAACTCCACGTAGTGCAACCGCAGTGCATGGATGGTTGGGCTGAAGAGTCCGATGGCGAAGTTCACAAGGTGAAACAGCAGCGCGAAAATCGCACCGACCAGAACGCTCCCCATGGCGCCAACCATCTCGTTGGCCACGACCGCCAGCATCAGTGATGCGGTCCCGAGCGCCATGATGCGCGCGTAGGACAGAATGTGCCCAACTGTCGAAAGCAATTCGATCACCGCGACGATGCCCTCGAGCGCGACGAGCACAGTAAATGCCACGAGGATCGCGACAACCAGTGGCGTGAACAGTCCTGCAGGCAGCACCTCGAAGGCGGCGAGGAGTGACAGCGCGGTCAAGATCAACATGCCCAGGGCAACACTGCGCCCCACGGCTTCGCGCCGGTGGCCGCGGCGCCATGCACTCACGCCAGCCAATACCAGACCCAGCGCGATGTGCACGCCGCCAAGCGCGACTGAGAGACCCAGGAAAGGGATGGTTGCCTGTTCGCGGTTGAAAAACGGCTGCAACCCAATCGCGGGACCAAGCGAGCCGAAGAACTCGCCGAAGAAGACACCAAAGGCGATGGTGCTCGACGAGCACGCCAGGGCAACGGTCGACACCGACCGGAGTGTGGTGTCGGGTTCCGATTTCAAACGGAGGAGCCCTGCAAGTCCGGCCAGCAGAAGCCCGTGCCCGACGTCGCCAACAATCAGCCCGAAGAAGGCAGGAAAGAAGATGGCGACAAACGGCGTGGGATCGATCGTGCCGTACTTGGGCAGCGGCAATATCCGCGTGAGGACCTCGAACGGTCGGAACAGTGGTGGATTGTGCAACGCCACAGGGGCCGCCTCAGCGGTCCAGTCTTCGGCGCCTATGGTCGACACCACGACTTCTGGTCCAAGCGTCGTCTGCATGCGCTGCTGCAGGTCGACCAGACGAGGGACAGGTAGCCAGCCCTCGATGACGAACAGGTAATCCGCGGCAAAAACGCGAGTACGTGCATCGAACCGCAAGAGCTGGTCGCGCAGGAACACGCGAAGACCGGACAGCCACGCTCCCTCCGTCTGCGCGAGCGCTCGGCGCTGTGCATCGACGGCGTGCAGGGACTCCGGAATCTCTCCAAGCCTTGCCTTGATCGCGGGCAATGCCCGCAACACATTCTTTTCCGCAATTCCCGCCGGCGCCGGCAGTTCCTCGACGCGTGATGCCGACAGCAGGGCGGACACCTTCGGGGCGGCGCGCGACGACGCCAGAATCAGGACGGCCCACTCGCCGCTGGAAAGCTCTTGGTGCAGCAACACGACCTCGCCGTGGAGCGCGTCCTCGAGCCGTCGCCTGAGCTCACCGACCGCGCTGCCGGCGCCTGCCCGCAGCACGACATAAAACGCCTGCCCGTCGGGCCACGTCAGCTCGTGGCCGACAAGCGCCTCGAAAGCCTGGAAGAACTCGCGATAGCGGACCAGGAGGCTGCGTTCGTCTTCGAGTGCTGACGTGGCCAGCGCCAGCGTCTCGGCGCGCCGGCGCACGCGGCGGGCGCGACGTGCGGCCTGTGGCGCTGACAGCGGGCGCTCTGCCGGCGCTCCGGGGTCGACCGGCAGGCGCAACCGATTCAGCGCCATTTCGACATCGGACAGGCAACGCTCAACATGGCGCCGTTCGCGCATGACGATTCTGTCTGGTGCACGTCCGTCGGGAACCGGCGGGCGATCGACGTGCAACACGCCGAGGTCCTGCAGAACCGTCAGCGTTCGATCGAGGAGCGAACGAGGGCCGGCGATTCGCACGCGCATCATCCGGACGATCACGCCGGTTCTCCCGTGCCTGCGATTGCTCGAGCGAGCGCCCAACGGGCCATTTCGTCCACGCGTCTGTCCGAAAGGTTCGTGATCGCGGCGAGCGCAGCCTGATGGGCGGTATCAATCGCCGAGAGCGCCTCCTCGTGAACGGCGCGGTCTGATCGAGCCTGCGCGGCGTCGGCGCGCTCCGCCGCTTCGCGGGCCGCCACCAGGCGGTGGTCGCTGGCTGCACGCGCTGCGGCGATCGTCCGTGCGGCATCTTCTTTCGCCGCTCGAACGAGATCCTGCAATCGGTGCTCGACTGCGAGCAGCTCGCGCAGCCGCTCATCATCTTGCTCGTCCGGAATTCCGCCATCAACGCCGCGCATGATTTTTCAAGACTGTAGGCTGCATGGTTGCGCGTCTGCGGTTAGAACACACTCGGCGCGAAGGCGTTTCCAATGATTGCGGCCACCACGAGTGAGAGCGTCCATCCCACCACGCATACGCCAACCGCGCGGGCGGTGCTGTTGTAGTCGAGGGCCTGGCGTACTGCGACGATCATCGCGAGCAACATCCAGAGTGACGCGATCACGTAGATTGACGGGCCCAGGAAGGGAACCACACCGAGCACACGCAGGAGACCTGGAGCAGAGGCGAAGGCGATGGTTCGCAGTAGCTCGCCGGCATCTGCCTTGGTTTGCGGTTCGGGCAGGAGTCGCGTGCCGATCAGGTAAGTAAGAATCGCCCAGGCTATCCAGCCGACCAGAGATCCGATGATGACGGCAACCAGAGACTGTGGATTGGACCCGCCCAGGCCAGGCAACCCGATCCCGCCCGCGACGCTGGCCAACAGGACGACGCCAACCGCCTGGCTGCTCGCCCGGCGGTCTGCTTCGACTTCTTCGTAGATGCGTGTATCCAGGATGGCCGCTCTCAAGACGCGCCGCGCAAATGTGGCCATGACCGTTCGATCACCCCAGGACCTTGAGCCGGAAAGACATCGGCGACCTCCAATTTCTGCAGCCGTGCATGCTGGGGTCGATCCCCTCGCGTGGTCACGAAGCATAGAACGGACCAGATGGAGTCCCGGGGCGCGTGGCCGCAACTGCCGGATGGTCGTCATGCGCCCCATGCTGAGCCCTCGAAATGTTCCGAGACAGCGCGGAATATTTCGCGCTTCGAACGGTGTGGGACCGCAGGAGCTACCAGCGCGGTGGCCGCAGAACGGCGGTATCCGAATTGCTCGTCTTACGGTGGCGTACAGAAGAAGAGACGTTGCGACGTTGGAGCAAGTGCAGGGATAGGGCAACGAATGATCACCGAAGATCAGACCGCCGTCGTCGACTTCCTGGCATCCTCGGCAACACACGGCGGTGCAACGGTCGAGCGAATCGACACCCACAGCGCGTTCGTGTTTCTCGCAGGAACCCGCGCGTGGAAGCTGAAACGTGCGGTTTGGTACGACTACCTCGACTTTTCCACGCGGGAACGACGACGAGCGGCTTGTGAAGCCGAAGTGCGCATCAACCGCCGCGCGGCGCCGACGCTCTATCGCGGCGTGGTGGCGGTCACACGAGAGGCGGACGGATCCCTTGCGCTTGGTGGCGCCGGGACGCCCATCGACTGGCTCGTCGACATGAATCGTTTCGAGCAAGAGTGTCTCTTCGATGGCCTTGCAGCACGGGGTGCCCTGGATTTGGAGCTGATGAAGCCCCTTGCGGTGGCGATTGCACAGTTCCACGCGGGAGCCGAACCACGGCCGGATCACGGTGGCAAGGCGGGAATGGCTTGGGTTGTCGATGGCAATGCGGCCGGTTTCGCGGCATTTGGAGCCGATCTGTTCGACGCGGAGGCGTGCAGGCGTGTGACCCGCGATGCGGGCACAGAGATTGATCGCCATTCGGCACTGCTTGAGTCGCGTCGCGCCGCGGGGCTGGTCCGCCAGTGTCACGGCGATCTCCATCTTCGCAACATCGTCCTGCTCAACGGTCGCCCGACGCTCTTTGACGCCATCGAGTTCAACGACGAGATCGCCTGCACCGACGTGCTGTACGATCTCGCGTTCCTGTTGATGGACCTTTGGCGACGTCGGCTACCACGGCACGCCAATGCAGTGCTGAACGCCTATTTGTCCGAGAGCAGGGATTACAGCGGCGTGTGCCTCCTGCCGCTGTTTCTTTCGTGCCGCGCAGGCGTAAGAGCCAAGACGAGCGCGACGTCTGCTGGCCTTCAGACAGATCCACAACGAAGAGGTGCGCTCGAAACCACGGCACGGGAGTACCTCGCAATGGCCGAGCGCCTGCTTCATCCGCAGCCCCCGTGCCTCATCGCGATCGGCGGCTTCTCTGGATCAGGAAAGTCGACCTTGGCTCTGTCACTCGCACCTGCGGTCGGCGCCGTCCCCGGCGCTGTTGTGCTCCGCAGCGACGAGATCCGCAAGAGGCTGTGCGGCGTATCGCCCTTCGAGCGTCTTGGACCTGAAGGATACACATCAGAAGTTTCGAGATGCGTGTACGCAACCGCTGCTGAACAGGCGGGGGCGGTCGTCCGTGCTGGCCACGCCGCCGTCGTCGATGCCGTGTATGCGAGACAGTCGGATAGAGAGGCTATCGAGCACACTGCGATTGCGGCGTCGGTGCCGTTCGTCGGACTCTGGTTGGACGCCCCCGAGGCTGTCCTCATCGAGCGTTCAGAACAGCGGCGGCATGACTCGTCCGACGCGAACGCAGACGTGATTCGACTGCAGCGTGCTCAGGACGCGGGAGCGATTCGCTGGCATCGTCTTGACGGCGTATCGCCAGCCGAGGTCGTGTCGGAGCGTGCGACGACCTTGCTGAACGACGAGTTGAAGGATCGCATCGGCCCCCAAGTTCAGGCTCGATGACGCCCTGTTCAGAACTTCCGGCCTGAGGCTCAATCCGCGTAGAATTTTCGGGGCCCCTGTTTTTCGTGGCGCCGCAACATCTTCACCAGCTCGGCGCCCGGAATCGGACGACTGAAGTAGGAACCTTGCGCACGGTCGCAATGCTGCTGCCGCAGATAGGCGAGCTGCGCGGCCGTCTCGACGCCTTCGGCCGTCACGCTGAGTCCCAGCGCGTGGCCCATGCGGATGATCGCTGCCACGAGGGCCTGATTGGTCTGGTCCGTCGCACAGTTCCGGACAAACGATCGGTCGATCTTGAGCGCGTGCAGTGGAAACCGTTTCATCAAGCCGAGACACGAATATCCGGTTCCGAAGTCGTCTACGGCGACCTGAATGCCGAGACGGCGGAATTCTTTGAGGTGGCGTAACACTCGTTTCGGGTGATGCATCAGTCCCCGTTCGGTGAGCTCGAGCTCCAGGAACCGCGGGTCGTACCCGACCGTGCGCGTAATGTCCCTGAGCTCGCTCAGGAGCTCAGGATGATCGAAGTGTCTGCTGGAGAGATTAATCGCCAGCTTCAGCTCGTGGCCGCGCTCGTACACGAGCGCTTCGCTCATCGCCGACCGGAGGACCCATCGTTCGATCGACAAGATCAGCCCGCTCTCTTCCGCGACCGGGATGAAGTCCCCGGGTGGAATAAGACCCATGCTGGGATGCTGCCACCGCACCAGGGCTTCCAAGCCATCGATCCGCCCGGTCCGTAGATCGACGAGCGGCTGGAAGTGCAACAGAAGCTCGCCTCGGTCGAGCGCGCGGCGAAGTTCGCTGGTGAACGCCAGCTTGGAGGAGGGTTCGTCTTGCACCCGCGCGGTATAGAAGCGATAGGTGTCGCGTCCTTCTGCCTTCGCGCGGTACATCGCGCGGTCGGCGTTTCGAAGCAGCCTCTGTGGATCGGTCCCGTCGGTCGGGTACGAGCTGACGCCGATGCTCGCCGTCACGAAGAGCTCCCGACCCGACACCATGAATGGCGCCTTCAGCTGTGCCGCAAGTTTTTCGGCAACCGGCAGCAGGCCGGCGCGGCGCTTCACCTCGACCACGGCGATGAATTCGTCGCCGCTCAAACGTGCGAGCGTGTCATTGTTCCTGAGTGAGCGGCGGAGCCGTTCTCCCAGTTGCCGCAGGACGTCGTCACCCGCCTGATGCCCGAAGGTGTCGTTGATCTGCTTGAAGTGATCGATATCGACGAAGAAGAGCCCTGCGACGTGCCGATCCCGGTGAGCCCGTTTCAGCGCCGCATCGAGATGCTCCATCAGCATCGTGCGATTCGGCAGCTGCGTGAGGCTGTCACGGTACGCCATGCGCTTGATCTGAAGCTCGGAGTGCTTCCGTTCGATCGCATACCTGATGCTCCGCGCGAGCACTTCTCCCGTCGTGTGGCCTTTTGACAAGTAGTCCTGCGCGCCTGCTTTGACCGCGCGAAGTGCCAGCGCCTCGTCTTCGGCGCCGCTCAGGATGACAACCGGAATGTCAGGAACGACGCCGACGACCGTCGTCAGGGCGTCGAGATCGGCGGCGTCGGGAAGGCCGAGATCGAGTAGCACGAGATCGTAGGCCGCGTCCGAGAGCCGCTCGACCGCGGCCCCGATGGAGGTGACATGATCGTAGTGAAAATGCGCGGATACGACGCTCATCAAAGTTGCGCCTATGAAGCTCGCGTATCTCCCATCGTCTTCGACGAGCAGAAGGCGCAGGTCAATATCGGTCGTCGATATGGCGCGAGCCGTCATCGTGTCCTCCTGTTGACGGTCGTTGTGCAACGACGTGCAACAACTGTTGGCAATTCAGACGGTTTTGGAGGGCAAACACGCTGAAAGGCACGGCTCGTGCCATGGACGCGGCTTCGAGACGATGACGAAGCGCTCAGGGTAGCGAGACGATCCGACGGGCCGATGTGTGCGGCAGGCGCACGTTATTGCGCGAGGCACGACGTGGGGGCGGCGCCATCCTCACGTGTGGGAGAGATGGTATCGTATCGGCGCGTCGCACCAACGGATCGCCCGACGGAGAATCATACAGATTCGGCTCCTCAATGCGGACAGATCGCTCACGGCAGCATCGGTCTTCATGCATGAAGAGAAGCTGTACATCGCGGAAGGCACAGTTCCCGACGGATATCCGGAACCGGGCTTGTTCTATCAGTCGCTCGGATGGTTGGACGAGAACGGCAACGGGATTCGGTACGGGGAGTTCTACCGCAACGGATATCCCAAACCGCCCCTTCAGGGCGGCGGAGGAGGCGCTGCGCCCGCAGGCGGCGCACGAGGTCAGGGAGGACATGGCCAGCGTGCAGGCGGTGCCGGCGCCGGTCGCGGCAACTGAGGCATCGCGCTGGTCCGGCTAAAGCCGGACACTACGTCCGTGCGCGCAATCGATCCCGCGTCCTGAACGATGCCTGTCACCGGATTGTCGAATCCGTAATTCCGGGCCGAGCCCCGCACCGTTTGCCATCGGCCGACCACAGGCACGAGGCTTGCCAGGGCGGAGCGCATGTCCACGCGATCGGCATGTGTCGCGCTCTGCCTGGTTGTTGCAACCACCGGCATCCACGCGCAATCCACCGTACTCGAACTGAACGAGGCCGGCTGGAAGATGCTCCAGAACGGCGAGGGTGCGCGGGCCGCCAGGCTTTTTGCGGAAGCGCTCACGATCAAACCGAACGATCCGGTCCTGCTGTTCGGCGCGGGAGCTGCCGCTCACCTCGACGGACGACCCAAAGAAGCGATTGCGCGCCTGCGGCGTGCGCTGGATCTCAGTCCAAGGCTCACCGGAGCGTCGCACCTGCTCGGCCTGATCGCGTACGCAGAAGGTGACGTCGCGCTGGCGATCGCAGTCTATGAGAAGGCGCTGACGTACGCGCCTAACGACCCGCAGCTCACGTCCCGTCTCGCGTCGTGGCGAAAAGAGGCCGACACGCATCGAGATTTCGAGGAGCGCCAGTTCGATCGCTTCAGGGTGATGTTCCAGGGCCGCGCCGACGCGCCGCTGGCCCTGCAGGCAACCGAGGTGCTCACCGCAGCGTTCTGGCAGATCGGCGCGGCGCTCGGCGCCTATCCATCCGACACGGTCGTGGTGACGCTCTATACGGAACAGCAGTTCCGCGACATTACGCAGGCGCCGGAGTGGGCAGGGGGCCTGTACGACGGTCGCATTCGGGTCCCCGCCGCGGGAGCGGCACGGACACCGCAGTCATTCGAGCGCGTGCTCGTCCACGAACTGACGCACGCGATGGTGGCAAACCTGGCGCCGCGAGGAATCCCTGCATGGCTGCACGAGGGTCTGGCGCAGCATTTCGAGGGCGACGATCCGAAAGCGGCGCAGCGCCGACTCAAAGCCGGCGGCCGCACGCTTTCGCTCCGCAGCCTCGAGGGGAGTTTCAGTCGGCTCGGTGCGGCGGACGCGCACGTTGCGTACGACGAAAGCCTCGTGGCAGTCGATCGCATCTTTCAGCGCCCCGGCTTCAACTGGCCCAGCCTCTTTCGTGCGCTCGCCGAAAACGATCGGACGGAACACACGTTCGATAACTTCGGGTTCCGATACTCGGATCTGGAAGCCGAGTTCGGGCGGTACTAACAGCAGTTTTCAGTTGTGAGTAGTGAGTTCTGAGTTTCGGACCGCATCTGACGGCTCGGGACTCATGACTCACGACTCAAAACTACGCTACGCGAACCAACATCGATCGCGCGATCACGGTCCGCAGCGTTCCCGCAGCTCGCGCAGCCCCCGGATGATGAGATCGGGGCAGACCGCGCACGGGGCCGGCAGCCCCGCTCCGGTTGCGTCGACCCAGATGCCGGTTACGCCGAGCTTCTGTGGCTGCCCGACGTCCCACTCCAGATTGTCTCCAATCATCCAGGTGTCTCGCGGCGCCGCCGCCAGCTCGGTGAGCGCCATCCGGTAGATTCGCTCGTCGGGCTTTCCGAAGCCCAACTCGCCTTCGACCAGGATCACGTCGAATAACGGCTCCAATTGGAATCGGGCAATCTTCTGACGCTGAGCGTCGCCGGCGCCGTTGGTGATCAGCGCCAGTCGGCACCCGCTCTCGCGCAACCACGTCAGGGCTTCAATCGCGCCCGGAAAAAGGGCCGTCCGCGCGTCGCGGCAGCGGTCGTATCGCTCGGCGATCCGAGCTGCCAGCGTGTCATCGTCGCACCCGATACTGACGAGCGCCGTTCTCGCGATCTGCCGTCGAGCAGCCCCAAGGTCGAGGCGGCCCTGACGGTGCCGCGTCGGGTCAGACCAGAACCAGTCGCGAAGTCGGAGGATCTCCGCCAGAACGGTTCGGGGATCCAGGACGGGCGCGCAACATGCGCAGGCGTCCTCCCAGCAGTCGACGACGGCGCTGCCGTCGACTATCGTGTCGTCGAGGTCGACCAGAACAGCATGTGGCAAGGGGCGGTTCGGCGCGCGGACTTTCGCAGGGGGCTCGATCACGACGTAACATTAGACCCGTTTCCACACGCACGGGCCACAGAGACGCAGAGACACAGAGGCTCTCGAGCCAATCTTTCTCTGTGTCTCTGTGTCTCTGTGTCTCTGTGGCACGTTGCCCCAGTGTTGGCATTCAGCGAGGTCCGTGGCAAAGTGACGAGTCACATGTCTTCCAAGATGGCATCCGTGCTGCAGCACGCATCAGCAGTGGATTCTGCCTGGAGGCTGGTTCGCGCGGCGAGCGCACTGGCCGACGGGCTCGACAGGAGCGGGCGGTTCGAAGTGTTCGGAGACGACGGTTCCGATGGCTTGCGGCCGTTGCCGGCCGACGGCTCCGGCGCTGTGCTCGCATGGCATCCCGGCGCCGGGTGGGAGTCGCGTCTGCCAGCGAACGATGCGCGATCGGAGCTGCTGAACTTGTACCTGCCTATCTGCAGCGCGACGTCCGCGCGTCCGTTGACGGTGGGCCACCTCGGCCAGAGCCTCGATGGATTCATCGCCACGCCGTCTGGCGACTCGCAGACCGTCACCGGCGGCGACAACATCGTGCACCTGCACCGCATGCGCGCGTTGTGCGACGCGGTGGTCGTCGGCGCCGGCACCGTCGCCGCCGACGATCCGCAGCTCACCACACGCCACGTGCCTGGACCGAACCCGCTCCGGGTCGTGTTCGACCCGGGGCGACGGTTGATGCCGACGTTCCGCCTATTCACGGATCGCGCCGCCCCTGTGTTGTACATCTGCGCGCGATCGCGCCTGTCGTCGGGCGAGAACCATATGGGCAGCGCGACGATTGCCGCCATCGACAGTGACGTGCCAGGGGATGAGGCGGCGCAGGCACTGCGCCTTCTGCACGCGCGCGGGTGCGCGCGCGTGTTCGTCGAAGGGGGCGGCGTGACGGTGTCGCGGTTTCTCGAGGCCAACCTTCTCGACCGGCTGCAGATCGCCATCGCGCCGGTCCTGATCGGTGAGGGGCGTCCCGCGGTTCGGCTCACGCCGCAGGTCCGCCTGCGCGACTGCCGCCGGCCCAGTTACCGGGTGTTCCGTATGGGCGGCGATGTGCTGTTCGATTGCGATCTGAGCCGCCAGGCCGATGCCGCTCAGAGTGTCGTTCCGGGGATGGTCAACCGAGTCATCTAACCAGCCAAGGGGCCTGCCCTTGATATCCGTGGCAGCGCCCCTCGGCTGGTTAGGCAGTATCTCTTGGCGCGCTCCGCGCGCCTAGGACCGCTATGCGGCTCGACGTACGGGACGCAACGGGTACAAGATCCTCTCAGGAGCCGTATAGCGGTCCAAGGTCGCCAATCATGCGCAGATTCGCCCTCGCGCTTGTCGTCGTTTCGGTGGTCCTGGCCGGTACGTCAGGGCGTCGTGCCTCGTCCGCATCGGACACGGTCACGAGATTTCGCGTCGCCACGTTCAACATTCACAAAGGAGCGAATCGGCAGGGGCGCTACGACCTCGAGCGCACGGTCGAGGCGATCCAGCACCTCGACGCAGACCTCGTTGGCGTGCAGGAGGTGATGCGAAATCATCCGGACTTCCACTGCGACGATCAGCCGGCGCTGATTGCGGAGGGGTTGCGACGGCGGAGCGGACGCCCGTGGACACACGCCCATGCGAAGGGGTGGATCACCGAAGACCGGCAGTGTCTGGCCGCCGGCCGAGGTTCGGACGTCGCCACGGAAGGCCTTGCGATTTTTGCTGCGAGCCCTATTCTCGCCTCGAGCTCCGTGCGCCTGTCGGAGGGACGCGTGGGACTGGCCGTGCGCGTCGCGGCCGCGCCGGACGTACCCCTCGTCGTGACGCACCTTGCCGCGAACCGAGAGAACCAGCGCGATCGCATCCATGAAATCGGGGTACTACTGCCGTGGGCAGCGCGGCAGGGTCCCGGCCTGCTGATTGGCGACTTCAACGCTCAGCCGGACTCCAGCGAGCTCGGTCCGGTTATGGCGCGATATCGCGATGCGTGGGCGGAAGCGGCCGCACGCGGCCGCGTCGGCGGTGTCGTTTCGGGGTCGACGCGGCCGAGCCGACGCGTGTCGCGCATCGACTTCGTCCTCTATCAGCCGGACGTCGGCGTGACGCTGGAGTCGGTGGACGTGGTCGACTTTTCCACCGTGCCTGAATTCGGCGAAGTCTCGGACCATCACCCTGTCGTGGCGACGTTTCGGCGCAGTCCTCCGCGCCTTCCCTGACCCGGGATCCCCTGTAAAACGTGTCGTTCACGCTTCTTGGTTCTGGTCTTCTCGGTTCGTGTTCATGTTCGGTTCGCCGTTCGTGGTTCGCAGGTCGCATCTCTCATGTTGCTTGGCTAAGCCGGCCACGGCGAACCGCACAACGAACGTGAACGCGAACGGAGAACCGCGAAGGCAGAAGTGTGAACGACAGTTCGCCTGGCAAACTCAAGCGACTTCCCGTTCGATCACGTCCACCTCGCGGTTCCCCAATTGGATATCGAGCTTTAGTAGGCGGAAGCGCCCTGCAGGAGTGCCTGGCCCGCGGATGGATTGGCTATGACCTTGCTGTATTCAAGCGGCACGGGTAAACGGTCGACTGCGCCAGGGCCGGCGTGCACACGGCCAGCAGGAGAAGGCTGGCGGTCGCTGCAGTGCGTCGGAGCGGCATGTGCGTACAGTATCGCATCGCGACGCCCCGCCCCAAGGCGGACACGATGTGCGCGTACGGAATCTCCGGCCGCCGCTGGACCGGACTCTCCGAAGGATGGAATTATCTGCTGGCCACGCCGCCGATCGTGCCTGGGGTGAGATCGTTCCGATGGATCTCTCCACCCTTCATCACGAACTTCACGCGTTGCGTTTCGGAGATGTCGGCCAGGGGGTCGCCGGATACGGCAACGATGTCGGCGAATTCGCCCTTCGTGATCGACCCGACGGAGTCCTGCCATTGCAGTAATTCGGCGCCGTTGATGGTTCCAGCCTGCAGGGCCGCGGCGGGCGTCATGCCGCCTTGCTTCACGAGGGCGACGAACTCGAGCCCCTGCGTTCCATGGGCATACGTTGCCGCTTCGGCCCCGGTGCCGAGCACGGTCTTGACTCCCTTGGTGGCAATGCACATCCGCGCATTTCGCTCGAAAATGGGAATCATCCGGAACTTGCCGCCGGTGTTCTTGTCATCGTTGTCGTTCATGTACGGCTCGGTGTACCGCACGAGCGTCGGATCGTAGTACAGCCCCTTCTGCGCCATCATGGTGCAGAGCTCCTGGGTCAAGTTGTAGCCATGCTCGATGCTGTCGCAGCCATAGAGGACGGAGTCTCTGAGCCCATCGCCGCCAAAGCTGTGACAGCCGGTTCGCTTGCCGAGGCGATGGGCTTCGTCGATCATCGCTTTCAGCACCTCCGGCCTGTGCGTTGCCGAGTACTGGGGCACACCCTGCTGGTCGAACTTGTAACCGGATGTTGGACGTAGCTTGATGTGCTCCGCGCCGGCCGCGACTATTTGACGTATCGCGGCGACCGCTTCCTCCACCGTCTGAACCCGGATGCTCGCCAACCCCTTCTCGAAGTCGAGGTACGGGTCCCCAGGCACGGCAGCCCCTCCGGTGACCGACCGGCCCGAGACCAACATCCTGGGCCCGTCGACGGCCCCCCGATTAATGGCATTCTTCAGCGCGACGTCCAGGTAGCCGTTGGCGTGGCTGTCCATATCGCGCAGCGTCGTGAAGCCCGCGAGCAGGTTGCTTCGCGCGTTCTCCGCGGCGAGGAGCGTCGACTCGACTCCAGTGAATCCTTCCTTGTCCCTGGCTGCATCGCGTGTGTTGAACACATGCGTATGCGTGTCGACGAAACCGGGCAGAACGGTCGCGTTGCTCAGATCGATGACTCGGGTGCCGGCTGGAATGCTGACCGTCCCTTCCGGCCCGACCTCCGCGATCTTCTGCCCTTGCACGAGGATGACCTGTTTCGTCAGCATCCGGCCGCCGATGCTGTCGAACAGTCGTCCAGCGCGAATCGCGACCGTTGTCGGAGGCGGGGGACATTCATAGATGTGCCGCCACGGGCCGACACACGGCACATTGCCCGCCATCCGCCAGGCCCCCGGTCTGACCGCAGGCGGCGGCTCTTCCGGCGGCACGGGACGCTGCCCATGTACCCACGAGGGTGACAGCCACAACGTTGTGAGAACCGCACCCCACACGAGCGCCGGCATTCGACGAGTCATACTCTGCCTCTCCCCATCGACGTGTTGTCGGACACTGCGAGACCTGCGGTCGTCAGTTCGGCGGCCTGGCGCCGAAATACAGCTCGAGATGATTGGTGAGATCCGTGCCGGGCCACCGCAGGACGTTCCCCTCGTGACACGCGTTCTCCCACATCTCGAATGCCGGATCCGCGTTGCGCCGGAGCCCGAACGCCATCGTCCATGGCCGCGTGTACACCTTCGGGTCATCGATGCGGGCCTCGAAGTGGATCGCGTCGGGACCGATCATCGTCCAGCGTTCGACGACGTGCGCCGCATCGCTGAAGAAGTTCCCCACGTGGTCGAACCAGGTTTTGGCATTCTGATTCGTCACGTCCACGACCAGCGTGTTGCCCTCCCACCGGCCCCGCGAGGTCCCCATGAAGAACCGGACGTGTGATCCGAGACGCGGACGAACGTCGGTGGGGATCACGCGATAGGCGTGCGTGTAGTCGTTGAGGAATATGACCGAGTCGGGCGTCTGCAGTATCTGATTGACCCCCGCGGTATACAGTTGTTTCGGCGATCCGGGGAGATAACACAGTGCCGCCGGATCCATATGGGTATCCTCGTACCCCGCTTTAGCCGCGGCCGCCCACGGTTGGTACGGAATCCTGCCATCCGCCGGGTCTACCACCAGACTTGTTCCGCCCGGGTCGCCAAGCCCTGGACCATGTTCCTCGATGTTGTCGGTGCCGAAGACTCCGGCTCGACTCCAATGACCCCGAAAGTCGGGTTTGCCATCAGGCGTTCGCGGCGGATTGAATTCCTTCGCCTTCGTCCTCGCACACTGGTGAAACTGCTGGGGCTCGTCCGAACAACCTGCCAACTCGCCGTATTTCTGACCGGCGACCGGAACCGAGAGCCCCCCGACAAGTGCAACCCCCAGCACCACGCCATGCCACTTCATTTCTGCCACTCTGCCTCGAATTTATACGCAAAGCATTCGTATTCGAGGAGCTCCGAGTGCGGATCCTTGCGGCGATAGAGCGTCATGCTCATCTTCCAGGGTCTCGTGAACACCTGCGGGTCTTCGATCGCGACTTCGTAATTGATGTGGTCGGGACCTGCCGGCGTATAGCGCTCGATCACGTGCAAGGCCTCACTGTGGTGATTCCCCGCGCGGTCAAACCAGGTCTCCGCGTTGAAATGGATCACATCGACCACGAGCGTATCGCCTTCCCAACGCCCGCGAGAGTCTCCCATCCACCACTCGATGGGCCCTGCCGGATGCTCGCCGTTCAGAAAGATGTGGCGAACGGCATGAACGTACTCGTAGAGGATCGTGACCTGGTTGCGACTCTGCACGATCTGAAACGGGAACGGCATGTACGTGATGCGCGGGACGCCTGGCAGAAAACACCTGGTCTCTGGATCCAAGGTCTGACGGTTCGCGAAGTTCTCGTGTTTCTTGTTCAGCGCGGCTGGCAGATACGGAATCTCGTTGCCTTCGACGACCCCCGTGCCTGCGGGGACACCCAATTGCGCATGATGATCCTGGATATCCCACGCAGCGGTGTTCAACACCTGCCACACCCCCTGCAAGTCGGGCTGACCGTCCGGCGTACGAGGGGCCACATAGGTTCCGGTCTGCCCTTCTGCGCGCACTGGCGCGAGCGCGGAGAAGGACACGACGAGCGACAGAATCAGCAGCGAGATCGGCCGTGTTCCCACCGAACATCGGGCGACCACGCTAGAAGATGATCTGCGCCGTGAACCGCAGAAGACGTCCCTGCAGGACCCGTTGCGCCTGTCCCAGCGCCGACCCGAAGTTCTGATTCTGCACGAGCACGGCGTTGCTGTTAAAGACGTTGTAGAGATCCACTCCCGGCTCGATCCGCGTGTTTCCGACGCTGAATACTCTTTTGATCTGCATGTCGAGCTGGTTCCAGCGTTCCAGGTACTGGCTGCCCGGTGGGATCAGTCGCACGTTGACCGGCCGTGTCCGGCCGCCCGGAAACAGGTTCGCCGGAACGGCCCAGTTCACCGTCAACGATCCGTCAATCACGTTATTGCCGAGAATGTGACCGGCGTTGCTGACCACCGACGCACCGAACACCACGCCAAGAGGGAGCGGATAGCTGCCGGAGAACTTGAAACTGTGCCGGTAGGGGATGCCGAGCTCGCTGTGGTCGCAGTAGCGCAATGTATTCGGATCCGAAAAGTCGGCACACGCGACCGTGATCGCCTGCCCGCCGGACCACCCGCCGTACATGCTGGCGCCATTGGGCAGCCGCGCCCTCAACGTCAGTTCGACGCCGGTGAAGGAGAAGCGGGCTGCCGAACGATCGGCTGTGGTGTCGAGCAGGTCCACCAACCCCTGCTTGGCCGGACTCAGGTTGTAGATGGTGACGGCGTCGCCGTTCAACGGACTGGCCACGGTAAACGGGCTGTAGTCGGACGCGTCGACCAGCCGATTGATCGTCTGTTCCAAGTCGTACGAGTCCCGCCGAAACCAGGTGGCCGCTACCGCCACGCCAGACATCACCTCACGCTCGACGCCGAGGGTGTACTCGATGTCGTACGGTCGTTTGCTGTTTGGATCAAAATGCCGGTTCGGCGCCGCACCGAACGTCCTGTTGTTGCTCGGCCCGATCTCGTTGTCCTGGGCGATGTCGTCGCGGTTGGTCGGCAAGGCCAGGCCGGAGCACCGCGATGTGCCAGGGACGTAATCACAGTCCGACCAGTTGCGGGTGTCGCTCTGCAGAAACAGCGGATCGTACCGGGCCGCCAGGTCCGTCGTGAAATTCCTGTTGTATCGATTGACGGTGCCTTTCAGCGCAGTTCTCGTGTCGCCAGTCAAGTCGTACGCCACGCCGAATCTCGGCGCCAGATTGAACCAGTTGGGCAGGTCCGGCACGGCGGGGAACTGGCGGGCAGGCACGAAACGGCCAGCCGGGGCGGCGAAGGCCTCGATCGACGAGTTGAGATACTCGAAACGCAGACCCGGGCTGAGCGTCAGACGGTTGGTGACGTGCCACGAATCCTGCACGTAGACCCCGAGGTCGGCATTCATCGAGTTTCGCGAGGCCGTTGGCGTGTTATAGACGATGACCGAGTCCGGGACGCCGTCTCGATAGCGCTGGGCGAGATCGGCGTTGTTGCCTCGCCAGTCCCAGTTATCGTGCCCGAACCCCCACTGCACGCCCGACTTGAGCTCGTGCGAGCCGGTGACGTACGTCACGGACGAGGCGAAGAGGTACGCGTGAACGTAATTCGTCCGCTGTTGTATGGTGGGCGACGTGGTCGTCGTGCCGCGATTCAGGTCGATGCGCGATGCGTTCGCGTACCACTCAGGCGTGCCGGGAACCTTGGCGATTCCAGGCTGATACGTGCGACCCTGGGTATTCGCGGTCCCGAGGAAGCCGGTCTCGAGCAGGAGATTATTGCTGACCGTCGAGGTCCACTTGACGGTGTAGGTGTACTTCTGCTTCGGCGGCCGGATTGTCGAGGCTGTCGCGACGTCGACGCCGGAGACGAAGTCGTGGCCCAGGTATTTCTTGGCATAGTCATCGAGGACGGACAACTTGTTCTTCTGGGAGATCTGCCACGTCAGCCGGGCCGTGTAGTTCCTGACGCGCTGGTCGTAAATGCCCGGCCGGCCGTCCGGATAGAAGCTGTTGCTGACGATGTTGTTGTTGCCGTTGTCTCCATACCCCCCGAAGAACCAGAGCTTGTCGCGGAGGATCGGCCCGCCGACGGCCACGTTCGCGTAGTAGAGACTGTCGACTGCATCGGGCGCGCGCAGACCGCGGCTGAGCAGGTCGCCCAGGTTGTCGCTCTGCATCGAGCCGTTGGTATACCCGAAGTACGTCCGTCCGCTGAAGGTGTTGCCACCTTCGCGGGGGATGAGATTGACGTGCGGGCCGCCGCGCGCCACCTCGGCGCTCAGGCCGCTGGTCTGCACGGTAAATTCGGCGGTCATCCCATCGTTGTGATCGGCCTGGTCGTCTCCGCCATCCGACGTCGAATTCGCCTTCATCCCGTCGACGGCGATCGTCGTGTCCTTTGGCAAGCTCCCGTAGGCCGTCAATCGCTGGTTGAGCGCGCTTCGCGCGCCCCCG
>Ga0209640_10000888_pt1 | contig 24308 bp, 22 predicted proteins | sample RifCSP10_1_FD_184018 | JGI IMG/M metagenome (GOLD analysis project Ga0209640, IMG submission 184018) | Soil microbial communities from Rifle, Colorado - Rifle CSP2_sed 10_1 (SPAdes) (version 2) | ecosystem: Environmental > Terrestrial > Deep subsurface > Rock core/Sediment | place: Rifle... | reverse complement strand
GTGCCGAGCTTGACTTTTGTATCCACGGCGAACTGTGTTCTCCGCCAGGGCGCACGTCTCATTCTCTCGGATATCTCTCCATCGACACTCACGATGGATGTCGACGATATGGCCCGCCGGATCACGCCGCGCACGCGGGCGATCATTCCCGTCGCCTATGCAGGAGTTTCACCGGATGTTGATGCCATCCTTGCTCTTGCACAACCGCGCAGCATTACCGTGGTGGAAGATGCAGCGCAATCCATCGGTGCAACGTATAAAGGAAAACCCCAGGGGACAACCGGGGATATAGGGTGTTTCAGTTTCCACGAAACCAAAAATGTCTCCACCGGTGAGGGAGGCGCGTTCGTGACCAACAACGAGGAGCTTGCCTCACGCGCTGAGATCATCCGCGAGAAGGGAACGAACAGGAAACAATTCATGCTGCACATGGTGGACAAGTACACCTGGGTTGATGTCGGCAGCAGCTATCTCCCTTCGGATCTCGCAGGCGCACTCCTCCGCACACAACTGCAGAAGCTTAAGACCATTCACCTGAAGCGCAATCGGATTCACGAAAGGTATCTGAAAGGCCTGGCGTTGCTCGCAGAGAGCGGGGCGCTGGCCCTCCCCACCATTCCTGCGGAGACAGGATCAAATTTTCACATCTTCTATGTACTGATGAGGGATGAGAAGACAAGGAACGAAGCTATACAATTCTTTCGTGAAAGAAACATCATCACCACATTCCATTACCTCCCACTCCATCTTTCACCCGTTGGGCAAAAGGTCCTTGGATACAACGCCGGCGATTTCCCTGTCACCGAATCGGTCAGCGGCCGCCTTCTCCGTCTCCCGATCTATCCTGCGTTGACGGATGATGAGCAGACACGTGTCATCGAGACCATGAAGGAGTTCCTCAAATGAAACGTGAGCTCGTAATGTTCATTTGCATGATCATACCAGTCGCATTTCTTGGGTCGTGCCAACGAAATGCACCGGTTCCTGTCCTTTCGACGGCCGACAGCATTAGGACTGTTGAGGACAATTTGGCGCACAGGGCAGAGGCCAACGCGTTCTTCATCAACGATCCAGATTCCCCCTTCGAGCGCGATACGACCGTGAGCTATCATGGCATCAAGTGGTTTCCGGTTGATCCTCGATATCGGGGGGAATCGGCGTTACACCGTTACGATAGGCCCGAAACCGTCGTCGTTCTGGGAACGAAAGGGGAGGAACGAAAACAACTTCGCTATGGGTATTTTGAGTTCGACGTACCGGATGAATCTGGCGACCCCATGACGCTCAGAATCAATGTCTACAAGTTCACACCATATGATGCAAAGCGTTACGCGCTATACAAGAACAACCTGAGCGTCTGGTTCACTGACAAAACAACTGGGACGGAAACGTATGGAGTCGGTCGCTACGTCGAAATCGGTGACGAAAATCCTGATCCCTCCCATATCTACACTATCGATTTGAACAAAGCGTACAACCCTTATTGCGCGTACAGCGATCTCTTTTCCTGTGCAATTCCCCGAAAAGAAGATCATCTCGACGTTGCACTCCGGGTTGGCGAAATGAAGTACCACGAGTGAACATCCAACGGAGCCACCATGCCACCCATCAACAAATCCGTAGTCCCGGGCATCACTCTCATCGTCCTGGGTATCATCTTCCTCCTCCCCAATTTCACATCGCTCGAAGCGCGTGACCTCTGGCCTATTCTGATCCTCGGACCGGGGATCTTGTTTTACATTATGTTCTTTCAGGACCGGACCAACTACGGCCTCCTCATGCCTGCCACTGTTCTCACTGCATCGGGCCTCCTGTTTTTCTACTGCCTCAGCGAGGGATGGCACATGATGCGGACACTCTGGCCTATCATGATGATTGCGCCCGGCGTTGCATTCGTGCTTATGTACATCTGGGGGAAAAAGGAAAACGCTCTGCTCGTCCCGGGTATTGTTTTGACTCTGCTCGGCGGCCTGTTCCTGATAGCTGCAACCGACTACGACTATCTCTGGCCCGTTGCGCTGATCGTGTTAGGCATCGTTCTGCTATTCGGTGCGCGCCGCAAGAACCCGGACTCGCCATAGCCCGAGATCCCGACGACATCTTTTCATTGCCCAGTTCTCCGCGTGTTGAGATTCGTCTCGATTCGCTGTACATTGTCCTCGCACAAACAAACGCACCGGGGTTTTTCATAACACAGGGCATCTGCTGAATGGACCAACACAAGTTATATCGTACCATCAAGCTCTTGAGTGATGAGAAGTTTCGTACCGACGAGCAACTGCTCGGCTACGTCCTCGAGAACATCATCGAAAACGAGGCCATCCCGATCAAAGGCGGGCGCATCTGGAAGCTCGAGTCCACGCTGGGAACGTACCGACTGATACGGCAGTTCGGAGAAATGGAACCCATTAAGAAAAACTTCCGTCTCCGCATTCTCGACTATCCCATGTTCCTCCAACTCCCGCGCAAGGGGACCGTGGTCGGGACTGAAACGAACAAGTATCTCCGGCAAAAAGGGATCAAGCTCTATTCCGCCACAGGCGTCGGCGAAAAGGTCCGGTGGAAAGGATACCAGCTCTATCCGTACGTCCTGGGCATCAACGCAGAGTATATGAAGCACGACATGACCTATGCGTTGAAGATTATCGGCAATGCGTTAACGACCTCCCTTCAAAGCCGCCGGATCGAATCCAAGGCGAAACAACTGGAGCTGGACCTGGATAAGGCGCGGGAAATCCAGAAGAGTATCCTCCCGGAACACGAGCTCCGATTCCACAACTATGAGCTGTACGGTGTGTCGTTGCCGGACAGGGTGGTGGGGGGCGACTTCTTCGACTACCTTCACGCGTCAGATGACAAAGACAGGCTGGGTGTAGTGATTGGTGATGCGGCCAGTAAGGGGCTCTCCGCGGCGGCGCAAGCGCTCTACGTTTCCGGTGCTCTCCGCATGGGCATCGAGTACCAGACGAAGATCAGCACGCTCGTCGGGAAGATCAACCAGCTCGTGAATAAGACCTTCTCAACGGAACATTTCATTTCGATGGTCTACGCTGAGCTTACAAATTCAGATAATGGGCTGGTGTTCTACGTGAACGCCGGGCATAACAATCCCATCATCCTCAGAGGCCATTCGGGAGAAGTTGAAACGCTCCCGGCGACAGGCCAGATCCTCGGGCCATTCCCTCAGGAAAAATACAGAACGGAGTATGCACTGCTCAATAAGGGGGATATCCTCCTCCTTCACACCGACGGAATCACCGACGCGTCCAACGAGAATCATGAGATGTATGGGGTGGAACGTCTTATCACGCGCTTGCGGGAATACAAGGGGAAATCACCACGCGAGATCTGTCAGTTGATCATGGAGGATGTACAGAAGTACAATCGACTCATCGAGTATTCGGACGACAAAACCCTGGTGGTTATCAAGCGGACACGCTGAACACACTCTCCTCGGTGTATGAAATAAGAAAGCCGTCCCCGGATCTGGACGGCTTTGTTGTTGTTTTATTCTCTCTCTGCCGCTATTTGGCAATCACCATCTTCTTGGTTTCAACGAATCCCGGCGCCTGAATACGATAGAAATAAATGCCGCTGGGAAGCTCGCTATTTTTGAACTCGAAGGTGTACATCCCCGCTGTTTGTACTCCCTCATAAATCAGCGCCACTTCCTGCCCGAGCAGATTAAACACCGCAAGACGGACACTACCGCTCAGAGGAATTGTGTACGTGATGTTCGTGGCAGGGTTGAACGGGTTCGGGAAGTTCTGTTCAAGCTCGGATTCCCGCGGGAGCTCCTTCGGCTCAGGAACCAGAGTAACAAACGAGACGATCACCCGACGAATGTCCAGGCTCGCGAGTGTTACTTGTCCATCAGACACCTTGGCTCGCCAGTAGTAATTCCTGCTCAGGCGTGGAAGGGTGAGTGTGGCAGACGTTGCTGTCCCCGTTACTGTGTCGCTGAGTGCAGGACTGTCGAATGTGTTTACCGTGTCCAGTTCCAGTGTGTACAGCAGAGTATCAAGATCGGGGTCCGACGAAAATTCCCACGCAAAATGGATCGTAGGGTCGCTGCCGATGAAGCTGAGCGTTGTGTCGTTCGGCGGCGAGAGAAGCCTAAATGGGGCCGGGGGATCATTCACATTCGTCACCGCAATCGTATAGACCTGGTCCACCGTACTGGCGCCGTTCTCTGCCCGCAGCCGGATGTTGAACGATCCTTGAAGCGCTTCTTCGTTGGTGGGTGTCCACCTGACGGTCCATGTGGTGGAGTCGACGAACATATCGGCTGGCCCCGAGACGATCTGCATCCCGGGGGGTGTCCCGCTGAAGGTGGGGGTGTAGGTGTACTCCACTTCCTCGGTCGCAGTCATCGGTGGCGTTGACGTGAACCCCGGGGCCACCGGCCGCAATCGGAGTATTCTGTTCGCACTAAATGGTCCGTTGGCAAGATAGATATTCCCATCCGGTCCGATCTCGACATCGGCGAACCCGGTGCCGTAGCTGAACAGGGTCGTGAAAGACCCGGGAACGATCGTGTCTCCATCTTCAGTCAGTGTGAGTGTCCAAAGTGTGGGACTGCTGTTGCCAGTGAAGAGAATCTTGCCACGCAACCGTGGGAAGGCCGTTTCTCTGTAGACCGCAATCCCTGTCAGTGCGGGGAGCGACGGTCCCGGGAAATAGTACAACGGCCTGGTGTAGATCGGATTGCCACTGTATGTGCAGTTGCCATCCACCGGCCATCCCATGTTCGCCGCGAGCGGCACACGATTCACCTCGTCATTACAGCCCGGTCCGTTCTCTGTGCTATACATCTTCCCAGACAATGCATCAAACGTGAAATCGAAACTATTCCGGTGGCCGAAGGACCAGAACGCTTTCCCCGGCCACGGATTGTCGGTAGGGATTGAACCATCAGGGTGGAGGCGGAGGATTTTGCCGCGGAGATTTCCGGCACTTGTGTCCTGTGAATTGCTCTGTGTGGCATACTCGCCGAATGTAATGTACAGCATCTTGTCGGGGCCAAAGTGAACATTGCCCCCGTTGTGGTTGGTGGCAGTATTATTTCTCGGCACAATCACGATCGTGTCAGGATCTGCGCCGACATTACTGGAATCCCTGTATCGCACAACGAGGTTATCCCGGTTTCCTGACCGCGTAAAGAATATATAGACATAAGGTGAGTCGGGATAATCGGGATGTAATGTGATGCCGAGGAGTCCCTGCTCGCCGCTGTTGGTTACGCTCACGGTGACGAACGGGTTCGACCGGAGCCCGGTCTGATCGTAAATCCTCACACGACCGTTGTTCTTCTCCGTAAAGAAGAACTTCCCGCTGTTATCCGGCGTGAAGACAATTGCCACTGGAAAGGCGATGTTTGGATTCGCGGCCAGCGTATCAACAACATACTGCTGCGCGACTGCCTGTACAGCCCAGGCCGTAAGGACAGTAACGATAAAACATCGTAGCAGTCTTGTCATTCAGCCCCCATTCTTCCATTATTGATCTTGCGCGGGTTACATCGTCTCCGGTTCCCCTTGCACGCAATTACCTTAGCACCATCATGCGCCTGGTGTCCGTAAACGACCCCGCCCTGAGCCGGTAGAAATACACGCCACTTGGCACTCCGCTCACATCCCACGATACTTCATAACTTCCCGGTTGCTTCACCTCGTTCACCAATGTCGCCACATCACGTCCAAGAAGGTCAAACACTCTCAGAGAAACAAAGTTGGAATGTGCTATTTGGAATTTGATGTTTGTACTTGGATTGAATGGGTTGGGATAATTCTGCCACAACGCTGATTGGAGCGGACGTTCTTCTGGACCGGGAACTGTCGTAACAAATGAAACGACCACGCGGCGAAATCCCTGGCTCAGGATGGTCACGTGGCCATCGGAGACCTTCGAGCGCCAAAAGTAATTCCTGCTTACGCGCGGGAGTGTGAAAACGACGGATGTCGCTGTTCCCGTTGCGGTGTCCCGCAGGGCCGGACTGTTGAATGTGTTGACGGTGTCAAGCTCCAATGTGTAACGGAGTGTGTCCAGATCTGGATCAGCGGAGGGCGCCCAACTGAAGAGGATCGTCGGATCGTTGCCGACGAAACTGAGCGTCGTATCGTTCGGCGGTGAGAGGAGCGCAAAGGACGCTGGCGGGTCATTGACGTTCGCCACATTAACCGTGTAATTCTGGTTGACGGCACCTGCACCGTTTTCTGCTCGCAGCTGAATGTTGAACGAACCCTGGAGCGCCTGCTCATTCGTAGGTGTCCAGCGGACTGTCCACGCAGTAGAATCCACATACATTCCGGTCGGTCCCGAGACCACATGCAATCCGGGTGGTGTGCCATTGAATGTCGGCGTGTAGGTGTACTCGATTTCCTCTGTTGCACTCAACGGCGGTGTGGATGTGTAGACCGGGACAACCGGTCGAAGCCGCAGGATCCTATCTGAAACGTATGGTCCGTTCGTCATGTAGATGTTGCCGTCCGGTCCAATCTCAATATCCACAAATCCTGTGCTGTAGGTAAACAACGTGGCAAGGGACCCGGGAACGATGGTGTCGCCATTGGCGGAGAGTGTGAGAGTCCAGATCGTGGCGTTGTCATTGTTTCCCCCGAAAATGAGCTTGCCGCGCAATCGGGGGAATGCAGTTGCTCTATAAACGGCAATACCGGTGAGAGCTGGGAGCGGGGGAGTTGGAAAATAGTAAAGAGGTCGCGTATAAAGCGGGTTGTTGGTATATGTACAGTTACCCTCCACCGGCCATCCCATATTCGCTCCGCGTGGGACACGGTTCACTTCATCATCGCATTGTGGTCCGTTCTCCGAACAATACATCTTCCCTGTGAGTGGATCAAACGTGAAATCGAAACTGTTCCGGTGACCGATGGACCAGAATGGTTTCCCCGGGAAGGGGTTGTCTGCAGGAATCGAACCGTCAAGGTTCAGCCGAACGATCTTGCCCCGCAGGTTGGTCGCACTTGTATCCTGTGCATTTGCAGAAAAGGCGTTGTCGCCAAAGGTAACATAGAGCTTCCCGTCCGGTCCGAAGTGGACGTTACCGCCATTGTGGGTAGGCCCCGCGTTTAGGCGCGGCACCACAACAATCGTGTCCGGCTCCACTCCCACGTTCCCCGCATCGCGATATCGGACAACCTGGTTGGCCCGGTCCCCTGTTCGTGTAAAGAATATGTATACATACGGCGAGTCCGGATATTCCGGATGGAGTGTAATCCCGAGAAGACCCTGCTCGGTATCGTTGGTTATGGCAAGAGTGAGAAACGGATTGGTTCGCAGACCCGCCTGATCATAAATCATAACTCTGCCGCTGTTCTTCTCGGTGAAGAAGAACTTCCCGCTATTGTCGGGTGAGAATGCGATCACCACCGGCAAGGCGATATTCGGACTCCCCGCAAGTGTGTCAAGAACATACTGTTGTGCGAACACCACCTGTTCGGGGAGGAAGAAGACCATGATGAAGAAACACCACCGTAGCATTTGTGTCATTCAGCCAGCATGATTTTGATTCGAAACGACCTACTTCAACAGGAGCATACGCCGGGTTTCACTGAATGACCCGACGGTAAGACGATAGAAGTACACACCGCTTGGACGATCCGATGCATAGAACTTCACTTCTTTGACTCCCGCCGTCTGATATCCGTTCACCAACGTGGCAACCTCTCGCCCAAGGACATCGAGCGCCTTCAACGAAACATAGCTGGCAACAGGTAATCGGTAGCTGATGGTTGTCGATGGATTAAACGGGTTGGGATAGTTCTGTTCAAGGCGAACGGCCGACGGAAGAGCGCTGCCGTTGCCGGAAACTCCTGTCGTGCGGGGGGGACCGGCGAAACGGTAGATGCTTGAAGTATGTGAGTATGTGCCGATGTAGAGTTCGTTGTCCTGATCAACTCCAAACGAGCAGATGAAGTACGGCGTTTGAATCAGGAGGGAATCCGCCGTGAGCTGCCCGTTCTCGTAACGAAGCATCCAGATTCTCCCCGAATAGAAATCACCGTAGATGTATGCTCCATTGAGCTCCGGCCGGCGATATCCTCTGTACACGTGCCCACCTATGACGACCCACCCGAGATCGCGACCGTAGTCTTTCACGGGAGGTATCAGCATCAGTCCGGCTGTATCGCACGTCGAAAACCATGGATTGCAAATGCTTCCTTCCATGAGTACCCAACCGTAGTTGCCTCCGCGCGTGATGAGATCGACTTCTTCTCGATCACTCTGTCCCACATCACCGGTCCACAGTTGGCCGGTCACAGGATCAAACGAGAATTTCCAGGGATTTCGCAGCCCCCACGCCCAGATCTCTTCCTTGTATCCATCGGTGTTGCCGACAAAAGGATTGTCCGGCGGAATGGTGTACCTCGTTGTTGCCGTTGTATCATTCACATTGATGCGAAGAAACTTTCCCAATAGTTTCGTTCGATCCTGTGCACGGTTTTCCGGATCGAGCCCGGGTCCACCGTCGCCCATGCCGATGTAGAGATAGCCGTCTGGACCAAATGCAACTGTACCGCCGTTGTGGTTTACTTCCGGTTGGAGGATCTCGAGGATCTTGTATTCGCTTAGAGAATCTGCCCTGTCAGGGTCCGTCGGAGTAACGGAATACCGCGCAATCACCGTTCTGAGCGGAGAGGGCGCCGTGTAGTTAACATAGAAATACCCGTTGGATGTGTAGTTGGGATGGAACGCCAGACCCAGGAGTCCCTCCTCATCACCGACCGAGCTCAGCTTCTCCTCGATATTGAGGAATGTCGTCGTTGATGTTGCCACCGAGTCGTTGGCAAACACCATGACGTGGCCGTTCTGCTGCATCGCAAATATCCTGTTTGTCCCATCGTTTGCGTGCGTTATGTGGATGGGTCTGTCAAATGTCAGGTTGGGAAAAGCATCCACAAGCTGGACGCTTTGGGTGAGCGCCTCAGTCGAGATCAGAAGAATTGCGACAGTAATCGTAAGGAACGATCGTGTCATGAGATATCACTCTTCCTTATTATTCGCATATAAACAGTTGGATCAGGAGCAGATCACTTCACCAGAACCATCTTCCCCGATCCCTGAAACTTCCTTGGCTGCCCGACGGAAGTCGTCGATGCAGACAAGAAGTAGAAATAGGTACCGCTTCCCATAAGCTCAAGATTGACGAGTTCCTTTCTTCGTCCAGCCGATTGAAACCCCTCAACCACGATTGCGACCTTTTTCCCGAGCAGATCGTAGAGCGTAAGGTTCACGTTTGCGGGTTCAGGAAGATCGTAGGCTACCGTGGTCTGACTGTTGAACGGGTTCGGATAGTTCTGGAGAAGAATGTATTCATCCGGGTTCGGGAGACTACCGGTCTGGGTTTTCAGATTAAATTGCGCTGCGCTTACCGTTAGAATAGAGCAAAGCCTTGACTCGTCAGGACACTCGAATCCAAATCTCTCTCCGTCGGGCTGCCCCCCTTCGAGAAGCTGCCATACCATTGCCCCGTTGATTCCATCGAGCAATACGGTGGTGAGCCAGCTCTCATACGTCGATCCCTTCATACGCCGTACCCCAAACTCTCCCAAAATCAACGGTTTTCCTATCGCAGAAGAAATCCGCCGGTGGTCCCGAATCCAGACGTTCCCCGCCCCATTCGTCAAGTTCCACGACTCAGGATACAAATGAATGCCTGCAAAGTCAATACATCCAGTGGTGGAGTTTGCAGTGAATGACACTCCTTCCGTCCCATCAAACAACCATGATTGGCTGCCATAGGCGCCCATCGAATAAGCTCCCGGCGATATGTCGAATCCCTCTTCCCCGGTGCCGATCAGATGATTGGGGTCGAGAGACCTGACGAAGCAAGACATTTCGTCAATCCATGAACTCACAATTCGGCCCGATCTGTCCATTGATCGAGGTTCGTTGGCCATTTCCCATCCAAGAATTGTCGGCTCGTCCCTGTACAGAACGCCGGTATGGCTATTCAGTCTATTCAAGATCATTGTAACGTAATTCCGGTACCATGTTCTGATGGTTGAATCTGTATAGAATTCGTCGTGGCCAAAGCCCGCGCTGAGTGCTTTCCTAAACCGCTGTTCACGCGCCCCAACAACAAATGATATCTGTTCATCCGGCGAATATCGTCCAGTCCCACTTAAGATTCCATCGCTACCAGTCTCGAGCCTCCAGCGGACATATTGGTTCATTCCGCCATAGTCATCCCAACTATTTACCAGCGGGATGAGAAGACGAATTTGATACTGCTTCGCGCATGCAATCACAAAATCGAGAGCTCGGAGGGCGAACTCATGATACCTCCCGGGCTGAAACTGCACCACAGCCGGGTCGAGACTGTCGGCAGAATCAAAGAAACCCCATGTGCGGATCGCGGTGAAGCCGAGCGACCGTGCCGTTGCAAACAGCTCGCGTACTGTCGCGCTGTCACCGCGGGCTGCGCGTTCCTGAAGATAATACGCATTGGCGCCAAGAAAATAATACGGCCTTCCCCCAAGCATGAGTGAATCCCTTGACCGCGAAACAAACTGCATCTCCTGGGCACGCACTGAGCAGGAAAAAACAGATGCCGCGGCGACAAAAGAGAGTGTCCCACAGAAGCGGGACAAACGGAGCCAGCGCGAGCGTGACCGCATAGGTTGGTGATTACTAGCGCTTGAAGAGATACGCCGAAGGAACTATCTTTGCCTCTGAACCATCATGCACCACAAAGGAGGCACCGCTCATGATCGCCGCACTACCGAACTCTCCCTTTTTGTTGACCGCGTAAAACTTCACGTCGAAATTCGGCCGCCCACTTGCGTCCTGCAACCGCCGCATCTTGTTGTGATCGACAATGCGCTTGCATGTATCAAGGCAAGCCTGTTCAGGGGTTTTCCCCTGCCGCATGAATTCAACAATCATCACGCAACTACAGTTGACAAGGTTTGCTTCGCCGCGGCCCGTCGACCCGGCCGCACCAACTTCATTATCAACATACAACCCCGCCCCAATGATCGGCGAGTCGCCTACCCGGCCAGGGATCTTGTACGCCAGCCCGCTCGTGGTCGTCACACACGAGATGTTCCCTTTCTGATCCACTGCGCTGCAATGAATGGTACCAGTGTTCCGATAAAACGGCTCGAACAACGAGCCAATCCCGCTGTCTTTCTCCGTGTGGGGTGGGAGCCAGTCATCCGAGGTGGAGAGAGTCTCTTTCCACTTTAACCACTCTGCGCGTGATGCATCAGTCAGGAGATCTTCTTCCTTGAAGCCATGCGCACGGGCAAACTTCAGCGCCCCTTCTCCGACGAGGAGCACATGGTCTGTCCGATCCATTACCAGTCGCGCAACACGGGAGGGGTTCTTAATGTTCCTCAGCGATGCAACCGCGCCTGCTCGATGCGTCGGCCCGTGCATCACCGCCGCGTCCAGTTCAACGACACCCTCCTCATTTGGAAGTCCGCCGTAGCCTACACTTGTATCATTCGGATCGTCCTCCACGATGTTGACGCCTGCAATCACTGCATCCAGCGCATCGCTGCCGGAGTTAATCATTTCCATTGCCTTTGACACCGCAGCAAGTCCGTTGGCACTGGAGATCGCAACAGAACGGAACGATCGCTGACCCACTGTCTTACCAAACAGTGTCGCCGGGATTGTATTGGAAAGCATCGCCCCGGCACTGGCTGCCGCCGCGCTCTTTAAGAACTCACGTCGACTGGATGGCATGACATTCTCCTCGCACGTAGTGATATGGCCAAATTATTCATAATGAACATGAGAATCAAACTCTTCACCGTGAAAGTCAAGACATTTCCCTTTGGGGAACATACCACCTGATTGCCATTACCCGGCGCGTGTTGTACATTGGTACCCGTTATGATCAAGCACAAGACGAAGGCACTTCACTACATCCTCTTCAATAAGCCATGCGGCGTTCTCTCCCAGTTTACGGGGGAACCCGGCGTCAAGACGCTCAAGCAGTTCGGTCCGTTCCCCCCTGATGTGTACCCCGCCGGCCGTCTCGATACAGATAGCGAAGGACTCCTGATTCTGACGAACGATGCAGCACTCCAGCACCGACTCACCACTCCTGCATTTGCGCATCCGAGAACGTATCTCGCTCAAGTTGAACGTGTCCCTACCGACGATGCTATTACAAGACTTTGCAAAGGAGTGGTCATCGAAGGACGTCGGACGAGACCGGCAATCGTTAAAATGCTCGTGAGTGAGCCGGCTCTTCCGCCCCGGCCTGTTCCCGTCAGATTCCGGAAGAACGTCCCCACCGCATGGATTGAAATAGCCCTCACCGAGGGACGGAACCGACAAGTACGAAAAATGACCGCGGCCATAGGCCACCCCACACTTCGTCTTGTTCGAACCAAACTGGGCTTTCTTGAATGGGGTACGTTGCAGCCGGGAGAGATGCGACTGTTGACCAGTGAAGAGGTGAAGAAATTGAAAGCGAGTGTGAAGCTTTCATAAACAGAAGACCCGGGAAAGACTCCCAGGGATTTCTTCATCGTTTACTGTACGTATCGCGGCGGGACGGGTGTTGATGGCGTTGCCGTAGGAGCTGATACCTCGGGACTTTCGTCTTTGTAGATTGTGATCCCCCAGTATTGTGAGTCTTCCGGTGGATCGACGTTCCAGTTGCCATACGAGTGAGAGTCATCGCTTTGATAATGAAGGACATATTCACCCTTGTCGAGCAGGATCGTCGTGTTGACCATCCGGTTCTTCCTGTGACCGCCTGCATGGAACGTCATGGAGTAGGTCATCTCCCACACCACCTCACCGGTCTTTGCGTTTTCGATCCACCCATAATCGTACATCTGCCGGTTCTGTCCTTCGCCAATGGCATATACACGAACCCTGGAGGTCTTTTCAATCTTGAATCTCTTATCTTCGTCGGCATCATCCCCAACGCGGATGATTTGCGCAATCATGTTTCGGTCGCGCTGCTCGACGTATTTTGTCACAACCCCACTGTTGAACCTTTCGCCCGCGCCCATGAGCGTGATGCCGTAGTGCTCAGGGTCGAACGGGGGTTTGGCGTTCCATTCGTTGTACGCATGCGAGTCGTCCGTCTTGTAGGATACGATGTAGCTCCCCTTCGGCAGAGTGATGATCTCATCCACATACCGGTTCTTGGATGCCCCACCGGCGTAGAGCGAACGGTCGACATCCATCGTCCAGATCTTGTTTCGTGTTTGCGCGTCGAGGATCATGCCGTAGTCGGCCATCAGCCTGCGTGAGTTGCTCCGTTCGCCGAATGCGTAGACGCGCACTCTGGTTTCCTCCTTCAATGCAAAACCTTCACTCCGATCCTCGTCGTCCGTGGCTCGTGTAATGCTCACGATAACGTTCTGGTCCTCCTTGTAGGTAAAGGGCTTCACATTTTTCCGCTCTTCTTCGTTGGTAGCCGCAATCGTCACCCCCCAGTGTAGCGGATCATAGGGCGGCGCGTCATTCCAATCGAGAGAGGAGTGACTGTCATCTGTGACGAAGTAGAGGACGTACTCTCCTTTATCCAGAGTGACGGTGCCATCAAATGCAATGTTCTTCTTGGCGCCACCGGCCCAGGAGATGTTGCGCCACTGCATTTCCCAGACAGGGGCGCGGGTCACGGCATTCACGATCCAGCCGTAGTCGAAGAGATCGTAATTTCCCGTTCCTTCACCCAGGGCATAGATGCGCAGAGCGGTGGGCTCCGTGATTGTAAACCCTCGACGAACGAGCTCACCCTCGCCAAGTTTGACCGTTTTCAAAATAGTATGGGAGATTTCCCGTGGAGGTGTAAAGGTTTTGATGGAACCGCTCCTGGCATCATCAACCAACATTTCCAATCCCCAATTCCTGCACCGCCTCTCCCAGTTCTTTTCCACATCGTCGCTCCACCAATTCTTGAAGAACCCGAAGAAGTCTTTGCCTTTCTCCTCATGGTTGCCGAACAACGGGTGCTGTCGGTGATCAACGTTGACAGAGAAATGCGTGAAGGTGGTGTGATAGGAGAACGTGGGCACGGTGAAGTATACTTCGTAGCTTCCTCTTTCGAGAGTGACCTTCTCGTCGAACTCCCTGTCATCACGAGACCGTGACGTGTTGTCCGTGTCCATCTTCCAAACCAGCTTGCGGGTGTCGGCGTTGATGATCCATCCATATGCAAACAACTCGTCGCTCTTGTAGGTCCAGCCATAGTCGCCGCCGGCGCCCAAGGCCTTGATGTGGAACGTGGTGGATTGAGGGACTTCAATGCCGGCCATCTTCAACTCGACGTCGGAGAAATTCTTCAGCGACACAACTGACCGCTCTCCCCCCAAGGCCGAGGAGACCACTATCGTAGCAAGTGCTGCAATACGAATGAACTGCCGGGACATTTTCTGAAACTCCAATCTTCGTTGCCACTATGAAAAGACACACCACCCGCTCGTCCCATCATGAGCTGATTGAACTACCGGCAGCGCGCCCACACATAGCTACGCTCTGTTCGAGCATTTTGTTACGGCGAAAGAAGAATGCCCAAATCCTTGGAATTCCGAGCGATTTTCGTTACCTATGTGACATTCTGTTGCGTCGGCCCCCTTTTTCCCAGGACATGACCACAGATGAGTAGCCGGCGGGTCGGGCTTGCTTCAGATAGTACTTGAGAAAATTCTGCTCCAAATGGCTGACAAGGCAATTGAGGTCAAGAACCTCGTCAAGGTATATCGTGAGAATTCCGAAGCGCCCGTGCGCGCCCTGGATAATCTCTCGCTCGATGTGAAACCCGGCGAGATCTTTGGCCTGCTCGGTCGAAATGGCGCCGGGAAAACCACCCTTCTTCGCGTCCTCACGACACTCATCAGACCGACCGGTGGCAGCGTCTCCATCATGGGGCATGATGTTCAAAGCAGTGGCCTGGAAGTCCGGAAGAACATTTGCGTGGTGCTCCAGGAGAACGCTGTGGAGCTCTACCTCTCGGTGAAGGATAACCTGGCTACGTATGCGCGCTTCCATTCCATTCCCGGACATGACATCAAGCGAAGAGCCGACCGTGCTATCGAACAGTTCGGCTTGGGTGACTATGCCAATCAGAAAGTGATGGACCTCAGTGGCGGCTTGAAACGACGTGTGCAGGTGGCCAAGGTGTTCATGGTCGATAAACCGATTGTGTTCCTTGATGAAGCCACAACCGGTATGGACCCGATCAACAAGCGGGCTGCCCTGAATGCCATTCGCGACCAGGCGCGACGTGGACGGACGATTTTTCTCACGACGCATATTCTTCAGGAAGCCGAGGAGCTCTGTGACACGATTGCCATTATCGATCATGGAAAGCTCGTCGCCAGGGGTGATCTGCAAACGATCAAGGCGCTCGCGTCGAGCGCCTTCGATATCAGCATGACATTCGCATCGCTGGATGAGGCAACAATGGACGAGCTGCAACAGCTGAATCTCCTGAAGCTCTCTCGCATGAACAATACCGTTGAGATGTGTGTGAAAGGTGTCGAGGCAACCGCGCTCGAATTGATCGCCCGCCTAGCGCGGAAGCACACCATCGTCGACCTCGAAGTCACGAGTGCGACGCTGGAGGATGTCTTCCTGGAAATTCTTTCCGACGTGCGGAAGGGGAACGCGACATGAATATGGTCCTTGCCGTCATGTACCGGGAGTTCCGTATCCGGATCACCAGTTTGACGTGGGCTTTCTTTGACATGGTAATGCCGCTGATCTATCTTCTTCTCTTCGGTGTTGGACTGGACCGTGCAATGGCGGGCGGTGTCTTCGCTCAGGGGAGTTCACTCAGCTATAACGCGTTCTTCCTCCCTGGAGTTCTTGCAATGGCTTGCTTTGGTATTGCCACCAACACTTCGTATGGATTTTTCCTGGATCGGGACAACGGCATATTCTATGAGTTCCTGACCTACCCGATGACTCGCGGTGAATTTCTTTTGGGGAAGATACTCTTCAACTGTCTCCTTTCACTTGCACAGTCGGTCCTCACCGTTACCATTGCGGTGCTGGCGCTTGGTATCGAGCTGCGATGGGAAACCGTCGGCTTTCTTTTCGCGGGAGTCGTGATCGGTACGGCCGCGTGGTTTTTCTTTCTTGCCATCTTTGCCTTGCGCATCCGCCGGAACGACATCTTCAACACGTTCCTCAACATCTCCTACTTCGTTCTTATGTTTGCCAGCAGCATGTTCTATCCGATCGAAACAATGCCTGCGTGGTTGAAGACAATGGCGCATCTAAATCCACTGACGTGGCACACGGACGTGCTGCGGTACACGGCCGTCGGCATGGGGAGTGTCGACACCATCATTATTGAGGCCCTCGCGTTTGCCGTTTTCTTGATCATCTCATTCTACGGAGCCGTACGCACCTTACAGCACGCTGTCCTCAAATAAGCGGAGAAGTATGCACGCACTCAAAGACAGAGTCGCACTTATCACCGGAAGCACCGGCGAAGGGATGGGGCGGAGCATTGCCCTCACCCTCGCTCGGGAAGGAGCAAAGGTAGTTCTGAACTACGGCACGGGACATCCGAACAATGTTTCTGCTGCAGACAAGGTGCTCGTAGAAGTTCGTGCGCTTGGCGGAAAGGGATACGCGTTTAAGGCAGATACGCGCGAAGAAGACGAGGTCCAGGCGATGATCGACGGAGTCATCACACTCTACGGGCGGCTGGATTTCATGATCTGCAATGCAGGGGGTGGATGGGATGCACGAGATATTACCGAGATCGATCAGGAACACTGGCGGGGCGTTATCAAGGCCGAAATTGATGGATTGTTCTACTGCATCAAACACGCACTCCCCTACATGCGTGAGGCACACTTTGGAAGAATTATTGCCGTTACTATGGCAGGGATTGAGAAGATGACTGGGCCACCGTACGACCATGCTCTCGGCAAGTCGGCACGGAACACACTCATCCGCTCTCTCGCCGAAAAGGAACTTGCAAACGGGATCACCTGCAACGTGGTGGCGCCAAGCCACACCCCTCGCCTGACGCTCCGCCAGGCAGTGGAGGCAGCAAAGCACTCTGCAAACTGGAAACGCAGAACGCACGCTTTGCCGCAAGATGCAGCAGAGGTTGTACGATTCCTCTGTGCTGACGAGGCGGCTTTTGTTACAGGCAGCATTATTGAACTGGGGGGCAGCTCGGTGTGATTGCATTTCTTATTGATGATCACTATGTTCAGACCAATATGATGGACCAAATGAAAGCCCACCTCTGATGCGAGAATACCTCGACCTTGTTGAGCGGGTGCTGACCAATGGCACGTACAAGAAGAACCGCACCGGTGTCGACACACTTTCCTGCTTTGCCGAGCACTACACTATTGACCTGAGTAAGGGCTATCCCCTTCTCACTACAAAGAAAGTGAACTTCAAATCAATGTTGTACGAAGTCCTCTGGTATCTTTCCGGCGAGGACCATATCCGGAACCTCAGGAAGCACACCAAAATCTGGGATGCGTGGGCCGATGAGAACGGTAACCTTGAGACCGCCTACGGCCGGTATTGGAGGAGATTCCCCAGTGCACAGGTAAATCCAGCCACCGGTCAGTACGAAGTAGTGGAGGTGGATCAGATCGGACGTGTAATTGAATTGTTGAAGACTGACCCCGCGTCACGACGGATGGTAGTCACCGCATGGGAGCCGGGCAATGCACTCGGGAGCAAGCTCCCCCCTTGCCATTATACGTTTGCCTTTAGCGTGCAGGGAAACAGATTGAATTGCCACCTGACGCAGCGTTCCGGCGACATTGCACTTGGCATACCGTTCAACCTTGCGGCATATGCATTACTGACACAGATCCTTGCCCAGGAGACCGGCTTCGAGCCGGGCTTCTTCAGCCATACGATCGTTGATGCTCATATCTACGTCAACCACATTGATGGATTGAAGGAGCAACTCAGACGAACGCCGAAGCCACTCCCCCATCTTGAGATCGCCCGTAAACCCATCGATGATCTCCTGTTCGAAGACTTCACGCTGGTCGGTTATGAATATTTTGAGCCGATCAAGTTCGAGGTCGCGGTGTGAAGCTCGCCCTCATCGTTGCCATCGGAAAGAACCGCGTCATTGGGACACGGGGCCGGCTCCCCTGGCACATATCTGAAGATCTAAAACGATTCAAGCAGTTAACAACAGGCCATGCTGTCCTGATGGGGCGAAAGACCTACGAGTCCATCGGCCGGCCGTTGCCTCAGCGGCGATTCATTGTCCTTAGCTCAAATCCCATTCCGGGTGTTGAGACATTCAGCTCAATCGACACTGCGCTTGCCGCGCTTGCCGATCAGGAGCGAGTGTTTGTGATCGGTGGTGGAACGGTGTACGCCTCTCTCCTTCCACGAGCCGATGAACTATATCTCACCATCGTCGACCGCGAAGTAGATGGTGACACCTTCTTCCCTCCCTATGAAGACCTGCTAGCATCACGCTTCCGACTTGTTCATCGGGAGTACCATGAGGGTTTTGCATTCATGGACTATGTCCGAAGTCATCCGTAGCTTTCACTCCTCTTTGAGATTAAGACACTCTTTCCGTACATTGAACGCATGAAGCAAGTCGCCGTCGGCATCATTCTAAAAAACGGACTCGTGCTGGCGTGCCAGCGCAAAGCGAATGCACGCTATCCGCTGAAATGGGAATTCCCCGGGGGAAAACTGGAAGAAGGCGAATCTCCTGCCGAAGCACTCGTACGTGAACTTCATGAAGAGCTTTCCATCCACGCTGTTGTGGAACGCGAGTTTCACCGGCAGGAATGGGTTTACAATGAAGGCCTGGCAAACCCTCCGTTGGACGGCTCGTTCAGAGTGTTCTATTTCCTCGTGCGTGAATTTTCCCATGAACCAGTGAACAACGCTTTCGAGCAGATCCGCTGGGTCCGGCCGTCCGAACTGGTAGCAATGGATATTCTCGAAGGAAACAGGAAAGCTGTTGAACTTTTCACCCGATATGCAAAGGAAGAACAGGCAGCGTAGAATCACCCGCACCCTCCTGCAGTGGTACACACGTCAAGGCCGTACTCTCCCCTGGCGTAACATCACCAACCCGTACAAGATCCTTATTTCGGAAGTCATGTTGCAGCAGACGCAGGTCGCCCGTGTATTGATCAAGTACCCCGAGTTCCTGCGCAAGTTTCCAACGCTCAGATTGTTAGCACAGGCGAAGCAACGCGACGTGGTAATAGCGTGGCAAGGAATGGGATACAACAATAGGGCGGTAAGATTGCACCAATTTGCAGAGACGGTCGTGCGATTCCACGGTGGACGGCTGCCACGTACGGAGGAAGCTCTCCTGGCCCTTCCTGGCATCGGCCGGTACACTGCAAACGCCCTTCTCTCCGCGGCATTTGCGGTGGACACTCCCGTCGTGGATGTGAACGTCCGGAGATTCCTCTCACGCCTTCTTTGGAAGATGCGTTCGGTGCTGGAGACGAAGGGGGAATCTGAGATCTGGTCGGCGGCAGAAGATCTCTTGCCAAAGGGCCGGGCGTATGATTGGAACCAGGCATTGATGGACATTGGTGCAACGATATGCACGGCACGGGCGCCGGGTTGTGAAGTGTGTCCGGTTGCAGTATTCTGTCTCTCACGCAGAACAATGAATGGTCCCATATCAAGTAACCCGCGTAAGAAGGAGTCGTCATTGTCTGGAGTTCCCAACAGAATGTACAGGGGAAGGATCATTGAGGTGCTGAGAAAGGTGAATGGCAGCGGGACACGGGGTAAAGGAATTCGTGCCGACGTTTTGGGTCGAACCATCTACGCCCGCTTCTCGGACAGGAACGCCGTGTGGCTGCAACGTTTATTGGAAGGGCTCGTCAAGGATGGCTTGATCTTAACCAAAGGCAACGGAACACTCAAAACCAGGAAGGTCACGCTTGCTTGATGGAAAAGCGGCCACAATACAAAGATGTTGAGGAAATCCAGAGCGAGTATCAAGAAAGGAAGCGAGCCATTGGGAACCGGCTTGCAGAATTTGCTGCGGTCCGGCCCGACGAATACTTCTACGAGCTTGTCTACTGCTTGCTGACGCCGCAATCGAGCGCCGTAAACGCGGGAAGGGCAGTCGAGGCTTTGAAAGCAGTCAACTTGTTCGGGAGTGACGTTGACGCTGCCCCTCTGCTTCACCAGAAGAATTTCTATATTCGATTCCATAACACAAAGGCGAGGCGTCTGCGGGATGTGCGGAAAGGTTTTCCGGATATCGTGAGGCGCCTCTGCAATGGCGCATCCAGCCCGCAACTCCGCGCGTGGCTTGTCGAGAACGTCAAGGGTCTCGGCTGGAAGGAGGCCTCTCACTTCCTGAGAAACATCGGGCACCGTGATCTTGCAATCCTCGACCGGCACATTCTGAAAAACTTGAAGAAGCATGGCGTGATCCGATCGCTTCCACATACACTCACTCCCAAACGGTATCTTGCCATCGAACAACAGTTCTCCGGTTTTGCACAGCGCATTGGGATCTCGATGGATGAACTTGACCTCCTGTTCTGGAGCAGAGAGACAGGCGAGATTTTGAAATGATTCACTGTCAACCAAAGGACGACGAATGAAATACACCGTGATCGGTTCCGGGATGATGGGGAGCGCGGCTGCGTACGACCTGGCAACAACCAATCCATCCGACGAGATTATTCTGGCCGATATCAACCTTCAGCGGGCGACGCAATCTGCAAAAGGGATTGCCCCCAATGTAAAGCCTCTGCGGCTCGACGTGAACAGCACAAGAGATCTGAGCGCTGCCCTCGAAGGAACCAACGCCGTCATCAGCGCAGTCTCGTATTCGGTGAACTATCAAATCTCCAGAGCGTGCCTCAATGCAGGCGTCCATATGTGCGACCTCGGTGGCAACAATGATGTGGTGGAGAAACAGCTCACTCTTGACGCAGAAGCGAAGGAGAAGGGAATCACCATTATTCCTAACTGCGGCCTGGCCCCGGGGCTGATCAATGTGCTTGCGGTGGAAGGGACCCGGGAGTTCGACGAATTGGATTCCATCCACCTCCGCGTGGGGGGATTACCCCAGCATCCCCGCCCGCCGCTCTTCTACCAAATTGTCTTTTCGGTCGAAGGCTTGATCAACGAATACGTTGAAAAAACTGTGGTAATCAAGGACGGGAAGCTCATGCATAACGAGCCCATGTCGGAACTCGAAGAGATCCAGTTCGAGGGGATCGGCACCCTGGAGGCATTCAACACCTCCGGTGGACTCTCCACTCTGACCACACTGTTGGAGGGCAAGGTGAAGAACCTCGACTACAAGACCATACGTTACAAAGGGCATTGTGAGAAATTCAAGACGCTCCTCGACCTCGGGTTTGCAACGAACGAACCGATGATGGTGGGAGGGAGCGTAAAGACCAATCGCGAGTTCTTTGCCGATCTCCTCCGGAAGAAGCTCGACCATGGCGACACCGATCTCGTGCTTGCCCGCGCAACCATCACCGGACGTCGCCTGAAAGCAGAGAAAACCCTTGTGTATGAGTTCATCGATTACTATGATACTGCCACCAAGATGACAGCCATGATGAGGACAACGGCGTTCCCGACTTCCATCATCGCCCAGATGCTGGCACACGGCGCGATCCACGCCCGGGGCGTGATGCCGCCGGAGTGGTGTGTGCCGGGCGAACTCATGATCAGCGAGCTAGGCAAGCGGAACATCAAGATCACGAAAAGAGTTACAGAGACCTGGAGCTGAATATGCATCCCCTATCCGTGCAGATCATTACCCGCGACAGTGTCCAACAGAAGGAGATCCAGCAACAGTACGTCGTGCAGACAAAGCACCCGCGCTGGGAAATTGTGAAGATTTTCTGGCACGCCTTCTTCCATGTAAAGTTTCGCTAGCCACGCTCCGAATTTTCAACAATTATGGCATAGGTATGGCCGACACCAATTCCTTTGATATCGTTTCCGAAGTCAACATGCAGGAGGTGGATAACGCCGTCAACCAGGCCCGGAAGGAGATCGCCCAGCGATACGACTTCAAGGGCTCCAAGAGCTCTATCGACCTGAATCAGAAGGAGAAGCACCTGACTGTCATTTCGGACGATGACTTCAAGCTCAAGAGCGTTGTCGATATCCTTCAGACCAAACTGATAAAGCGGGGTGTCTCCATCAAGGCGCTGGACTACGGCAACGTCGAGCCCGCGGCCGGCAGCACGGTACGGCAGATCATCCGGCTGCGAGTCGGGATCGACAAGGAAAACGCAAAGCTGATCGTAAAGATGATCAAGGACACCAAGCTCAAAGTGCAGGCCCAGATCATGGATGACCAGGTCCGCGTCAGCGGCAAGAACAAAGACGACCTCCAGTCCGTCATGAAAATGCTGCGCGAGGCGGAGCTCGTGTTTGCAATGCAGTTTACCAACTACCGTTAGATGAACTCCTCCCCCACAATCCTCCATCGGGCGTTGCGGTCGATCTGCCGGTGTGCCCTGTTCATCCCATCTCTCCTCCTCGCTCAAGACAACATCCTTCGCGTTGAGTATCAGGATTCCTCACGATCGACAACCGTAGGCATCTTCCGGCGGAACGATGTCACGTACGCGTCTCTCACGGACATTGCCGCGGCGTTCTCGCTCGGTACATATGAGAACAGCACGGCACGAAAATTCGAGCTGAAACAGCAACCGTTCCGGTTAACCGCTTCGACAGGAAACCCATTCCTCGTAGCCACCGATCCCAACAACCGCCGTTCGATCTATCAGATGTCCCATGGTGTGATCCACGCGGTCGGAGTATACTTTGTTCCTCTCAAGCCCTTTCTCCTTTTTTTCGAGCGCGTGTTCGGGAAGACCGCTGAGTATAATGAGGGCAGACGAGTGTTGCGCATTCTATCAACGGTTGCCGTAGCCGGGTTCGATATTTCCACACTCCTTCTGGAGTCAAAGTCAAACGGCATGGTGGTACGTATTCCCGCCTCACGCAAGCTGACGGATTTCGAAAGCCTCTTGCGGCAGGATGGCTGGATCTACGTCACGATTGCCGATGCGCGAGCAGATGTGGATGCCATCAATGCATTGAAGCCCGTAGGACTGATCAAGAAAGTCATCGCCATCCAGTCTCCCACCTCTGTCCAGCTCACATTCAAGGTCTCCGGCAAGATCGCTGCAACAGAAATGACCCGTGCGGAGAACTCCAACGATATTCTCCTTTCCATCCGGACACCGGGAAGCGAAGAGAAGATCCTGCTCGAAAAGAAGAAGCGAGAAATACAGTCGGGCCTTGAGAACCAGAGGAAGCGATGGGAGCTTGACGTGATTGTAATCGATCCGGGACATGGGGGAAAAGACAACGGCGCGCTGGGTGTCACGCGGGTGAAGGAAAAGGACATCACACTCGGTGTCGGCCTCAAGTTGGGAGCACTGATTGAAAAGCACCTCAAGCGCGTCAAAGTCATCTACACACGAAAGGACGACTCCTTCGTTGAGCTCCACCGCCGTGGGCAAATTGCCAATGAGGCCGACGGGAAGCTCTTTATCAGCATCCACTGCAACTCTCTGCGGCGCAAACCCAGTCCCACGCGCGGATTTGAAGTCTATCTGCTGCGACCGGGCAGAACCGAAGAAGCCATCGAGATCGCCGAGCGAGAGAATGCCGTGATTCAGTTGGAGGAAGGGTACGAAGACCGTTACAAGGAACTCACCGACGAGAATTTCATCCTCGTTACAATGGCACGAAGCGCTCACGTAAAAGCAAGTGAAGTGTTCGCTGATATCGCCCAACAGGAAATGGAAGACCATCTCACCATCCCCAACCGTGGGGTACGACAGGCCGGATTCCTTGTTCTTGTCGGGGCCGCCATGCCGAACGTACTGGTGGAGACAGCGTATCTCTCCAACCGTGATGACGAGCGGTTCCTGAAGAGCGAGTCGGGCCAGAAGAAAATTGCTGAGGCCCTGCTCAAAGCAGTTACACGCTATAAAGAAGAATACGAGAAGCTGTTGCTGGAAGGAAGGGAATTGGGGGAACGATAGGGAAAAGATCTCACCCTGTTAGCGCACCAACATCAACTTCCTGACGGCCACATATCCTTCAGCACGGAAGCAAGAGAAGTACACTCCGCTTCCTACATCGCTGCCAGTTTCATTGCGACCATTCCACACCACCGAGTAGCGTCCCGCTTCTTTCTCCTCATCGAATAGCGTTGCGATCTTTTGCCCGATGACATTATAGATGATCAATTCCACCCGGCTCTGCAGCGGAATCTCGAACCGGATGGTTGTGCTTGGATTGAACGGGTTCGGATAGTTCTGGCTGAGTGAATACGACAATGGAAGCTCCTCGTTCTCACCAACACCAACAACCCCTCCTCC
>Ga0209640_10000887_pt1 | contig 24309 bp, 31 predicted proteins | sample RifCSP10_1_FD_184018 | JGI IMG/M metagenome (GOLD analysis project Ga0209640, IMG submission 184018) | Soil microbial communities from Rifle, Colorado - Rifle CSP2_sed 10_1 (SPAdes) (version 2) | ecosystem: Environmental > Terrestrial > Deep subsurface > Rock core/Sediment | place: Rifle... | reverse complement strand
CTACTCAAGAGATACACACCAAAGCAGAAGAGGGCAGTAGTGCTTAGAAACTTCCAACAACTGAAAGGCCAATCTAGCCCTAACTGGAAGGGGGGAAGGGAAGTTACCAAGGAAGGTTACATTTGCCTGTGGCTCTCCAGGAAAGAAAAGATACTAGAACACCGCAAGATTATGGAAGACTACCTAGGCCGAAAGCTGAAGAAATTTGAAGTCGTCCACCACATCAACGGCAATAATGCCGATAACCGTCTGTCTAACCTGGAACTGACAACCTACTCTGAGGATATCCGCCGGCACCAACTGGCTAGGTATAAGAAATAGTTAAAAACAAAAAGCCTCCCGAAATCCTGAAAGGCTTTTGTGATGAATTACTTTTGTCTAACTCTGAGTCTTAGAAGCTTGGTCAGAATTGCTTGAGCGCTTTGAAAAGCGCTTGTTCTTAAACGCCCAGGCTATTCCAAATATCACTGCCAGTATTGCTATTATGATAATGATTTCTTGTAAGCCGATATTCATTTTTGCTCCGCTTTAAAGATAAAGTAATTGTAACACAAAAAATAAACGCAACCCACTTATGCTTGTTGATAATACTATTGCTTTTGCATTCACAAGGGCGTAATATCAAGTTGCTTAACCGCAAAAACCAAAAACCAAAAACAAAAAATGGTCGGCCAATACAGAGAACAGCTAGATGTTATGATGCAGCGCGAAGTTAGTCGGGCTGACTTTTTGAAGTTTACCGGCATAGCGATACTTGGGCTTATTGGAATAGCAGGCTTTTTTAAGAATCTCAACGGACTTATGCCGCCTAAGACAAACGATAATAAATCGAGGGGTTATGGCCGTAGCGCTTACGGCCGTTAATGGTTTATTCTATAGATAATGAACTTATGGTCTCGGTTCAAATTTATCCACAGTCTATTTGCTACACTAATCGTAAGTCTATTTTGGCCGGTAGCTGCAACGGCCGCTCCTTATGGATCAGGCAACTATAGTTGTGGGCTTTACGGGGTGGGCTGTGGCCCTGGCGCCAGTTTTATGGACAAATACGGCTGGTTGATATTTTTTGCCCTGCTGCTGGTCATTGCTTGGCTGCTCTTCTTGTTGCTGCTGTGCCGCCGTAGAAAGCGCCAGGACGAAGACAAAAATCGCCGCCTACCACCCTCGACTACAATAACTCCAAACAGCTAGTTTAACTTGACGACCAACTCTATCCCGCTTATGATATGCGTAGTTTATGGCACTGCGTAATGCTTTTGAGGATTTAGCAACAGAGGATTCTGTTCAACTAGTCCACACCACTCAGACTGATGGCTCGCAGAAGACCCGGGTTGTACCGGCGGTTAGCGGTGGTTTATCTGTCTATAGGAATATCAACTTGGGTGCCGCTGGCTTGGGCATTAAATCATCGGCCGGGCAAATATATGGCTGGTTTTTGTTCAATACCTCAACGGTAATCCGTTACGTTAAGCTGTATAACAAGTCTTCATCGCCCATCGTTGGCCTTGATAAACCAATGATGACTATACCTTTACCTGCCGGCGGCGGAGCTAACGTCAACTTTACATCCGGAATCCATTTTTCCAGAGGCATCGGGATTGCTGCCACCACCGGCGTCGCAGACAGCAGTACCGGCCAGCCTGCTGATGGCGATATCATAGTCAATATCATTTATTATTAACGATTAGCGGCTTTTCCTTATCGAGCCGGGCCGCGGAATGTTTCCGGCGCGGGCTGCTCTTTTCCCTTAATACCTCTGATATAATGTTGGCTCATGGTTCAGGGACATATTCGTAACTTCTGTATTATTGCGCACATAGACCATGGCAAGAGCACTTTAGCCGATAGGCTGATGGAATTGACCGACGCAGTTGAAAAACGCCTGATCCATGAACAAATGCTCGACAGAATGGATCTAGAGCGTGAGCGCGGAATCACTATCAAGCTGGCACCGGTCCGCCTGAGCTATCAGCTATTAGCTAACCGCTACCAGCTAAACTTGATAGACACACCGGGGCATGTCGATTTTAGCTACGAAGTCAGCCGCAGCTTAGCCGCCGTCGAAGGCGCGATTTTGGTCGTTGACGCTACTCAGGGAGTCCAAGCCCAAACACTTTCGAATATTTATCTGGCGATGGCTGCCAACCTCAAAATTATTCCGGTGCTTAACAAAATCGATTTAGTAGCTGCTGATATTCCCAGAGTTAGAGCCGAAGTTGTGAGTTTGCTGGGCTGTAAGGAAGATGATGTGCTGCTCGTTAGTGCCAAATCCGGCGAAGGAGTTAGAGCTATCCTCCAGCGGGTCGTCTCCGGCATCGCGGCGCCGTCTGGTAAGCCGAACAGCCCGACCAGAGCGCTTATCTTTGACAGTTATTACGACGATTATCGCGGCGTTATTTTGTATGTGCGGGTGGTTGATGGGCAGATAGCTAGAAACGATGGGCTCAAAATGATAGGTACCAAAGTCGAAGGGGTAGCTTCGGAAGTCGGCTGGCTGAGTCCCGAACTATCGGCGGCAAAAGAGTTGAAAACCGGCGAGATAGGCTACATCGTCACAAACCTGAAAAGCGCCCATTCCGGACGCGTCGGCGATACTGTTACATTAACCAAGCAACCGGCTAAAGTACCTTTGCCAGGCTACAAAGACATCCATCCATTTGTCTATGCTGGCTTTTTCCCGACCAGCAACGCCCAGTATCAAGCGCTCAAGGATGCCGTCGAGAAACTATCCTTGAGCGACTCCTCCTTGCGATACGCTATCGAGAACTCGCCGGTGCTGGGCTTTGGGCTACGTCTTGGCTTCTTGGGTCTGCTCCATATGGATATTGTGCGCCAGCGGCTGCAGCGTGAATACGGCCTTGATTTGATTGTTACCAATCCGTCGACAGATTACCAAATTAAACTGCAAAACGGCGACTCATTAGATATAAAATCGGCTGCCGAGTTGCCTGATATGAGTCTGGTTGCCGAAATCCGCGAGCCCTGGATTAAGGGCGAAATCGTTTGCCCGGTATCTTATGTCGGCGCCGTTTTGCAGTTGGTAGTTGGCGCCCGTGGCCGGCAAAAAAATCTCAACTTCGTCGATGCCCAGTTGGCGGTTATTGATTTCGAAGCGCCACTGGCTAACCTCATCACCGATTTTTACGACCAGCTAAAGAGCCTTACCAGCGGTTACGGCTCGTTCAATTACGAACTAGCCGACTATCGGCCGGAGGATTTAGTACGGCTGGATTTTTATGTCGCCGGCGAGCGTGTGGATGCCCTGAGTGTCATTGTCCACCAATCAGAAGCCGAAAAGATTGGCCGCACAACAGTCGCCAAGCTCAAGGATGTCATTCCGCGACAGCAGTTTAAAGTCAGTCTGCAGGCGGCGGTTGGCGGTAAATTTATCGCCCGTGAAGATCTCAGCGCCTACCGTAAAGATGTGACTATCGGTTTATACGGCGGTGATGTCACACGAAAAAAGAAAGTCCTCGAGAGGCAGAAAAAGGGCAAAGAACGCCTGAAGCGCTTCGGCAAAGTAGATATACCCCCCGAGGCTTTCGCCGTAATGCTAAAAAGAGACTGAAATTTTGTTTTGAGTTAAACTGAAAAATAATGGATGGCGAACAATCAATACATAGCCAACTCTTAGAAAAAGTCCGTGATTACCGCATGCCACCGGCCGCCAGGGATTTACTTAATGCTCACCTGCCTCTGGTGATTGTCGGAATCACGGCCTCGGGTAAGAGCTCTGTGACGGATTACATCAAGCAAACCAGCGATTACAGACAGGTCATAACCCATACTACCCGCCAGCCGCGTCCGGGCGAGGTTCACGGTCAGCATTACTACTTCATCAGTGATGAAGATATGATAAAAATGATGGCCGACGAAGCTCTTGTCGAGGTTCAAACTATTCATAGCCACGAGGTTTACGGCATAAGTCTGTCGGCTTACCAGACTGTACTTAAAGGCGGATACAAACCCTTACTAATCATTGATGTTCAAGGTGTTGAGGAGATTAGCCAATATGTGCCAAAACTAAGGCCGGTTTTTTTGCTACCGGCCAGTTTTGACGAGTGGATGAGAATGCTCGAAAAGCGCGGGCGCATGAGCCACGCCGAACGCCTTAGAAGAATGCATAGCGCCCACGCGGAACTAGAAAAAGTCTTAGAAAAAGAAAAGTTCTTTTTTGTAACCAACCGCGATGTTCCATCTACTGCTCGAGACATATTGGGTGACGTACACGATCACGCCAGCCAACGTCGAGGCCGTGAAACCGCCCAGCTACTAATAGACCGCCTCAAGACCACCTAACATTATATTGGCACTCTTGACTAGTGAGTGCTAGTTTTTGTAAACTAGCACTTAGCACAGGAGAGTGCAAATATGACCCAACGACAAGAGAAAATTCTAGCCGCGATTGTTGAGCAATATGCCGAAGTGGCAGTTCCGGTAGGCAGCAGCCTGCTGGCTAGGGCTTTTGGCGTATCCAGCGCCACTATCCGCTCAGAAATGGCTGGACTTGAACGGCTGGGTTTTATCATGCAGCCACACACTAGCGCCGGCCGCATGCCTACAGATAAAGGCTACCGTTATTACGTCAATCAGCTCGGTGAGCAGGGCTTATCAAACTCGGTCGGCGGGAACAGGGCAGAGAGAGCATTGACGGCTCGTGCCGGCGGCGGTGGAGTGCCAGAGCATACTATCCGCAATACTGTCGATACTTTGGTGGAACTCACTCATAACTTAGGACTGGCTACCATCAGCGATCAGTTGTATATGAGTGGTTTATCCTATCTGTTCGGCCAGCCGGAATTCATGCACCCAGGTCAAGTCCAGGAGGTTGCGAGACTTCTTGACAACCTGGAGCCTTGGCTTTACGAAGCCGCTCCGAATGAGCCGTTAAGTGTTTACATCGGGCGCGAAAACCCTATCGGCCGAGGCGCCGGCTGCTCACTGATAATTAGCCGTTTCCGCAGTCCGTTTTCCGACCATAGCTATATTGGTGTTCTGGGTCCAACGCGTCAAAGCTACCGTGACGTCATGAGTTTAGTCGGCCGCGCCGGTAAAACTCTGGAGGCAACACTTTATGCCTAAAAAACCATCAATTGTACAGTTACAGAAACAAGTCAACGAAATGACTGAGGCGCTGCAGCGCGAGCGGGCTGACTCTGTTAACCTGCGTCGCCGGATTGATGAGGAGCGCTCTCAGCTCGGTAATTTCTACAAGTCAATGGTTGTACGCCAGCTGCTGCCGGCGTTAGACAATCTGGAGCGTGCGTTGATGCACATTCCGAAGGATTTAAAGAATCACGGCTACGTCAAAGGCGTACAAGGTGTTGTTAAGCAGTTTGAGCAATGTTTTAAACAGTTGGGCGTTGAGCGGATTAAGACGGTAGGCCAAAGGTTTGATCCGCGTTACCACGAAGCCATCAGTGTGGAAGACTCTTCGACAAGCTCAAGGCAGGCGCACGACTTGGTTGAAGTTGTTTGCGAGGAACTTCAACCCGGCTACAAACTCGGCGACGAAATAATCCGCCACGCCACAGTCAAAGTCAAAATGGAGGGCAAATAATGTCAGAAGCTCAAGACTTCGATTTCGTGAATGCTGAATTCTCAGATGCAGATGGACAAAGGATAAGAATCAGCAGTGATCCCGCAAGTCGCATCACACAAATCGACGCGGAGATTAGTTATCTGGAATTCAGAAATAGCAGAGCCGAGGCTAGTTATGAAGAAAGAGAGAATGGAAAGTCGATCCAAGAACTTAGGGAAGAAAAAGCTCAATTAATGAGCGAACTCAGCGACGAACAGCGCGAAAACTTAATAAGTAGAGAGAAGGAATAAATGGCAAGGGTAATTGGAATCGATCTAGGAACAACCAACTCGGCAATGGCCGTCATGCAAGCCGGCAAAGCCGAGATTATTGCTAATTCCGAAGGCGGGCGGGTTACACCAAGTGTAGTTGCGGTTAATAAAGCCGGCGAACGGTTGGTGGGGCAGGTCGCCCGCCGACAAATGGTAACAAACCCCAAGAATACAATTTATGAAGTCAAACGCCTGATGGGCCGCCGCTGGGAGGACGATGAAATCCAGCGCGACATAAAACTAATGGGCTACGAGATGGTCAAAGCTAACAACCACGTAAAAGTTAAGATGGCCGATAAGCAGTATAGCCCTGAAGAAATTAGCGCCATGATTTTAGGCAAACTCAAAGCCGACGCTGAAAAATTCTTGGGGGAAACGGTAACCGAAGCTGTTATAACCACTCCGGCCTATTTCAACGATGCCCAACGCCAAGCCACCAAAGATGCCGGAAAAATTGCCGGCTTGGAGGTTAAGCGAATCATCAACGAGCCAACCGCGGCAGCTCTAGCCTATGGTTTGGACAAAGCCGAGAAAAAAGATGAAAAAATCGCCGTCTATGACTTGGGCGGCGGTACGTTTGATATCTCGATTCTCGAATTGGGCGAAGGCGTGTTTGAAGTCAAAAGCACCAACGGCGATACACACCTTGGCGGCGCCGATTTTGACCGCGTAATCATCAACTATCTGGCCGATGAGTTCAAAAAGGAGAGCGGTATTGATGTTGCGAACGACAAGGCCGCTGTCCAACGCCTGCGTGATGAAGCCGAAAAAGCCAAAATCGAACTTTCCACCGCCACCGAAGTCGACATTAATCTGCCATTCTTGACGGCTGATGCCGAAGGCCCGAAACACTTCGAGCACAAACTGACTCGCGCCAAGCTGGAAAGTTTGGTGGGTGAGCTGATTGAAAAGACCGCCGTGCCATGCCAGAAAGCGCTCAAAGACGCCGGTCTCAAAGCTGCCGACGTTGACGCCATCGTCCTAGTCGGCGGAATGACCCGTATGCCGGCCGTACAAAAGAAAGTCAAAGAGATCTTCGGTAAAGAGCCGATGCAAGGAGTAAACCCGGACGAGGTCGTGGCCGTTGGCGCCGCCATCCAGGCCGGTGTACTACAGGGCGACGTTAAAGACGTCCTGCTGCTAGACGTAACCCCATTAAGTTTGGGTATCGAGACTCTGGGAAGTGTCACCACTAAGCTAATTGAGCGTAATACAACTATCCCGACCAGCAAGAGCGAAACGTTCTCGACCGCTGCTGACAATCAGAACTCGGTAGAAATCCACGTCTTGCAGGGCGAGCGCGAGATGGCTGCCGACAACAAGTCGCTTGGACGATTCATTCTCGATGGTATCCCACCGGCACCGCGTGGTGTGCCGCAAATCGAGGTGGCATTTAACATCGATGCAAACGGTATCTTGAATGTCACTGCCAAAGATAAAGGCACCAGCAAGGAGCAAAGTATCACCATTCAAGACAGTGGCAGCCTCTCCAAAGAAGAGGTCGAGAAGATGGCCAAAGACGCCGAGGCCCACGCCGAGGAGGATAAGAAAAAGCGTGAAGGCGCCGAGGCCAGAAACATCTTAGAGAACGCCATCTACCAAGCTGAAAAAATGAAGACCGACTACAAAGACAAACTAAGCGAGGAAGACATAAAGACCATTGACGAAGCAGTCAATGAAGCCAAGGGCAAGGTCGAAGTTACAGATAAGGAGGAGCTAGAAAAGGCTGCTAAAGAACTAAGCGACAAGATTATGCCTATCGGTTCGAAGATGTATGAGTCAGCTGCCAAGGACGAGAAGCCGGCTGAGGATCAGAAATCAGAAGATACCAAAACTGACGATAAATCAAAGAAATCCGACAAGGACGAACCCATCGAAGGCGAAGTCGTCGACGACAAGAAAAAATAGCTATGGAACGGCCGGAGCTTGCTCTACCGCCTTTGTCGTTGACTCAACGACTTTCGTTTAAGGTTGCTGACATTTTAAATGATGTTGAATGGAATCCGCGGCCTGAAAGTGGGTTAGAAATAAGATTAAAGAGGGTTGTATTAGACGATGAAAGAGTAGTAACTATAAAGCAAGTTAGAGCACCGTCTGCTGAACCGGTAGTCAGAAACGCGGTTCGCCTCGAAACACCCGACAGACAGTTCTTAGCCACTTGGTTTACTGGAAGTTATGACTTAAGTATTAATGGCTTTCGGTACTCAGATGAGATTGAGACGACATTACAAGAAGTAAAGAGATTAACTTTAGAGTCAGATGACAAAACGTGATTATTATGAAATTTTAGGAGTTGGTAAGGCCGCCAGCGCCGACGAGCTCAAGAAGGCCTACCGGCGTTTGGCAATCCAGTACCATCCCGACAAAGACGGCGGTGACGAATCCAAATTCAAAGAGGTCAACGAGGCGTACGAAGTTTTAAAGGATCCATCTAAACGCCAGCGTTACGACCAGTTCGGCCACGCCGGCGTTGGTACCAGTGCCGCTTCGGATGGCGGCGGCTTCGGTGGATTTGGAGGCTTCGGCCATGGGGCGGGGCAGGAATTCCGCTTCGATTTCGGCGATCTGGGCCTGGGGGATATCTTTGATAGCTTTTTCGGCGGCGGTACTGGCCGTGCCTCCGGTTCTCGTCGCCAAACCATTGGGCGAGATGTAGAAACTAGTGTCGAAATCAGCTTCGAACAGGCTGTATTTGGTACTGAAGCCGAACTAAAACTCAACCTCGAGGACATTTGTGAACACTGTAAAGGTACGACCGTCGAACCTGGCTACGATCTCAAAGAGTGTGGTGAATGTAAGGGTACAGGCCAGATTCAGAGAGTTACGCGTACCATTTTTGGTAATATTCGCCAGGCCAGTACCTGCCCGAAATGCCGCGGCAACGGAAAAGTACCAGAGAAGACCTGCAGTGTCTGCCACGGCAAGGGCACCCAGCGCCGGAGCCAGAGCATAAAGCTCAAAATCCCAGCTGGTATCGACGATGGTTCCACTATCCGCCTGCGCAACCATGGCGAAGCCGTCGCCCATGGCTCTAAGGGCGACTTATACGTCAATATCAAGGTCAAACCGCATAAAAAATTCACCCGCGAGGGCGAACTCATCCTGTCTAACGAGCACATCAGCATGATTGACGCGGCGCTAGGCACTGAAATCGATGTCCAGACAGCCGATGGACCGGTACGCATGAAAGTACCGATGGGCACTCAAAGCGGCACCGATTTTAAGCTTCCCAGCCACGGCGTACCGAATCTTAATCGCGGCGGCGTACGTGGCGCTCATATCGTGACAGTAATTGTCGATATACCCACCAAACTGACTAAAGCCCAGAGCGAACTTCTCAAAAAACTGCGCGACTCCGGCGGCAAAAAAGGCTTATTCCGCTAGGCAGATTGTCCGTCGTGGTTTTGTTTTAAAGAATTTTTGTGCGCCCGCATTTCTCCTTGGAGCTCGGTTATCAAATTTTCGACCCCGGCGTTACTAGGCCACACTATCCCACCGACGGCCAAATCAAAACCCAGGACACTCAGCTGCGGGCTACCCTCTAAAAAAACTTGGGTTACTTGAGCGATACGCTCTTTAACTGGTTGGATGTGCTCTGTATACACCCGGCTTATCCTTCTCTCGTCTGCCAATTCATGCGGTAGCTGCTCTTCATCTTCTCCATTTAGAATGATTACAAATTCATCCCCTCCCCATCTAGCGATAATGTCATTTTTTCTAACGCTTGAACAAAGTAATTCGTGGGTATATTGAATGACCGAATCGCCAAATTCTAGCCCGTACCTATCGTTAATGGACTTGAAGTTATTAGCGTCGACAAGCAATACGGCTTTTGGTTCTTGCGCCGACTCCAGGTATTTTTTTAAGCCCTTTCGGTTGAGGGCATCAGTCAGGTAATCATGAGAGGCTTGGTACTCCGCCAACCTGGCCGCCCCTTCAGCCTCAATAGCTAACCGGCTCACCTTTTCGAATGAGCCAACAACATCAGTGTAGTAACCAATCACTTCCTTCGGGATGTCCCGGGACGGGCCTTCCTCAGCCATAATTAAACTATACCAGTAACACCTTGTTTTGTCAAAAGTTGACAGAGGTATTAAAATGTAAGCAGGATGACAAAAAATCAAAACGGTTTTGTCCCCATGATTATTATGATTATCGTCATCCTGGCCGCCATTATTTGGCTGATTTACACAAGGGTGGCGCAATCCGGACAATGAATAGTGAACAATAAACAAAAACCAAAACAAACATGAAAATTCTGCTTATTGATAACCATACTGAGCATAAAAGAGCCTTGCACGAAGCACTGAAGGGCCATGAGGTAGAAGTGCAGAAATACCGTCCTGGGCTTAATTTTAATACCAGAGGTAAGGATTTGGTGATTCTTTCCGGCGGCGGTGGAGAGGGACGAGAAATTGACGACACAATAAAAGCCGGTCACCTCTGGTACGAGGACGAACTGAATTTCATCAAAGACTGCAACAAACCTTTATTGGGTGTCTGTATGGGATTTGAAATAATCTGCCGCGCCTACGGCTCGGAAGTCGAAGAAATGCCCGAAGTTCTAAAAGGCCCTGCCTACTTAAAAGTAACCAGACCCGGGCGCAAGCTCCTGGCGCATAAAAAGGTTCACCAATATGAAGCCCATAAATGGCGCGTCAAAAGAACCCCGAAAGGCTTTAAAACACTGGCTAAGTCGCGCGCCGGTATCGAGATTATCAAACACAAGAAAAAGCCCATCTTAGCAGTGCAGTTCCACCCCGAACTCGGCGGCACCCTAAAACTGAACCAACTTATCCGAGCCGTAGCATAAGGGTCAAGGATATTGACTTTTCCCCTGTTTAGGAGTATAATATGAAATCTAATTAACAGGGGTGGAGATTTTTGTCCGCATAATGAATTTCTATAGGTAAAGTAAAGGATTATGAAGAAAACCATAGGCGCATTTGAAAAAGTCAGTTTTCCGGATTTCGAGCTTCTTAATATTGTTGCCAAAATCGATACCGGCGCCACCAGCGGTTCGCTTCATGCTACCAATATCAAAAGGGTTAAACTGGCTACCGGTGAATCTGCAGTCAGATTTAGGCCATATGGTAACAGACCGGCGGTTATCGCCTCTTCTTTCGTATATAAGATGGTCCGTAGCAGCAACGGTGAAAGTTCGATGCGTTATGTTATCCCGACAACTGTTGTAATTCAAGGAGTGCAGTATCCAATCGAAATTAGCCTGGCCGACAGAACACTAATGAAAAAGGGCGTGCTCATCGGACGAAGGTTTCTACGCAGCCATGGATTTATCGTTGACCCTAAGCGGGGAACCAAGTATCGTGGCGAGGTAACGATATGAAGATAGCGATTTTATCTAAAGGTCCGGGCAACTACTCCACCAGACGATTAAGAGAGGAAGCTGTTAAGCGTGGCCATGTGGTAGAGATTATTAATTACACCGACTGCGAAGCCAGAATCGAGCAGAACAAACCGACTGTTATTTATGACGGTGAAGTGCTTAAGGGGTTTGATGCGATTGTGCCGCGCATTGCATCTTCCTTTACCCGTTATGGCTCGGCAATTGTCCGTCAGTTTGAAACCCAAGGGATCTTTACCGCTACGACGTCAATCGCGCTGGTACGTTCTCGGGACAAACTACGAGCTACTCAGCTTTTGGCCCGTGCCGGTATCGATATCCCTAAAACCATTTTTTCCAGAGGCAGGTTAAGCCCGGACGAAATCGAGCGCTTAGTTGATGAACTCGGCGGTCCGCCAATAGTTATCAAACTGGCTCGAGGTACGCACGGTCGAGGGGTAGTCTTGGCTGAAACCAGAAAAGCTGCAAAATCGGTGCTGCAGGGTTTTTACGTTATGGAAGAGGAAGGCACCAACATCTTACTTCAGGAGTATATAGAAGAGGCCGAAGGCGCCGATATCCGTGCCTTTGTAGTCGGCGGCCAAGTTATCGCCAACATGCAGCGCCAAAGTGTCGGCGAAGAATTCCGTTCTAACATCCACCAAGGCGGAACCGGCTCACCGATCAAACTGACAGATGAAGAACGCAAAGTGGCCGTTAAGGCTGCTAAAGCTATGGGCTTGAATATTGCTGGTGTTGACCTGATACGCAGTCACCGCGGGCCGTTAGTTTTGGAAGTTAACCCTAGTCCTGGTTTTTCGATCGAGAATGTAACAGGGCGCAACGTGGCTGAGAAAATTATCGAATACGTCGAGCTGAACGCCAAAAGGCGGCAACGCAAGGACAGGGTAGGAGCCTAATTGAAAAATCTGCGGCCGATTGCTGCTGCAACGATTGTCGTTGTGGCGGTGACGGTCGCGTTGCTAGCTTACAACCCGAGAGATATATCGGAGCAGGGGTGTGGTCCATATCGCAACGATAGATTAGTGCGCGTCGGTTCGGTACAAATCAGTGCCGAGGTAGCCAACAATGTCGCTGATCGAGCTAAGGGACTGAGTGGGCGGCCGTGCATAGAGCCAAATCAGAGCATGTTATTTATCTTTGATAAGCCGGGACAATACCCTTTCTGGATGAAAGATATGAAATTTCCCATCGATATCGTTTGGATTGATGCCAATCATAAGGTCATAGGGCTAGATACAGACGTGGCGCCTTCGACTTACCCAGATGCTTTCGTTTCTGAAAAGCCGGCTCAGTACGTCTTAGAGCTGCAGGCTAACCGTTCTAAAGATCTCGGGATTACTCTCGGAACAGCGGTCAAATTCTAAGACTCTCATGCTAAAATGGCGGCATGACTGACGTGTTTATAATCGCCCTGATTCTTAGCCCGGCTGTCCTGACATTTTTACTAAAAAGCAATGCCGCCTTGGGCTTCCTGGCACTATGTGTTGGTTTTGTGCTTAGTACGTCAGTAATTGGCGATCTAAAGCAGTTACTTAGCGAAATGAACTTATCGGTCACCAACAGCACCTTAGCCATAACTTTGCTGGTATTACCCTTAGTTTTAACTCTGCTGATTACCAGAAAATCAAATTCTAAAGGCCTTAAATTATGGTTGCAGCTTCTGGTCGCATTGACTGCCGGCGGATTATTAGCCCTATCGGTTACGCCTGTTATAAACGCCGACTGGCTTGATTTATCAAAATCAGAAGCTTGGAAAAATCTGTTGAAAATTCAATCCGGGATTATTGGAGCAGGCGCTCTGCTTAGCTTTGCTTTAGTCTGGCTAAGCTCAAAATCTCGCGGTAAAAAGCACAAATAGCGCGTTGAATTTCTTATCTAAATAACAGATAATATAAGGTGTTAGCGGGCCCGTAGCTCAGTTGGTAGAGCAGCGGCCTTTTAAGCCGCGTGTCGCGGGTTCGAGACCCGCCGGGCCCTCCATTGAAAGAACCCAGCCTTGTGCTGGGTTCTTTCAATGGTCGTTCTTCTACGGGTTGAGAACCCGTAGGGCGAAAACAGCCAGTGGCTGTTTGAGTTTTCCGTTGGCGGCGAAGCAAGTACTTCAATAACTCGAGACCCGCCGGGCCCTCCAGCAACAGAGTATATCTATTGAAACAAATCGCTGTTTTTATTTACTCTGTGAATTTCTATATTCCAAAGTGCAAGCTGGGGCTTGGCATCGGCGGCTTGGAACACTCTTACAGCCGGTGGTGTTTCTGGACTATTGCGAACTTTATCTAAATCCTCTTGGCTACGCCAGTGGGTCATTATCCGCCAATATGTCGATGTATCTTGAGATTGAATTAGAAAAGTTTGGTGTATACCCTCGGGCATACCAGAAGTTTCGCTCCTGTAGGCTTCTTTTAATGTCCCCCAGTTATTTTCTTTGACCTCTGCGTCTAAAATTGTGATCACCATATTAATTTTTCACCCTACCTTATAGCTTCAACTATAACAGTTATTGAACTTTCTCCGCTAAGCGGAGAAGACAGTGCTAATATGTAGCTGTTGGCTATCCTGAATCGCAGTTGCTACAGCCTTCACGGTGGCCCTCCATGAAAAACACCCTGGCTTATGCAGGGTGTTTTTTTACTAACGGGTTGAACTTTTAGCTGCGAATCTGACCGCAGTTTACTCCTGCGTTAAGACAGCGCTTGACAAGATCTTCCAGCCCAGGTTGCTGCCAAGTGTTCCAAAAGTCGGCGTGGGGAAGCGTCGTCCCGTCTGAGAACACGTATCCCGGCCCACCGATCGACTGTGGAAAGCGGATGTAAAGCTTGATGTGTGGTAATTTGACCGGGTGTGTTGCCGGGCAGACACCTCTGCGGGGATAAGCCATGTGGCTCCGGTGGTCGGTTGAGTCACGACGTTCGCCGTCCCAACACTGCGGGAAATGGACGATAGCGCGAGGGAACGTGGTCGAATCGCACTTCGGCGGCGAGTAATATCTCACTCCTTCACTTTTGCACGACCAAAAAGCGACAGCCGGCGCAGAGCCAGTTCCGCCAGCGATTATACGGAAGTCAGGCGGGAAGGGAACCGTATTCGAATATGACACTGGATCATTCTTGTAATAGGCTGAGATGCCGCTGGCGTTGACTACCTTGCCGTCAGGACCGATTAACGCCGGCGACCAGTACCCGGCTGTATCCTTAGGGTGCGGACAGGTCGTTCCTGCAGCTACCATCGATTGGTAGGTAGAATTCTCGTTCGTCGAGCGGTTACCGAAGAACTCATGCAGGTGTCCCGAAGCCCCTCCTGGAGCGACAATCGGGTCAATTTGCGCGAGATGGCTCGGCGCGCACTTAATGATGAAGAGGCCAGCTCTAGTCTCGGCTTGTGTCTTAGTCAGTACGTACGCGCCGGCAACAGCAAAGACTAATGCGAAGACCACCAAGCTGCGTACTGAAAACAGCGCCGGTCTCTTAAATAATTTACTCTTACTATATCTTGACGATTGGTACTTTTTGGCTGGCATTTTTTTCTTCCTTTTCATTCAGCAATGACTACACCATAAGCTTAAGCGGAAAAAAAATCAATAGCCAATATTAATTGCTGATTTTTTTCAGCTGGCTAGTGTGTCTCGCCGACGTTTTTAGTATCGAAGTTAACGAACTGGACGTAGTAGTTCCAGGCGGCTTCTTTGGCGTCGGAGAGGCCTTGAGCTTTATCTACCCACTGATGTATTACCGACTCTTTGAATTCTACTTTTTGGCCAAGGTTAAGCTCCGGTGAATCAGCCGCCTGCGTAAGATTTGTCTCGGCAAAAATTATGCCAGCCGGGCTCAGGTTAACTTTTTTCTTTAAACCGTAGGTTTGTACGGCCTTACGCGCCATCTTGGTGTACGAGTCGCCAGATTGGGCTACGTACGAGTAAGTTACTTCTGCCGGTTTGTTTTTTTCCTCGTGTGCCGCAACTTGGGTCTTCTCTCCCCAAAAAGTCCAGACAATGGCTAAGCCCAGAGCCAGCGTAACGGTGAGTACGAGCGTTGTTAATATTTTCACTTAAGAACCCTCCTTTTGCGCCCACCTTTTACTAAACTATTTAATAATTTTAGCATAACCGCCCATTTATGCTGTTGTTAAATTTTTTATAAACTCAAGCAATTAACACCTTACGGCCGCTGTGTCATTATGAGGTTGATATGAGACGCTTTAGGCGTACTACTCTGATAACCGCCGGCTGTATATCTGTTCTGGCCGGTTTAGGGCTGTCTCGGAGAGTAAATCTTGAGCCCCATATCTGGTGGTTAATATTTCTTCCTCTGATACTGCTATTTCGTCGCAAAAATCTTCTCAGTTTGTTTTTGATAATTCTGATTGGCATATCTGTTGGGTTGTGGCGCGGCGGTGTTTATATGGATAAACTGGCTGACCTCAGAGCTCTTTCAGGCCAAAAAGTGACTATCGAAGCTACGGCTACCAGCGATTCTATCTACAGTCGAGGATCACAGATGGAATTTACGGCTGGTAAAGTCAGTATGCTTGAATCTCAAGCCAGACCGCTGAGCGGGAAATTCAAGATCAGCGGTTTTGGCGAACCGATGATTTACAGGGGCGACAGACTGCAAATTAGCGGCAAACTTTACCCAACGCGTGGCAGTAACCAGGCGCGGATTTCCTATGCCCAACTTAAGCGTGTCGGCGCTGATACGAACTGGATTAATAACTTTACGCGCCGTTTCGCCGCCGGCCTGCACTCGGCGCTGCCGGAGCCCAATGCCTCATTTGGGCTCGGGATCTTAATCGGGCAAAGAAATACGCTACCCCAGGAGCTGACTAATCAGTTGATTATGGTCGGTCTGGTGCACATCGTGGCGGTATCGGGCTACAACTTAACGATTTTGGTTCGGGCGGTCGGCCGCCTAAGACTCGGCTCCAAATACCAGCGGCTGATTGCCTCTCTGTTATTAGTCACCGTTTTTATCCTGATTACCGGATTTGCAGCCTCCATCGTAAGGGCGGCTATAATCTCGGTTTTGAGTTTATGGGCTTGGTACTACGGCCGTAAAATCCGGCCGGTTCTTTTGATTGCTTTCGCGGCTGCGCTGACTGGACTGGTCAACCCATTCTACGTCTGGGGCGATATGGGCTGGTATCTGTCATTCTTGGCATTCTTCGGGGTGCTGATGATAGCACCGATGGTGGCGCAAAGATTGTTTAGACGGGAGCCCAAACTTCTCGGGATGGTCATGCTAGAAACACTGGCTGCTGAACTTATGACGCTACCGTTGATTATGATGAGCTTCAATCAGCTCTCGCTGGTTGGGTTAGTAGCCAACGCTTTGGTAGTACCGCTCATACCGTTTGCCATGCTGTTTGCGGCTATAGCTGCCGGGGCCGGGATGATGGTACCGGCAATTGCCGGCTGGCTCGCCTGGCCGGCTAACCTGCTTCTGACGTATATCCTTGATATCGCCCGTTTGCTATCAAGCATTCCGGGAATCTTTCTACACCGTTCGATAGATGTTGGCGAAATGGTCGGCCTTTATGCTTTGGCTGCCTTTTTTGCGCTGATTATCCATGGACGTAGTTCAGGGAAGACCCTTGTAGCCAGGAATCAAAAAACCAGCCGCGAGGGGCTGGTTGTATCCTGAAGTGTTGTGCCGGCGGCCTCAGAGGAGGCCGCCGGCTGAACCGCGCTGGTCGGCGATTACCGCTCAATAAGTCGGTAGAAAGTCCTGTTTGCCAGCCACGGGCTGCCGTCGTAGAAGACAAAGGCAGTATTGGCGACCCTTGCCGAGGCCGGCGCCGAAACTTTGGCCTTGATCTTGACGGTCCAGGTTTCTCCCGGTTGCATTTTGGCGATGTGCCAGCGGAGCTGATTAGCACCGTGCTTGATAAAGCTTCCTGATGCCGATCTCACTGTCACCTGTCGCGGCGTTGTAAGCCGTAGCATCAGTTTTCCGATCGGGTTGTTGAGGTTGTTTCGGAGGGTGACTGTAAAGATTACGGTCTGACCCACACGGGTCACGCTACGCGAGGTGGTCTGGGCGACACAGAAGTGCCCGATAGGGCATGGCTTGGTCGTCGAGGCACTGGCACTGCCCGTAAGCAGGTAGGCATAGAGTGCGAGGACTCCTGCCACAGCCAGATAGCGAAGCCACCTGTAATTGGCGAACATTACAACTCCTTTCGGAGATAATGACGGCTCGAGGTTCGTCCCAAAGAACAATCCTTCAGGAGAGGTTAATTATAGCATAAATGTCTATGATTAGCAATAGACCTAACACCTTAGATATGATAAGATTAACCTGATATGAGCGGTCATTCAAAGTGGTCCACAATCAAGCGCCAAAAAGGTGTCAACGATGCCAAGCGTGGTGCGTTATTTACCAAACTGGGCAACCAGATTGCCATAGCCGCCCGTGGCGGCACCGATCCTGCCGCTAACTCGGCACTGGCCCTAGCTGTGGAAAAAGCCAAAGCTGCCAATATGCCTACAGCCAATATTGAACGCTCTATCCAGCGGGTAGCCGATAAGTCGGCAGCCCAACTGGAAGAAGTCATGTACGAAGGATACGGTCCAGGGGGTGTGGCCGTTTTGGTGGAGTGCGCCACCGATAACCGTAATCGTACTTTACCGGCAGTCAGGTCGGCCTTTAGCAAAAATGGCGGGCGTATGGCTGAGGCAGGCAGTGTAGCTTTTCAATTCTCCAAAAAAGGGGTTATTAGAATCAAGGGTATTGGCGAGGAAATTCAGCTCCAAGCCATTGAAGCCGGCGCCGAAGATATATTTGAGGAACCGGAGAACAGCGAGACCGTAATTTACACCGCGCCGAATGAGCTGGCCAAAAACCGCGATAGCTTGCGGGCAGGTGGGATAGATATCGTCGATTCCGAGCTTACTTATGTGCCTAACAATAGCGTCGAAGTCAGCGACCCGGAAACCGCCCGCAAAGTAGTCAACCTAATGGACGCGCTGGAAGACATAGATGATGTGGTCAACACCCACACCAACTTCGAAATCCCCGATGGGGTAAAAGTTTAGATGGAAAAGCAGCCAAAATCCCAGCTGGAATTATTGTCGTACTACGAGCGCCAACGCTTACTCAAACGAATCTTCGAAGTAGCTGATTTTTACCATGCCCAGATGATTGCCGCACCTAGGCACATCAGAGGGATATACATTCCTATTTTGTCCTCGGTTAAGTTGCTGTGGGATGGTGGACTACCTCCTACCGAGCTAGCGCACCTTCGTAAAGTAGTTGCTGCCCAATCTCATCATTTGAAAGAAGTGCATGAAGAAGCCCGAGGACTCAAGGAGTTCCATGAAACTGTTCAGTCCTTAGCGGGCACAGAAATGGAAGAGCATAACGCGCTTGGACCAGCGCAAAGAGGGCATCACCGTGAATGGGTTTTTGCGACCCGAGATGCGGCCAAGATTTTTCAACACGTAGCCTTTGCCGAAAGAGACTTGGAGGGATGAGAATACTGGGCATAGATCCGGGGACGGGGCTTTTGGGCTTTGGAGTGATTGAGGTTAAAGGCGGCAAGACAGCTTTAGTAGATGGGGGAGTGATTAGGACAAACGTCCACCAGCCGCTCGATGAGCGGCTGGTGGAGATTTACCGCCACTTGGCCAGCGAAATCGCTAAAACAAAACCCTCGGTCATGGCAATCGAGAAGCTCTATTTTGCCCAGAACGTCACGACCGCCATCAGTGTCAGCCACGCCCGTGGCGTAGCTATGCTGGCAGGCAAACTGGCCGGTTTGGAAATTGCCGAATACACCCCCCTCCAGATTAAACAGGCGTTAACCGGCTACGGCCGGGCCGACAAAAAACAGATGCAGGAAATGGTGCGGGTGTTACTGGGATTGAAAGAAGTTCCAAAACCGGACGACTGCGCCGACGCCCTAGCGACAGCGATTTGTCATAGTATGACTGTGAGATAATTGGGCCATGATTTCGACCTTGAAAGGGAAGGTGGCTGAAAAGCACGGCCAGATGGTTGTTTTGGAAACCGGAGGGGTAGGGTATGGATTGTACGTGACTTTCGAAGATTTTGGCGCCCTAAAAACCGAGGAGCAGGCCAAGCTATATATTTATGAAAGTATCAGGGAAAACTCCTATGAGCTTTTTGGTTTTAAGAATCTGGAGTCAAAAAACCTGTTTGAACAGCTACTGACGGTCAAGGGGGTAGGGCCAAAGATGGCGTTGGCTATTTTGAGCGTTGCCGGGCTAGGGCAGGTGAGGCAATCGATTGCCGCCGGAGATATTAAGTTTATTTCTCAGGCCGCCGGCGTTGGACGCAAGGTGGCGGAAAGGGTAGTGGTTGACTTGAAAGACAAAGTCGGGCTCACGGCCTCAGAAGCCGCAACTGAGTTTCTAACCACGCCGGCGGCCGACCCATCCGATGAAGCCCTACAGGGTCTAGTAGCCCTCGGCTACTCCGTCCAGGACGCCGCCGAAGCCCTCAAGAAAGTCGACAAAAAACTGTCTCCTCCAGACCGTATTAAGGAAGCGCTAAAAGCCAAAGTTTGATATAAATAGATTATGACCAGGTGGGAAAGACGTCGGCCGACCCTAGACGAGCTAAAGCCAATCGAAGGCCAATTGACGCTCGACGATTTAAAAACATCCAACGGAAGACAAGAAGAATCGCATTTGGCCGACCCTACCTCGGAACAATCTACCCATTCTAAGTCTGAAGAAAAGACAGCTCTAGACGGGCTAACAGAAGTGATAAGCCACCAAAAGTAAACCTCGGAGCTGTTTTTAGTTGCAAAATAAGCGTAAGTGTGTTAATATATTTCTATGACTAAACGCGGTCACCAACAACCTAATTTCGATAACCAATCACAGCTAAATATTTTCTCGGAGCGGCCTGCTGCTGAAGTTCCTGTAGTTGAACAGCCAACCTTTCAACCCCCTTATGACGTCAGACCATTGGTTAGGGCTCGACTAAAGGATGCCGAGAGGCGGTTCGATATTTTGGATGCGCAAGCAATACGCACTTCCGAACAGGTGAGAAAGGAAATCGGCCGCAGCGCGCTGACTCCAGAAGATATCGAAGCTAAAGAGGTTGCCGAGGTAAGAAAAGGCGCTAAACCTTCGAAAAGGCCAAAGAAAGACCGCCGGCATCTAGGTGCTAGACAAAAAAACATCGCTGATGGCGATGCCAGAGTCAAAGCAGAGTATGACATGTTGAGCTATCCTGGTGAGCAGGACGCCCGACAGGCCACAAGAATAACAGCCCAAGGAATCCTGGATAGGGACGAGCGTAAGCCAACGCCGCCTCCCCGCCCTTTTTAGGGTTGTAAGATTTACAGCTACCCATATAACACGACTTGCCTGCCCAACTAAAATACTTGACTAGTCAAGTATTACTGCGCGCAAAACTGTCAACAATCCTTACCGGTTTCTTAAGTTGTACGTTATAACTTTGTTATAACAAAGTTATAACGTACAAATGCTACCTTTAGATTTAGGCAGCAATTGGGAGCATAATATTAATCAGGATGGATGAGCGGATTGAGGCAGCGTTTGAAGTAGTTGATAGAGCCAAGTTTATGCCGGAAAATGTACGGCATTTGGCCGGCTATGACCAAGCCGTGCCAATCGGCTACGGCCAGACTATCAGCCAGCCCTACACTGTCGGCCTGATGCTGAAATGGTTAGACCCGCAACCGGGAGATAAAGTCCTGGATGTTGGCTCCGGTTCTGGCTGGACAACCGCCCTGCTCTCTCATTTGGTCGGGTCAAAAGGCAAAGTTTACGCTGTGGAGAGAATTCCGGAACTGGTCGAGTTTGGCCGTGACAATTGCCAAAAGTTCGGTGTCAAAAACGCCTACTTTTCCACAGCCGGTGAGGAGCTTGGTTTGCCCGAAGAAGGCCCATATGAGCGGATATTAGTTAGTGCCGCGGCTGACGAATTTCCGGAGGAGCTGATGGATCAATTAAGCATAGGCGGCAAGCTTGTAATTCCAATTCAGAGTGATATATTGGAAATAACAAAAACGTCCGCAAAAAACGGCCGGGATGTCCGCAAGCATCCCGGCTTCGTTTTTGTCCCGCTGCTTTAACTGCCGGCTGTTTGCTGTGTAAGGCCGGCATTTGGATTAGGGCGGCAGGCCTTGCCCTCGCTGTTAAGGCAAAGGGCAATGTCCTTACACGTACAGTCCACGCCTGACTCAATCAAGTATTTAAGGGCCTTGGTATTCTCGATAATCTTATCCAGCTCCGACAATTTATTCTGAGCCATCTTATTCCAGCGCTGGGATGGGCTAGTAGATTTAGGAAAGCCGTCAAGCAAAACCCTGATTTCTTCAATTGAAAAGCCAACTCCGCGCGCCGAATGGATTACCCTCAGCCGTTCTAGATCAGCTGCGGTGTATTGCCGCCAGCCGCTCTCGCGCTGCGGTTTTGGCATCAGGCCGATGCTTTCATAAAAACGTATGGTTGGTGTACTGACGCCAACCAATCCGGCCATTTCACCTATTTTCATCCCGTTAGAGCTCCGCCTTACTGCCGGCAAAAAGACGGCAGATTTTATCTTTGATAAAATACTTAGCTCTAACGGGATTCATTGTGGATAACTCCTAAAAAATCACTATTGACTTAAAGCTCACTTTAACTTGTACACTCCTATTGTAACTGTTTAGTTAAAGGAGGCAAACAAAATGAGCAATGAAACTCTAAGCTCTAATCGTGAGCGGCAAGAAATGATAAAAGTCAGGGATATCAATATGCTGACTGTATCTGTAGGCGAGGGCACACCGCTTATGTTGATACCTGGCGGACCCGGCTTTGGATACTACCATCTCCGCCCAGCCATTAAATACTTGGCATCGGAATTTAAAGTCCGCTCTTACGACCAACGCGGTTGCGGCCAATCAGAGACAGGAGATAAAGATCAGATAGCTTTTACCGGCCAGTTAAAGGACTTGGAAGAGCTGCGAAAAAAACTTGGGTTGAAAAAGTTAAACTTAATCGGTCATTCGCTTGGCGCGCATCTCGCGCTTTTATATGCCGCCCAATATCCCGAGTCAACGGCATCCGTTGTGCTAGCTAATACTGGACCACCGATTGGTGATGAATTTTCATTTGGTGATGAAATGGTGAGGAGGCGTACCGACGAAGAAAAAGCTGAAATGGCAGAGTTAGAAGAATCTGCTGAGTTTAAGGCCCAAGAACCTAAAACTCTGGAGAGGTACTATCAACTTCGCTACTCGCCATTCTACCGCGACCACGCCAATATCAAAAAACTGCCTTACGACTTCACTAAAACCACGGCTGACAATGTGTTCGATTATCCTGGCCTGATGATGCGCGACTTCAAGGAGCATGACGTACTTGGCAAGTTGAAAAAAATTAAGGCTCCCACGCTAGTCGTCCATAGTGAAGTGGATCCAATACCTATTGGATTTTCGCAATTACTGGCGGATGGCATCAAGGGCTCAGAATTTTTGCTCGCCAAAGGGGTTAATCACTTTGGGTTAATAGAAGACCCAGATTTATACTGGGATAAAGTAGTTCCATTCCTAAACAGGCATGCGGTTTGATTATTTACACGAATAATAACCAGCATCCCGGCTTTGCCTTCCCCCCTGTTGTAAATATCGTTTATTCTATCCATTTACGGTCTTCGGGGTGCCACCGGTAGATTTGACCGTCGTCACCAAGACCATAGATTGTAGTACCCACTGTCGTTAGTTGTACGATTTTCATTCCTAACCCTCCTTATAGCTCAATAATACCATCACGGTCTTTGCTTACCCCGTACCAAAACGCCCCCTTTTTGGTGCTGGGGTTTTCGTGCCTTTGCTTTAGAACAACTAGGTAGTTAATAAAAGTTGAGATTGGTGAGGGTGGGCGCATATGCGCCCACCCTCACCGGCTTGAGCTCTAGGCGTTGAATCCGCCGAACTCGTACCTCTTTGGTTCTGGTGAAGCTGTCGCCGTGTTCAGCTGCCGGGGTTGTAGTTGCCCCCGCCGCGGCCGACGTTGCAGAGGTTGATTTCATTGTCGAACAGGTTGTTGGCCTGCTGCTTGACGCCACCTGCTTGGAAGAACAGCAACCCACAGGAAACGAAGCTCTTAGGCGTGTACCAGTTGCCCGATACGGTGTTGCCCTTGACCAGGGCTGTTGCACCTCTGCTGATCTGGATGCCGTTCTGGGCGATGAAGTCAACCTGCCCCAGGCCGGTCACAGCGTTGTTCGTGACGGTGACTGCTGTGTCGGTTCCATCGACGATGATTCCGCCCTTCTGGTACAGCGAGACGGTGTTGCCGTCCACAGTTCCAGAAGCACCCGCGGTGTAGAAGACGGCGTTGCCGTGCTGCGTGCCGTTGAAAGGCACTTCGCCGATGTTGTGGATGCTCCCGTCCTGAACATTTGCCGAGGTGCCGTTGACCACCACGCCGAAGTAGTTGGCGCCGTGGATGTCAGCACCGCTGGCAACTCCGCCCGGGTTGTCGCCATCGACGTACAGGCCAATGTTGCAGCCCGTGGCATCGAGCTCGGAACTGACCGTACCGCCGATCTGTGCCGCCGTCAGGTCCATTCCATCACGGCTGAAGCCGGTCGGAGTGCAGACCTGTGTGGCCTCAATCTGAAGGGCTACGGTTCCGTTCGGCGCCCAGTTGGTGTCCTCTCGGAACGTTCCGACGCCGCCGGCACCGCCGTCGGCATAGAACGCGGCGAAGGATGTGTTCCAGAAGACTCCGTTGGAGTTGCTGTCAGTACCGACGCTTGCTGTCTGGCTAGTCGGTACGCCGACATTGAGCGAGTTGTACGGGCCGGCCGATCCGATTGGTGCGGCGCCGTAGCTCTGAGTGTTGAAAGCCACACCTACAACGATGCTGTTAGTCAGCGTTGCATTCAGGCTGCTCAGGTCGAACGTTGCGTTGAAAGCAAGCCCGTTGTAGCAATTGCCGTCGCCAGCTCGCCAAGCTGTGCCACCCGAGCAGGTTGGGTCTGCTGCTGGCCTCCACGGAATTGTGACATTTTGTGTCACAGTAGCGAGGAGCGTAGTGGGCACAACGTTGGCGTCAAAGCTATCGCTGTAGACGTTGAGCGTGATCGGGTGCGTCCACGACGTGGAGT
>Ga0209640_10000885_pt1 | contig 24341 bp, 20 predicted proteins | sample RifCSP10_1_FD_184018 | JGI IMG/M metagenome (GOLD analysis project Ga0209640, IMG submission 184018) | Soil microbial communities from Rifle, Colorado - Rifle CSP2_sed 10_1 (SPAdes) (version 2) | ecosystem: Environmental > Terrestrial > Deep subsurface > Rock core/Sediment | place: Rifle... | reverse complement strand
TCGATGGCCACCGGACGCATACGCCCGTTGTGGTGGACGACATCGTGTCCTCCGCGCAGACCATGGTCGAAACGGTGAAGCACCTCGTGGCAGTGGGTCTGCGCGCGCCGATCTGTGTGGGGGTGCACGCACTGTTCTCCGAGAATGCCGAGCAGACGCTCCGTGACGCCGGCGCCGCGCAGATCGTGACGACGACATCCGTTCCGCACCCGACCAATACCATCGACATCGTCCCGTTTTTGATTCCGGCGATTCACGAGCTCGCGCCATGAGCCAAACCCTCCTCGACGTCGAACCGCGCATCGCCACAGACGTTGAGGGCCGGAGCGCAGGGATTGTCATCCGCGCGTCAGGCCGCCAGCCGCAGGAAGGTAGCACGCGTCCACGTAATCCATGACCATCCGGTCCGCGTTGTACCGCCACGCGAGGGTCATGATGGAATGCTTCATGAACCGGATCCACCGACTGGGCAGCCCCGCGGCATCGAAGTCGAAGAACAGCGGCGTAACTTCCGTTTCAAGGACGTCGTAGAGCGAGGCCGCGTCCCGACTCCACTGAATCGCGGGAGCCGCGTGGACCGAGCCCGATCCAATCGCAAAACCGTTGTGGCCGTCGTAGGCTTCGGCCCACCACCCATCAAGCGTCGAGAGGTTGAGGCCGCCGTTCAGCACAACCTTCTGGCCACTCGTCCCTGACGCCTCGAGCGGCCGCAGCGGTGTGTTCAACCAGACATCGACGCCTTGTACCAGATGCCGGGCTACGTTCATATCGTAGTCCTCGACGAACGCGAGCCGTCCGGCGAACCTTGGATCGCGGGACAGCGCGACAATCTGTTGGATGAGCCGCTTGCCGTCGTCGTCACGCGGATGCGCCTTGCCGGCGAAGACGAACTGAACGGGCATGCTCGACTCGCCGCACACACGTGCCAGGCGGTCGAGATCCGTCAACAGCAGGGTCGCGCGCTTGTACGAGGCAAAGCGGCGCGCGAATCCGATCGTGAGAGCGCGCGGGTCGAGGAGTGCCGGCAGGTTCGTGCGGCGGCGCACGAAGTTGACCAGGCTTCGCTTGAGGACGGTATGAGTCTCCCAGAGTTCGCCCTCGTCTATGGTGGCAAACGACTGCCAGACGTGCCGATCGGCTTGGCGCGACAACCAATCCGAACCCAAGTGGCGGTCGTATAGGCGTTTCATCGATGGTGCGAGCCACGATGCCGTGTGCACGCCGTTGGTGATGTGGCCGATGGGCACGTCCTCTTCGGATCGCCCGCGCCAGACTGCTTGCCACATGCGCCGCGTCACATGACCGTGAAGGCTCGACACGCCGTTGCGCCGCCTCGAGCCCTTCAGGCCGAGAACCGTCATGCAGAAGGGTTCTTGTGCGTTGCTGGCGTCGAGCCGTCCGAGCGCCATGAAGCGCCCCTCGTCGAGTCCGAGTCGCGCACGCAGCCAACCGAGCTGCTGTTCCATCAGATCGACACCGAATCGATCGTGTCCGGCCTCCACCGGCGTATGGGTCGTAAAGACCGCGTGGATCGTGGTTTCTCGCAAGGCGTCTTCGAACGTGAGGCCGTCATCCAGTCGTTCGCGTACGCGCTCGAGAATGGCGAATGCGCTGTGGCCTTCGTTGAGGTGCAGAATCGAAGGCCGTATGCCCAGCGCGCGCAGCGCTGTAAGGCCGCCAATGCCGAGCAGGATCTCCTGGCGGATCCGCGTGAGTTGATCTCCGCCGTAGAGCGTCGCGGTCAGCTCACGCAAGTGAGGCGGATTGGTCTCGACGTTGGAGTCGAGGAGCACCAGGCGAGCGCGGCCGACGTGCGCGATCCAGACGAGGGCGTGCAGTGATTCGGCCCCGCACTCGACCCGAACCGTCAGAGTCGATCCGTCAGGAGCCGCGGCGTGCACGAGCGGAAACGTTGCAATGTCGCTCACCCCGTACTCTTCCTGCTGCCACCCCGAGGCCGCGACATGCTGACGAAAATAGCCGCGCGCGTAGAAGAGCCCCACGCCCACGACGGGGATCCCGAGGTCGGACGCACTCTTCAGGTGGTCCCCGGCGAGCACGCCAAGGCCGCCGGAGTACAGGGGGAGTGATTCGTGAAGACCGAATTCCGCCGAGAAGTAGGCAATCGGCATCGCGCGTAGCACGCCGGCGTGAGCGGCGCACCACGTCCCGTCGTCCACCAGATACTCGTGGAGGCGATGAGAGTGGAAGTTGAGGCGGCTCTCGAGCGATGTGCGTTCTATCCGCTCGGCGAGCGCTTCATCAGACAGCCGATCGAGCAGGGCGATCGGATTGTGGTTCGTGGTGCGCCAGATCTCGGGGTCCAACTCTCGAAACAGCTCAATTACGTCCGGATTCCAGCTCCACCAGAGGTTCAGCCCCAGTGCCTCGAGCTTGCCCCGCGCTGTTACCACGATGGCGTCGCCTCTCCCGTCGTCTCCAACGAATGTGTCGCGGCATCGCCCGGCGACGTCTTCGCAACCGGCAAGCTCACGACACAACGGAGCTGGCTGTCGACGATCTCCGATCGGACCGTGCCGCGCTGGTTCTCAATGAGACGCCGCGCGGTCGCGAGGACAAGGCCATGGTCGTGGGCCGCTGTCGGGAACGGTTCGAAGACATCCCACGCGGCCGGCGGCGAAGATCTCCCTTCGAATTCCACGATGAGCTGCCCGATGTCGCTGAGCTGACAAGCGGTCAGTACGACTCGTCCGTCTCGGAGCGATGGCGCGCATGCCAGCAGGATGCTGAGCAGGGCTTGTTGCACCTGTTCGGCATCAATCCAAACGGTGAGTGCGAATTCCGGAGCGCGCACATCGAGGTCCACATGACGGCGGGCGAGCGACGGCCGTGCCAGCCGGGCCGTCGTGTCAGCAAGAAGGCGGAGATCAACAGCCTGCACGGTTGGCGGCGCGGGGTGGGCGAACTCCAGGAACTCGGTCACAACACGCTGCAGCCGCGCGATCTCTCGCTTGGCGATGTCGACGAACTCGGCCTTCGAATGTGTCGGCGGGAACTCGCCTCCAAGGATCTCGAGGCACCCCAACAGGCCGGCGAGCGGGGTTCTAATCTCGTGTGCGATGCCGGACGCGATGCGGCCAATCGTCACGAGGCGATCCATACGCACCCGCTCGTCGCTCTGCGCTTCCAGTGAAGCGTATGCCTTCCGTAACTCGGCCGCCGTCAGGCGACAGCGGTCGCGTTCAGCCCGCAGGCGGTCGGCCAGCATGCCGGTCACGATCGCCACGACATTGAACATCAACACCTCCCCGTATTGTTCGACCTCGATGACCGGCCACGCGTGCCAGCGCAGCGCGATGTGCGGCAGGTAGAGCAGCGTCGAGAGGAGCGAGGCGGCCAGGCCGCCTCGGCGTCCAGTGGTGACGGCGGCGATGACAATCGGCACGTAATAGAGGCGCTTGAACGCCTCGTGCCAGACGACGGAGTGGAAGCTCGTCACGTAGTGCAGCGCCGAGATCGCGACGAGACTGACCACGATCGCGGCCCCACCCGCGAGGCGCCGGTCACTCGTGAATGGGCAGAAACGAAGGTTAATCATGTTCGCTTACGCGGCGGGCAAGTGTCGCCGCACTCTCCGGCTCAGATCGTCGGCGGTCACGTAGCGGTCCTCGGCGGCCTCGCGACACGCGCTCTGAGCCGTCGAGACGATCATCACCGTTCTGACTGTGGCAAGGGGCAAGAACGGTACCCAGAGCCGCGCCGATTCCGTGTAAATTCCCGTCACCTTCCAGGGTCCCACGTACGGCTCTTGACGATGGCGCCTGCTTGATTTCGTGCGGTGACACGCGATGGTTGTCTGAAAAGAGCCAGTTGCTTGGCGCGGCGCCACAGGTATGTAGGCCGCAGCGACTTAGATTCGGAGCGGGTGTCGCCCGTCGGTACTGGCACACGGCTTGCCCCGTGTCTGAAGACACAAATCTCAACCAGCTGGAGGATAGAGATGTCCCACAAATCGAAGGCAGCGGAGGAAAGGCCCACAGAGGATTTGGCACCGGTCGACGCCGGTGTGGCCGACGGGGAGGTGCTCCGACAGGAGATCCAACTGCGTGCGTACTACCGATACTGCGAGCGGGGGTGTGCGCCGGGGGCCGATGTGAACGACTGGCTGGCCGCGGAGCAGGATGTGTTGGCCACACACGCGGTACAGGATCCTTAAGACGACCGCCACATAATCGTCGTGGCCCGAGTGAGGGCCGGGCGCGGCGGTGAGCCGCGTGTCCGACGGATGCGCGGAATTGGCGATCGGTTCGCCCCCGTGCCATCCTCAACCGGGCCAAATGCACGATCCGGCGTATTCCATGAACGGAGATAGACGTGGCCCCCACGTAGCTGGGGCGAGTGCGTGTAGCCACCTCATTCACGGGGGTGGACTGTTGGCTGCGGTCGCGGCTGTCGCTAGCCTGCACTTCGTGACCGATCCCTCGCGCATCGTCCTGCACGAGGTCTACAACTACTTGTGCTACGTCCCGGTCATCTTTGGTGCGTATTGGTACGGCGCGTGGGGAGGCGTTGCCGCCGCGGCAGTAACGTCGGTGGCGTTCATTCCCCACATCCGCGCCGCGTGGACCGGCGACGAGGCCTACTCAGCGAACCTGTACACGCAGGTCGTGGTCTTTCACGTACTTGGATTGACCGTGGGGCTGCTGGTCGCGGCACAGCGACGGCTCACGGCCCGCTACCGTGACGCCGCCACCTCGCTCGAGCGGGCCAACCGTGAGCTACGCGATTCTCACGAACATCTGCGCCGGGCGGACCGCTTGTCGGCCCTTGGTGAAATTGCCGCGGGGCTCGCCCATGAGATCCAGAACCCGCTGGCTGGCGTCAAAGGCGCGCTGGAGATCATCGCCTCTCGCGTGACCCAGGGCACCCCAGAAGCTGAGTTCGCCGGCATCGGCGGCAAGGAGCTGGCGCGATTGGAGGGGCTGGTCAATGAGTTCCTGACGTATGCCCGGCCTCATGATCCGGCGTTGCGCTCGACCGACGTTCATGAAATCGTTGAGCGCGTGGCGGCCCTGCTGCGACCAGAGGCCGAGAGAGAGGCGGTGACACTGGTGTTCGAACGTCCGGCCGCATTCCCCGTGCTCTCGCTCGACCCGGAGCAGATCACCCAGGTGATCTTCAACGTCGTCCTCAATGCGATTCAGGCCACCGGGGTCGGCGGACATGTGCGGATTCGGGAGGCCGTGGAATCGGGCTGGGGAGTGATTGATGTGATCGACGAGGGACCAGGCATCCCGCCTGAGCACGCGTTGCGCATCTTCGATCCCTTCTTCACGACGAAACCGCGCGGGACCGGCCTGGGGCTCGCGATTTCCCGTCGGATCGTCACCGCGCATCGTGGCACGATCGAGGCGCTCCCCGGAGCACCCTCGGGAACCGTCTTCCGTATTCGTCTCCCCCTTCCAGGCGGCGCGCCAGGAGTGTCATGACTCGCGGCGAACAGAAACACAAAAGCAACCCGAAGACGGTCCTCCTGATTGACGATGATGAAAGCCTGCGACGGGTGGTCGAGTACAACCTCCACGAAGAAGGGTACCGCGTGCTGACCGCGGTGGACGGCACCAGTGGCTTGCAGGCCTTTCGGGCTGACGCCGTCGACCTGGTGCTGACCGACGTCCGGATGCCGGAGATGGACGGGCTCGAGCTGCTCGCACGTGTCAAGGCCATGCAGCCCGATCTTCCCGTCATCATGCTGACGGCGCACGGGACGATTGACTCCGCGGTCGAGGCGATGAAGCTCGGCGCCTTCGACTACCTGACCAAGCCGTTCAACCGCGAGCAGTTGAAGGCCGCCGTGCGAAAGGCACTCGAAGTGGCCGCACTGACCAATGAGAATCGGTACTTGCGTGAGGTCGTTGCCGAGCGCTTCTCCTTCGCGAACATGATTGCCGGGTCCCGAGCCATGAGAGCGGTCACGGAGACGGCGTCGCGCGTCGCGCAGAGCGACGCGACGGTGTTGCTCGAGGGGGAGAGCGGGACTGGAAAGGAGCTACTGGCCAAGGCTCTCCACTTCCACAGCGCTCGCGCACGAGGGCCCTTCGTCACGATCAACTGCGGCGCCATCCCGGAGCAGCTCCTCGAGTCGGAACTATTCGGTCATCGGCGGGGATCGTTTACCGGCGCGGTCAGCGACAAACGAGGCAAATTCGAGGCGGCGGACCGCGGCACGATCTTCCTGGACGAGATCGGAGAGCTGCCGACGCTGCTGCAGGTGAAGATCCTCCGTGTGTTGCAGGAACGCGAGATCGACAAGGTTGGTGAGACCCGCCCCATTAAGGTTGACGTGCGCGTCATTGCGGCGACGAACCGGGATCTCGAGAAGATGGTCGCCGACGGAGCGTTCCGGGACGATTTGTACTACCGGCTGGCGGTCGTTTCGATCAGGGTGCCGCCCTTACGCGAGCGCTCGGACGACATCCCATTCCTGGTGGATCATTTCCTGGGCAGGCACGCCCAGCGGTTGGGCCGCCAGCGGCCGACGGTGGACAAGGGTGTGTATTCCGCGTTCAATCTCTACAATTGGCCCGGCAATATCCGGGAGCTCGAGAACGTAATCGAGCGCGCCTTGGTTCTCGACAGGGACAGCGTACTCGGTGTGGACGACCTCCCGGAGCGCCTGCGCGCTCGTGAACACCGGGTCGCCAACCTGCGCATGGAGCTGCCGGACGAGGGCGTCTCACTCGAGGACGTGGAGCGCGAGCTTCTGCTCGCGGCGCTCCACAAGCACAACTGGAATCAGACGCGCGCCGCCGCGTTTCTCAACATCACGCGGAGCACGCTCGTGTACCGGATGCAGAAGTTCGGGCTCGAGCGCGAGAAGACGACGGTCGAGCCGACGGGCGATGCGTAGGCCGCCGCGCGTCATCCGCGTCCTACTTCGCCGCGTACTTTTCCGGATTATTTTCGAAGACCGTCTTGCAGGCAGGGCTGCAGAAATAGTACGTCTTGCCCTTGTACTCGCTTTTCGCCGGTGCCGCTGCCTCGGCGAGTTGCATCCCGCAGACGGGATCTTTGGCCATGGTGGTCTCCTGTCTTGTCTAGTGTCTCAACAACATGTGGGTCCCGGCTAGGTTTCTCTCGTTCACGTTCTCGAGCGGCTCCCGATCGGCCGTTAGCCTCCGGAAGCGCGGAATAGGCACGTGCCCTCACCCTCGCCGGACTATGGCTGACGCGGTCGCGTCGCTACTTCTACCTGCACATCAACCCGTCGCTTGTCCCGCCAGATCGTGAGCGGGATGGTCGCTCCGGGAGCCGTGACTCGGATGTGGCGCTGCAGGTCACCTGCGGCCACAGGCGACGGGCCTGGGATGCCGAGCACCACGTCTCCAGCGCGAATCCCTGCACGTGCCGCTGGACCATCGTCTGTGATCGCGATCACGACGAGGCCGGAGTCAATCCCCAAAGCGCGCGCGCCGCTCCGGCTCAGGCCCAGGGTTTCGATCCCGATCCAGCCATGGGTGACGGTTCCCGTCCGAAGCTGCGGGAGGACCTCCTTAACGTCGTTGACAGGAATCGCGAAGTTCAGACCGATGTTGTCCCCGGCCCTTGACAAGATGGCTGTCGTGATCCCAATGAGCGCGCCATTGAGGTCAAAGAGCGCGCCACCGCTGCTGCCCGGGTTGATCGCGGCGTCGGTTTGGAGGAATTCGCGGCCCGAGTCGTCCATCCCGCGTGCCTTTGCGCTGATGATCCCTGCCGTCACCGTGTGATGCAGGCCGAACGGGCTGCCAATCGCGACCACCCAGTCGCCCACGTTTGCGCGATCCGAGTCACCGAGCGGTGCGGGCCGCAGGCCGGTGACGCCAGAGACGCGCAGCAGCGCCAGGTCGGTGTCGGGATCGGTGCCGACGACGCTTGCCTCGACATCATCGCCATCCGGCGTGAGCACGTGAATAGCGTCGGCCTTCTCGATCACGTGGGCGTTGGTGAGGATCAGGCCGGAGGTATCGATGACCACGCCCGATCCGAGTCCTTCCCTCGGTGGAAAGATCGTCGGTCGTTGTTGTGGTGGTGGCGTTGCGAGATCTCCTGGCGCTTGCTGCTCGGGCGATGCCACCGTCACCGTGTGGAGAAAGACGATCGACGCTGCCCGGTCCCGTGCGACCCGCGCGATAGAGTCACGCCGCAGTATGGGTGACGTGGACCGCGTCTGCGCGGCTCCGGACGTGGCGGTGAGCGCCAATGTCACCATCAGGCCGGCGCCAAACGCCACCACGGGTCTCATATCCACGGTAAGTTCGTCATGGCTTGGCACCTGTTATTCGCTGACGCGGCGCGTAGTATCCGGCGCGCGTGCGAACGTGCGCGTCACGCGAGAGCACACGCACCGAGAGCGTTCGCCACTGGCCGTCTCGGCGCTCGTCATTCGACACGTAACCGATCCGGTAGAGGTGCCGTACCTCGGCGTCGATCTCGGCATAGAGGGCCGGCAGCGTATCAAGCCGTGGTACGCTGAGCGCGCGAGCGCCGGTGTCCCGGGCGAGCGCCAGGAGCGGCCAACTGGCGCCGAGCCATTCGCCCTCGGCACCCTCCCGCAGTGAGATGGTATAGACCAGCGCCCCGCTTCGGCGGACTGCCGGCAGCGCCTCATCGAATCCGACAAGGCTCGCCGTGTCCTCACCATCGGAGAGGACGATGACAACCTCGCGCGTGTCCGGCAGAGCGTCCTGCCGTGCGCGAATAAGGTCGTTCGCGGCCACGAGCAGCGCGTCGTAGAGCGACGTCCCGCCAGTGGCCGTGATGGAGGCCAGGGCCGCAGGCACACGCGCGGGATCGTCGCCAAACGCGTGCACGCGGCCCGCCTGGTGATTAAACGCGATGATCTCGAGCTGGTCGTCTGGTCCGAGCAAACGGCCGAACAGTCCCGCGGCCTCGACGGCTCGTTCCAGCTTCGCCCCAAACATGCTGGCGCTCCGGTCGATCAACAGGATCGCCCTCAGAGGGGCGGTTCCCGCCGGCATCACAAGCGAGATCCGCTGCGGTGTCCCGTTTTCCAGCAGGAGGAAGTCGCTGGCTGTGAGGCCAGTCAAGAGACGACCCGTTGAGTCCCTCACGCAGATGTCGAGAGACACGAGATCAACACGGCTCCTGAACCGCGGTTGTTCCGAAGCGAGCTCAGGGACACCCGTCGCGTGTGAGGCCGAGGCCGAGGTGCTGGGTGCGAGGAACCCGGCGGATGTTGGATGCGAGATTGTTCCCGGCGATGCGGAAAATTGTGCCTCAACCGAGCCGCGTGGGAGCAGAAAGAGAATCGCTGCGAGCACCGTTAACGATTGTTGGGTGATCGGCATATAGCCCTCGATTGTGCGGCGCGGCACGGCCATGCGCCCCGGCGGACTCATAAGCCGTGCCAGGTGGGACAAGACGGGGCTTGTCGGCTTGTGGCGTCCATGGCATCGCTCGTCCAAGGGGCGCGGGGTACCTGCGATGGTGCACCCAGTCTCTCCGAACCCAGACAAGCGCGGTCGTCCCCAAGCCCGGCTAGTGGACGCGGAAGTCCATCACGACGGTGACCAGCACGTCCACCGGGACGCCATTCAAGCGACCGGGACCGAATTGCCACTGTTCAACGGCTCGCACCGCTTCTCGATCGAGACCCTTCGGGTCGAGCGATCGAATGACGCGAATCTCACGTGGCGTCCCATCGCGCTGAACGATGAGCTCGAGCAGGACGGAGCCCTGGATCCTCAGGCGCATCGCCTCTGCGGTGTAGGTGGGTCTGACCTGCAGCAAGAGCGTTGGCGATGTTACGCCGCTGCCAGGGCGATGCACGCCGCCGCCGGTTCCGCCTCCGGATCCCGGCCCAAAACCCGGCCCGCGGCCCGAGCCGATACCGGTTCCAACGCCCTCGCCGACGCCACCGCCAGACCCAGGACCGTGCGATGTGCCCAGCGCCGGTGGGCCATCAAGTGCTCCGACTTGGAAGGCCAACGCGGACGCAAGCGGCTTCGCGTCGATTGCCAGCGCCTGCGGGGGCTCATCGCGTGGGTGTGTCGTGGGCGCGATGGGTTTGGTGACCGGCAGCGTGAGGGAATCGCGTCCAGGGGCTTGTGCGCGCGGGATTGGCCCTCCCTGGCGCTTGCCGCCACCCCCGCCTCCCCCACCAGGTCCAGGCCGCACGGGCTCGATGAGGAACACGAGCCTGGGCGTCTCGGCTCGGGATGGTACGACTTGGTTGGCAGCGTCCCGACTGCGAGCGCTGGACGCTGCCGCCAGCACCAGGACCGTCGTCAAAACCGTTGCGTGGAGCAGAAACGACATGGCGCCAAACGCGCCGGCCGCCTCGATGCCGCTGTGTCGCGGTAGTCGCGGAGAAGGCCGCGCCAGAAACTCTTCAGTGGCGTTGAGGTGTCGCGAGGCGCCGGAGCCTACGATCCCGCGAGACAGCCCGACCGGGAGCATTACCGGGAACAGGATTGGCCCCATGATGCGCGTTCCAGCGTCGCTGCGATTCCGACGCGTCATGCCGATCTGAGGGGCAACAGCGATGCCAGTCCAAAGAGTGTCGCGGGTGCCTCTGCCGCAAAGGACTGGCCGGTGCGAGTGCGTTTTCAGGGAATCGTTGCGGTGAATTCGCGGTACGACTGCCGGGCCGGCGTCGTGGGCGGCCCGGATGAGACGTGCACCAGCCCTTACCGGGCGATACCAGCGAGGTCCTTGTGCATGACGGCAGCCGCGTTGGCTTCCTTGGCCGCATCGCGGTCCAGGGTGACCAGACGATCGCAGTGTACGGCGGCTTGAGCGATTCGCGTTCCCCTGTAGGCCTGCGCCATCGCGACGTGTTCGCTGGCATCAGCGGTGTACTGTTTCGCCGCCGTGAGGAAGTACTCTTCGAGTCCCCGATGATCGGCGGGCGTGCTCGCCTTGGCGGCGAGATCGGCGAGGTATTTGTCGCTTGGCGCTGGTGCGCCCGCGCCTGCTTCGAAGCGGGCACCACCACGCGGCGCTGTGGCCGGCGTACCCGCTGCCAGCTTCTCGTGATACGCGGCAAGCTCACGAACCGTGGCCGCCGACTGCGTGTTCAGCTCAGCCAAGCGCGTGCAGTGCGTCCTCGAGGTTGCCCCCGCGCGGCGGTTTGGATTCCCACCGAACGCCCCCGCCATGGCGGTGTGCCGCTTGGCTTCAGCCGTGTACCGCTCGGCCAGGGCGGCGAAGTGCGCACTGAGCCGGGCGTTGTCGCCAGGGTCTGCGCTGGCAACGAGCTTCCGTACCTCCAGCGCGTTCAGGATCGCCGACGATGGAAGTTGTGCGGCGGCGTATCCCGCGAACGCGACGAGCGCGAACGCACCGATCGATAGTGCACGGACGTGGATCGTTTGCATGACGGATCAACCTTTCTTCGTTTCGTGAGTTTCGTGACTTGAATTACCGCACATTGTTCTTGGCAACCGCGCGTGCGGACCGCTAAACACAAGGAACTTACTGCGATTCACCGCCCCGCAGACCGGATCGATGGCACGAGGCCCTTCTTGGTGCCCGGTGTGCTCGCGTTGACCCCCGTGCCCCCCATGCCCATGCACCATGTGAGCGCCGCAGCCAAAGCGCATCATGAAGTAGAAGAGAGCGGCAAACAGCAAGAGACTAAACAGCCCTTCCATGGTCTCTCCTCTTCGGATCGGTGGCGAGATCCACCTATGAGTGCGCGCATGATTGCAAGCACGGTACCACGGGTGAAGAGCGACAAGATCCAAGGTGGAGCTTCGCTGACCCTGACTGATATGCGACAGTGCTCGAGCACGGTTGTCTGAAGACAAACACGGTACGCGTTCTCCAGTGCCACCGGCGGCCTGCGGGATTCCCCACCCCGTGTCGAATATCCCGCAGACAAACCTCTGATCGGGAGCGGCAGATGTGCCAGATGCTCGAGGGCGCATCGAAGAACTTCGGCATCCGGAGTGCTGCTGCATAAGAGAACAGGAGCACGACCTGTTACCAGCCCCGCGCCAGTTACTGCGTCATCATCGACGGTCGTAGCGTACCCTTGCGAAGCGCGCGCAGTTTCATGATGTAGAAAATCACCGGCGTGATGATCAGCACGTGCACTGTCGACGTGATCATGCCGCCGACGATCGGGGCGGCAATCGGCTTCATCACATCCGAGCCGACACCCGTGCTCCACATGATCGGCACCAGGCTGGCCATCACCACCGTCACGGTCATCAGCTTCGGACGCAGGCGCAGCACGGAGCCATCGATCGTCGCGTCGAGGATGTCGCGTGCCGTCACGTCACCGCCGCGTCGGAGCCGCTTGTCCAGCGCTTCGTGGAGGTAGACGACCATGACCACACCGGTCTGGACCGCGACGCCGTACAGCGCGATGTAGCCGACCCAGACCGCCACCGAGAAGTTGTAGCCGAGCAGCCACTGCAGAATGACTCCACCCGTCATCGCGTAGACGACCGAGAGCATCACGATGGTGGCCTCGGACGCCGAGTGGAAGGTCATGTACAGCAGCATGAAAATGATGAAAAAGACCAAGGGAATGAGGATCTGCAGCCGCTCGCGGGCCCTGACCTGGAACTCGTACTGTCCCGTCCACTGCAGCGTGTATCCCGTGGGGAGCTGCAGCTCGCGCGCAATCGCGGTCTTCGCAGCGTCGACGTAGCCTCCGATGTCGCGTGTGGCGGTGTCGACGTAGACATACCCGGCAAGCTGCGCGTCCTCGTCCCGGACCATCGCCGGACCGGTGGTCAGGACGACATCGGCGAGCTGGCCGAGCGGCACGCGCGCCCCCTTCGGTGTGTTCACGAGCACGCGCTCGAGCGCCGGCAGATTCTCGCGGAACTCGCGGGCGTACCGGACGTTCACCGGATACCGTTCGCGGCCCTCCACCGTCTGCGTGACATTCTCGCCACCGAGCGCGGACTGAATCACGTCTTGCACGTCCTCGATCGTCAGCCCGTGCCGCGCGATCGCCTGTCGATTGATCTGGATGTCGGTGAAGTAGCCCTGCGCCACACGCTCCGCGTAGACGCTCCGCGTGCCGGGGACCTGCTGGAGGATGCGCTCGACTTGCTGTCCCAGGCCCTGAATCACGTCGAGGTCCGACCCGAAGATCTTGATGCCGACGGGCGTCTTGATGCCGGTCAGCAGCATGTCCAGTCGGTTGCGAATAGGCTGCGTCCACACGTTCGGGAAGCCCGGAAACTGCAGCGACGCGTCCATGTCGGCCTGCAGCTTTTCGAAGGTCATCCCGGGCCGCCACTGGTCCCGGGGCTTCAACATCACGGTCGTATTGACCATGCCCATCGGCGAGTTGTCCGTCGGCGTCGTCCCGCGGCCGACGGTCCCAAACACCTGCTCGACCTCCGGCACTTGCCGCAGGAGCTTGTCCTGCGCCTGGAGTATCCGCGTCGCCTCTGTGATCGACATGCCCGGAGGGGCCGTCGGCATGTAGAGCATGGACCCCTCGTAGAGCGGCGGCATGAACTCGCTGCCGATTGCGAACAGCAGCGGAATCGTCAGTGGCACGACCGCGAAGTTCAGGAGCAATGCCGTCCACTTGAAACGCAGGGCGGCGCGCAGGACCGGCTCGTACAGCCACGTGAACAGACGCGAGACAGGGTTGACTGATTCGGGCCTTAGCCGGTGCCCGCGAATGAAGACCGTCATCAGCACGGGCACGAGCGTGATGGACAGCAGCGACGCGAGTGCCATCGCCGAGGTCTTCGTGAAGGCCAAAGGCCGGAACATGCGGCCTTCCTGCGCCTCGAGCAGGAAGACGGGCACGAACGACACGATGATGATGGCGAGGGAGAAGAAGATCGGACGGGCGACTTGCTGCGCGGCGCCCACGATCACGCGAGGCTGGTCCTCGTACGCCACCGCTTGGTCCGGCTCGGACACGTGCCGGTACGCGTTCTCGACCATGACGATCGACGCGTCGACCAGCACACCGATCGCAAGGGCCAATCCGCCAAGCGACATGATGTTCGAGTTGACATCGAGGTAGTACATCGGAATGAACGAGGCGACGACGGCCACGGGCAGCGCCAGGATGGGCACCAGCGCCGATCGCACGTGAAAGAGGAAGAAGAGGATCACCAGCGAGACGACGATCGCTTCTTCGATCAGCGTGCGTCGCAACGTGCCGATCGACTCGTTGATGAGGCCAGACCGGTCGTAGGTCGGGATGATGCGCACGCCCGCTGGTAGTGCACCTTGCACCTCCTGCAGCTTCGCCTTGACCCGATCGATGACCCGAAGAGCGTTTTCGCCGAACCGCATGACGACGATCCCGCCGACCACTTCGCCCTTGCCGTCGAGCTCCGCGACGCCGCGTCGGATATCCGGACCCAGGCCGACGTCGGCGACGTCGCCGACCCGAACCGGCGTGCCTCGCGCGTCGGCGCCGAGCGAGACCGCGGAGATATCGTCAAGGGAGGTCAGATACCCGCGCCCGCGAACCATGTACTCTCGGCCCGAGAATTCGAGAAGCCTCCCTTCGACTTCGTTGTTGCTCGCCCGGATCGCCTGCACCACGTCCTTGACGGATTTGTCATAGGCGGCGAGCTTGTTGGGATCGAGATTGACTTGGTACTGCTTGACGAAGCCGCCGATGCTCGCGACCTCCGCGACCCCGTCGACGGACGCGAGGGCGTAGCGCAGGAACCAGTCCTGCACCCCGCGAAGCTCCGCCAGGTTGTGCTGCCCCGTCTCATCGACCAGGGCGTACTGGAACACCCAGCCGACTCCGGTCGCGTCTGGGCCGATCGTGGGACTCGCCCCTTCCGGCAACCGGCCCCGAATCCCTTGCAGATACTCCACGACACGGCTGCGCGCCCAGTAGATGTCCGTCCCGTCCTCGAAGATGACGTAGACGTACGAGATGCCGAAGTCGGTGAAGCCTCGAACGGTGCGTACGCGTGGCGCGGAGAGCAGAGCCGTGACGATCGGATAGGTGATCTGATCCTCGATGATGTCTGGGCTGCGTCCCATCCATTCTGTCGAGACGATCACCTGCACATCGGAGATATCCGGCACGGCATCGAGCGGTGTCGACGTCATGGCCCAGACGCCCCACAGCGTCAGCACAATCGTCCCGGTGAACACCAGGAACCGATTGCCCGTACACCAGTCGATGATGCGGCTGATCATGTCCGGTGCTATTTCGCGGTCACGGTGAACATGCCTTTGCCGATCTCCTGGCCCCCGCGCATCACCATCACGGTCACGTCCCAGTTGCCGGCCATCATCACCTGCCCCTTGCCCTGGTACATCCCGTTGCCTGCGTGAACGAGATCGGCCTTCGTCCGCATCTCCGGCATCTTCATCGAGGGCATCGCTGCCATGAAGAACTCGGTCGACACCGTGGCATCCGTCACGGGCTTGCCTTCCTGCATGACCATCGCTTCGAAGGTGTTCTCGCCCGTCTTCGCGGGGTCTGGATCGGTCTTGAACGTGATGTCGAGCGCCTGACTACCTCCTTGGGCAGGCGCGGCGGCTGTCTCGCCCGCCGGAGCCTGATTCGCTGGCTGCTGACTGCATCCGGCGGCGGCCAGAACTATCCCCACGAAAGCCATTCCCGCGAGTCCCGCAGTCACCGCGTGCGTCGTTTTCATGTCTCCCCCTCCTGTCAGTTGCCTATCTCGCCACCATGGCGAACTGCCTGCGGCCGATTTGCCGGCCAGCCTTGTTTACCGTGACCGTGACGTCCCATCGGCCGCCCATCACCACTTGCCCTGAACCGCGGTAGACGCCTGCGCCCGCGTGTGTCAGCTTTGTGCCGCTCCTCATCGCGGGCATGTTCATGGTGGGCATGGCCGGCATGAACAGCTGCACCGAGACGTCAGCATCAGTGACCGGCCGACGCGCGGGATCTCTGACGACCACTTCAAAAAGGCTCTCGCCGGTCTTGGGTGGATCTGGTTGCGGCTTGAAGGTGATATCCAGGGCAGGCGACCCGGGGGACGCAGCCGCTCCGGCAGTGGGAGATGGCTCATAGTTCTGGAGTCCAGCACGCAGCTGGCTCTCCGAATCCAGGAAGAAGGTTGCGCCCGTCGCCACCTGCTCGCCCTCCTTGACGCCCTCGAGCATCTCGACGCGATCGCCGAGATGCCGTCCGACCTTCACCGAGCGCGGCGTGAAGACGCCCTCGCCCTGCGCCACGAACACGACCTGCCGCGTCCCGGAATCGAGCACGGCATTGGCAGGCACCGTCAGACCCATCCCGCCGCCACCGTGAAGTTGGACATTCGCGTACATCCCCGGCTTCAACCGCCCGCGCGGGTTCGCGAACTGGAAGCGCACCTTGACCGTTCGCGTGTTCTCCTCAACGAACGGATAGATGTAGATCGCGCGGCCGTCGAACGACTCGCCTGGGTAGGCGTCCAACGTCACCGTCGCGCGCTGCCCGACACGGGCCAGGGCCATCTCCTGCTCGTACACGTCCGCTTCGATCCAGACGATCGAGAGATCGGCCACCTTGTAGAGCGTCTGTCCCGGCATCACGTGCATCCCTGGGAGCGCCTGCTTCTCGATGACGTACCCGCCGGCCGGGGACCGGAACGTGATCGCGTCGGGCGCCCGCCGCGTCTCATCCAGCGAGGCGATCGCTTCCGGCGGCAAGTCCCACAACGTGAGCCGTTGACGAGCAGCCTCCAGCACGCGGTCGGCGTACTCACGCGCATCGGCGATCGCCGAGCCAGCCACCTGGTCTCGTGTCTTCAAGGCCAGCAGGTATTCCTGCTGCGTGGTCAGGAGGTCTGGGCTGTAGAGCGTGAACAAAGGCTGTCCCTTCCGGACGAACTGACCCGTGTAGTCGACGTGCAGCTTCTGAATCCAGCCCTCCACCTTCAGGTTCACATCGGCGAGTCGTGTTTCGTCGTACCGCACGACACCGGTTGTTCGCACCTCGGAGGTCATTGGTCCACGTTCGACGGCGGCCAGCCTGACACCGATGAGCTGTTGACGCTGTGAATCGATAGTCACGTCGGCTCGTGCATCTGGCTGCGACGGTTGGGCGGTTGGTGTGACCGCCGACGCGCGCGGGTCCGCCACTGGACCTGGACGAAGTCGATCTCGAAAGGCGTACGCACCGATGACGAGAGCCGCGACAGCGACAACAAAGAGCGCGATGCCAACTATCCACCGACGAGTGAATGCCATGATCACTTCACCTCGTCCACCGGCTGCAGGGCCGGAATGTCCATTCCCACCGCACGCGCCAAATCGGCCAGGGCCAGTTCGCGATCGCTGAGCGCGCGGTAGTAGTTCAACTGCGCGTCGAGCAGGGCGCGCTGGTTGTCGATCAGGGCGAGAAAATCCACGCGGTCGGTCTGGTAGGCCACACGCGAGAGCTCGAGCGTCTGTTCGGATTGCGGCAGGAGCGTGGTGCGAAGCAGCGTGGCCCGTTGCGTCGCTGCGTTGACGTGCACGTAGGCCTCGTGCACGGCCAGACGGATCTGCCGCTCGACGGCGCGGGCGTTCGCGGCAGCGGCCTCAATCTCCGCGGTCGCCTCGGCCTTCCTGGCGTCCAACCGGCCTCTGGACCACGGCGCGTTCGGCCATGTCATGCCGGCCGAAGCCGTCCAGGCGCCGGCCTGGCGCGGCATCAACATGTACCCGCCGCCCACGAAGAAATCCGGCTTGTAGTCGCGGTGAATGACCGCCAGCACGGCCTGCGCCCGCTCGATACCGAGCTGGGCGACGCGCAGCTCCGGCTGTCGCTCGACCGCGAGACGTTGTAGTTCCTCCGACGCTGGCAGTGTGACCTCTTGGCGCGGCTCCGCAAGCGGGCCGATCGGCACCTGCGGATCGCGATCGAGCAGCGTGTTCAGGCGCGCCGCCGCCGTGGCCGCGCTCTCCTCGTGCATCACGAGATCTTCGTGCAGCCTTGACAGCTCAACGACCGCTTTCAACACGTCCTGCTGCGGAGAGCGCCCCGCCGCGTACTTGATGATCGACACGTCCGCGAACTGACGAAGCAGGCCGACGCTCGCCAGATGAATGTCAATGGCCCGTCGCGCGACGGCGAGGTCCGCGTACGCGCGAGTCACCTCCTGGATGACATCACGGGCACGGAGCGCAATCTCGGCCGACGCGAGCTCACTGTCCTTCTCCGCGACGGCGGCACGCAGCTCACGCTTGCCGCGACCGGGAATCTCCTGCTGCATCGTGAACGTGTACATGTTCGTGTTCAGGGGGTTCACCGTGTCGATCGGCCACTGCCAGATCTGCGTCTCGAGGGTCGGCGGCATCAGAAGACGCTCCTGCACCGGCCGATGGCGCGCTGCCTCGAATTGCTTCCGCAAGGCGACCAGGGTGGGGTTGCGGCCGAGCGCCTCGTCAATCGCGCCCGTCAGGGAGAACGGCGCGCCTGCATAGACCCGTCGAACGACCTGGCCGCGTAGGTGATCCGGCGCCTGGGCCATGACAGACCGATCCGCGGGCATCCCGACGACCAGAATTCCAAGAGCAAACAGTCTTCGCACCATATCCACCCTCGCGCGACGGAAACGAGGTCCAACGCACGCACACCACGCTGGTGTCGCGTGCCGCAGCAACGAACAAATGGCGAAGGAGCTAGAGGCGGAAGACCGAGACGAACAGGTAGGTGGGACGACTCGACGGCTTCGGCGCACCAACGTCAAACACCGCCGACGCGAAGAAGGAAACTGTAGGCTCAGGCGCTGGTTCGATGCTGTTCACCGCCACGAGCGCGGGAGGTGCGAGAACAGAAATGGGCGGGGCAGACGTAAGCCCTGCCAGGTTCGGTGAATCAGTGACGCAGCAATCCTGCTCGAGCGCCATGGCGCCGCAGTCGTGGTTCATCGCAGCGCAGCACGCTTTTTGTGCCTCGGTCATGTCCGCGCCCAGGACGCACGTGGCAGACGACACGACCGCCAACGCGAGCGCCAGCGCCCACGTGAGAGATCGGCCGGTCGGTCTCATGCTTCGAATCATCGACTGCGTTCATACTGGGCTCGGTCGGTCATCGATGTCAAATCGTCTACACGTCCGTTGCCGATACGTGCACATGCGAGTCCGTGTCGCGGGGGTTCGGTCCATAATGGTCGCCATGAAACCGGCTGTCTGTGCGATTGCGTTGACCGTTCTGGCGCTGGTACTGCCGTGGCGACCCTCGGCGCAGCTCCTCAATAAACAGGCCCCGGTCATCGTGGGCCATTACCACCTCAACGTCACCAGCGTCGACGCGCACAAGAAGTTCTGGGTCGACACGCTCGGTGGAACGTCGATGACGATCGGCAACATCGACGTCGTCAAGTTCCCTGATGTGTTCCTGTTCTTGCGCGTGCAAAAACCGAGCGGTCCGTCCTATGGCACGCCGTTCGATCACATTGGCTTCGCCGTGCCGGATGTGCCGGCGCTTACCACGAAGGTTGTGGCCAATGGCTACGAGTTGACCCAGGGACGCGAGCCTGCGCCCGGCCAGAAGATCGCCCTGCCGACGGCGGGCAACTACGGGAGGTTCTCGTACATCCTGGGCCCCGATGGCGCGAAGGTCGAGCTCGTGACGAACATGACGCCGAACGCGCCGCCCATCACGCACCACCACGTGCATTTCATCAACAAGCAATACGTGGAGATGCAGCAGTGGTACATGAAGGCGTTCGACGCGACGCTCCGGCCCGGGCAGACCGACTTTTTCATTGGCGCCGATCTGCCGGGCGTTGGCTACATGCTGAACTTCTTCAGATGGGAAGGGGACCAGGCGGTGACCCACGCGCCCACGGCAGGTCGCGTGTATGACCACGTTGGCTTCGAGGTGAAGAACCTGGAGGCGTTCTGCACAGAGCTCCTGGCCAAGGGCATCACGCTGACGAGGCCGTACCGCAGGGACCCGGCGATGAACAACATCGGGACGGCCGCCATCACCGATCCCTGGGGTGTCTCGATCGAGCTGACCGAAGGGTTGCGAGATGTGTCGTGAAGCGGAGGCCCGTCTGCCACAGGGCACGTGGTGACGCGAATACGTCACACCGAGGCACAGAGGCACCGAGAAACCGACAAGGTTAGGAGAACGCAGGTGACGCGAGGAGGCCGCCAACCGCCGCCCTTCGCACCCCGGCACCCGCGCACCTTCGCACCCTCGCACCCTTGTGCACCTTCGCACCCTTGTGCACCCTTGCACCCTTTTTCTGGGGAAGACGCGTTCGGCCCTTGCGGCCGTCGGGACGCTGGAGCATGATTGCTCGTGCGCGCCGGGGAAGCCCTGGCTGCTCAGGAGGATTCCAATGTCTGGACGCACGTGGCGTGTCCGCCTACTTGTTGCCGTGGTTGTGGCGTTTGGATCCACACAGTATTCGTCGGCCACCCATTCCTGGGGGAGCTATCACTGGGCGCGAACCGCTAACCCATTCACGCTGAAGGTTGGCGACAACGTGTCGTCAGCGTGGGACAGCTATCTTGACGTGGCCATCTCGGATTGGAGTGGGTCGTCCGTGTTGGATCTGACCAAGGTCACAGGCGGCAACCCCAAGCCTAAGCTATGCCGGCCGAAGGCTGGACGCATCGAGGCCTGCAATGCCACATACGGGAACACCGGCTGGCTGGGCATCGCGCAGATTTGGGCTTCGGGAAACCACATCACGCAGGCCATCACCAAGCTCAACGACACCTACTTCAACACCGCAACCTACAACACACCTGCATGGCGGCAGCTCGTGACGTGCCAGGAAATCGCGCACGACTTTGGGCTCAATCACCAGGACGAGACATTCAATAACACGAATCTAGGATCGTGCATGGACTACACGAGCGACCCAGACGGGCCGCCGAGCAACGAGCATCCGGACACGCACGATTTCACGCAGATCGGGATCGTCTACGCACATCTCGACAGTTCGACAACCGTCAGCAGCAGCACGCTGCCAAGCGGGATGCCGCCGGCGATGGGACAGATCTCGTTTGACAACCCCGGTCAGTGGGGCCGGCTGGTCGCCTCGAGTGCCAACGACCGAGTTCAGATGTTCGAGCTCGACTTCGGTCGTGGTCACAAGGTGATCACGCACGTGTTCTGGGCCGACCCGGAAGCCGACGGGCAATAACGGCGAGCGGGACGGGTTCTCAGGGTTCTCGGGTGCACGGGTGCACAGCTGCACGGTGCTCGGGTTCTTGGGTTCTCGGGTTCACGGGTGCTGTCGATGGTGACCCGTCGTCTTGCTCTCGTCTGTGCGGCCGCCATTTTGACGATGGGTGCGACCTGCGACCAAGCGCAGGGTGAAATCGACGAAGGTCGCGCGGTTGAGATCGCTCGCCAGCAGGTCTCCTTCTCCCCCGATCGCATCGAGGCCGAACGCATCAGCGAGGCCGGCCGTCCGCTCTGGCGCGTCACCATTCAAGGGAGGCTTCCGAGCCAGCCCCCCGATCTCTTCGAGTCGGTCATTGTCGAAATCGACCGCCGCAGCGGCGAGATCACCAGCATCGCCCGGCCGTGACCGGCGAGTCCTGGGACCGACCCCATGAATCGCAGCGGCATCACGCGTAGAATGCAGCCGGGTGACACTCGCATCCGTCGTTGGTCGCTTCCTTCTTCCGCCCGCGCTGGCCCTGCTCGTTGCAGCCGGCTACGCGCCCGTCAGCGCCCAGACCCCGGTACCTTCGAACCAGGGCACCCCAGCACCGTCGCACCTTCGCACCCCCGCACCTTCGCACCCTAGCGCCCCCGCACCCTCGCACCCCCGCACCGTCACACCCTCGCACCTTCGTTTAATTGCGCCTGCCGCCCCCGGTGGCGGCTGGGACCAGACCGCGCGCGTGATGCAGCAGGTCCTTCAGCAGTCGGGCATCGCCCGCACGGTATCAGTGGAAAACATTCCCGGAGCCGCGGGGACGATCGGTTTGGCGCGCTTCGTTGGCTCGGAGCAGGGAAGCGGCGACGTCGTCATGGTGTCCGGGCTCATCATGTTAGGCGGGACCGTGATGCACCGCTCGCCCGTCACGCTGCGGGACGTGACGCCGATTGCGCGGATTACCGGCGAATTCGAAGCGATCGTTGTGCCGGCGGACTCGCCGTTTCGAACGCTCGATGATGTGATCCGCGCCCTCAAGGATCGGCCGGAGGCCGTTTCATGGGGTGGCGGGTCGGCGGGCGGGAGCGACCAGATTCTGGCTGGCCTCGTGGCGGACGCCGTGGGCGTGTCTCCCGGCCGCATCAACTACATCGCATTTTCGGGCGGCGGTGAATCGCTCTCGGCGATCGTGGGCGGGCAGGTGTCGGTCGGAGTCAACGGTCTGGCGGAACTCGAGCCGCAGATCCAGGCGGGCACGGTTCGAGCGCTCGCGATTTCAAGCGCAGAGCGGCTGCCGGGTTTCGACGTGCCGACGCTCGGCGAACAGGGCGTGAACGTTGAGTTCGAGAACTGGCGCTCGATCGTGGCGCCCCCTGGCATCTCCGGCGAGGAGCGGCGACGTCTGGAGTCGACGATCGCGGCCATGGTGCACTCGCCCGAGTGGCGCGCCGCGCTCGATCGGTACAGGTGGCTGGACCGGTATCTTTCCGGCGACGACTTTGACCGGTTCGTGAATCAAGAGGAGACGAGAGTCCGGGCGATTCTGAAGCAGCTCGGCGCCGGGCAGGGCGACGCCGCGGCAGTGGGATCTGTAGCGTCCTATCCGGTATTCGTGTTGGCCGGCCTCGTGCTGTGTGGCGCCGGCATCATCGTGGGGTGGACTCGGAGTCGCTCGACGCGCCACGAACGGCCGGCGTTGCCCAAGGCGTCGAGTGCCGCGTGGGTGATTCTGGTGGCCCTTGGCGTGAACGTGACGATGGCCGAATCCACGGGATTCGTCGTGGCTTCGTCAGTGTTGTTCTGGCTCACCGCGCGCGCCTTCGACCGCCGCTACCCCATGCGTGATGGCCTGTTTGCACTGGGCCTGTCCATCGGCGCCTATCTGCTCTTCGGGCGGCTCTTGCAGCTGCCGCTGCCGTAAGTGGAGTGCAGAATTCAGAATGCAGACAGAGCGTACCGGATGCAATGGGTGACTGTCGCAGCGTGGTTTACCCAGCGGCATCGGCAGGCTATGGTGTCTGCATTCTGAATTCTGCATTCTGAATTGATTGAGTCATTTGTCTTGCCAGACACTCTAAACGCCCTTCGCGACGGCTTCGTGAGCGCCGTCACGCTGCAGCACCTCGCGTGGGCGCTCGTGGGGACGACGCTCGGGACGGCGATTGGCGTGCTGCCGGGGATCGGTCCTGCGTTGACCGTGGCCGTGCTGCTGCCGGTGACCTTCAACTTGGATCCGACGAGCGCCTTCATCATGTTCGGTGGCATTTACTCGGGTGCCATGTATGGCGGATCGACCACGAGTATCCTGCTCAATACACCCGGGGAAACCGGGTCGATTGCCACGGCCATCGACGGCTACAAGATGGCGCAGCAGGGTCGAGGCGCCGCAGCCCTGACCACCGCGGCCATCGGGTCGTTTGTTGCCGGCACGCTGGGCACGCTGGCGCTCACCTTCTTCGCGCCGCCGCTCGCCAAGGCTGCTCTTCGCTTTGGCCCGGCCGAGTATTTCGCCCTGACGATTGTGGCCTTCACCACGGTCTCGATCTTGCTCGGAGCATCGCTCGTGAAGGGCTTTTTCAGCCTCTTTCTTGGGCTCGCCGTGGGTCTGGTCGGCATCGACCAACTCACCGGAAACGCGCGCTTCTCGTTTGGTATTCCCCAGCTGCTCGATGGCATCGACGTCGTCATCCTGGTGATCGGCCTGTTTGCCGTGGGAGAGACGATCTTCCAGGCGTGGCGCCACGGGCGAGATGAGGTTCGGGCCGTCGCGCTGCACGACTTCACCGGCATGAGCCGCGACGAGTGGCGACGGTCGTGGAGGAGCTGGCTCCGGGGGACCGCGATCGGCTTTCCGCTCGGCGTCCTGCCGTGCGGGGGGTCGGTCATTCCGACCTTCGTGTCCTACGCCGCCGAAAAGCGGCTGAGCTCCGAGCCGCATCGGTTCGGACACGGCGCTATCGAGGGAGTGGCGGGCCCAGAGGCGGCCAACAACGCCGCGGCCGCTGGCGTGCTCGTCCCGCTGCTCACTCTGGGCCTTCCCTCGTCTGCCACTGCCGCCGTGCTGCTCACGGCGTTTCAGCAGTACGGCCTGCAGCCGGGGCCGCTGCTGTTCGAGTCGCGTCCGGACCTCGTGTGGACGCTCATCGCGAGCCTCTACATCGGCAATGTCATGCTGCTTGTGCTCAACCTGCCGCTCGTCGGTGTGTGGGCGCGCGTGATGCTGGTGCCGAGGCCGCTGCTGTTCGGCGGCATCCTCGTGCTGGCGTCGCTCGGGGCGTACAGCCTGAACCGCTCGATGCTCGACCTGGTCATCCTGTACGGCGTCGGCGCCATCGGTTGTGTGATGCG
>Ga0209640_10000884_pt1 | contig 24344 bp, 25 predicted proteins | sample RifCSP10_1_FD_184018 | JGI IMG/M metagenome (GOLD analysis project Ga0209640, IMG submission 184018) | Soil microbial communities from Rifle, Colorado - Rifle CSP2_sed 10_1 (SPAdes) (version 2) | ecosystem: Environmental > Terrestrial > Deep subsurface > Rock core/Sediment | place: Rifle... | reverse complement strand
GCTGTCTCATCAAGGAGGATGTCATGACAACGCAAGAGAAGCGTCTGCGCGCGCTGGTCACAGGCGCATCGGCCGGCATCGGCGAAGGCTTCGCGCGGCGGCTGGCGAAGGATGGCTACGATCTCGTGCTCGTCGCTCGCCGCCGCGAACGGCTCGAGGCGCTGGCGAAAGAGCTGTCGGACGCGCACGGCACGTCGTGCGAGATCATCACGGCTGATCTTGCCAAGAGCGACGAAGTCGCCCCGATCGAAGAACGCCTGCAACACCTGCACGCGCGTGGCGCGCGCCGCCTGGTCCTCGCCGACGTCGAAGGTAAGCCAGGAACCCATGCCAATGACCGGAATCTTTTCACCGCTCGCGGGAATGGCCTTCCTGATGACCACCGGAGTGGGAGCAGCGAAACCGGGGCCGAACGTGGCTGCTGCCCCCAGGCCTGCAAGCCATTGCAAAAACAGGCGACGCGGCTGTTCAGGTTGATCCTGGTTCATGGCGCACTCCTTAAATATCGAGCATCGCACAGTGGAACGACATGCCAGACCTTACAACTTACCGAGGAGAACCGGTAATTGTGCGTAGCGCAGCCGTTACTGATCCGGTCGCTAAATAGTGCATGTCGCTTTACTCCCTCTCCCGCGGGGAGAAGGGACCCAGGGCTTGACGGGGTGCGCACTATTTACCGTTCTCCTCAGTATATAGTAAGCAGGCAACGGCCCCTCACCACACGATCAGAAGTCCGGATTCCTGCAGGCCACTATGCTGCCCATCCACAAGCTGCTGAATCGCATTCGCTGGGACCCGCGCTTCCGCGCGGGCCGGTTCGAAATCGGCTATTACGACCGGCGGGTGAATGGCATCCTGATGGTGCCGCTCAAGGCGATCCGCTTTCCGCGCGACACGCGGTTTGTATTCGAACTGTACGACGAGGAAGGCGAGCTGCACCGTATTCCGTTTCACCGCGTGCGGCGCGTGACCCGCAACGGCCGGGCCATCTGGCGGCGCGCGCCGCCGCGCGAGCATCCGCAGGAACCGGGCTGAACACGGGGTTTGCCGCTTCAGCAGGCTGCTGAAAAAGTGTTCGTCACACCGGCGAAAGCCGGTGTCCAGGAATTAAAGACAATGCTTTCATTTACTTCCTGGATTCCGGCTTTCGCTGACGGATTTAGCTGTTTCGGTGAGTTTCTCAGCGGCCTGTTTGCGCAGCGGCTTGCGCAGCACCTCCATGCGCAGATCGTCGCGCTTCGGCAGACCAAAGCGCGCATCCCCGTAGGGAAAGGGTTTGAAAACGCCGGTGCGGCGGTAACCGCGCCGCTCGTACCAGGCTATGAGTTCGGTGCGCAGCGTAATCACCGTCATCTGCATCTCCCGACAACCCCATTCATCGCGCGCGATGCGTTCGGCCTCGGCCAGCATGGCCTGGCCCAGGCCTTTGCCCTGCCAGTCGGGACGCACCGCAAACATGCCGAAGTGACAGGTCGCGTCCCGATGTTCCAGGTGGGCAGTGACCAGCAATTCTCCGGCGCGTTCGCCCAGCAGGATACAGCTGGCGGGCGCATGGATCAGTGTCGTGACGGCTTCGATATCGGTACGCTGACCGTCGAGCAAATCGGCCTCGGTGGTCCAGCCGGCACGGCTGGCCTCGCCGCGGTAGGCGGACTGCACCAGCGCCACGATCGCGCGCACGTCGGCGGCGCTGGCGGTGCGATACGTCATCGATTCCATTCCGCTGTTTACCGGAAGTTTCCGCGTAATCTATTTGGGTGCCGATTGACTGATCAGCCGGCGCTTGGCGGCGACTGGCATGCGCTTGATGGCAAGCTCGCGCCTGAGCGCGGCGCCGCGGTCGGCGACCGCTTCCTGATAGACCAGCTTCACCGGCAGCCGGCCGCGGGTATATTTCGCGCCCTTGCCGGCATTGTGCGTGGCTACGCGCGTTTCGATATCGGTGGCGACGCCGGTGTACAGGCTGTGGTCCGCACAGCGCAACATGTAAACATGCCACTCGGCCATGGTCGCGCCCGTTTTCTGCGAAGGGTTCCGTTTCGTGCGGCTACTCTTTGTTCTTCAAGAGGCTCTTGAGATTGGCGAACGGATTGTGCGTGGCGCCGGTTTCTTTCTTGCCGCCGGGAACCGGTTTGCCTTGGGCCGCAGCCTCCAGCAGGCGCTGGTGCTCGTTATCATGGCAATAGATGCACAACAGCTCCCAGTTGCTGCCATCGGCCGGGTTGTCGTCGTGATTGTGATTGCGGTGATGCACGGTGAGTTCCTGCAGATTCTCGCGCGTGAACTCGCGCTGGCAGCGTCCGCAGATCCACGGGTAGAGCTTGAGCGCCTGTTCGCGGTAAGCCTGTTCGCGCTGCAACTGATTGCGCTGTGCCCCGGCCACGATTTTATTCAACCGGTCGCTGCTGGATTCGGGTTTCTTTGGCATCGTCACACCTTCGTTGCTGGCCCCGGTTAACCTGAAACGGCGTTTAGCCGCGGATTCAAGCAGTTTAACGCAAATGAATCATGCCATGGAGGCACGGGGCCATTCACCGTTCTGGTGGGCCGGCAAATACAGGCAGCGCATTGAATATCCACATTTATCTGCGTCCATCTGCGGCTGACTGCTTTTTCCAGGTTCGCGGGTATTGCGGGGAATAGCTGGAACGCCGTGCCGCGTTCGGCCGCAAGGGAAAAATCCGCTCTTGCTGTTTGCGCCAACTGATCGCAATATCGCCCTACCCCGCCCCCCGCCAAGGAGTCTGGCCATGCACACACCGCGGCGTTTCTTTCCGGCTTTGTTTCTGGGTTGCGTTCTGGCGGCCAATCCGCTGTTGGTGGCGGGACAGCAGATCGGCGAATCGGTGATTCAGCGCGGGCACGTGCAGAAGGATGTATATCTCATCGGCGGTAGCGTACGCGTCCTGGGACAGGTGGACGGCGATGTGAGCGCGGCCGGCGGACGCGTGTCGATCGAGGACACGGTGAACGGCGATGTCGCCGCCATCGGCGGCAGCGTGGACCTGCGTGCCAGGGTCAAGGACGACGCGCGCATCACCGGCGGTGACGTGACGGTGCGCGGCACGATCGGCGATGACCTGCTCGCGGCCGGCGGAACCGTGGTGGTCGCGCCCGAGGCCCGGATCGGCGGGCGCGCCTGGCTCGCGGGCGGCACGCTCGAAATCGCCGGGCGCGTGGGCAAGGGGCTGAAGGCCGCGGGCGGCGAGATTGTGATCACGGGCGAGATTCTGGGCGACGTGGACCTGATCGGCGAGAACATCGAGATCCGCCCGGGTGCGATTATCCATGGTCAGTTCCACTATCGCAGCCCGAACGAAGCCAGGATTGATCCGGGCGCGCGCCTGCTCGGTGCCGTGGTCCAGCTGCCGCTGGAAACGCCGCCGGGCGCGAAGGCCGGGCACGCCGGTGCGCGCGCGTTCATGCTGCTCAGCCTGCTGGTCACGGCCAGCGTGTTGTATCTGCTGTTTCCGAATTTTTCGCGGCTCACGGCACGCGCGGTGCGCGAGGCGCCGTGGCGGGTGCTGGGAATCGGTTTCGCGGTGCTGGCGAGCGGCCCGCTGGTGGTGATTCTGCTGCTGGTGAGTATCGTCGGGCTGTGGCTCGGGCTGATCACGCTGGTGCTCTACTTCCTTCTGCTGTTGCTCGGCTATCTCACCGGCGTGCTGTTCGTGGCGGATGCTGGATTGCAGCGGCTGCGCCGGCCGGAATCACCCGGCAAGGGCTGGGTGATCGGCGCACTGGCGGTGACGCTGGTCGTGCTGGCGCTGCTGCGCCTGCTTCCGGTAATTGGCGCGCTGGCGGCATTCGCACTGCTGCTGTTCGGCCTCGGAGCGCTGACGCGCGCACTCTGGTGGCGCTACATCACCGGCTGACCGGTGCCGTGCCGGCACATCACCTGGCCTCGGTACGCTTGCCCATAACATAGAAGATGCGCGTCGGCTGACCTTTCTCGAGGTAATCCAGCCAGATCAGGTGCAGATTGCCGCGGCTGTCCAGGGCGACCGCCGGATGCACCTGCTCACCGGGTCCGGAGGCGGGTGGCACCGCCAGGTCTTCACTCCAGCCGTCCGCAGTCCTCCATGACAACTGGATATCCGAACTTCCGTCACGATCGTCATCCCAGGCAACGGCCAGTGTGCCGTCGGCGGCACCACTGATTGCCGGATGCCATTGGCTGAAATTTTCGCCAAACGAATCCTGCACCATCTCGTTCTTGCCGAAGCGGCGGCCGCCGTCGCGGCTGATCGCGCCGTAGATATCATAAGCGGTGCTGAAATTGCGCTTGTCCATCCACGCAGCGCCGACCTGGTCGGCGCCGAAAACTGCCAATGTCGCGCGCGTCACGCCGCTGCCGCGTCCATAGGTGGTTGACTTCTGCACCACTTCATTGAGTTCCGTCGCGGCAGCGAACGCCTTGCCGTGTTCGGCGAAACTGGTCAGCAACACGGTATGTCCGTGACGCCGGTCTTCCCAGGCGACCGTGACACCCTTGGTGGTCACGGCCAGCGTCGGGTAGAGCTGTTCATCCGCGGGTGGCGCCGGGTCCACCGGCCGCGCCGCCCCCGCGCGCACCGCTTTGCCCGGTCCACGGAGGGTGATCGGCGCCACCACGATCTGCCGATGGCGGCCGTGTGGCTGCGTCCAGGCGGCATAGGTGCCGCGCGCGCCGGTGGCGAGCGTGATCTGGCCGGCCTCGGCGCTGCCGAGTTTCACGGCCGGGTCCAGTCCTTGCGGCCCGCCGCTGCGCACCCACACACCACTGCTCTGTTCCCAACCCATCAGAAACCGCCCGCCACCCAGCGCCACGATCACCGGTTCGTAGGCTGCCAGCGTGTGCGCACGCGGCGGGGCGTCGCTCGCACGCCACGGCGACTCAAAGGCGGACGACTGGATCGGCTTGAACGCCACATACACCTGGGGTACACCGCTGCGATTGTCTTCCCAAATGACGCCCACGGTGTCGCCGGAAACGGCAATGTTCTTGCGCCCCGACGACTCGACGTGATGAAAGGTTCTGGGCTTGCTGGTCTGGGCAACTGTAATCTTGTCGCCGAACGACCACGACGCCGCGATCGCCGGCGGTATTGCCAGCAGCCCCAGGCCACAGAGCAACATGCGTCCCATCGGCGGGTTACTTTCCCAGGAACTGCGAGAGTGTCTGCTTCTTGTAGTGACCGCCGTGGATGTAGCGATCGAAATCCAGAAATGCCTGCACGGTCTGGAAACCCGGGACCTTGTGAATGACCTGCCCATCCGGTTCGAGATACAGGAAGTACGGCGTCACCAGTGTTTTCATCATCGCACCGAGTTCCAGCTCCGTGATGGTTTCGCCGGACGGGAGTTGCAGACGCCGGCCGCTCTCGGCATCCACATACACCAGCACGTAGTGCTCGGTATAGAGCTTGCGGATCTCGGCATTGCTGAACGATTCCTTGTTGGTTTTGTCGCAGAACCCGCAACCGTAGCGGCCGAAATACGCAAACACCCGCTTGCCGTCGCGCTTGGCGATGCGCAGGCCCTCGTCGTAGCGCAGGAACGTGTAGCCCGCCGGCGGATCGGCGCGGCCGTTGGCCACGGGCAGCAGCGTCATGCACAGGATCGCAAACAGCGGCAGCGCGCGGCGAAGTCTCTGGTTTCTCATCTTCATGATGTGGGCTTCCGTATAGTGGTTAATGTGGACAAACAGCTGGCCTGTGCCGCTCGCTGATCACGGCGTAGCGCCTGCCCCGGCGCGGGCATTCAGGCAACCACGAGCTCATAACAAATCTTCAGGGCGCTGCCGGCGATCAACACGGACAATATACCGCGCAGCAGCCGGCGCGGCGTGCGCTGACTCAGGGCGCTGCCTGCCTGCGCGCCGATAATCACGCCCGCCACCAGCACCGCCGACATCAGGTAGGGAATCTGGTTGGTGCCCATGCGCCCGATCAGCACGGCCGTGGACGAGGCGATACCGATCGCGAGCGCGGTGCCGATGGCGATGCGCATCGGAATCTTCAGCAGAAACAGCATGGCCGGAATGAACAGGAAGGCGCCGCCCTGGCCGATCACGCCGGAGAGCGCGCCGATCGTGGTCCCGATGGCAATCGAGAGCGGTTTGTTGAAGATCAGTTCGTGCGCATGGGTGTCGACTTCGACATGACTCTGCGGAATGAACATCATGACTGCGGCGATGATGGCCATTCCCGCGAACACCAGCAGTATCCATTCCGACGACAGATACTGGGAGGCGACGGATCCCGCCAGCGCCGCGACGGACATGCTGCCGCCCAGGTAGAGCGCGAGCGGCATGCTGATGCGGCCATGGCGCTTGTGACCGACCGCGCCGGAGACCGCGCCGAAAAAACTCTGCACCGAGGTGATGCCGGCGACCGTCTTCATGGTCAGCAGGCCGACCTGCAGGGCCGGCGGGACATACAGCAGCAGGGGCACCATGATGATGCCCCCGCCGATGCCGATCAGTCCGGAAAGAAAGCCCCCCAGCAGACCCAGCGTGAAGAGCGTGATCGCAAGACCTGCATCCATAATGTCAAGGCGAACGCAGCGAAGCGGATTTTATGAACTTTGTTCCGACAAGGACATGCCCGGGCTTCATCATCAACGACTGTCTGTATGAAGCCGAGCTGCCGCTTGTTGTTTTTACCTGTTAAAGATCACCGGGGCATCGGTGCCGGTATATGCCGTCACCTCGCCGATGACGGCAGCCTTGTGGCAACCGCGCTCGCGCAGCCCGGCCAGGAGGGTATCGGCCTGGTCGGGCGCCACCGATATGAGCAGACCGCCATTGGTCTGCGGATCGGTGAACACCAGCTGGTGGTCGATATTCCACTCGTCATCGAAGCTGAGTGAATCGGCGTAACCGTTCATGTTGCGGTAGGCGGCCGTCGGGACCACCCCCTCGACGACCAGCGACCATGCCTCCTCCATGACCGGCACGGCCGAGGCCTGAATCCGCATGCGCACGCGCGCGCCCTTCGCCATTTCCAGCAGGTGACCGGCCAGCCCGAAGCCGGTGACGTCGGTCATGGCGTGCACGCCGCGCTGCTTGCCCAGCCACGATCCGACCTTGTTCAGCGTGGTGATGTTGGCGATCAGTTCGGCGTAGCCGGCCGCTGAAAGGTTGCCGGTCTTGATCGCCGTCGTCATGATGCCGATGCCGATGGGACGCGTGATGATCAGGACGTCGCCGACCCGGGCGGCGGAGTTGGTTCTCACCATGTCCGGGTGCACCATGCCCACGGCCGCCAGGCCGTAGATCGGTTGCGGATTATCGATGGTGTGGCCGCCGGCCAGCGGAATTCCCGCCTCATGGCAAACATCGGTGCCGCCACGCATGATTTCCTGCACCGTGTCCACCGAGATCTTGCCGACCGGGTAGCCCAGAATGGCGTTGGCGAGCAACGGATCCCCGCCCATGGCGTAGACGTCGCTCAGGGCATTGGCCGCCGCGACCCGGCCGTAGATATACGGATCGTCGACAATCGGCGCGAAGAAGTCATTGGTAAACACCAGCGCCTGATATTCGTTGATCTGATAAACGGCGGCGTCATCGCTGTTCTCGATGCCAACCAGCAACGATTTGTCGGCGTGTTTCTTGGGGACATTGGCAAGCAGCGCGTGCAGGGTTTCCGGCTCCACCTTGCAACCACAGCCACCGCCCTGTGAAAACTGCGTCAACCGGACTGCCAGTGATTCCATGCCCATCTTTCCAGCGACTTGAAAATCCATATTCATGCTCCTATTCATGTAACACTCCTAGTGGAAATAAGACCCGACGCAGCGGGATCTGGTTCTGGTCATCGGGGCTCTTGCCGGCCCTTCGGTTATGCGAATTGTGATCCCCGCCACGCATGAAACGTCTGGCAGGAAAAGCGCGGCGATCATAGCATGTGCATGAAATCAGTCACTCGCAAATTGTTAAATCTAATTCACAGAACACTAATATAGTAGTAGATGTGGCCCAATCTGCTGGCGTAACTGGACCGAAGCGGCGCCTGTCGAGACAGAAGGGCAATGTACGCCGGTCGGGATTTAAAGCCTTCAAAGACCGGTGATGCATCACGACGTGGGCGTGGCAGTGTCAACGGACGAGATGCATGCCGATCGCGGTGTCATGTCCCAAGCTGCCCTTTGGCAATTCCCGTATCCAACGGGTAAAAGCCACGCTATTTACCGGTCGACAGTAGTGGTAGCCCTGCGCGGTGTCGCAGCCCAGTTCCAGCAGCATGCGCGAGATGGCCTCGGATTCCACACCTTCCGCTACGACCTTGAAGCCGAGGTTGTGCGCCAGCTCAATGGTGGATTTGACGATAATGGCGTCGTCTTCATCGGTATCCATGGTCAGCACAAAGGACTTGTCGATCTTGATGATGTCCACGGGCAGTTTCTTCAGATACGCCAGCGATGAGAATCCGGTACCGTAATCGTCGACCGTCAATGCGATGCCCATGGAGTCCAGTAATTTCAGTGCAACCAGCGAAGATGCGGGATCGGCCATCATCGCGCTTTCGGTAATTTCCAGCTCCAGCAGATTTGCCGGAACCTTCCACTGCAGCAGCTTGTTCTCGATCTCCTCGATCAGCATCGGGTCTTGCAGGTTCCACACCGAAATATTGATGGCGACACTCAGCTCAATACCTTGCGCACGCCATTGCGCGCACTGCTGCAGGGCGGCGTTCAGCACCCACAGGGTCAATCGCTTGATCATGCCGTTGTGCTCGGCGATCGGTATCATCTCGTCCGGCGGAACCATGCCGCGTACCGGGTTCTGCCAGCGCAGCAAGGCCTCGACACCGGTCACCTTGCCGGTCTGCAGGTCGATCTTGGGCTGGTAATACAGCTCCAGCTCATTGGCATCGATGGCATCGTGCAGTTCGTTGGCCAGCTCCAGGCGCTTGACGGCGTCGCGGTCATGCTCCGGGTGGTACACGGCGCAACCGGTGTTGGAGCGCTTGGCGACATACATCGCGGTATCGGCATGCTGGATCAGCGACTGCGCGCTGTCACCGTGCTGCGGGTACAGGGCGATGCCGAGACTGGCGCCGATATGCAGGAAATGGTTGTCCAGATTGAATACGCGATTGAGTGCGACGTGTACCTTCTGTGCCACATGACTGGCAAAGGTCTCGTTTGAATCCGTAATCAGAATGGCGAATTCATCGCCCCCCAGACGGGCGATGGTGTCGGAGTGCCGCAGGACCTGTTGCAGGCGAGTGCTGATCTGTTGCAGCATGAGGTCGCCGTACTGGTGTCCCAGGGTGTCGTTGACTTCCTTGAAGCGATCGAGATCCATGAGGATCAGCGCGACCGAATGATGCTGGCGTTCCGCGTTCTGTATGGCATGGTGCAAGCGGTCGTGCAGCAGATTGCGGTTGGGCAGTCCGGTCAGGGAATCGTGCAGGGCCTGGTGTTCCAGATTCGCCTGCTGACGCTTGCGGTCGGTGATGTCGGTGATGGATCCGGACAGGCGCACGGCCCGTCCCTGTTCGTCGCGCAATGCCTTGCCGCGCATCAGCAGCCAGCACTCCCGGTCGTTGCCCTTCTGGCCACGGAACTCGGCCTCAAACAGCCCCTCGGCGTTACTCTCCAGATAACGCCTGAGCCGGGCATCCGTGATCTCGCGGTCATCGGGGTGGATCAACCCACGCCAGACTTGCAGGGGGTTGGACACGATTTCACCAACAACCGCCGCACCCAGAATTTCATTCAGCCGTGCAGAGAAATAACCCTGGTCGGTTTGCAGGTCCCAGTCCCAGATACTGTCATTCGCACCGCCGACCGCCAGTGCGAAGCGTTCCTGGCTCATCCGTGTTGCTTTTTCGAGGCGGCGCGTGCGGATAAACAATGCGCTGGCCGCCATGCCGGCCAGCGCCAGCAAAATTGCCAACCCGACCAGGCGCTTCAGATTGCGTGCCTTATCAGCCAGCTCCTGGGCGGCTTCACGGGAGCGCAGCCCCGCGTCCAGGTGTGCCGCCGGGGTAAAAATCTGCGTACCGTAGCGGTCTTCGCCAAAAAACCGGATACGCTCCTGACCTTCGTCCGACACCATATAGTCGAGGAAGGCCTCCGCCAACGGCTGATTGGCCGTCGGGATGCGTTCTTTACTCACCACGATGGCGTAGTACTCATTGCGCAGGGCGACATTATCGCGCGACAGCGGAACCAGCCGGCCGCCCAGCGCCTCACGGTTGACTAAAAATGTACCCATGTCCGCGAACGCATAGGTGCCAAAGGTCGCGGCATTGCGCAAGGTGGCGGAAGAACTGGAATTGACTACCTCATAACCGGGCCAGTTCGGTTCAATACCGGCAGCGGTCCACAGCTCGCTCAGCTTCTTGTAGGTTCCGGAGCGCGCCCCCGGAACCATGAAGGAAACTTGTTGCCGGGCAAGTTTGCGCAATGCGTCCGTCGGATCACGATCTTCTCGCAACCGCAGTGGATCGCGCGCCGGACCGAAGATCGCAAAATCGTTATACATGATGAGAGTGCGGAGCAGGCCGTAGCCCTCACCAACAAAAATAAGTTCACTCCCGGGGTGATGGGTAATCACGAGATCGGCATGGCCGGCGCGTCCACGATCCAGTACGGCCAGCGCACCGGCATACTCGACTTTCACGCTAATGTCCGGATTCCGCGCCTCAAATCCCTTGGCAACCCACTTGATGAGTCCGGTGTCACCTACGGTATTGGACGCGACCACGCGCAATACCTTGCCGTTCGGACTGTCAGCCGCGGCGGCGGACAGGCTGAACAGGAGGCAGGTGATGGATATTAACGCGATGCGCATCGTGCACCACTGCAGACAACGTGCAGGTAACGAACCGGTGCAAACGCTTGCCGGGTCGCATTGGACCAGAAATTGGGGGTGGTCATGGGCTTGATGGGTCCGTACTTAAACAATCGGTCCGTGAAATGTTTAATTTTTTAAGCCACCGGACTCGGGCGTCCCGGCCCCCACATCAATGAATACAGACCTTGATATATGCAAGACTATAGACGATACATCTTGACTATAGGCGAAAAAGTGCGCTTGCGCAGACCTGCATAGCCGTTGGGGTGGGCCAATCCCCAGTAAAATCCTCTGGAATACTTCTTTATTGATTTTGGCAAGGTGCAGGGCCGAAAGCGTGACCGAGAGATTGCCACGCGAACCACCCGTTCACTGTAACCAGGTGTTTATAATGATAAATATTACTTGTTGAGGAAACGCACGCATATTGTAGCGGCCCCTTCCGCGCCGGGTCAGAACCACCAGCGAGTCTCGCCTACGGATTAACCCGGCTTGAGCTGCAGTGCCAGCTCATAGAGCTGGTTTTTCTTCTGACCGGTGATTTCCGCCGCCAGCGCCGCCGCCTGGCTCACCGGCAGTTCCTTAATAAGGATACGCAGAATGCGCGCGGCTTCGTCGCTGGTATTCGCCGCGGCCGGGGCGGCGCCGTGAATGAGCACCACGATCTCGCCGCGCTGCTGGTTGGCGTCTTCCGCCACCCAGCGGGCGAGCTCGTCCAGTGTGGCGTGCCGCACGGTTTCGAACTGCTTGGTCAGCTCGCGCGCATACACCGCCTCACGCGCTGCACCGAACACCGCGACCATGTCGTGCAGACTCTCGACAATACGATGCGGGCTCTCGTACACAATGAGTGTGCGCGGCTCGCCGGCCAGCGCCTCGAACCAGGCGCGGCGAGCGGCGCCCTTGACCGGCGGAAAGCCCTCGTAAGCGAATCGGTCGGACGGCAGGCCCGATGCAGACAGCGCCACGATGGCGGCGCACGCGCCGGGCAGGGGCACGACGCGAATGCCGGCTGCATGCGCGGCACGCACCAGGCGATAGCCGGGATCGCTCACCAGCGGTGTGCCGGCGTCGCTGATCAGTGCGATGGATTTGCCCGCACCAAGCAGTGCGACCAGTTCCGCGGCCTTTTCGCGTTCGTTGTGCTCGTGGAAGGCGGTCAGCGGTGTGAGAATACCGAAGTGCCGGAGCAGCTTGCTGCTGTGGCGCGTGTCCTCGGCAGCGATCAGACTGGCCTCGTTCAGGGTCAGCAAGGCGCGCGGGGAAAGGTCGTCGAGGTTCCCGATGGGGGTCGCGACGACATACAAGACCCCAGGCTGGTTTGACACAGGCGCCTCCGGTTGCGGATACTTCTGCGCAGTTTACCCGACACCTGCCATGAAACCGATCTCCCGTCGCAGCCGTTCTCTTTTCTTTCTGCTCGCTGCCCTGTTTGTCCTGGCGGCCTGCGAAACCCGCCCGCCGCTGCGACCGGAGGTGGCCAAGCCGGCGCCACCGGCGGCGGCCACCGTCAATACCGCAGAGCTGGCCGAACAGGCCGGCGAATTTGTGCTCGCGGCGCGCGAGTACCAGGCGCTTGCCAATCAGGCGACACCCCCGCAGCGCCAGCACTATGCACTCAAGGCAATCGAATCGTTGATCAAGGCCGGACAGGCGCGTGAAGCGCGCGAGCAATTGCGCGGCAGCGACCTGGCCAGAATCGATGCCGCGTTCCAGGCACGCAAACAGATATTGGAGGCGCAGCTCGCCGCGCTCGAAAACCGGCCGGATGAAACTCTGCGGTTGCTGGCACAGGCTGAAACAACCCCCAACCTCAACCCCGCATTGATCGACGAGATTTACCGGGTGCGCGCGCTCGCCGAGGTGGCACTCGACCGGCCGTTCAGTGCCGTGAAGAGCCTGATCGCGCGCGAGAAGGTCATTGTGTCGCGCGAAGCCATCACCAAAAACCAGCAGGAACTCTGGCAGATCCTGACCACCTTGAGCCGCGCCCAGCTCGATCGGGAACGCACGGCAACGCGCGACCTGATGTTGAGTGGCTGGCTGGATCTGGCAATCACCGCGCTTGAGCACGCCGGCAGCCGCACGGCGCTCGCGATCGCCGTCGACGGCTGGCGCAAGACACACGTCGGGCACTCGGCCTCGGATGATTTCCTGAAGAGCATCGCCCGTCCGCGCCCCGGCCAGATCGGGCGCGTGGATAAAATTGCCCTGCTCCTGCCGCTGACCTCCGATCACGCGCTGGCCGCGGCCGCAGTGCGCGACGGTTTCCTCGCCATGCAGGCCGCGAGCCCCAATCCGGACAAACCACGGGCGAGCGTGATCGACACCGGCACGGACCCGGCCGGCATTCTCGCCGCTTACAACGCCGCCGTGCAGGATGGCGCGCAGCTGATCGTCGGACCACTCGGCCTTGAGGCCGTGGACCACATCGTGCGGAACGCCAGCCTCGATGTGCCGACGCTGCTGCTGAGCCACGCAACCGATGACATCGACAGCAGCAAAACGGTGTTCCAGTTCGGCCTGCCGCCTGAACAGGAGGCCATACAGGCCGCGGAACGCGCCTGGCTGGACGGTCACCGTCAGGCGGCGGTGCTCTATCCAAATTCCGCCTGGGGGCGGCGCATGCAGACGGCGTTCGTTGGCGCCTGGCAACGACTCGGCGGAATCGTGGTCGCCGGGCAGGATTATCTGCTCGATCAGAGCGACTACACCGACCCGGTCACGCGACTGCTCAATATCGTGCAGAGCGAGGCGCGCAAGGAGCGGATCGAGAGAATCGTCAAAATGAAACTCAAGTTCGAGGCGCGGCCGCGCGAGGACATCGATTTCATTTTCCTCGCAGCCGATTCCCGGCATGCGCGCCTGATCAAACCACAGCTCAACTACCACCGCGCCGCGCGTGTACCGGTGTACGCCACCTCGCACGTTTTTACCGGGCGCGGCGATCCGACGAAGGATACCGACCTGAACGGTATCCTGTTTCCGGACATGCCGTGGATGCTGGTGGGCGACGGTCGCGTTGCCGAACTGCGCAAGACGTTGCAACCCAACTGGCCATATGCGCAAACCGGACTCGACCGGCTGTTCGCACTCGGCGTGGACGCCTACGCCGTGGTGCCGCATCTGAATCGCCTGAGCAGCGAGAACGCAGTGCGCTTCGGCGGTGTGACCAGCGGCCTGTCGCTCGGGCGCGGTGGGCGCCTGCATCGCCAGCTGCTGTGGGCACAGTTCCGCAAGGGTGTGCCGGTGCTGGTGGACACCTTCTTCCGCCACAAGGGCCAGTTCGACATTGACACCGAAGCGCCGGCGGCGCGCCCGGGTGGCTGATCCGCTCAGCGGCGCGCAGGCGGAAGCGCTCGCCTGCGCGCATCTGGAACGCGCTGGACTCAGGCTGCTCAACCGCAATTATCGCTGTCCGCAGGGCGAGGTTGACCTGGTCATGGACGACCGCGACACACTCGTGTTCGTGGAAGTGCGCTACCGGCGCTCGGATGCCTTCGGTACACCGGCCGAGACCGTGGACCGGCGCAAGCAGGCGCGCCTGCGAGCCGCCGCCGGCCATTACCTGCTGACACACAGCGCCGACCGTGCCTGCCGTTTCGATGTGGTGGCGGTGAGCGGCTGCGACGCGCGTATCGAGTGGCTGCGCGATGCCTTCGGCGCCGATCATTGAACCTGAAAACGGCGTTTAGCCGCAGATGAACGCAGATTAAAGCAGATTAACGCAAAAGAATTGTACCGTGGATGCACCGATGCCATTCACCCTTCTGGTGGGCTGGCGAATACCAGCAGAACACTAATATCTGCGTTCATCTGTGGCTGACTGCTTTTCCAGGTTAATCCTCCGCCCTTCCCGCTACCGCCCGTTTCGCCTAAGATTCGCAGCAGGTCCCTGTTTCCAACACCCTCGCCCGGAAGGAGCCCCACGAATGCCAATGCGCTGGATGCTGGCCGCCGCCTTACCGCTGTTCCTGCTGCTGCAAGCCTGCGTGCCCGTTGTGGTCGGCGGCGCCGCGGCCGGCGCCGGGGCGGCACATGATCGACGCACACTCGGCGCGATCATCGATGATGAAAACATCGAACTCAAGGCCGCGGCCAGAATCGGCCTGGATGCGGATCTCAAGAACCTGGTGCACGTGAACGTGACCAGCATGAACGGCATTGTGCTGCTCACCGGCGAGGCCGCCACGACCGAGGCGCGCGACCTGATATTGACCCATGTGCGCGGGATCAACGGCGTGCGCCGCATCACCAATGAGCTGCGCATCGCCGAACCGAGTTCGTTCGGCAGCCGCAGCAAGGATTCGCTCATCACCAGCGCCGTCAAGTCGCGCTTCGTGGTCGACCGGAATATCGATCCGACGCGCGTCAAGGTCGTGACCGAAGCGAGCGTCGTCTATCTCCTGGGTCTGGTCACGCAAGCGGAAGGTGATCTCGCCGCCGAGCGTGCCGCCAACATCGACGGCGTCGAGCGTATTGTGAAAGTGTTCGAATACCTCGACTAGTCCCGATTCTCTTTCAATCGGTGCATCGGTACATCCCCTCTCCCCGCTTGCGGGGAGAGGGGAGCTGAGTTGGCCCCATGATTTTGGAGTGCATTCAAGCCACCGCCCACCCTCTCCCGCCCCGCGGGAGAGGGTGAAAGTTTTACTATTGATTGGAAATTGGAATAAGACGTATGGGCATCTCTCCCGGATTCCGTGACCGCCTGTCCGGCATTACTTGCGCCAAACGCGTGCTCACCGAACCGGCCGACACCTGGGTGTACGGCTACGATAACTCGCGCAAACACGCGCCGCCGGATGTCGTGGTGTTCGCCACCAGCCACCGCGAAGTGCAGGACATTGTGCGCCTGTGCCACGAGCACGGCGTGCCGATCGTGGCGCGCGGGCGCGGCACCGCCACCACCGGTGCGGCCATCCCCGTGCGCGGTGGCGTGGTGCTGTCGCTGGAACGCATGAATCGCATTCTGAACGTGGATGCGGCGAACCGCGTGGTCGTGGTGGAACCCGGGGTCACCAACCAGGCGGTGCAAGAAGCCGTTGCCGTGCATGGCTATTTCTGGCCGCCGGATCCCACCAGTGCCGCGTATTGCACCGTGGGCGGGAATCTCGCGGTGAACGCCGCCGGACCGCATGCCGTAAAGTACGGCAGCACGCGTGAAAATACCCTGGGGCTGCGCGCCGTGACCGGCGCGGGCGACGATATCCACACCGGCGTGTACACCACCAAGGGCGTGGTCGGTTACGACCTGACGCGCCTGTTGATCGGCTCGGAGGGCACGCTCGCCGTCATCACCGAGGCCACGCTCAAGCTCACGCCGCTGCCGGAAGCACGGCGCCTGATGCAGGCGGCGTACGCCGGCGTCGCGCAGGCGGCCGCGGCAATCTCACGCATCATGGCGCAGCCGGCGACACCGTGCGCGCTGGAGTTCATGGATGCTGCGGCCATCGAGATGATCCGCAGCTACTCGCAGGCCGACCTGCCACAGGCTGCCGGTGCGCTGCTCCTGATCGAGGTCGATGGTCCGGCGGGCATTCTTGATCATCTTGCGACGGCGATCCGTACGGCCGCCGCGGGCGACGGACTCATCAACTTTCATGAGGCACGCACCCAAATGGAAACCGACGCCTTGTGGGCGACACGCAAGGCGCTCTCGCCGGCGCTGCGCACCATTGCCCCGAACAAGCTGAACGAGGACGTGGTGGTGCCGGTGTCGCGCCTGCCGGAGCTGATCGCCGGGCTGGAACGGTTAAGCCGCGAATTCGGCATACCGATCGTGAACTTCGGCCACGCCGGCAATGGCAACATTCACGTGAACCTGCTGTATGACTCGCAGGATCCGCGCCAGAATGAAAACGCGCGCCCGTGCCTGAAGCAGGTGTTCGATCTGGTGATTCGCCTCGGCGGCACGCTGTCCGGCGAACACGGCATCGGTCGCGAAAAGCGCGACTACATCGCGCTTGCCATCGACCCGCCGACCCTCGACCTGATGCGCCGCATCAAGGCGCAATTCGACCCGAAGGGTATTCTCAACCCGGACAAGATTTTTCCTCCGGCCACTTGAATTACAGGAGACAACACCGTGCGAGCCCATGCCCCGAGCCGCAACACTGCGCTCATTTGCCTGATTATTTTCATTCTCGGCCTGTTCGGCACTTTTGTGCCGCTTGCCCAGATTCAACCGCCATGGATGGCGGAAGTGCGGAAAACGCAGGAGCAGTTTTCCGCCACATTATCGGCCCGTACCTGAAGCTCATCAACCAGATCGCCGTTTATCTGCTGATCGGCGGTTATGGCTTGTTGCTGGCGGCGATCTATATACTCTAAAAACGATCCATTTATTGCTTTTCCGGCGGTCTTAACCAACAGGAGAATCTCGTGATTCGTCGAACCCTCACCCTCTCGCTCTTCGCTCTCGCGAACCTCAGTCTACCAGCACAAGCGGCCACCGACCTCGATCTCGGCGGCATCACCTTGCAAAGTGACTTCCGGCTGCTGTCCGAGGACCTGGGCGCAACCTTGAGCTACAAACCCCTCATCCCCGCCGAACCCCTGGGCGTCACCGGCTTCGACCTTGGCATTGAAGTCACCGCCACTAAACTTGCGAATCCCGTTGCATTCGACGCGGCCTCCAGCGGCAGCTCGATCGACACCCTGGTCCTGCCAAAGCTGCACGTGCACAAAGGACTGCCGTTTGGGCTCGACATCGGCGCGTCCTATGCGGCCGTGCCGGACAGCAACATCAAGGTGTGGGGCGCGGAAGTGCGCTATGCCATCCTCAAGGGCGGCACGGCGACACCGGCGCTGGCCGTGCGCGGCAGCTACAGCGCGCTCGAGGGTGTGGACCAGCTCAAACTCACGACCACCAGTGTGGACCTGTCGATCTCGAAGGGCTTTGCCCTGTTCACGCCCTACGCCGGCATTGGCAGGGTGTGGGTGCGCAGCACGCCGGACGCAAGCATTCCGCTCCTCACGGAAGAAGACTTCGATCTCAACAAGGTATTCGTCGGCGTCAATATGAATCTGGCCGTGATGAACATCGCGGTCGAGGGCGACAAGACCGGCGATGCCACTAGCTATGGCATCAAGTTCGGCTGGCGGTTCTAAGAGTTGCTATCAAACATAAATTTCAGCGCCATTAACCACGGGGAGCACGGGGAAATCGTATTTAGTCATAAGCCGGTTTTGTCCGGGAATGTCCGCGCTCTCGATGTATCGATGCATGACCATGTTTTCCCCGTGTCCCCCGTTGTTATTGACCCGGCACGATTGTTCTTGAACACAGGTCAGCGCGATGTACAGCGCCGGGCCGACTGCTGGCACGGTCGTGCCGGGTCAATAACGAAAATCATATGACTTTTTGGCTAGTACGGCGGCACGGCGACTTCGATTCGGAGTCGTGGGAGGTTCAGCGGGTACAGCCGGTTTAGGTGGTTTCATGCCGCCGTAATAGCGTGAATTTTATTTGGCACCCCAGGGCGACGCGCGGGGCGCGCCCTACTCCGAATCCTGCGCCAGCACTTCTTCGTAAGTCGCCTTGTCGGCGGCGCTGTGGCAGCAGGCGATAATCTCATCGAATGACTCCTCGTACTGGCGCATGACCGACACGGCGATGCGCGCGGCCTGTTCCTTTGGGTAGCCGTAAACACCGGTGCTGATTGCCGGGAAGGCGATACGCCGCACCCCATGCGCGCGCGCGAGCTCAAGCGACTTGTGATAACTGGATGCGAGCAGCAACGGTTCGCCGGCATGCCCGCCGTGCCACACCGGACCGACGGTGTGAATCACCCATTTTGCGGCCAGCCTGAAACCCGGGGTTATTTTTGCCTCGCCGGCCGGACAACCCTGCAGGGTGCGACAACTGGCCAGCAGCTCCGGGCCGGCGGCCCGGTGGATGGCGCCGTCTACGCCGCCGCCACCGAGCAGGCTTTCATTGGCGGCGTTCACAATCGCCTCCACGGCAAGCGTTGTGATGTCGGCCTGTAGCGTCCGGATCATACTGCCGCTGCCGCCATCACGGCCGATGCGACGCGGCGCGATCCGGACGGGGATCACTCAACGGTTGTTCAAGCGGGTGTTCCCCGATTAGCGGCGCCTGTTCAATCGTCCTGTCCACCTGAGAGCCTCCCGGGCGCAATCGCGGTGCGCCTCAGGCAAGCATAGTCCAGGCGCGACACGCCGGCGGGATGAATGAAAAGGTCTACTTCACTCGCTTGAGGTGCGCGCCTTTCCGTCCCGCGGGCGTCTCGGAGGCAGAAGGCGGTGCAGGGGTCGGCGGTGGCTCGACACCGTCTTCTTCGGCGGGGAACTGGATACCGCGGCCGTTCTCGCGTGCATAGACCGCGAGCACCGCGCGCAGCGGAATAACCACCGGCTCGCTCTTGCCGCCGAAGCGCGCGAAAAAAGAGATGGTGTCATTGCCGAGCTCGAGCTGATGAACGGACTGCGGATGGACATTGAGCACGATCTGGCCTTCGTTCACGAAGGCGTGCGGCACCTGCACGCCCGGCACCGTGGCATCAACCGCGATCTGCGGAGTGAACCCGCTATCGAGGGCCCATTCGTGCAGCGCGCGGATCAGGTAAGGACGGGTGGAACGTTCGGCGGACACGGCGATTAGGGAAAGTAATCCTTTACAGGAATTGCCGTATTATTTGCCACGCGGGCGCATGTCGTGTTCCGCATCGGTGAGACTCAGCTTGAATGACTTGCGCGCGAACAGGCGCTCGGCGTAGTCGAGTATCGGTTTGGCCTGGCGCGGGAGTTCGATGCCGTACAGCGGCAAGCGCCAGAGTATCGGCGCCAGCGCACAATCGACCAGCGAAAACTCCGCACCGAGGATGAATGCCTGCTCCTTGAACACCGGCGAGATGACCGTGAGGCCGTCACGCAGCGTGTTGCGCGCATTCTGCATACGCTTCTTGTCGCTGCCGGTCAGGTCCGGAAGCAGATTGTACCAATCGCGGTCGAAGCGCATGAGCATGAGCCGCGCCTTGGCGCGCGACACCGGGTCAACCGGCATGAGCGGCGGATGCGGCAGGCGCTCGTCCAGATACTCATTGATAATATGCGAGTCGTACAGCACCAGATCGCGGTCAACCATGGTCGGAACCGTGTTGTACGGATTGAGTTCGCCGATTTCGCGCGGTTTCTTGCGGACATCGACCTCGACAACCTGACACTCCACGTCCTTCTCGTGCAGCACAATACGCGTGCGGTGACTCTGCGGGTCGGTGGTGCCCGCGTACAGGGTCATGATGTGCTTGCGCGTGGTAAGGGTGACCATATCCGGATACTCCTGCGTTGCGCTATGCCGGGAACGGCAAGGGGGCCCTGACAGACAGGGCCCCCTTTCGGGCTACCGGGTACATTCGGTCAATGCACATCCTTCCAGTACTCCTTCTTCAACAGATAAGCGACCACCAGGAAAATTGCCATGAATACAAGTACCACAATGCCGATCCGATAGCGCACGAGCTTGGCGGGCTCGCCGACATAAACCATGAAGTTTGTCAGGTCGCGTATGGATTCATCGTACTGTTGCGGGGTCATGCTGCCCGGCTTCTCGATCTCGAAATGGTCGAAGACCTTCTCTTCGGTTACTTTCTTGACCTTCTTGCCGTCCTTCACCGATTCTGTTTCGTGCTTCTCGATGCGATACACGGCGCGCTGCAGACCCTGCACGTCGTGCAGCACATGCGGCATGGCCACGTTCGGGAACACGGTGTTGTCCCAGCCGCTCGGCGACTTGTCGTCGCGGTAGAAGCTGCGCATGTAGGTATAGAACCAGTTCGGGCCGCGTGAACGCGCCACCAGCGACAGGTCGGGCGGCGCCGTGCCAAACCACTTCATGGCGTCTTCCCTGGGCATCGCCGTCTTCATCAGCTCGCCGGTTTTGTCGGCGGCAAACATCAGATTCTCCTTGACCAGTTCGTCACTGATGCCCAGGTCTTCGCCCATGCGGTTATAACGCATGTATGACGCGCTATGGCAGGACAAGCAGTAGTTAACGAACGTGCGGGCGCCGCGTTGCAACGACGCCTTGTCGCTCAAATCAATCTTTACGGCGTCGAGCTTGACGTGCTCCCCGCCGGAAGCGAGGCCCGCGCCCGGCAGCGCTGCACACAACAGAATGAGGATCGCCTTCTTCATTTTGTCACCCTTTCCGGAACCGGCTTGGTCTTGTCGATCTTGGTGTACCACGGCATCAGCGCGAAGAAAGCGAAGTACACGATCGTGAAAATCTGCGCCCAGTACACATTCGGGAACAGCATCAGATTGATGGCCTGCGGGCTCTTGGTACCGAGATAGCCCAGAATCACAAACGCGACCACGAAGAACGCCAGCGCCGTCTTGTAGATCCAGCCACGGTAGCGGATGGACTTGGCCGGCGAGCGGTCGAGCCACGGCAGGAAGAAGAACACCATGATCGAGAGCGCCATGAAAATCACGCCCCAGACCTTGGCGTCAACATAGAGGAAGTTGACGGTGTTGGCACGCAGGATCGAGTAGTACGGCGTGAAGTACCACAGCGGCACGATCTCCGGCGGGGTTTGCAGGATGTTGGCCGGCACGAAGTTGTCGGGCTCCAGGAACCAGCCGCCCAGCTCGGGCGCGAAGAACACCACCGCCGCGAACACCATCAGGAACACCGCCACAGCGACGATGTCCTTTACCGTGTAGTACGGATGGAACGGAATGCCGTCGAGCGGAATGCCGTTGGCGTCCTTCTTCTTCTTGATTTCGATGCCGTCCGGGTTGTTCGAGCCGACCTTGTGCAACGCCACGATGTGCACGAACACCAGTATCACCAGCACCAGCGGTATGGCGATCACGTGGAAGGCGAAGAACCGGTTGAGGGTCGCGTCCGCCACCACGAAGTCGCCGCGGATCCACTCGGACAGCCCCGGGCCGATAACCGGAATGGCCTCAAACAGCGAGATGATCACCTGCGCGCCCCAGTAGGACATGTTGCCCCACGGCAGCAGGTAGCCCATGAACGACTCGGCCATGAGCGCCACGAAAATAATCACCCCGATGATCCACAACAGCTCGCGCGGCTTGCGGTGCGAGCCGTACATCATGGCGCGGAACATGTGCAGGTACACGACGATGAAAAAGAACGAGGCGCCCGTGGAGTGCAGGTAGCGGATCAGCCAGCCCCACGAAACATCGCGCATGATGTACTCGACCGACGCGAACGCCAGCGCGGTGTCGGGTTTGTAGTGCATGGTCAGGAAAATGCCGGTGACAATCTGCATCACCAGCACCAGCAACGCGAGCGAACCGAAGTAGTACCAGAAGTTGAAGTTCTTCGGGGCGTAGTATTTCGACAGGTGCTCTTCCCAGACCTTGGTCAGGGGAAAGCGGTCGTCAATCCAGGCGAGAAGCTTTTCCATCACGCGGCTCCTTTCTTGTCTTCACCGATGAGGATGCGGGTGTCGCTCAGGAACATGTGCGGCGGCACCGGCAGGTTGGTCGGGGCCGGCACGCCCTTGAAAACGCGCCCGGCGAGATCGAACTTGGAACCGTGGCACGGGCAGAAGAAGCCGCCGGTCCAGTCATCACCCATGCCGGAGGCCGGGCCGACCTGGAATTTCTGTGATGGCGCGCAACCCAGGTGCGTGCAAATGCCGACCAGCACCAGCAGTTCGGGCTTGCGGGAGCGGGTCGGGTTCGCGGCATAGGCCGGTTGCTGATCCGCAACCTTCGACTCGGGATCGGCAAGCTGCATGTCGAGCGCCGGCAGCGTGGCCAGCATGTCCTTGTTGCGGCGCACGATCCACACCGGCTTGCCACGCCACTCCACCGTCAGCATCTGGCCGAATTCGAGCTTGCTGATGTCCACCTCGACCGGCGCGCCGGCGGCGCGTGCCCGGGCACTCGGGGTCATGGACAGCACGAACGGTGTGGCGGCAAAACCCACCCCGATCGCACCCACCCCGGTGGTGAGCAAGGTCAGAAAACGGCGTTTGTCGCGATCGACGCCTTCACTCATGTGATCCCCCTGCAATATTGAAAATCTGGAGATGCCCCAATAGCTGGAGAACGGGGCAGAAAGCCTTAAAAATCATTGAGATATATCTATTAGGAGTTGCTGATGTCCTAAAAAAGGCGGCTAGCATCATCTATTCGACCCCGTTCCGTCAAGAGAGTGGGGGGTTTTTGACGCAGATTTCCGTAAATTTCCCGCCCTGCGTTACAATTGCCGCCTCCTATCCTGCTGATTTACCGCACGATGCTTCCCCGTAAGCTGATTTTTTTTGTCGCCCAGGCGATTGTCGTGGGTCTGGCGCTCGCCTTCCTGCTGACCCTGTTCTGGCCGGGTCTGCTGCGACGCGAGGCGACGTCGATAGAAGTACGTGAAACCAACGGACTGACAGCGCAACCCGCAACGGGTCCGGTGTCGTATGCCGCGGCAGTAGAAAAGGCCGCACCGGCGGTCGTCAACATCAACACCGCCAAAGTCGTCAACGTTCAGCCGAATCCATTGTTCAAAGATCCGCTCTTTCAGCAGTTCTTTGGACGTGGCCAGATCTCGCCGCGCAAACAAATCGAGCGCAGTCTCGGAAGTGGCGTGATCTTCAGCGATCAAGGCTACATCCTCACCAATCACCATGTCATCGGTGGCGCCGACGCCATCCAGGTGTTCTTGCGAGACGGGCGCAGCGCCACCGCCAAGGTTATTGGCGGCGACCCCGAAACCGATCTCGCGGTGCTCAAAATCGATCTCAAGAACCTGCCCGCCATCACCCTCGGAAAATCCGAGCATGTGCGGGTCGGCGACGTGTCGCTGGCGATCGGCAACCCGTTCGGTTTCGGTCAGACCGTCACCATGGGCATCGTCTCCGCCACCGGCCGCAGTGCGCTCGGCATCAACACCTTCGAGAATTTCATACAGACCGATGCCGCCATCAACCCGGGTAACTCGGGAGGCGCACTTGTGGATGCGCATGGCAACCTCATCGGCATCAATACCGCGATTTTCAGCCAGACCGGCGGTTCGGTGGGGATCGGCTTCGCCATCCCCACGAGTATTGCCAAGGGCGTGATGGAGCAGATCATTGCACATGGTCGTCCGCTGCGCGGCTGGCTGGGTATCGAGGCGCAGGCACTCACCCCGGAACTGATTGAGGCCTTCGGGCTCAAAAAAGGAACGGTGGGATTGGTCATCACCACCCTCTATCGCAACGGCCCGGCACATAAAGCCGGCATCGAGCCGGGTGATGTGCTGGTGGCCATCGACGGCAAGAAGACGGGCGATGCACGCGAGGTACTGCTGACGATCTCAAGCCACAAGCCGGGCGAGCGCATCAAACTGGACATCCTGCGCGAAGGCAAACCGCTCACCATCGAGGCCATCGCCGGCGAGCGCCCGGCCACGCAACCACGCGCGGGTCGCGGTTGATGATAAATATATTGGCCGCAGATGAACACAGATAAACACGGCGGTTTCAATGACCAAGTGCAAAAAGCGCAGCATGATGCTGCCTGAAATCAAAAGCGTCCGGAGTGAACAGTTCCGCGGGACACTTGAAGCCCAACG
>Ga0209640_10000883_pt1 | contig 24345 bp, 27 predicted proteins | sample RifCSP10_1_FD_184018 | JGI IMG/M metagenome (GOLD analysis project Ga0209640, IMG submission 184018) | Soil microbial communities from Rifle, Colorado - Rifle CSP2_sed 10_1 (SPAdes) (version 2) | ecosystem: Environmental > Terrestrial > Deep subsurface > Rock core/Sediment | place: Rifle... | reverse complement strand
AAGATCGTCATCGACAAGGACACGACGACGATCATCGACGGCGCCGGCGGGTCCGACGCGATCAAGGGCCGCATCAAGCAGCTCAAGTCCGAGATCGAGAACACCGACTCCGACTTCGACCGCGAGAAGCTCCAGGAGCGCCTCGCGAAGCTCTCTGGAGGCGTCGCCGTTGTCAAGGTCGGCGCTGCGACCGAGACCGAGATGAAGGAGAAGAAGCACCGCGTCGAGGACGCGCTGCAGGCCACTCGGGCCGCCCTCGAGGAGGGCATCGTCCCTGGCGGCGGTGTCGCGCTGCTGAACGCAGGTGACGTGATCAAGGCGATGCTGGAAGAACTGGAGAGCGACGAGAAGACAGGTGCGGCGATCATCGTTCGCGCGCTCGAGGAGCCGCTGCGCCAGCTGGCGTCCAACGCGGGTCTCGAGGGCTCCGTCGTCGTCGACAAGGTCCGCACTGCCAAGAAGGGCGACGGCCTGAACGTCGAGACGGGTGAGATCGAGAACCTCGTCAAGGCTGGGATCATCGACCCGACCATGGTCACCCGCTCGGCGCTCCAGAACGCGGCGTCGATCGCGAAGAACATCCTCACGACCGAGGCCGTCGTCGCTGAGATGCCGGAGAAGCAGTCGGCGATGCCGGCGGGCATGCCCGGCGGCGGGATGGACTTCTAGTCCGTCTTCCCTTCCACTTGCCAAGACGAAGGGCCGGCATCGCCGGCCCTTCGTCGTTAGATAGATCCTCGACGTTTGTCGCTACTCGCCGAACGGTGTCCAGAGGACGAACGTGATGAGGCGGTTTCCGTTGCCGAGGTCGTCCATGTAGACGGAGCCGTTCGCCCGGCGCGCCTGTGAGAAGGGCGGCGCGTTCCCGGGTAGGTCGGCTGGCGCAGAGGCGATCGTCGTCGTCGAGTCGAGGTGCGCATAGATCGACTCGAGCTGATCGAAGTCATGTGCATTCGGATGCTCGTTGCTCGGGTCGCTCGAGCTGGCCCCGCCGGAGCCGCCGTCGGGATCGTTGGTGTAGTCCATGCATGAGCCGAGGTTTGCGTTCGACGAGTTCTCGTCTTGGTGGTCCAGCCCGAACTCGTGGCCGACCTCCTGACACATGACGAACCGACGCCATGGGTCCGTGTTGTACGGCGGGGCATCGTGATACGTGTCGTTGACACGCACGGAGCCCTGCGTGATGTGGCTCCCTGAGGCCCAGATCTGGGCGATCCCCAGCCAACCGGTGTTCCCGTACCGCCCGCTGCAGACCTCGACGCGGCCTGCCGACGGCCTGCAGTTCTTCCCCTTGGCCTGGCCGGCGGCAACGGCTGTGTCGAGAACGCTGGACTGGCTCCAATCGCTCGACGCCGTCGTGAGGTGCGAGTCCCACGTCGCGGACACGTTGTCGCCGAGCTGGAGCGTGAACGGGTTCGACGTTCGCGCCCAGTGGTAGTTGCCCCAGCTGTGGCTTGCCGTCGCGGTTGCGGCGAGGACTACAGCCGCCACCGTGACGCTCAGCAATGCAACGAGCTTGCCCATTCTCCGAGGCCTCCGTGGTCTGGTAGGTGGCAGGTTCCGTCGAAGTGTGGCACTCCGACCGGGGAAGTCAACGGGCCGAACGTACTGAAAAGAAGAGCGGCCGCTGGGAACGGCCGCTCGGAGGGGAAGAACTGGGGAGGATTGGGTTGATCAGGTTGTCGCCGGAAACCCTGTTTCGCTCGTCCCCCTTCTGGGGGGACTTGGACTCAGATGAGGGAGTCCCGGGTGATCAGAAGCCGTAGCGCTCTTCCTCGAAGGGGTCGGCGTCGTTGTGGTACCCGTAGCGCTCCCAGAAGCCGGGTCGGTCGTCCGAGGTGAGCTCGATGCCCCGCAGCCATTTGGCGCTCTTCCAGAAGTACTTCCCGGGAATCACGAGGCGGAGCGGCGCGCCGTGCTCAGGCGCCAGCGGTGCGCCGTCGGCATGGGTGGCGAGAAGCGAGAGTGGGTCACGCAGGAACGCGATCGGCACGTTCGCCGTATACCCCTGCTCGGCGTGCGCCACGACGAAGCGCGCGGAGGCCAGAGGTCGCACGAGGTCCTCGAGTGCACTCCAGTGGACACCCTCGAACGTGACGTCGAACCGGCTCCAGCGGGTCACGCAGTGGATGTCCTGCGTGTGGGTCGTTCGGGGAAGGCGGTTGAGCTCGTCCCAACTCAGGCGGATCGGATTCTCGACCTCGCCGGACACGAAGAAGTCCCAGGTGGCGAGATCCGTGTCGGGGATCGAGCCCGCGTGGAGGACAGGCCATTTCTCGGTCAGGTACTGGCCAGGCGGCAACCGAGCCGGGTCGTACCCGGCCTCGATGACCTTCTTCTCCGCGCGACCCCTGAACACGTTCCTACACTAGTCTCCGTGGTCGTTACCGCGTTACGGGTCGCCTGCCGTCCGCGCGAGTTCGTCGCGGTGCGTGGCCCCGACTCGGCGTCGTATCTCCAGGCGATGTTGTCGAACGATGTCGAGGCGCTCTCGCTCGGCGACGCGTGCGAGGCGCTGCTTCTGACTCCGAAGGCACGGGTGATCGCCCCACTGGCGGTTGTGCGACGCGACGTGGACGACTTCCTGCTGCTGACCGAGCCGGGACTCGGCGAGCGTGTCCGGTCGACGCTCCTGCGTTCGCGGTTCGCCGCCAAGTGCGAGATCGAGCCGGAGGAGCACGTCTCCGCGATCGTCTTCGGGCGAGCCGAGGGAATTCCGAACGCCGACTACGGGTCTCCTGCAGTGGAGGTGCTCGACGCCGATCTCGAGGCAACTGTCGCTGAGGACGAGCTCGAGCTACTGCGGATCAGAGCCGGAACGCCTCGCTTCGGGCGCGAGATCGACGATCGCGTTCTTCCCGCCGAGGCCGGTCTCGACACGCGCGCGATCGATTTCGAGAAGGGGTGCTACCCGGGTCAGGAGCCCGTCGCGCGCCAGCACTACCGCGGCCGCGTGAACCGGACCCTTCGCGTCCTCATGGTCGAGGGTGACGAGCCGCCGGAGTACGACGCGGAGCTCGTGTTCGAGGGCAAGGTGGTCGGTCGCGTCACGAGCGCCGCCCGGGAAAACGACCACGTCGTCGCGCTCGGCTACGTGCGCGTCGACGTTCCTCCCGGCGCCGTCCTCGACCTCGGAGGACGCGCAGCGGGCCAGCTAGACTTGCCCTCCCCGCGCCCGTAGCTCAGGGGATAGAGCGCTGCCCTGCGGAGGCAGAGGTCGCATGTTCGAATCATGCCGGGCGCACTGAGCGCGGTCTTTTCTAGCCACCGGAGAGGCGGGCGCCGACGACGGGGACTCCTGCCAGCCGTGCGCTGACGACGTCCTCGGCCGCCTCCGAGCTCGGCGCGTGACTCGTGACTGCCGCGAGGAAGTCGTCACGATCGAGGGCGTAGACCACGACCGGCGTCTGGGCAGTCACGGTCGCCGTTCTGGGCACGTCGCGGATGAGCGCGATCTCGCCGAAGTAGGCGCCGGCCTCGAGCTCTGAGAGCACCCTCCCGTTCTCGGTGACCGCGACACGGCCCTCCGCGACGATGTAGAAGCGATCGCCTGCGTCGCCCTGCCGGACGATGATCGTCCCGGGATCGAGTCGAAGCGGAACGAGCCGGCCGGCGAGATGCTCCAGCGACGCTCCTGGTAGCGGCGCGAAGATCGGGACGGATGCGAGGATCCGCAACTCCTGGGCTTCGGGCGCCACTGCGGTGGCGTCGATTCGTGCGAGCGGTCGCCACAGCAGGACGACGAGACCGACGATGAACGCACCCGTCGCGGTCAACGCCCACTCGATCCCGATCGCCGAGACGATCGCGGGGGCAACGAGGGCACCGACGCCGAGCGTCAGAAGCCAGAGCATCTGGATCACGCCGAACACGCGAGCGAGCACTTCCTCCGGCACGGCGCGCTGCACGAGCGTGAAGCCCGCGACGTCCATGAGCGAGTTCGCGGCCCCGAGAATGGCAAGCAGGACCAGCGCGATCGCCGGCTCTGGCCAGACTCCGAGCAGGATCAGCGGCGCTCCCCATCCGAGGACGCCGAGCACGAAGGGTGGGCTCAGCCGCTTGGCACCGGTCAAGGAGAAGGCCAGAACACCTCCCACGAGCGCCCCGACGCCGATCGCCGAGTTGAGGTACCCGACGCCGGCCTGTCCCTGATCGAGAAGGTCGAACGCCGTGACCACGATGTAGACCTGCAGTGCTCCGGCAACGAGGGTCTGTGCCGAGAAGAACCCGATCAGGACGCGAAGCGAGGAGTCGGAAACGATGGTGCGAAAGCCGGCGAGTGCCTCCGAGACGATCGTGCCGGCTTCGATCTCCGGGTCGCGCCCGATGCGAGGCGCGTGAATGCGCACGAGGTAGAACGTCGACACCGCGAGCATGCCCGCGTTGACCGTAAAGACCACTTCAGTCGATGTAGCGGCGAGCAGGAAGCCCGCGATCGCCGGGCCGAGGAAGACTGCGACGCTTTCGACCGTGCTCGCGACCGCATTCGCCGCAGTGAGCTCGCTCGGTGTACGCGCGAGCGATGGTGTCACCGCTGCCTGTGCGGACCGGAACGGTGTCGTGACGATCGCCGCGGCTACGGCGAGCGCGTACACGAGCGCCGGTGGAGCGTCGAGAAACACCCCAACGGCGGCCGCCCCCACGAGCACCACTCGAGATAGGTTCGTGACGAGGAGGACGAGCTCCCGCCGATAGCGATCGGCGAGCATGCCGGCGAAGGGCGCGATCAGCGCGGCCGGAATGAGGCGCAGCGCAAACACGAGCCCGACTGCAGCCTCGCCGCCCTGGTCGTACGCGTAGACCGACACGGCGACGAGATACGCCCAGTGACCGACTATCGACCATGCCCAGGCGAGCTCCAGCCGTCGCAGATCGGGGTTCCGAACGACGGCGCCGAAAGCCGCCGCCGAGTCGCCGAGCCGCTTCCCGAGCCCGCCCACGGCGGCAGCATCTCATCCAGACTTGCCGAATGAAAGAGTACGAGGGAAGATTTCGACCACCCACGCGGTCTTGTTGGTCAGAACCGGCGCGTCGAGCGCCCGAAAAGGAGGAGCAGGAATGTCGGACGAGATCCGCCCGGACGAAGAGGTCGAGGCTCACGGGCCATTCGCAGAAGGCCCAAGCGCCGAGGGTCCTTCCGCCGAGGGTCCCACCGCCGAGGCGACCAGTGACGAGCCCGACGTCGAGGCTCACGGCCCGGTGGGCATGGGCCCCGTCGGGATGGGCCCGACCGCTGAGGGTCCCACAGCTGAGGGGCCGACGGCCGAGTAGCACTCCGCGGCCGAAGGTTTTTCGAGGCCCGGGCGAGCGCCCGGGCCTCCTTCGTTGGGCCTCCACTACCCGAGTGTGTCGGCCAGCTCTTGGAGAAGGCGTAGGCCGGCGTCGCGCCTCGAGTCCTCGAGCGCGTCTATCGCAGCTGCGAGCCGCGCGACGACCTCGAGCTCGCGATGATCCTCCTCCAGTACACGCTCCGCTTTCCGGGCCTTGAGGAGCAGGTCGACCGCGATGGACGCCTGGTTCGCGAACAGCCCGAGGAGCTCCATCTCCTGGAGGCTGAAGAGAGACTGCTCGGGCCGGTCGAGTACCGAGAGGACACCGAGGGCTCGCTCCTCGTGGAGGAGAGGAGCAGCCATGAGGCCGCTCGGAACGTAGCCCGTGTCCTCGGCGACGTCCTTGGCGAAGCGTGGATCCTGCTGGACGTCCTCGATCACGAGAGGTGTCCGCGTCGCGAGGACCCAGCCGGCGATGCCCTTCCCGGCAGGGAACCGCGTCCCGAGGAGAGAGTCCTCGCCTTCCCCCACGACCGCCTCGAAGACGAGCTCCTCGGTCTCGTCGTCCAGAAGGAGGATCGATGACGCCTTCGCGCCGAAGATCGAGCGCGCGACTTCGACGATTGCCGCGAGGAGCGCACGAAAGGCGTCCTCCGAGCCGACGACTCCGGCCGCGACGGCTGCCCGTAGGTCCGGCTTCTCGGTCATTTCCCACCTCCGACGTTCGTCGCGGTCAGGTACAGGACACTCTTCAACTGGAACGGTGTCAGCTCGGGATGCTTGGCGAGGATGAGCGCGCAGATCGCCGTCAGGTGCGGCGTGGCAAAGCTGTTCCCGGAGACCTTGAGCGAGCGCCCGCCGAGCCACGGGACTTCGACGTTGACGCCGCGTCCGAAGAACTCCACGGGCGGGTTCGGGTTGTAGAAGAACGCGAGCGGGTCGGGCTCCTCATGGCTGCCGACGGAGATGACCGACGAGAACCGCCACGGGTAGCTCTCGACCGGCATGTTGTGAGCGGACGCCACGAGAACGGCGCGCCGGAAGTACGCGCTGTCCGCGAGCTCGTGCAGGACTCCGGCGAACGGCTTCTTCGTCGTCGAGAGACTCATGTTGATGACGTCGAAACCCTGTTCGACCGCGTAGCGGAGCCCGCCGAGCAGCACCGCGCCGCTGCCAGTGAAGGTGGAGCCGAGCACCCGCACGCTCGAGATGCTGCAATCGGGCGCGAGCGTGCGGACGATCCCCGCGCAGGCGGTTCCGTGGCCGGACACGTCGCCCTCGGCGTCCTCCTCGGCGATGACCTCGTCGTCCTCGCCGATCGAGATCACGACGGCGCTCTCGAGGTCGCCGATGAGCGGATGCCCCGCCTCGACTCCCGAGTCGAGGATGCACACTCTCGCTCCCTTCCCCGTCGAGTCGCCCAGCGCCCACTCGCGCGTCACCCGCTCCGGCCAGTGCGCCGGGAGCGCGATCCGGTCCACGGCGTCTTTCGGCAGGCTCCACGCCGGCAGCGCAGCCTGGCTCGCGTCCCATCCATGCCCGGTCACGTCGTGCATGGCTCGGACTCTACGGGGTCAGACCCGTGCGACTCTACGGGGCAGACCCGTGGGGTCAGACCCCGTCTAGCTCTCGGCGTAGCGCTTCTTCAGCTCGGAGACGACGCGAAGATCGGGCTCGTAGCCGGCCCGCGCGAGGGTCGCCTCGAGGTCGGCGATCAGCGCCGCGCGAAACTCGAGATCGGCCTCGGCCCGCGCGACGATCTCGTCGAGCGTGAGTCGTGCGAACGGCAACTCCTGCGCGGCCCGCACCCATCCCTCGGGAGCGGGGCGCAGGAGGCGGAGGAGCTCTCCGAGTCGCTCTTCGTCGTACGACCGCGTCATCTCTCCCTCCTAGACCCTTCGGGGGCCTCGTTTCTTCCCTCGAGCTCGTCTCGCAGCTTCCGCAGGCACCGAGCGATGCGGCTCGCGATCGTCCCGGAAGGGAGACCGAGCTCCTCTGAGATCGTGCGGTAGCTCTGATCCTGGGCGAAGAACCGATCGAGGATGTCCCGGCATGCGTCCGAGAGCGTCGCCACCGCTTCGCGGACGGCGAAGGCCTCGTCGATCTCCTCCATGTCGGTGGCTTCCGCGGTGGCGATCTCGGCGGTCGATTGCTCCTTTCCACCACCCGAGATCGCGTCGAGGCAGCGCCGCCGCGTGAGCTGAGCGATCCAGGGGCGGAGAGCTGCCGCGTCGCGCAGCGTGTCGAGGCGTGTGAAGACACGCGCGAACACGTCCTGGAAGACGTCCTCCGCGTCCTCTTCGCTCAGGCGGAAACCCTTGACGCAGATCGCGTAGACATACCGCGAGTACCGTTCGACGAGCTCACCCCACGCATCGGGATCCCCGGCGCGGCAGCGCTGGACCAGCTCCTCATCCGAGAGCGTCGACGGTGTCGTCATCGGTATTCGGTCACCGGGCAGGCTCGAGCAGGTGGGCGGCCGCCTCGTCGGCGGCCTGTTCGCTGGCGCGGGCGCGCGCGAGTCGAGCATCGCCGGCTCGTACGCCGAGGTTGACCTGCACCAGGTGCGCAGCCGCACGAGCCCCTCCCGCAGCGAGAGCGGCGGCCGCCGCCGCGTCGGCGCGATAGGTGCCGTCGCCACGCTCTCCCGCGAGCGCCGCGAGCGCCGCCGCATCGGCCCCCAGCGCCGCGATCTCGAGCGGGGCGGCGGCTGCGCGCTCGAGCTTCTGCTCGAGCTCGAAGTCTCGACCGGCGTCGCCGCCTGCTCCGTCCGCGGCGTCGCGGAGCGCGGCGAGCGCTTCCTCCCAGGCTCTCGCATCCGCCTGGGCCAAGGCAGCCGCGCGCTCTTTGATCGCCTGTGCCTGAGCGGCGACGCCTGGCGCCTCGTCCCACATGTCGTGAGAGCAACGCGCGATCATCGCCACCAAGCCGGCCGCGAAGGCGACGGTGAGCGCCGCGGCCGACCCCCCTCCGGGGGCCTGACCGCCGGCGGAAAGCCGCTCGAGGAAGGCGTCGAGCCGCAGGTCGAGGTAGTTCTCGTTCTCCAGAGCAGGACGAGTCTACGACGCGCTCGGGGGCCTTCCTAGACTTCCGCCTGTGCCGCTGTACCTGACCGAGTCCGATGTCGCCAACCTCCTCGCCCCCGGAGACGCGGTCGAGGCCATCGAGGAGTGCTTCCGCCGCACGGCGGCGGGCGAGGTGGAGATCGCACCGCGCCGTCGCCTTCGACTTCCGGAAGGAGCGCTTGCGGACATGGCGGCCTCCGACCTCGGGCTCGGCCTCGCCGGCGGGAAGCTCTACGCCGCGACGGCGAGAGGCGCCACGTTCGTCGTGTGTCTCTTCGACTCCGAGACGTCCGAGCTCGTGGCAGTGATCGAGGCGGACCACCTCGGCTGCCTCCGCACTGGAGCCGCGAGTGGCGTCGCGGCGAGACATCTGGCTCGACTCGGCGCGCGCACTCTGGGCGTGATCGGCTGTGGGCACCAGGCCGTCACGCAGGTCTCATGCATTCGCGCCGCGGTCCCGTCGATCGAGCGCGTGGTCGCGTACTGCCGCACGCCCGAGCGGCTCGCATCGTTCTGCGAGACGGTCGGCGCCGAGCCCGGGGAGAGCCATCGTGATGCGGGTGCTCAGGATGTCGTCGTCACGATCACGAGCTCACGCGACCCCGTGCTGCGCGGTGAGTGGCTCGCGCGCGGAGCGCTCGTGATCGCGGCGGGGGCGAACGTCGCGAGCCGCCGCGAGCTCGACAACACCGTGCTCGAGCGTGCGACGTTCGTCTGCTGCGACTGGCTCGAGCAGGCGCGGATCGAGTCGGGTGACCTGATCGACCCAGTGGCGTCCGGTGTGCTCGACTGGCTCGAGGTGCACGAGTTGCACGAGGTCGTCTCCGGAGCGCTCGCCGGCCGGCAGTCGGACGAGGACATCGTGCTGTTCAAGTCCAACGGGCTCGCTGCCTGGGACGTCGCACTGGGTGCCGAGGCGCTGCGCCGGGCGCACGAGCTCGGGGTCGGAACGCTGTTGTAGGGGCCGGGCATGCCCGGCCCGGGCGAGGCATGCCTCGCCCCTACGTGCTCGGTGCGATCGAGGCCCTCGTCGCTTCGAGCATGTCGCCTGAGATCGCCTCGATGATCTCCGGACGGTCGAGCAGCCGCCGCTGCTGCTCGGGCGTCAGGCGGTTCTGGACGTAGCGGTCTTTCAGGATCTCGTCGAGCGAGCGGCCACGGTCGTGCTCGCGGATCACGTACCTCGCGACATGCTCCTCTGCGGAGCTCCGCTGGAAGAGGAACGAGAAGAGGTTCTTGAACACGGACACGAGACGCGATTGTATCCCGGGGTATGAGGCGCAGTACACGCGAGGGCAGGTACGCGGAGCGCACGCTCGCCGGAGTCGACGACGTGGGCGCGGAGGAGCGCATCGTGCTCTGGATCGAGCGGCGCGCGGGCGCGGTCTGGGTCGTGGGACGGGCCGTCAACCCACATCTGCGCGAATCGGATGACCCGCGACCGGAGGACGTGATCTTCGAGGGCTACGAGCTCGAGGACGCGCTCGAGCATGCCAACGAGGCGCTCGAGGACGACGTCAGCGTCATCGAGGGAGACGGGCTCTCCGCTGACGCGCTGCCGTTCACGCGCAAGGAGGTCCTACCCTTGCTCGAGCGCTGGTTCTTCAACCGCTGAATCGGCTGCGCCGATTCAGCTAGAAAAGAAGATGGAAAGACAAACGAGCCTGAGAGCCGGCCGCCAGGCCGTCCTCCTAGCGCGGAGGCGGTAGCCTCCGCGCTGCTAGCGTCCGCGCCCTCGTGCGGATCCGCGTCGGACACAGCCCGGACCCAGACGACGCCTTCATGTACTGGGCGTTGACCACCGACCTCGTCGACACCCGAGGGTACGAGTTCGAGCAGGTTCTCTCCGACATCCAGACGCTGAACCAGTGGGCACGCGCGGGGCGCCTCGAGGTGACGGCGATCTCGCTCGCCGCCTACCCCTTCGTGCAGGAGGACTACATCTTGCTCCCGCACGGCGCCAGCATCGGCTCGGGGTACGGGCCGGTCGTGGTCGCGCGCGAGCCCTTGGCGCGCGAGGAGCTCGCCGGACGCGAGATCGTCGTTCCGGGGACGATGACGACGTCGTACCTCGCTCTTCGCCTCGTCCTCGGGGAGTTCCGATACCGCGAGCTTCCCTTCGACGAGATTCCCGACGAGGTCGCATCCGGGCGCGCCGAGGCGGGACTCCTGATCCACGAAGGGCAGCTCACGTTCGAGGACTACGGGCTCGTCAAGGCGCTCGATCTCGGCGAGTGGTGGCTTCTCGAGACCGGCCTGCCCCTCCCGCTGGGTGTCAACGTCGCACGACGAGATCTCGGAGACGACGTCTTGGCGGACGTCTCGGAGGTACTTCGCGCCGCCATCCAATGCGGGCTCGACCACCGCGCGGAAGCCCTCGAGTACGCGCTTCAGTTCGGTCGTGGGATCGACGCGGCGGTAGCCGACCGCTTCGTCGCGATGTACGTGAACGAGCTCACCCAGGACTACGGTGACGAGGGTCGCAAGGCCGTGACCGAGCTGCTTCGGCGCGGCGAAGCGCTGGGAGCGTTTCCCGCTCCCGTCCAGATCGACTTCGTCTCGTAGGGGCGAGATATATCTCGCCCCTACACTGCGCGGGATGCGCGCCGTGATCCTCTCCGCCGTCCGAACGCCTATCGGCCGCTACGGCGGAGCGCTCGCTCATGTCCGACCGGACGACCTGGCTGCGATCGCCATCGCTGCGGCCGTCGAGCGGGCGGGGGTCGATCCTGGATCCATCGAAGACGTCTACTTCGGATGTGCCAACCAGGCGGGAGAGGACAACCGCAACGTCGCCCGCATGGCTGCCCTCCTCGCCGGCCTGCCCGAGTCGGTGGCCGGCGTGACGCTCAACAGGCTCTGCGCCTCCGGGCTCTCGGCGACGGTCTCCGCCTGTCATGCGGTCATCGCGGGTGACGCCGAGATCGCCGTGGCCGGAGGCGTCGAGTCGATGACCCGTGCGCCGCTCGTCATGGCGAAGCCGGAGGCGGCATTCCCCCGCGGGAACCAGACGGTGTGGGACACGACCCTCGGCTGGCGGTTCCCGAACCTGCTACACGAGGAGATGTTCCCGCTCGAGTCGATGGGGGAGACGGGCGAGAACGTCGCCGAGCGCTGGGGCGTGTCACGAGAGGATCAGGACGCGTTCGCCCTCCGCTCGCAGCAGCGCTGGGCGGAAGCCCGCACGGCCGGCCGGTTCGAGGACGAGATCGTCCCGGTCGGAGAAGTGGCCATCGACGAGCACCCGCGACCCGAGACGAGTGCTCAGGCGCTTGCCGGCCTGAAGCCCGCGTTTCGCGCCGGAGGGACCGTGACCGCCGGGAATGCGAGCGGGATCAACGACGGCGCAGCGGCTCTCGTCGTCGCGAGCGAGGAGAAGGCGAAGGAGCTCGGCCTCGATCCGCTCGGCACTTTCGTGGGGAGCGCGGTCGCGGGAGTAGATCCACGGGTCATGGGTATCGGGCCGATCCCAGCCGTGCGGAAGCTGCTCGCCCGCATCGGGATCGACGCGAGCCAGCTCGACGTCGTCGAGCTGAACGAGGCCTTCGCGTCCCAGAGCCTCGTCGTGATCCGGGAGCTCGGGCTCGACGAGGACAAGGTCAACGTGAACGGCGGCGCCATCGCGGTCGGTCATCCGCTCGGGATGAGCGGCGCCCGCCTCGTCGTCTCGCTCCTGCACGAGCTGCGGCGGCGGGGCGGCCGCTACGGCCTGGCGACCCTCTGCGTCGGCGTCGGCCAGGGCCAGGCAGCGCTTTTCGAGCGCTAGGCCTCGCTCGAGCCACAGGCGCTGTAGCCTGGGTCTCTTCCGCTACCCGAACGAAGGAGCCTCGGATGGTTCGCCTATTCGTACGCCATGACGTTGCGGGCTACGACGCATGGAGGAAGGGCTACGACGAGTTCGACGCAGAGCGGCGACTACTGGGTGTCCTGGCGGACGCCGTGTTCCAGTCGATCGAGAACCCGAACGACGTGACGGCGTGGCATGACTTCGCCACCGCGGACGAAGCGCGAGCCTTTCTCGCGTCCGACGCTCTGAGGAGCGCGATGCAGAGGGCCGGGGTCGTGAGTGAGCCCCAGGTCTGGCTCGTCACTCAGAGCTAGCGGCGCGATCGCCGAAGCGAGATCGTCACGCGTGAGAATCCTCGAGCGTCTCGAGCGCCTGTACGCGATCGGCGGCGGGCCGGGTGCGAACCGGCCGCATCCGAGCGCGGCGGAGGACGAGGCTCACGAGCTCGCGGCGCGCTGGCTCGAGGAGGCCGGGCTCGAGGTCGAGGTGGATCCGGACGGCAACCTGATCGGCCGTGCCGACGAGTCGCCCGATGTCTGGGTCGGATCGCATCTCGACTCGGTCCCCGCCGGAGGGCGGTTCGACGGAGCGCTGGGCGTCGTCGCGGCCATCGAGGCGGTCGAGCGGGCCGGCCGTGGATCGGTGGTCGCGTTTCGGGGCGAGGAGGTCGGCTGCGTCGGGAGCCGGGCGCTCGTCGCGCGTGGTGGGCCGCTACCGCGGGCGTTCCTCGAGCTGCACGTCGAGCAGGGGCCGGTGCTGGCGGAAGCGGGCCTGCCGCTTGGGGTGGTGACCGGCATCGTGGGCTACGCGCACGGCGAGCTCGTCGTCGAGGGGCGAGCCGGCCATGCGGGAACGACACCGATGGATGGGCGTGACGACGCGCTCGTGAAGGCGGCCTCCGAGATCCTCCGTATTCGCGACGTCGCCGTCACCGTCGAAGGAGGCGTCGCGACGGTAGGAAGGATCGAGGTGGAGCCGGGTGGAGTGAACGTGATCCCATCCCGGGTACGACTCAGTCTCGACGTGAGAGCTCCGGACACTGCGCGGCTCGACGCGCTGATCGAGGCGATCGGGTTCGAGGCTACGCAGCGGTCAGAACCCGTAGAGCTCGGGACGGGCGCTCGAGCGGCCGTGCGCGGAGTGGTCGAAGAGCACGGCCTCGAGGTCGTCGAGCTCCCGTCGGGGGCCGGTCACGACGCGGGGATCCTCGCCGCGGCGGGGGTCGACGCGGGGATGCTCTTCGTCCGCAGCTTGAACGGAGGGATAAGTCACTCCCCGGACGAGCTATCGAGCCCGGAGGACATCGAGCTGGCCGTCGAGGTTCTGACCGCCGCCCTACGTTGCCTGGCTATGTCTCCCTGAAGACGATGTCCTGGGCGCCTTCCCAGAGCATGCGGCGCCCTAGCTCCCGCAGGTTCTCGTTACCCTCGACGATGGTGGCGAAGTGGTTTCCCGCGAGCGCGCCCGCCTTGCTCGCGAACGCGACGTAGCCGTACGCGAGGAGAAGCTCGGTCTCGCTCACTCCTCCGGGGTAGAAGATGAGCTCGCCCGGGCTCGGATAGCGCGTCGCGTTCTCCTGCCCGATGCCGACATCGAGATCGCCCATCGGGATCCAGCCGCCCTCGCCCGACCAGCGCACGTGGATGATCTTCGATTCGAGCGGGAGCATCCGGCGGAAGGCGGCAACGGTCTCGGGGGCCGCCTTCTCCTCGAAGCGGGCCCGGAAGTCGAAGCCGCCTGCGGTGATCTCGAGCATTCGCCGACCCTAACCTCTCTGGGCAAGCCAGGCGGCCAGGAGGTCGCGCTCGTCATCGGTCATGCCTGTGGCGTTGCCGGGGGGCATCGTGCGCGTGAGAACGGCCTGGCGCTCGATGTCGTCGGCGCGAGCCTCGATCTGCGCAGCCGTCTCGAACCGGACCCCGAGCGGCGCCGAAGCGCCGGAGTGGCAGGTCGCGCAGCGTTCCGTCATCACCGCCTGGACCTCGGCGATCGACACCGGGCCGGTCTGTGCGGGGGCGGGCGTGTCCGGCTCGAGCCAGACCGCGAGCGCGACCACGCCGACAGCGACGGCGGCTGGGATCCACCACGTGCGGCGGCCTTCGTGCCACTGGTTGAAGAAGACGCGAGTGAATGCTGTGAGCACCGCGACGAGGACGAGGACGAGCCACGCCTGGTCGGCTCCGAACGTAAACGCGAAGTGCCCGACGAGCATCGTGAAGAGCACGGGGAGGGTCAGGTAGTTGTTGTGGACGGAGCGGTTCTTCGCGCGGAGGAGTGGCGCGGGATCGGGCTCACGCTTCTCGTCCATCGCCGCCACGAGCTTCCGGTGCGCGGGGATGATCACGAAGAGGACGTTCGCGGCCATGATCGTCCCGAGCATCGCGCCGACCTGGAGGTACGCCGCGCGAGGTGCGAAGAGCTCGCCGGCAGCCCACGCCGAAAGTGCGACGAGCGCAGTTCCGACCACGGCGAGCGCGACCTGGCTCTGCGCCCCCACGGTTCGGCACAGCACTTCGTAGACGAGCCAGCCGAGCGCCAGCCCGCCGATGCTCAGCGCCACCGCTTGCCAGGCGTCGAGGTCGGCAACCTGCGGGTCGACGAGCCGGACGTCGGCGTCGAGGTAGTAGAGGACGACGAGGAGAGCGAACCCCGAGAGCCAGGTCGTGTACGCCTCCCACTTGAACCAGTGCAGCGGTTCGGGCATCTCGGCCGGCGCCAGGCGGTACTTCTGCGAGTGGTAGAGGCCGCCGCCGTGCACGCCCCAGAACTCGCCTGCGACGCCGGCTGCGGCGTCCTCGCGTTCCTTCGGCGGTCGGAGCGCGAGATCGAGCCTCACGAAGTAGAAGGAAGAGCCGACCCAGGCGATCCCGGCCACGACGTGCAGCATCCGGATGCAGACGTCGAGGACGTCTCTCAGGTACGGATCCATCGATCCCTCGCGATCGCGACGAGCTCATCGCAGCCGGTGTCGAGCTCCTCCTCGCGTGTGCGCCAGATCCGCTGCCGCAGCACCTTAAGGATCTCGGACTTCGGTCGCCGGTTGACGAACACGACGAAGCGGAAGCCGAACTTCTCCTCGTACGCACGGTTCAGCTCGGCGAGCTCGGCGAGCACGGCCGGGTCGGCGTCCTCGCCCTGCTCGGCGGCCGAGCGCGCGGACAGACCCGCGCGCTGCCCGATCGCGGGATGCGCGCTCAGGGCCTCGATCTTGTCTTTGTGGCTCAGAGCCACGAGGACGTCCTCGGCTCGTCCCAGGGGATCCTCGATCTCAGCGAGGCGCGCGACCAGGCGGGTGCGACCCTCGAACAGCTCCGCCAGCTCCTCCGCGGTCAGCTTCCGCGGTAGATCACGCACGAGTAGGGCGAGAGGAGAAGCGGCACGTGAAAGTGCTCGTCTGGATCCGGCACGGCGATCGTCACCTCGACCTTCTCGAAGAACGCGCTCCCGGCGTAGAAGACGATGCGGTATTCCCCGGGTCCCGGAAGGCGGCCGTCCGACAGGTCGCGGATTCGACCGTCCGCGTCTGTCTCCTGGAGTGAGATGAGATCCTTGCCGCGGAAGAGACCGACCTTGATACCTGCGCCGGGCTCGCCGTGCTCTGTGTCGAGAATGTGTGTGGAGACGCTCATGCCGCGAATCTTCGCGCCTGCGTCCGATGGTCACGGGCGATCTGGGCCTCGTCGGCGCGCACGAGCGTTCCACCGCGCACGACGTCCTCGCCGCCGACGACGAGGCGGTCGACTCGGTGAGGAGCGGAGAAGACCAGGCCGGCCACGAGGTCCTCTGCGCCCCCGAGCTCGAGTCCGTCCGTTCGCCAGATCGCGAAGTCCGCGCACGTTCCGGGCTCGAGCGACCCGATGTCGTCCCGGCCGAGCACTGTCGCCCCGCCTCGCGTTCCGAGACGGAGGGCCTCTCGCGCGGTCATCGCGGCAGGGCCACCCCGACCACGCGCCATGAGGAGCGCCTGCTTGACCTCGAAGAGAAGGTCGCTCCGCTCGTTCGAGGCCGAGCCGTCGACGCCCAGGCCGACCCGGATCCCCTTGTCCAGGTACCGGCGGACGGGAGCGACACCTGCGCCCAGCCGAAGGTTGGAGGTCGGGCAGTGGGCGACACCGGTGTTCGATGCGGCGAAGTCGGCGATGCCCTCGGCTGAGAGGTGAACGCAGTGCGCGCACCAGACGTCCTCGCCGAGCCAGCCGAGGTCGGTCAGATACTCGACCGGAGTGCGCCCGTAGAGCTCCATGCAGTACGCCTCCTCCTCGAGCGTCTCGGCGAGGTGCGTGTGGAGGACGAGACCGAGTCGCCGCGCGAGCGTCGCCGACTCGGTCATGAGGCGCTTCGTCACGGAGAACGGCGAGCAGGGAGCGACCGCGATCTGCACCCGGGCTCCGGGGCCCGGCTCGTGCAGCTCGCCGACGAGGCGCTCCGTGTCCTCGAGCACGGCGTCGATCTCCTCGACGAGCTCGTCCGGGGGGAGGCCTCCGTCGGAGACGCCGAGATCCATCGAGCCGCGTGACGCCACGATCCTTACGCCCAGCTCGCGCGCGGCCTGGACCTCGGCCTCGATCAGCCCCTCACGCCCGTGCGGGAAGACGTAGTGGTGGTCGAAGACGGTCGTGCAGCCCGAGAACGCGAGCTCCGCGAGCCCCGTGCGGGCGGCTGCGTACTCGGACTCGGCGTCGATGCCGGCCCACACCGGGTACAGCTCCCGGAGCCACGAAAAGAGGTCGGCCTGCTGAGCTCGTGCTCGCGTGAGGGTCTGGTAGAGGTGGTGGTGGGTGTTGACGAGCCCCGGCGTGACGACTGCGCCACCCAGATCGACTCGTGCATCCGCCACCGGCTCTGCGCCTCCGCCGACCGCTGCGACGAGGCCGTCCTCGACGAGCAGCCACCCGGACTCGTGCTCCGTTCCCGCGTCGTCGCACGTCACGATCCAGCCGCCGGCGTAGAGCGTCTTCACGCTTGCAGTGGGACGATCTCGAAACGGTCGACGTCGACGAGCCCGCGATCCGTGATCTTCAGGTGCGGGATCACCGAAAGCCCGAGGAACGCGAGCGTCAGGAACGGCGTGGCACCTGTCCAACCGAGCGCGTGCGCGGCCTTGTTGCAGCCGCGGCTCTGCGCGATCACGTCCTCGAGCCTTGCGTCCGAGAGCAGGCCGGCGATCGGAAGCGGGCACTCCGCGAGCACGTGGAGGCCGTCGACGGCGACGATGCCCCCGCCGAGCTCCGCGAGCCGTTCGACGGCGCAGGCCATGTCGCGGTCGCTCATCCCGACGACGACGAGATTGTGCGCATCGTGGGCGACGCTCGACGCCAGTGCGCCACGTTGCAGCCCCGACCCTGACACGAGGCCGAGCCCTATTCGCCCGGTTGCCAGGTGGCGCTCGACGACGGCGATTTTCGCGAGATCGCGGTCGGCACTTGCGACAGCTTGCCCGCCTTCGACCACGGGGTCGCGGATGACGGTCTCGGTGACGACCTGATCCTCGATGAGGCCGATCGCCCGTGCGCTCCCGCCGGTCCACGGAATCGCGAAGCCGGCCGGATCGAGAGCGCGGATGCGGACGGACTGGCGCACCCACTCGGGGATCTCCACCTCCGGCACGTCCTCGATCGCGCGGCCTCGCTTGAGAACCGTATCCGGTTCGAAGCTCTCGAGATCGGGAAGCACGAGCAGGTCGGCGTGGTAGCCGGGCCCGATCGCGCCGTGGCGGCGGAGCCCGTGCCAGAGGGCAGGGTGGAACGACGCCATCAGCACGGCATCCTCGGGTGAGATCCCCGCGGCGACTGCCTCCCGCACCATCCCATTGACGTGGCCGTGATCGGCGATGTCCTCCGGGTCGCGATCGTCAGTGCAGAAGGCAATTCGTCCCGGCCCGTATTCCTCGACCAGAGGAAGTAGGGCACGGAGGTTGCGCGCCATCGAGGCCTCACGGATGAGAAGCCACATCCCGGCGCGGAGCCGCTCGCGCCCCTCCTCGACGGTCAGCGCCTCGTGGTCGGAGGCGATCCCCGCAGCCGCGTAGGCCTGAAGCTCCGGCCCGAGCAGCCCCGGGGCGTGCCCGTCGACATGTCGCGCACCCTCGAGTGCGAGCTTCTCGAGCTCGGCGGGGGATCCCTCGATGACCCCCGGGAAGTTCATCATCTCTGCGAGCCCGAGCACCCGTCGACGACGCATGAGCGATTCGAGATCCCCGGGCGTCAGAGGGCGCCGTGGCGACTCGAACGGAGAGGCCGGCACGCAGGAGGGGGCCATGAAGAAGACGTCGAGCTGCAGCCCGGCAGTCGCGTCGAGGAGCCAGTGCACGCCGTCGACCCCGAGGACGTTCGCGATCTCGTGCGGGTCGGCGACGACCGCTGTCGTGCCGAGGGGCAAGACGAGGCGCGCGAACTCGTCGGCCATGAGCTTCACGGACTCGAGGTGCATGTGCGCGTCGATGAAGCCCGGCACGACGAAGCGCCCTGACGCGTCGAGCGTCTCGCGCCCGGCGTACTCGCCGAGCCCGGCGACGGCGCCGTCCACGATCGCGACGTCGGTCTCGAGCCACTCCTTCGTGAAGACGGAGAGCACCCGCCCACCCTGGACGACGAGGTCCGCGGGCGCGTCTCCCCGGGCGACCGCGAGTCGACGCTGAAGTCGCTCCACGGGGGCAAGCGTAATACGGTCGGCGCTGACGTTCCTCTCCGTCCTACGCAGCCCTGTCCTGCCGCCCCGCGCTGGCTTATAGTCGCCCCGTCACTCGACGTGGGGGACTGGAGGCAGAGATGAGAAGGAAGCACGTGTTGGCGGGGCTCGTGCTCGCGCTCGCAGCGACAGGGCTCGTACTCGCGGCGGCCGTGTCCGCGAGGCCCGAGCAGGAGCCGTTCAAGGCGGCGTGGATCTACGTCGGGCCCCACAATGACGGCGGCTGGTCGCAGGCGCACGACAACGGGCGGCTCAAGGTGCAGAAGGCGCTCGGCTCGAAGGTCAAGACGACCTACAAGGAGAACGTTCCCGAGGGTCCGCAGGTGGCACAGGTGATCGAGAGCCTCATCCGGGACGGGAACAAGATCATCTTCGCGACGTCCTTCGGGTTCCAGGGCGCGATGGTGGCGGCAGCGAAGAAGCATCCCGACGTCTACTTCGAGATGGCGACGGGGACGGCGACGTCGAAGAACCTCGCCGAGTACTTCGGCGCCAGCGAAGACGCCATCTACCTGTCCGGCATGGCAGCAGGCGCGGCGACGAAGAAGGGCGTGATCGGGTACATCGTTCCCTTCCCGATCCCCGAGGTGATTCGCCACGCCAACGCATTCGTGCTCGGTGCGCAAGCGGTGCGGCCGAATGCCAAGGTTCGCCTTGTCTGGACACACTCGTGGTTCGATCCGAAGAAGGAACGCCAGGCGGCGGAGAGCCTCGTCGCGGCCGGGTCCGACGTCATCGGCCAGAACGTCGACAGCCCGTCCGCGGGGCAGTTCGCGGAGACCAAGAAGATCCCGTGGGTCGGTTACAACTCGGACGCTCGCACGTTCGCGCCGACGTCGTGGCTGACCGCGGCACTGTACGACTGGAGCGTCTACTACGTCCCGCGTGTGAAGGCGGCGATGAACGGGACGTGGAAGACCGGCTTCTACTACGGGAACATGAAGGACGGGCTGATTGGCCTGGCGCCGTTCGGGCCGAAGGTCTCCGCCAAGACGAAGGCGGCGATCAACGCGAAGAAGAAGGCGCTCATCAACGGCACGTTCTACGAGTTCACGGGGCCGCTCTACGACCAGAAGGGGAAGCTTCGAGTCCCGAACGGGAAGAAGCTCACGGTCAAGGAGCTGTACGCGATGAACTGGCTCGTCAAGGGCACGATCGGCAGTGCCAAAGGCTAGAGGTTGGATCTGAAGGAGGAGCGCCGCGGCCGCGAAGCGGCCGCCTTTAGGGATCTGCGCGACCGGAATCCGCGCGTCAGCGGATTCCGGTCTTGCGCCAACTACTAGATGGGGGAGGCGAGCCCACCTCTCCTGAACGAAGACGGAACGAGAGGCGCCGGCCGAGCCGGCGCCTCTCCGGTCCTTGCCGTCTCGATGCGGCAGATCACGAAGCGCTTCCCGGGCGTCCTCGCCAACGACCACGTCGACTTCGAGGCGGCTGCGGGCGAAGTGCACGCCCTGCTCGGCGAGAACGGTGCCGGCAAGACGACGCTCTCGAACATCCTCACCGGCCTCTACCGGCCGGACGAGGGCGAGATCGAGCTCTACGGAGAGCGGGTGCGATTCCGCTCCCCGCGCGAGGCGCTCCACGCCGGGGTTGGCATGGTCCATCAGCACTTCCTTCTCGTGGCGCCGTTCACGGTGGCCGAGAACGTCTTGCTCGGAGACCACCGCGCGGAGGGCCGCTCGTTCGTCCTCCATCAGCGGGCGATCGAGCAGCGGGTTGCCGAGCTCGGCGAGCGCTACGGACTCGCGATCGATCCGCGTGCGCGGATCTGGCAGCTCTCCGTCGGCGAGCAGCAACGGATCGAGATACTGAAGGCCCTCTACCGTGAGGCGCGGATCCTGATCCTGGACGAGCCGACCGCGGTGTTGACTCCCCAGGAGGCGGGGATGCTCTTCCAGACGCTGCGCGCGATGGCGGCCGAGGGGAAGACGGTCATCTTCATCTCGCACAAGCTGCACGAGGTGAAGGCGGTCGCGGACCGCGTGACGGTCCTTCGCGGGGGCTCCAAGGTCGCGACGGTATCGGCCGCCGAGGCGACGCAACGCTCGCTCGCGGCGCTCATGGTCGGGCGCGAGATCGCCGTAGCTCACCGCGTCCAGCGTGAGTCCGCGGTAGGGGGCGTCATCCTGGAGCTCGAGCACCTGAGCGCGGCCGGCGACCGCGGTGGCTTGGCCCTGAAGGACGTCTCGCTCGAGGTCCGAGCGGGGGAGATCGTCGCCGTGGCGGGCGTCGCGGGCAACGGCCAGCGGGAGCTCGCCGAGGCGGTCTCCGGGATTCGCGACCTCGAGGCAGGGGTCGTTCGTGTCGCCGGTCGCGTCCTCCGCTCCGGCGACCCGCGTGCTGCGATCGCCGCCGGTGTCGCATACATTCCCGAGGATCGGCTCGGGACGGGCCTGGCGCCCAGTCTCAGCGTGGCGGCGAACGTGGTGCTGAAGAGCTACCGCGCTCCCCCGGTCTCGCGTGGCCCGGTGCTCATCCTGCGGCGGATGCGTGAGCTCGCCCTCGCCCTCATCAGCCGCTACGACGTCAAGGCGCCCGGACCGGACACACCCGTTCGAAATCTGTCGGGAGGCAATCTCCAGAAGCTCGTGCTGGGCCGGGAGTTCGAGGGAGAGCGGCGCGTGCTCGTCGCAGCACAGCCGACGCGCGGCCTCGACGTCGGCGCGATCGAGGCCGTGCACGCTCACCTGCGGGGGGCTGCCGCAAACGGCCTCGCCGTGCTCCTGATCAGCGAAGACCTGGACGAGATCCGGGCTCTCGCGGACCGGATCGTCGTGATGTACGAGGGCGAGATTCGTGGAGAGCTGGACGCCGAAACCGCGACGGTCGAGGAGATCGGCTACCTGATGGCGGGGGGCGAGCGGTGAGGCTCGAGCGGAGGCTCGAGCACCCACGCTGGCTCCTCGTCGCCGTCCCCCTCGGCTCCATCGCGTTCGCCTTCCTGCTCATGGCGGTCGTGCTGCTCGCAACGGGCCACAACCCGGGAGCGACCTATCGCCGGATGTTCGATGCGGCGTTCTTCGCGAACGGGGCCCTGACGTCGACGCTCGTCTTCGCGACACCGATCGTGTTCACCGGTCTCGCGGCCGCGGCGGCGTTTCGCATGCAGCTCTACAACATCGGCGGCGAAGGGCAGTTCTACTGGGGTGCGATCGCCGCGGTGGGGATCGCCCTCTATCTCGGTGACCAGGGTGTCGGCTCGACGCCGGTGTACGTCCTCGCGATGTCCGTGGCCGGAGCGCTCGCCGGCGCCGCATGGGCGGCGATCCCGGCGGTCCTCCGGGCGTTCGCTCGCACCAACGAGATCATCACCTCGCTGATGCTGAACTACATCGCCGGTCTGGTCCTCACCTACCTCATCATCGACAGCCACTCGTACTGGCGCGATACGGAGTCGTTCGAGGGCCAGACGTTTCCGCTCGGGAAGGCGATTCCCGACGAGGCGAAATGGCCTAGCGGGACACTCGATGCGTTCGGGGGGATCGTGGTTCCGCTCGGGTTCGGCATCGCCGCCGCCGTCGCCGCGGTGATCTGGGCCGTCTACTCCCGGACACGCTTCGGTTACGAGCTGCAGGTCATCGGCGACTCCCAGCGCACGGCGCGGTTCGCAGGCATGCGCCTGCGTCGCAAGATCCTCGCCGTCATGTGCATATCCGGTGCGGTCGCGGGTCTGGGCGGCGCGAGCTTCGAGGGTGACTTCGCGTACCAGATCGACCCGACCGGCCTTCAGGCCTCGTTCTACGGGTACACGGGGATCGTCGTCGCGGCGCTTGCCCGCTACAGCCCGCTCGCCGTCGTCCCGGTCGGCTTCTTCATCGGGGGCCTGCTGAACGCCGGCTTCACGTTGCAGGGCGCCGACTTTCCGGCCGGCCTCGTCGGAGTCATGCAGGGTCTGATCCTCTTCTGCGCGCTCGGCGGTGAGGTGCTCGTGCGCTACCGGTTCCGCTTGGGACGTGGCGTCAGGCGGGCTCCGGATACGCCTTCGGTCGAGGCGGCGTCGTGACGAGCCAGCTACTCGCGAGCGGGATCAACGAGAGCTTCCTCGTCGTGATCCTCGCCTCCGCCGTGCTCTACGGAACGCCACTGCTGTTCGCCGCGCTCGGCGAGCTCCTCGCCGAGCGCTCGGGTGTTCTCAACCTCGGCGTGGAGGGGATGATGCTGGTCGGCGCGGTCATGGGCTTCTGGGCCGTTCAGCGCCTCGACGTCGCTTCGGGTGCATCGCTCGCCTTGGCTATCGGGGTTGCCGCTATTGCGGGCGCAGCCATGGCGCTCATCCACGCGTTCCTCGTGATCACGTTGCGCGCCAACCAGATCGTGTCGGGACTCGCCCTGACGATATTCGCGGGTGCTCTGGGCCTGTCGGCGTATCTCGGGAACGACCTGAACCTCAGCGGCTTTCCTGCGGATCATGCGTTCACACCGATCGACGTCTTTGGTCTCGGAGACGTCCCAGTGCTCGGTCCGATCGTCTTCGACCAGTCGGCGCTCGTGTACCTCTCGTGGGCGTGCGTCCTCGCTGTCGGTGTCTATCTCGCCAGGACGCGGCCCGGCCTGAACGTCCGTGCGGTGGGCGAGTCCCCCGCAGCCGCGGATGCGATGGGGATCAACGTCACGGTCTATCGCTACGCCCATACGCTCGTCGGCGGGGCGCTCGCGGGGATCGGCGGTGCCTGTTTCAGCCTCCAGCTCACCCCGCAGTGGGTCGCGGGGCTCACGGGCGGCGCCGGGTGGATCGCGGTCGCCCTCGTGATCTTCGCCTTCTGGCGCGCAGACCTCTGTCTCGTCGGCGCCTATCTCTTCGGGGCGTTCTCCGCGCTGCCGCTCACGCTCCAGGCCCGCGGCTGGCTGACAGGGGTTCCGTCGGAGGTCTTCACGTCGCTTCCGTACGTGATGACGATCGTCGTCCTCGTGGCCGTTTCCTCGAGTGCCGCGAAGCGCCGCCTCGGTGCTCCTGCCGCGCTCGGGATTCCCTACGTGCGCGAGGAGCGGTAGAACGATGAGCCTGTGGATGTCCTGACTCCCCGCACCCTCGACGAGGCGCTTCGGCTGAAGTCCGTGCATCCCGAGGCACTCCCCGTCCAGGGCGGGACAGACGTCATGGTCGCACTCAACTTCGACCGCGCGCGGCCAGATGCGCTCCTGAACCTGAACGAGGTATCGGAGTTGCGGGGGTGGTCACGCAAGAACGGGACGCTCCGGCTGGGCTCCGGGCTCACGTACACCGAGGCCATGGCCGGGGAACCCGCCGAAGCGCTTCCTGCCTTGGCGGAGGCTTCCCGGACGGTGGGCTCGCCGCAGATCCGCAACCGCGGCACGCTCGGCGGCAACCTCGGAACGGCGTCTCCGGCTGGAGACGCGCTGCCTCCCCTGCTGGTGGAAAACGCCGAAGTCGAGCTCGCGAGCGTCCGGGGGACGCGCCGAGTTCCCGTCGAGCAGTTCCTCGTCGGTCCGAAGCGCAACGCTCTCGCCGAGGACGAGCTGATCGTGGCCGTGCATGTCCACCCGAGTGGGCAGCCGCAGACGTTCATGAAGG
>Ga0209640_10000882_pt1 | contig 24346 bp, 22 predicted proteins | sample RifCSP10_1_FD_184018 | JGI IMG/M metagenome (GOLD analysis project Ga0209640, IMG submission 184018) | Soil microbial communities from Rifle, Colorado - Rifle CSP2_sed 10_1 (SPAdes) (version 2) | ecosystem: Environmental > Terrestrial > Deep subsurface > Rock core/Sediment | place: Rifle... | reverse complement strand
GTTTTTTCTGCGCCGGCTTATCCTTTAGAAATGATTTACGATCCAACAGGCGCCGGAGATTCATTCGCAGGCGGCTTTGTAGGCTATTTGCACAGGACACAGGATATTACCCCGGAAAATCTTAAGTGTGCCGTTATTTATGGAAGTGCAATGGCTTCTTTCTGCGTTGAGAAATTCAGTACCAAAGGTCTTGAGGAATTATCTTATTTAAGGATACAAGACAGGTTCAGGGAATTTATGAATCTTTCAAGATTTGATGAAAAAGAGTAACTTGTCAAGACCCGGTCTTTCCGGGACTGATTATTTTTCTCTCGATTTTATTAATGAAAAGTTCGTCTTTCTCGACCAAACAAAGCTTCCCCTTTCTGAAATATATATTGAAACAGAAAGCTATGAAAGAATTGCCGAAGCTATTGAAAGGCTTGAAGTAAGAGGAGCTCCTCTTATCGGAATTTCTGCTGCTTATGCGTTGGCACTTTCATTAAAAAACGTATCTGCAAATAAAACCGGGGAAGTTTTTAATTCGGCAGTTGAAAGATTGAGCAGAACCCGTCCCACAGCAGTAAACCTTTTTTATGCAATCGAAGAGATGAAAAAAACATTCAGCATCAATAAAGATTCGAAAGATATTTACACTGTTTTATTTAATCGTGCAAAGGAAATTCATAACGAAGATATTGAGAAATGCAGAAGGATAGGAGAAAATGGTCTTAGGATATTCAGGAAGAGATCGACGATTCTTACTCATTGCAATACCGGGAAGCTTGCAACCGGCGGAGATGGAACGGCATTCAATGTTATCAAAACAGGGTTTGAAAAAGGACTTGTCGAATTTGTTTATGCTGATGAAACGAGACCTCTCCTTCAAGGGTTGAGATTAACTTCTTTCGAGCTTGAAAAAAATTCCATTCCTTTTGCTGTTCAAAGTGATTCTTCAGCAGCTTCATTAATGAAAGAAGGAAAAGTTGATTTTGTTGTTGTAGGGGCAGACAGGATTGCTTTAAACGGTGATACTGCAAATAAAATTGGCACTTATAATCTCGCAATTAATGCCAACTTCCATAACGTTCCTTTTTATGTCGCAGCACCTACAACCACTATTGATAAAAAAATTGCAAATGGTGACGAGATAAAAATTGAGTTCAGAAGTAAAAATGAATTAACATCTATCAACGAACAAAAGATAGCGCCTGAAACTTATTCTGTTTACTCGCCTGCTTTTGACGTTACTCCTGCTCACCTGATAACAGGAATTATAACCGATAAAGATGTTTATTTCTTTCCTTATAATTTTCTGAATGAGTGAAATAATAAAAACGGAAGCTATTGTTCTTAGTAAAATGAATTACGGGGACACGAGCAATATTCTATCCGTTTACACAAAAGACTATGGGAAATTATCTGTAATAATTAAAGGCGCAAGAAGCCCAAGGTCAAAGTCAGGATTTATTGCAGATCCGCCGAATCATGTTCAAATCGTGATTTATAAAAAAGATACAAGGGATTTACAGGTTCTTTCAAGCATTGACCTTATTTCTTATTTCCCCCACATGAAAGAAGATATTGACAGGCTTAAATATTCTTTTGCAATTATTGAACTCGTTAAAAAGTTAACACCTGAAAATGAAACTAACCTGAGGTTGTTCAACGGCTTATCGAGAATCTTATCTTTGATTGATTCATCAGATGAAAAGCCTGGAATTTTATTCGGGCGTTTTTTCTTATTTTTCCTTAAAGAAATAGGGTATGAGCTTCAATTAAAAAAATGTGCTTCTTGTGAGAGATCGGACCTGACAGAAGAAAATTTGGGTTATAATTTTGATATAGGTATTTTGTGCAGTAATTGCAGTATCAAAAACAGAGTAGACTTTAAGCTTTCACAGGAACTTTTTAACTATTTGTTATGTCTAAATTCCAATAAAAGTGCAGATATTTTTAAAGAGTTTACTCTTGATAAAGCTATTATATTTATGGAGAGGTATTTGAAATTTCATATCCCTGATTTTAACGGCATTCAGGCTTTCCAGGCAATAAAGTAAAAGGATATTTATAGAGTTTTTCTGTTACCGGTCGTAAATGTTGAGTAGGTAAGTAAATTTAAAGGAGGATAAATATGAAATCCAGAAAAGGATTATACGGTGCTTTTGCATTAATCCTGGTTGGGATATTGTTCGGTGCTATTCTGGTTTCCGGTTTCGGATTAGTGAGACCGAGCCTGGCAGACATACACCTTGGTTCGAACGAACCACCTGTTAAGCTCGATGCAGATGCAACATCATTCAGTAAAGCTTTTATAGAAGTAGCCGAAAAGGTTACTCCCACAATTGTACAAATATCAGTGGTGTCGGAAAGGGAATCAGACAAGAACGATTTCTTCTTCTTCCCGTTTAAGGACATGCCGCAGGAACAAAGAGGAGCCGGCAGCGGAATCATTATTTCTAAAGATGGATATATAGTAACTAATAATCATGTTGTTGAAAAAGCTTCAAAAGTTGATGTTGGTCTTTTTGATAAAAGAACTTTTAGCGCAAAAGTTATAGGTACCGATCCGTTAACCGATCTTGCCGTAATAAAGATTGATGCAGATAACCTTCCGACAGCTTATTTAGGTGATTCTGATGGTTTGAAAGTCGGACAATGGGTAATGGCAATTGGCAACCCGCTTTCTCTTGCATCAACTGTTACAGCCGGAATTGTAAGTGCTATAGGCAGAGGACAGCTTAATCTTATTAAAGACAGTTATGGAGTAGAAAACTTTATTCAAACTGATGCTGTGATTAATCCCGGGAACAGCGGAGGTGCTCTTGTAGACCTTTCGGGAGCAGTAGTTGGAGTTAATTCTGCAATTGCAACAAGAGGAACCGGTACATATATCGGGTACGGTTTTGCTATTCCGATCAATCTTGTCAAAGCTGTTGCAAAAGATTTAATTGCTCACGGCTCAGTAAGCAGAGGTTATATCGGAATTTTAATTGGAGAAATTGATGATGCGATGGCAAAGTCTCTTGGAATGGATAAACCGAGAGGAATAATTGTCCAGGATTTGGTTAAAGACGGTGCTGCCGCAAATGCAGATATTAAAGTTGGCGATGTGATTCTTAAAATTGATGGAAAAGAAGTAAACCAGGCAAATCAACTGCAAAGTTATGTTGCAACAAAGACAGCCGGTACAACGGTTACTTTAGTGATATTCAGGGATGGTAAAGAAGTAGAAAGAAAAGTAAAACTTAAGGCAAGGGAATCCGATGTTAAGACAGAACCTGTAGTTGATAACTCGTCAAAAGACAATAATAAGGAGGGTAAAACAACTACAAGAACTTTTGATGAGCTCGGTTTTACAGTAAAGGATTTAACCAAAAATGATAAAGAAAAATATAAAGCAGATAATGGAGTGGTTATTACTGATATTAAACCTTTCAGCAAAGCTGAAGATCAACGTTTGTTTAAAGGATTGATTATAGTTGAGGCAGATAAGAAAAAAATTAATGATGTGGATGATCTGAAAGACGTATTTGATAAAAAGAAAGGATCGGCTGTCCTGTTGAAATTACAGGATGCCGATGGTGTTAACCAGTTCAGAGGTATCGAAATTCCGGAATAAAGCAGGTTAAAAATATTTCTCTGAAAACGCCCGATATATGCGGGCGTTTTTTATATTAATTAAAGTATTAAAGAAAAACTTGAATTTTAATCAATACAAAAGTATGTTTTAATTATACAAAACAAGAGTTAATAAATGAACTATAAAAATATTATAACTTTTGAACCTGATAAACGAAGCGGGAAACCCTGTATAAGAAATATGAGAATTACCGTTTATGACGTTCTTGATTATCTTGCTTCAGGTATGACTATTGAGGAAGTATTGAATGATTTTCCTGAATTGACAAAAGAGGATATTCTTGCATGTCTTAGTTATGCTGCTGATAGAGAGAGAAAATCTCTAACATACTAACTAAGATGAAACTACTATTGGATCAAAACCTTTCTTTTAAATTGTGCAATGCTGTTAGCGATATCTTCCCGGATATAAAGCATATCAAAAGTTTTAAATTAGAAGGAACTGATGATAATATTTTATGGGAATTTGCAAAAAATAATTCTTTCATTATTCTAACAAAGGATTCAGATTTTAATGAAAAATCAATAGCAAAGTCCTCCTAAAGTGATCTGGATAAAAAAAGGTAATTGTTCAACAAAGGAAATAGAAAAGCTTTTGAGAAATAAATATATTGAAATAAAAAATTTTTCAGGAGATGATAAAAACTCAATCTTGATTCTTATCTGATTAGCTCCATATTTAATGAATTAAAAAAGTATAGAAAAACCTATGATAAGATTTCTTACAGCGGGAGAATCTCACGGAAAAGCACTTACTACAATTGTAGAAGGTTTTCCATCCAATCTTAAAATCGATATTGACTTTCTTAATCTCCAGATGAAAAGAAGACAATCCGGTTACGGCAGGGGATTGAGAATGAAGATCGAGACTGATACGGCTGAAATACTTTCCGGCGTAAGATTCGGAAAAACTCTTGGCTCACCGGTTTCTATGCTGATTAAAAATAAGGACTGGGATAACTGGCTTGATAAAATGAGGATCGAGAGTAAATCAGCCGGGATTGAAAAGATAACGATTCCCCGTCCCGGTCATGCTGATCTCGTTGGAATTTCCAAATATAATTTCGATGATATCAGGAATTCGATTGAAAGGTCGAGTGCAAGGGAAACTGCTGCGAGGGTTGCTGCTGCATCTATAGCAAGAATTTTTCTGGCACAGTTTGGTATATCTATCGGCAGCTTTGTGGAAAGCATCGGTGGAGTTTATCCCGATAATAATTTTGCAGAGAATCTTTTCAACAACGATCTTCCCAAAAATTTTGTTGGGTGGAACTTATCTGAGAAAGCCGATAAAAGCGATGTAAGAGTTCTCGAACTAAAACAGGAAAAGAAAATTATTGATAAGATTAAACTTGCTAAGAAGAAAGGAGACACACTCGGAGGAACTTTTTATGCTGTAGCGACAGGAGTTCCAGTCGGTTTGGGTACGTTTGTTCATTATGATAAAAAACTCGATGCTGAAATAGCACAATCCATTATGTCTATCAATGCTGTTAAAGCTGTTTCAATCGGAACAGGTTTTCAATCTGCAGAAAAATTTGGCTCGGAATCGCATGATGAAATTATTCTTAAGAATGGAATCCTTACAAGAAAAACAAACCGTGCGGGAGGGATTGAAGGAGGAATATCTACAGGACTTCCAATAATTGTAAGGGGAGCCATGAAACCTATTGCTACGCTGATGAGCCCGATTGAAAGTGTTGAACTGAAGACTATGAGAAAAATTGATGCAAGAAGAGAGAGAAGTGATTTTGTGGCTGTTCCTGCTTGTGCCGTTATTTCAGAATCAATGCTTGCATGGACTTTAGCAGAATTCTTTATTGTAAAATTTGGCGGCGACTCAATAGAAGAAACAAAAGATAATTTTAACAACTATACGAAGAAACTTTATAGCCGAATAAAAAAGAATTTTAGTAAGTGAGATTTTATTTAATATATTTTTTATATCACAGGTGATCGAACCAATCATTTAATTGATCCTCTACGAGGATCCTGTTTTTGTTCTTATTCATTATCTTTACAAAAATTGAACCTGCCTGGCGGCAGACAGGCATCTACGATGTTCGAAAAATGTTTTGACCTCGTAGAGATCATATTATTGTAAAAATAATATAAAAAGAAAATTAATCCTCGTAGAGGATTCATAATTTTTTTGAGTTAAGTAACTAATCCTAAAATTAGTTGTAATTCATTATAAAATTTTATTTGACCCAAATTCCAAGATAAATGATTAATATTAAAAAGTTCACCTTCAACTCTTTTGCTGAAAATACCTATGTATTATGGGATGAAGAAACAAAAGAAGCTTTGATAGTTGATCCCGGCTGTTCCGATACTTACGAAGAAAAAGAGCTTGAAGATTTTATCTCATCAAACAAACTTAATGTAAAATATCTCGTTAACACTCACTGTCATATAGATCATATTTTCGGCTGCGGTTTTGTCAAAGAAAAATTTAAAGTGCCTTATTACGCTCCTGAGAAAGATGTTCCTTTGATCGAGCATTTTGACAAACAAGTTGAATCTGTTGGTATGGAAGTAAGCATAAAACCTCCTTTGCCCGATCATTTCATTACAGAGGATTTAATAATTTCATTAGGAAAAAGTAAACCGGTTTTTCTTTATACTCCCGGGCATACTCCCGGAGAATACTGTATTTATTTTCCCCAAGATAATTTTTGTATAACAGGCGATGTTCTTTTTCAGAATAGCATAGGTCGCACAGATTTTTGGGGTGGAGATTATAATATCTTGCTTGAATCAATTATAAATAAATTATTAGTTCTTCCTGATGAAACAATTATTTATCCGGGTCATAGCGATAAAAGCACTATTGGTGAAGAAAAAAGATATAATCCGTTTCTTATAGAACTAATAAATAAAAATTGAAATAAACATATCTAATAGATATATTGTTACAGGGCAACAAAAAGAAGATAAATGTTAATTAAAAAAAACAGACCAGTTTATTATCTTGTCGTTTCATACTTCCTCCTCTGGATAATTCTCTTCGAGTTCATTCTCCCGGTAAATAAAATTCTTCCCAAACCGTCTATTGTTCTTGAATCATTTTCAGCTCTCTGGAGTTACTATAATTTGCCGGTAAATTATTTATCAACAATAAGTGCGATATATGTGTCTTTATTTTTGTCTTATCTTCTGGTAAAAGTTTTATCTCCTTATCTTAAAGAGAAAGACAATTCCATTACGGTTTTTATTAATTCTTTAGAATGGTTTTCCCAGTTTATCCCGGGAATAATTATTGGTCTTCTGTTGATATTCTGGTTTCCGGCTACCGGATATGTAGAGTTTGTTTTTGCGTTTGTTACCGCATTCGCATCAATCATGATAAAATTTCAGAATGAGTCTGATACGGCTGATGAAGAATATATTTTATCTGCACGGTCTTTAGGGTTAAATGAAAATGAAGTAACGAAAAAGATTATCTGGAAAAATGTTGAGCCTAAACTTATGGAACATATATTTGATCTTCATTTGTACTTGTGGGGTATGTTGATTGTATTTGAATTTATTAAAGGCGGACCCGGTTTAGGTGTAATATTCAGAAAAGCATTGGAGTATGACGATCTTTCAGCGATCTTCTCAGTATTTCTTATAACAGGAATTTCTGTTTATCTCGGGACAATTCTTTTAAAATATATCAGCAAAAAATTTGTTTTCTGGAGATAGTTTTGAATAAGAACAATTTCATACTTAAGCTTAATTCAGTCGGCAAATATTTTTTAGCCGAAGCTGGAATGAAGCTTAACGTTCTTGAAGATATTAATTTCGAAATCCCGGTTTCAAGTGAAGGGTCGATAACTTCAATTCTCGCTCCCTTCGGTTCAGGGAAATCGACATTGCTTAAAATAATTTCGGGAGTAATTGAAAAAGACCGCGGAGAAATCTTTTTTGGCGATTCTCAAATCAATAATAAAAATATAATCCCGTTGATTCCTGAAAAACCTTCATCATTCCCGTGGCTATCTGTCAGGCAAAATATAAAGTTTGGTTTGAATCTTACTGAGAACAAAAAATATAATTTGGATAATCTTATAGCCCTTGTTGGCTTGGCAGCTTATTCCGATCATTATCCGGACAATAAAAGCTGCGGTTTCCGTTTCAGAATTTCTCTTGCAAGGGCAATGGCTTTAAATCCTTCTCTGATTTTAATTGATGATTCATTTAAACAAATGGACATAGAGAGCAGGGAAGAAATTTATAAATTAATATATGATTTATCTTCTTCGGAGAAACTTAACTTTATTATTGCAACTACTAACCTTGTCGAGGCAATCCAGTTATCCGGTCTGATATTTTTAATGAGTGCTAAACCGGGAAAAATTGTGCACAGAATTGAAACAGGTGGAAAGTACTCTCCCGAAATGAGAAACCTTAAATCGGAAAAATTTTCTTCTCTAAAATCTGAAATTGAAGAAGCATTTCAATCAGTGCATTCACTTAAGACAATAAATTATTCTGTTTGAAATTCAGCTTAATGGTATAATTGTTGAAAAATTAAGGTAAGCTAATGCAGGCAAAAATAGAAGAACTTCTTAAGAAAAAAGAAGAGGCAAAGCTTGGCGGCGGAAAAGAAAGAATAAAGAATCAGCATGATAAAGGAAAACTGACCGCAAGAGAAAGAATCGAACTGCTGGTTGACGAAGGAAGCTTTGAAGAGGTGGATATGTTTGTCAAGCATCGCTCAACTGATTTTGGTTTGGAAAAACAGAAGTATTTAGGTGACGGTGTTGTTACAGGAACGGCAAAGATAGACGGAAGACCCGTCGCTTTATACAGCCAGGATTTTACAGTATTCGGTGGTTCTCTTTCGGAATCTCATGCAGAAAAGATAATTAAGGTTTTAAAATTGGCTATGAAAACAGGAATACCGGTGATAGGATTAAATGATTCGGGAGGCGCGAGAATACAGGAAGGTGTTGTTAGCCTTGGTGGATATGCAGATATTTTTTTATTGAATACACTTGCATCGGGCGTTGTTCCACAAGTGTCCGTAGTAATGGGTCCTTGTGCCGGAGGCGCGGTATATTCACCGGCAATTACGGATTTTATTTTTATGATTAAAAACACAAGCTATATGTTTGTTACAGGACCGAATGTTGTAAAAACAGTTACACACGAAGATGTCAGTTTTGAAAACCTTGGAGGTGCCGAGACTCACGCTTCCAAAAGCGGTGTGGCTCATTTTGTAAATGAAAATGAAGTCGAAGCCATTGCCAGTGTCAGAAAGCTAATGAGTTATTTGCCGTTGAATTTTATGGATAGATCTCCCAAAGTAGAATTTGATATGAGCTCAATAACTCCACAGGAAGAACTCGACTCAATAATTCCTGATAGTCCTAATAAACCTTATGACATGAAAGAAATTATTAATTTGATTGTTGATGATAATGATTTTTTTGAAGTTCATTCACATTATGCTGAAAATATTATTGTTGGATTCGGCAGGATAGGTGGGAGATCCATCGGTATCGTAGCAAATCAGCCTGAGGTTTTAGCAGGAGTTTTAGATATAAACGCATCTGTTAAAGGAGCCCGCTTTGTTCGCTTTTGTGATGCTTTTAATATCCCGCTTTTAGTTTTAGTTGATGTTCCCGGATTTCTTCCGGGTACTGAACAGGAATGGAACGGGATTATAAGACATGGTGCAAAATTGCTTTACGCTTTTTGTGAAGCCACTGTTCCTAAAATTACGGTGATAACAAGAAAAGCTTATGGCGGTGCCTATGATGTTATGAACTCTAAACATATAAGAGGAGATTTTAACTTTGCATGGCCTTCTGCCGAGATAGCAGTTATGGGTCCTAAAGGTGCAGTTGAAATTATTTTCAAAAAAGATATAGAGAAATCAGAAAATCGGGAAGCAGAAATTGAAAATAAATTAAACGGGTATATTGAAAAGTTTGCTAATCCTTACATAGCTGCTGAAAGAGGTTATATTGACGATGTAATCTTACCAAGAGATACTAAAATAAAATTAATAAACTCTTTCAGTTTGTTGGAAAAAAAAGTGGATACTAATCCCAGGAAAAAACATGGGAACATCCCCTTGTAAAATGTAAGTTATTAAAAAACTATCTGTTACCTAAAATTATCTAATTTTTTACTTGATAAAACGATAATGGAGAATTATATTGCGAAAGTGGGAAATACTAATTAGGAGACTTTTATGACGAAATTGTGTACTTCGGTTTTTGCTATAACTTTATTTGCAATACTCTTTGTGTCTTGCGGGGCAAATAAAGAAGTAACGAAAAATGAATCTAAGACCACGAACGATAATTATCCTAAAAGTGGTATAGTTGGAGAGATGCTTGAACAAGCCCGCCAATTTTATATACAGGCTTTGTCTAAACAAGAAAATGGGACTCCGTCCGAAGTAGTTACAAGCTATGAATCATCGTTAAGAATTATAAACAATCTAAGTTATTATCCCGGAATTGATGCCAACGAAGCTTATGTTGAACTTGAAAATTCTATCATAGAAGATTATAGAAAATATGTAGATGGTCTGCCGGAGCTTCCTGTAGATGTTTCATTATCGGCTTTAGAGGAGTGGATAGGGAAAGCTTTGCCGGAACTCCAGATGACAACAAATGAAAATGAAGAAGTTAAACCAATAATAATTCCTGCCGACGTTCCCCTGGAAGTTAACTCCTATGTTGAACAATGGGTCGAATACTTTACCGGAAAAGGAAGAAAGCATATGCAAGTATGGCTTGCCCGTTCGGGGAAGTATTTTCCTATGATGACCAAAATATTTAATGAGGAAGGTGTTCCGAAACAGCTTGTTTACTTAAGTATGGTAGAAAGCGGTTTGAATCCGGTTGCACGTTCCTGGGCGAGTGCTGTAGGATTATGGCAATTTATTAAATCAACTGGAAGATTATATGGTTTGGAAACTGATTTTTATTATGATGAAAGACGTGACCCGGAGAAATCAACTCGTGCTGCAGCGCGTCATCTAAAAGATCTTTATAATTCTTTAGGAGATTGGTACCTTGCATTAGCAGCCTACAATGCCGGAGAGGGCAGGATTAAAAAAGCCATTAGCAGAGCCGGCGATAATAATTTCTGGGCTATAAGAAGATATATTCCAAAAGAAACGAGAAGTTATGTTCCACAGTATATAGCAGTATGCTTAATCGGGATGGATCCTGCTAAGTATGGCTTTACAGATATTATATATGATAAGTATTACGAATATGATATATATAAAGTAGACGGTGCAATAGATATGGGATATCTTTCTCAGGTAGCAGGGATAACGCAGGAAACTTTGCTCGACATGAATCCGGAGTTAACTCAATTGTGTACACCGTTAAATTATTCTGGCGGCTATCCGCTTAAGATTCCTAAAGGTGGATACACCACTTTTACCTCCGGTTTGGAGAATGTTCCTGATTATGCTAAAAGAACTTATCTCGTTCATATTGTCAGGAGAGGTGAGACTTTAACCAGGATCGCTAATAAATATGGTATCACTAAAAATGAATTAGCTGAGGCTAACAATATTTCGACAAGAACCAAGCTTTATACCGGGGTTCAGCTAAAAATACCGGTTACTAATCCTAATGACAGGAACTTCGCTTTCAATACAAATACAATGACTGCTGATGATAACGGAGAGTACGTTTCTCCCTATCTCTCGCTGAATAAAGGAATAAATAATGAAGATGTATCTGCCGAGAATGATTCTACTAAAGAAAATCTTGTTAATTTAAATGATACACAAATCGAAGAAACAATAGCCGATAATACTGTTGAAGCTCCTGATGGAATGGCACCTGTAAATTACAGGGTTAAGAAAAATGATAGCCTTCTTGGTATATCCGATCTTTTTAATACAAGGGTAAGTGATTTAAGAAACTGGAATAACATTTCATATACGTCCACAATCCGGGTTGGTCAAAATCTTGTTATATACGTACCCGAGGAGAAGAAAGAATTTTATGCGAGCCTGGACAATCAATCACCAATAGAAAAAACAACTACACAGAATATTCAGGTGAACCCGGATTCATGGGTTTATCACAGGATAAGAAGGGGCGAAACATTAAGCTTGATTGCATCAAAGTATGGTGTTGGAATCAGCTCGTTGAGAGAATGGAATGATTTATCCGGTAATAAAATTTATGCAGGCAGAAAACTAAAGATTTATACAGATAAACCATCTTCATATTATGCTGATGAAGATGTTTCTACAACACGAACCTCATTGTTTCGTTACAAAGTAAAGAAAGGCGATACGATAAGCGAACTCGCGGAGAAATTTGGTGTTTCGTCAACGCTGATAAGAAAATGGAATAAAATGTCCAGCAATAAACTTATTGCTGGGAAGACAATAAAAATCTTTACAAATGAATCGACTTCCCTCGGTGATAATACCACTAAAAATTCTGCCAATGTAATTTATCATAAGATTCAAATTGGGGAGACTATTGGTCAAATTGCTGAGTTATACAGGGTTTCTTCTTCAAGTGTAAGAAGATGGAACAACTTGAGCAGCAATAAGATAATCGCCGGGAAAACCTTAAAAATATATTCGGATTCAGATGTATATGATATCCCGGAAAAAAAATCATCGAATGAAAAACCGGGAAAAATTTATACTGTTAGAAAAGGTGATTCTCTCTATTCAATTGCCAGACAGTATAACTTATCAGTTGCAAGATTAAAGGATATCAATTCATTATCAGACAACAAAATAGTTGTTGGACAAGTTCTTAAAGTTGATTAATAGAGAAATTTTATTTTCTTTTACTATTAGTTCTTAATTTTATTTTTTGATGTAGCCGTTAGGGGTGTTTTCCCGGGAAACCGGGATAACTGAGATTAAACCCTGAAACCTGATCTGGATAATACCAGCGTAGGAAAACGGGCTAAAGAATGATTAAAAATTTTAGCCGTTTCTGAACGGCTTTTTTTATTTCGGAGGATGTAATGAAAAATTTAATCATTCTTTTTTTAGTTTTAAATCTGCAGGCTATTGCACAACAATTAGTAATCTCAGGTTGGGTTTTTGATTCCGAAACCAAAACACCATTACAGGGATCAAATATTTTTCTTTCTACTGATGAAAAATCGGGGACAAGTTCAAACGAAAATGGTATGTTCATTCTTCAGGCAGAAGTCAATTCAACCGATTACATAGTTATTAGTTATGTCGGTTATTTAACCAGGAAAATTTCAATACCCGGATTATTTAATATTCCTGCTGTGCCAACATCTGATGGAACTGTAATGTATTCAATCTTTTTAGATAAAAAAATCATTCCGTCACAAACTGTCCTGGTAGAAGCAAGTGTCGGTAAGGAGAAAATAACTCCTGTCACATTTGAAAAAATAAAAAGAAAAGATATCGAAAAGAATCATACTGTTCAGGATATTCCCGAATTTCTCGGCAATCTTCCTTCAGCTACTTTTTATTCAGAAGGTGGAAACGGGATAGGGTACAATTATTTAAGTATCAGGGGATTCGACCAAAGAAGGATTACAGTTTCTATAAATGGTATTCCGCAAAATGATCCGGAAGACCATAACGTTTACTGGCTCGATTTTCCGGATATTCTTGCAAGCACGGAACTAATACAGGTTCAGAGAGGTGCAGGTAGCGGAGTTTTAGGTTATCCTGCAATCGGCGGTTCAATAAATATTATTACTTCTGTTTTTACAAACGAACCTGAAGTTCAGGTTTCTGCCTCGATAGGAAGTTACAATACAAAAAAATATACAGCTGCTTTTTCAAGTGGACTGATTGACAATAAATATTCTGTTTATGCAAAGTTAGGACAAATTCTTTCAGGCGGGTACAGAAATAATTCCTGGGTTAAATTCAATTCATATCATATTTCGGCAGTAAGGTATGATGAAAAACTTACAACACAAATTAATTTTTTCGGTGGACCTATCGAAGATGGTTTAGCTTATACCGGTTTGCCTAAATTTGCAATCAAAGATAAAAAATTAAGGAAAGAAAATTATTCTTACTGGGAAGCCGATAAATCCGGTTATACTTATACTACACTAAGGAGACCCGTAGAAATAGAAAACTTCTCACAACCTCATTATGAACTTCTCAATGAATTAAAAGTAAACGATGATGTAACAATTAATTCTGCTCTTTTTCTTGTAGAAGGAGACGGCTTTTTTGATTTCGATGGTTCATGGGCTGATACTTCTTACTTAAGGCTAACACGCGAGTTTGGTTTTAACCCGGCTCAAAATCCGGGTAACGTACTAATAAGAGCTAAGGTAGAGAATATTCAGTATGGCTGGATTCCAAGAATAAGTTGGAAACATAATAGGGGGGAGTTTATTGCAGGCGGTGAATTCCGCTTTCATAGATCAAATCACTGGGGAGCAATTAATTACGGTGAAAATCTTCCCGAAGGTTTGACGAAAGATTACTTTTATTATTTCTATAACGGCAGCAACGATATCATAAACGGATTTGTACACGAATCTTATAAATTAAATGAAGATGTGAATCTTCTCGGGGAACTGCAGGTTGCTTATCATAAATACAGAATTTTTAATGAGAAGTATATTGGCAATGATTTTTTTGTAAGTGATATTTTTGTTAATCCAAGGGCAGGGATAAATTATATTCTCAATCACTATCAGAATATTTATTTCTCTTTTGCAAGAGTAACAAGAGAGCCCCGTTTAAAAAATTATTACGATGCTGCTGAATCGAGCGGTGGAGCAATACCACAGTTTGGACCTAATTCAGATGGTTCTTATAATTTTGATAACCCCCTTGTAAAGCCGGAAACAATGAATGATTTTGAACTCGGAACATCATTTAGTTTTGAAAACCTTAATGTTAGTTTAAATGTTTTCTATATGCTTTTTAAAGATGAAATTGTTGCTAACGGGCAGGTGGATAGGTTTGGTCAGCCGGTTACCGGTAATGTTGATCGGACAGTGCATCAGGGAGTTGAAATTTCTTTAACAGCTAAATTATTTGGATACTTTGAATTATTCGGAAACACGACTTACAGCAGGAATACAATTGATAAAGGTAAATTCTTTTTAGACGCCTTTAATTTTCTTGATCTCAGCGGCAACAGAATAAGCGGCTTTCCGGATTTTCTTGCAAACTTCGGAGCCAATTTTAACTATGAAGGATTGTATTTAAAGTTAACCGGTAAATATGTTGGCAAATTCTATTCTGATAATTATGATGAGAATCTGCAGAGCTATTTGAATTCTTATCCCGGTTTTGTCGAATATAATGATAATAAGAACGATGCTTATTTTGTTGCGGATTTCTTCGGAAGTTATCAGTTCACGCTTTTTGATGCACTAGAGTCATCGAAGATTTATTTACAGGTGAAAAATATTTTTGATAATTTGTATTCAGCTTATGCAATAGGTAAAGAATTTTTCCCGGCAGCAGAAAGAAATTTTCTCGTAGGATTACAATTGGGATTATAAAAAAATCTTTGTGAGACTTAGTGTCTTAGTGGTAAATTAGAGTTGATATTTTTTCACCATTAAGGCACTGAGTTCGCGGAGAAATATTAAGTTACGTGGAGCTATATTGAAAAAATGTATCATACTCGCTAACGGAAAGCCGCCGAAAAAAAGTGTAATTCAATTCCTGCAAAAGAAAAATTACTCAGCTCTTATCTGTGCAGATGGAGGAGCTGATCACGCAAGGAAACTTGGTTTAATCCCCAATTATATAATTGGGGATCTTGATTCAATCGAAGATTCAACTCTAAAATTTTTCAAACATAAATCCAGCATAATTAAACTTAAACGCCAGAATGATACCGATGTTGAAAAATGCCTTAAGTTCGCAATTAATAAAGGCTTTAGTGAGGCAGTATTATTAGGTGTAACCGGCAACAGGCTCGATCATACTTTTTGCAACCTTGGAATAGTAATTAAATTTTTTAATAAAATTAAATTAAAGATAATTGCAGAAGAATCACTTCTTATTCCTTATAAAGGGGATGTTGTTCTTAAAACTTTTCCCGGTGAAATAATTTCTTTATACGGGTTCGATAGAAAAACAAAAATCACTTCAACCGGTCTTAAATATCCTTTAAAGAAGAGTACACTTCCTTTCGGAGAAAAAGAAAGTACAAGCAATGTTTCAGTTTCCGGAAAAGTTAATTTAAAAATACACGGTGGAGTAATTTTTGTGATAAGAAATTTTAAGACTGTCAAATCTAATGGTCTCCTTTAATTTTCTCGATATAACAATTATTATTCTTTTTTTTGTTTCCGTGTTGAGTATTGGATTCTGGGCTGGACGGAAGTACAGTGATGAAGCAGGCGATTATCTTCTTTCCGGGAGAAAAGTCGGATTAGGTTTATTTGTTTTAACTACCGTTTCTACCTGGTACGGAGGAATACTTGGAGTTGGCGAATTTACTTATAGGTATGGAATTGTAAGCTGGTTTACTCAGGGCTTTCCCTACTACATTTTTGCTCTTCTTTTTGCAATTTTCTTTGCAAAGAAAATCAGGGAAGCCTCACTTTTCACAATTCCCGATAAACTTACGGCAACTTACGGTAAAACCGCAGGCTTAATTTCTGCGGTACTGGTTTTTATTCTTGTCTCTCCGGCTCCTTATATTTTGATGACGGCAAATCTGGTCTCGCTTATTTTTAATATTAATATAATTTACAGCCTGGTTATTTCTCTCTTTCTTTCGATGTTATATTTATTTAGAGGAGGATACAAAGCTGATCTTTATACTGACGCGCTTCAATTCTTTGTTATGTTTGCCGGTTTTATCCTTATCGTAATTTTTTGTTTCAATTCTACGGGCGGTTATGATTTTCTATCCGAGACTCTCCCGCCGGATCATCTGAAGTTAACCGGCGGAACATCGATTACTTTTATAATTATTTGGTTTTTAATTGCAATGTGGACATTTGCCGATCCCGGCTTTCACCAGAGATGCTATGCTGCAAAAAACGGGAATGTTGCAATGAAAGGAATTATAATTTCAGTTTTCTTTTGGTTGTTGTTTGATTTTCTTACTACTTCGACAGGGTTATATGCCAAAGCAATCATACCGGGCATTCAAGCCCCTGCTTCAGCTTATCCTTTACTTGCAGAAAAAATATTGCCTGCCGGCATAAAAGGGATTTTTTATGCGGCAATGTTTGCAACAATAATGTCAACTGCAAACAGTTTTCTTTTTCTCAGTGCAACTACTATCGGTAGAGATTTTATTTTCAGGCTCAAAAAAGATGCAAAAGAAACAAAGCTTAAATCATATACCGTTGGGGGATTGGCTCTCTCGGGAATAATCGCTTTAATTCTTGCTTATGCAATTCCATCAGTAATTGAAATATGGTACACGGTTGGTTCACTTTGCATTCCTGCAATTATTCTTCCTGTTATTAGCTCGTATTATCCTGCAATAAAAGTAAACAGAAAAATAATTATAACCGAAATGATTGTGGCTGTAACAATAAGTACAGCCTGGTATTTAATTAGGAAGAGCTTTGTTGATTCTGAAATTTATATTTTAGAGCCGATGCTTGTAGGATTATTCTTTGCAGCTCTTATTCATTTTTCAGGTCTTCTGGTGGGAAAGGTTTTTTCTTTACAAGAGATAGAATAACTGAACCTCCGAGACAACATAATATAACTGCTAAAGAAATTGTAATCGGAATTTCAATAAAATCTGAGAACAACATTTTGAGCCCCACATAAAACAAAACAAAAGCTACACCATATTTCAGGTAGGCGAAAAGATCAACAATTCCTGCCAGCGCAAAATATAAAGCACGTAATCCCAGTATAGCAAATATGTTTGATGTAATAATAATGAATTGATCCCTTGTAATGGCAATTATAGCAGGTATAGAATCTACTGCAAACACTATATCAGTAGATTCAATGAGAAGTAGAGTTAGAAAAAGCGTAGTCATATAAATTCGTTTATCTTTTCTTACAAAGAATTTCTTTCCGTGATTTCCCTTTAAAAGTTTGAAATATTTTTCAGCAAATTTTACAAGTGGATTATCTTCTACATGAACCTCGTATTCTCCTCCAAAAGCCATCTTATATCCGGCATATAAAAGAATTACGGCAAACAGGTAAATTACAGGATGGAATAAGTTAATTAACCCAACTCCGGCGAAAATAAAAATTATTCTAAAAACAATCGCACTTATTATTCCCCATTTTAATATTTGCGGTTGATTTACAGAAGATATCTTCATCGTCTTGAATATTAAAAGAAAAACAAAAAGATTATCAACGGAGAGTGAATATTCTATTACGTAGCCGGTTAAAAACTCGAGAGCTTTATTATGTCCATCTTCAAGATAAAAATAGAGAAAAAGATTAAACAGAAGAGCAGTACAGATCCATACACCACTCCAAACTAAGCTGTTTTTAAGAGTTATTGCCCCACTTCTATGACCGGTAACATAGAGGTCAATATAGAATAGAATGGCGATTATAATCCCAAAGAAAAACCAGAATGTAAATTCACCAAACAATCATTTGCCTTTTTATTTAAGGGAGTAAAATACCGGCAGCTATTACCGTTGTCCACAAACCATTCTTATCACCTTCTGCAGATTGAGTTATATTGAATGAGCGGACAATTTTTCCCGACATTTTATAAATATTTTCTCTTTCACTCCAGTCCTTTTCAGAGTCGAACTCGACACCGAGTGTTGTAGCAAGCATTGTTGCAGCCAGGTCCTCAGCATACTCACCAGCGGTTTTTTCGGTTTGTCCAAACGGATGATGTTCCGATAAATATCCGTAAGCATTACTATCTGCCGGAAGCGCAACACCAATAGAAGATGCAATAAGCCGGTTCGGTTCATTTGTTGCAATACGTGCGAGCACTGAGAATGTAATTTGTCCCGGTTGTAATTCTTTTAAGCCTTCTTCTCTTGTAATTCTTTTACAATTTGGAGGGAAAATACTGCTTACTGTTACAAGATTGCATATCTCAATTCCTGCCGATCTTAAAGCCAGCTCGAATGAGCTGAGATATTCCTTATGCTTTCCTACGCCTTTTGTAAAAAATATTTTAGTCGGAACATACAAATTATCATCTCCTTTCTATCTTATTAATTTTATGAATTTTCTTTTTCCAACTTTAAGGATTTTTTCCTTATCTAATTTAATATTAATTGAAATATCTTCGATCTTTTCCCCGTCAACCGAAACGCCGCCCTGGGTTATTAATCTTCTTGCTTCGCTTTTGGAAGGAGCAAAATTCACATCAAGCACCAGGTCGATTATGTTTATTTCGCTTATCCCTTTTTTAATTTTATGTTCCGGGATTTCATCCGGGATTTCTTTTTTAATGAATATTTTATCAAATCCGTCTTCCGCTTCTTTTGCAGATTTCTCATCATAATAAATTTGAACAAGAGTTCTTGCTAATTGTCTTTTTATATCACGCGGGTTTGTAATCTTGTCCTCTAACTTTACTTTTATTCGTAGCAATTCTTCATTGGAAATATCTGTGGCGAGTTCGAAATAAGTAAAGATAAGATTGTCCGGAATTGATAGTGTTTTACCGTAAATTTCATTCGGTGCTTCAGATATCCCGATATAATTATTGTAAGATTTGCTCATCTTCTCAACGCCATCGGTTCCAACAAGCAAAGGCATAGTAATAATCACCTGTGGTTCGATTCCGAACTCGCGCTGTATATCTCTTCCAACAAGCAAATTAAATTTCTGATCAGTTCCACCGAGTTCGACATCGCTTTCGATTGCAACCGAATCCATTGCCTGTGCAAGAGGGTAGAGGAATTCGTGAATGCTAATCGGTTCTCCCGATTTAAAACGTTTTGTAAAATCGTCGCGTTCGATCATTCTTGCAATTGTATATTTTGAAGAAAGCTTTATAACGTCTTCAAAACTCATTTTGCTCAGCCACTCAGAATTATAAACAATCCTGGTTTTTTCTTTGTCGAGGATTTTCGAAGCCTGTTCAAAATAACTCTCGCCGTTCTTTCTTGTCTCTTCTAAAGACAAAGCAGGACGTGTGATATTTCTGCCGGAAGGGTCGCCGATCATTCCCGTAAAATCACCGATTATTAATATTGCCTGGTGACCAAGCTGTTGAAATTGTGCAAGCTTTCTTAAAACAACTGAATGACCGATGTGGAGATCGGGGCGGCTCGGATCGCAGCCAAGTTTAATCTTTAATTTTTTATTTTCCTTTAACGATTTTTCAATCTTCTTAACTAGATCCTCTTCAGGAATAATTTCAAAAGTTCCCCGTTTTATAAGGTCCATTTGTTCGTTAAGAGGGGGGAATTTTTTATTCAATCTTGTAATCTTTCAATCTTTTAATTTTGTAATCATTTAATATTTAAACCTTCTTTCCTGGTCTCTCTGTAAATCTCTCTTTGCTATTGATTCTCTCTTATCATAAACTTTCTTCCCTTTGGCAAGTGCCAGCTCAACTTTTACTTTACCTTTCTTAAAATATAAACGGAGCGGGATTAAAGTTAAACCTTTCTCTTTTACTTTTCCAATAAGTTTTCTTATTTCGCTTTTATTAAGCAGAAGCTTTCTTTTCCTTACCGGATCGTGATTATTTATATTACCCTGTGTGTACTCGCTAATGTGAGCACTATTCAGCCAGACTTCGCCTTTCTCCAAAGACGCATAACTATCGACTAAGTTTGCCTTTCCTTCCCTCAGTGATTTAACCTCGGTTCCGGTAAGAACAATACCGGCTTCGTATGTATGGAGTATAGAATATTCGTGTCTTGCTTTGCGATTAACAGTAATATTCTTCTCATCGGTCTCTTGTGCCATAACACTCAAAAAAATGAAATTAAAGTTATTTTGAATGCTTAATAAATGCAAGGAACGAGGGTGTAATATTATTTTCGAACCTAATCTAATGGTATCCTTCTTTTATCTTGCTTATTGGCTTTTGGGGTACTACTTTTATATTAAACTTATCAGTAAAATCTATAAGAAGATGAAAACAGGATTTTTCACATTGATTCCTTTAAGTTTGTTACTAATTATTAATTCGGGATGTGTTCAGCCGGAATCAATAATCTCTTCGTCAAACGGGAACCTGTCACCGGTTGTAAAATCAGTTTCAGTCGATCCCTTATACATAACTGTTGGATCAAGTGCAACAATAACTGTTGATGCAGCAGACCCTGACGGCGATGCAATTTCTTTTTCATGGTCAACACCATTGGGGGATATAATTGGAAGCGGCTATCAGGTAAGGTACACTGCTGCGTATTGCTGTGTTGGAACGAATAGCATTACAATAATAGTTGAAGATACAAGGGGTGCTAAAGTTTCCAAGACTGTTAATATTGAAATTAATCCCTGATGCCAAAATTCGTTATTCTCCTCCTTTCATTTTATTATCTAAACGATTTAACTTTCGCACAGGGATGTTGTACTGCCGGCTCAAGTACATTCGGCGGGTTTGAAAGAGGTGTTACAGAGAAGAGTCTTCTACATATCGGATTAAGTTATATAAGAAATAATCTCAACTCTACTTATAATGGCAGAGAGAAAATAACCGACCCGCTGAATAGAACAGCCTCGGTTTCTATTTTCAATATTGAATTGGAGTATGGTATTTCTGATAGAATATCTTTGCTGGCAATTGCAGGCTACAGTGTAAAAGAACGGGAGACAACTGTCAGATCATCAGTTGATAACTCAACTGAAACAGTAAGCTTTAAAGGTTCAGGTATAAATGACCTGGTTATATTGAGCAAGTATGAAATGATTAAACCTACAATTCTTTCTCCGCTAAGTTTGTCGGTTGGCGGGGGAGTGAAATTACCTGTCGGCAGTTATACTCAGAAAGATAACGGTACAAGACTTTCAATCGATCTTCAGCCGGGAACCGGTGCTACTGATGTTTTGCTGTGGGGCAATTTTTATAAAGGCTTTCCCGGTTTATCATTTTCATTCTTTACTAATTTTTTATACCGTTACACAGGAGCTAATCTTGACAGTTACCGTTTTGGCGACGAGTATATTATTTCTTTGAACGGCGAATATTATTTAGCCGATTATCTCACACTTGCATTGGGCATACGTGCACGTTTCGCAAATGAAGATTTCTGGAGGGACAGGTTTTTGCCAAGCACTGGTGGAACTTATTATGATCTTCTGCCTTCAATTGTTTATTCGGAAAGTAACTATCTTATTAAAATTTTTTATCAGTCTCCCGTTTACCGGAATGTAAAGGGAATCCAGTTAACAACCTCGAGTATTCTGGGTGCCGAATTGTTATTTAAGGTAGATATTTAACTGTAGGGACAAGTCTATGACTTGTCCCTACCTATTGTTTTAATTTGGTCTGGTAACAAATGAAAAAGAGTACGCCTGCTTCATATTAGTGCCGTGCATATCCAAAATAGTTGCCGCAATATTTACAGTATATTTTGTATTGGAAGCAAGCGGAGAAGTTGGTGTAAAAACAATTTGGTTCATTTGTTCATAAGGATAATAACCACCATAACTAAACGTTCCGCTTACCGGAGGTGAAATCGATATTGCATTCTGAGCCGAAGAAAGCGTTACAAAATTATTAAAGTTAAGCTGTAACGGCGATGTTGGGGAAATAAACAATTGACCGTTTGAAGGAGAAGTGCTGCTTATATTTAATGCTGCGGTCCTGAATGAAAAAGTAAAATCCTGTCCGATTTCAACATTATCCTTATCCTTTGCGGATTTATCGACCGAAACAGTTATGGTAGTGTCGGATAAAAATGGTCCGCCTGTATAAATGCGTAAAATGTTCTCCTCAGGCCAAAGGAATATAGCATTCATAGCAGGAGTTATATGAGTTGAATTTTCAACAGATGACTTGTTCATTCTCCTCGGGAAAGTTACAGTAATTCCACTATAACTATAATTTAAAGGCGAAACTTCTATATCTCCGTGTATGGGATCAGTCATAATTCCATTTTGTGTTGAATAAGACTGAACAGTTTTAAAAGAAAAATTAAGAGGAAAACGAAGGAAATTTCCTGCCGTATCTTTTGCACTGGTGCCTATTGTTACTTTATATTCTTTATCGGGATAGGAATCTTTTTTGGCAAAAGCGTAAGATACAGAGCTAACTTTACTATATGTTGTAATAGTCGCTCCCAAATCGTAACCGCTACTGCGCTCGGCAAAAAGTGAATACATTGGAGATTGAGTGTAATTTCCCCAATTAAAAATTCCTTCAACTGCAGGCTCAACGGAAAAAGCTTTTTCCACGCTCTCTCTATCCATAGGTTCTGTAAATAGAATTGAAACGGTAATTCTGCCGTACCTCCAGTCATAAACTATTTCTCCCTTGTCTTCAGGGTAAAACGATTCAACAAGATCAGGTACTGTTGAAAGCTCAATTTCTCCCAGGCTAATAATACTTCCTCCCTGAAGCAGAAAGTCTTCCCTCGAATAGATACGGTAATTTTCTGAGCGGATCGTTATATTATAATTTCCTATCCGCAGATCATTAAAAGCAAATGAGCCATCGACGGGGCTTATTTCCACAGAATCGATTGGCTCTATCTGGCTTACAATTACCATAGCTTTACTATCATTCTGAACTACTCTGCCTATAAGATCGGCGTGTAGAAGATCATTAGTAAATTCTTTAGGAATCTGGGATTCAATTATGGTTTCTTTGCAGCCGGATAAAATTATAAAAAAAGATGTGAGGATTATCAGATAGGTCTTCATATTTCCTCCTGATTCTTTGGAGACCAATGACGTAATAGATGTTTTTTATTTTTCATATATAAAAAATGTATTTGAAATATCTTTTAAAGTATCAGTGTTACTTAGGGAATAAGTTTTATAATAATTTATTCTCAACCTGAATTTTCCTACAGTGTCTGAATTCAGATAAGCAGTCCCCTGGAGTGTATATAATTTAGACGGGAGTAGTCTTACAACTTTACTTCCTTCGATTAATATTCCGCGGGGCAATTGTTCCCAGCTATTCTTAGCGACAAATAATTCGAAATAACCGTCAGTCCCTTCAGCCATTAGAAGATTATCCTGGTCAACTCCATCTGAAAAACCATCGCCTAAATTAGCATAGAACGTGTCTGAAGAAGTATTAAACACTGTTGCAGATACGGCTGCAAAATTATTATTAAAATCTTCCCCCATTTTATATTCAGACTTCTGAGTTTTTATTTCTAATTTTTTTGAAAATCCCTCATTTGTTGTAAGAGAATTATCAATTATGGTTTCGTTACAGCCGAATAAAACAATAAAAAAAGATGTGAGCATTACCAGGTAGTTCCTCATCTTCCCTCCTTATTCTTTAGAAGAACCATAATTAATTTAATTGAATAAAATCTTTTTCAAAATGGTTTTATCAGGTAAATCAAAAACTAAAAAGTGAACTATTAACAAATAGCAAGAATTAAATCGCACAGCAACTTATCTTTATTTCAATTTACATGCCGGTTAGGTACTACATAATTTTCTTGCTGTTTTGTTTATGATTTGGGAATGGGTAAAAAAAAGTTATCAGGTTTCTGATAGCTTATCAGATTTTTGAGAGAAGCTCTCTATTTACTTCAATTGCGAAGGATGGAATTTTTATTTTTTTGAGTTTGTAACTGAAATACTTTAAGTTTACTACACGAGCTATAAAAGGGTGAGACTTACCAATAAATACAAATCGATTGAAAGACTAAAAAACTCATTTTGCTGAAATAGAAGGTTTGCAAAAGTACATCGTTATTCTGG